>Ga0351901_1008_pt1 | contig 78201 bp, 70 predicted proteins | sample BONcelHT113001D4_FD_206875 | JGI IMG/M metagenome (GOLD analysis project Ga0351901, IMG submission 206875) | Enriched cells from coal bed in the Powder River Basin, Montana, United States - BONCAT cells T11 rep1 HSBNCT.T11.300.1.D4 ...
GCCGCAACAGGGTGACCAATTGAATAAGCGGCAGCCCAATAAGAGCAGTGAAGTCCGTGCCTTCCAGTTTTTCCATCAGGGCAATGCCCAGTCCCTCGATCATGAACGAACCGGCACAGTTGAGGGGATTTTCCCGGCGGATGTAGTTTCTGATTTCGTCGTCGGCAAGATGACGGAGAGTGACGGTAAAAGGAACACAAGAGGTCAGTGTTTCACCGCTTGCCGTATCCGCAACGGCAAGGCCGGTATAGAAAGTATGTGATGTGCCGGACATGCGCTTCAGCTGTGCAAAGGCACCTTCGGCGGTTCCCGGTTTGCCGACGATTTCGCCGGTAGCCACAAACACCTGGTCGGATCCGATAATGACCGAATTGGGGAAATCGTCCGCCAGGGAAAGGGCTTTCCCCTTGGCCAGACTCTGCACCAGTTCCTCCGGCTCAATTTCCTGGTCAATTCGCTCGTCAAAGCGGGGATCCGCCACCGTGAAGGGAATCCCGAGCCGTTCCAGAAGCTCCCGGCGGTATGGCGATGTGGATGCAAGAACGAGCTTTGTCATCAGGTCCTCAATCTTTATGGCCAAGGGTTTGAAATACAGTGGGCCGCGACAAGTAGCCTCGACACCATTAAACCTCTTGCAGCAAGGGCAATACCAGCAACTCGGGCAGTGAATCGATCAGGTAATCGGCATCGCCGATCTCTTCCAGATCCCCGTAGCCGAAGGTGCAGCCGATCGTTACCACACCGGCCGCCTTGCCCGCGGCGATGTCGTTGATACTGTCACCAACCATGGCAGCTCGCGTGGGAGGAACATCGAAATCACGGAGCACCTTCAGCAGGGGTTCGGGTGACGGTTTGCGCTCCGGCAGGGAATCGGCCCCGATAACGCAGGCAAAGAATCCATCCGCCCCGAGTGTTGTCAGGACTTTGCTGCAGAGGGCGACATTCTTGTTGGAAACCACCACCAGCGTCATGCCCGCGTCACGCAGGGCGGTCAGCGTCTCCACGACACCGGGATAGAGGCTGGTCCTGTCAACGATATGTTCCTCATTATGGCTGAGAAAGAGAGAAAGCCCTTGCTCGAGCTCTTCCACCGAAGCATCCGGCATGGCCCGTTCCACCAGGCGACGCGCCCCCTGCCCCACGTAGCCCCGCACCTGCTCCCGGGTCGCTGCAGCCCTTCCCAGAGACAGGAGCATGTGATTGGTGGCGCCAGCAAGATCGTCGAGAGAGTCGATCAGGGTTCCGTCAAGGTCGAAGAGTATCAGGTCGATATTTTTCATAGGATTTAATGGCCTGCGTCGGGAGCGAGGAGCGAGGAGCGAGGAATGAGGATCGAGGAACGAGGATCGAGGAACGAGGAACGAGGAGAAAGGTTTAAACCTCGATCCTCGAACCTCGAACCTCGATCCTCACTATTCCCACTCAATGGTTGAGGGCGGCTTCTGGCTGATATCGTAGACCACCCGGTTCACACCCTTTACCTCGTTGATGATCCGTGAAGAGATACTGCCGAGGAGTTCATAGGGAAGCTTTACCCAGTCGGCGGTCATACCGTCCAGGGAATTGACCGCCCGGATGGCGATGGTGTACTCGTAGGTCCGGGCATCACCCATGACCCCGACGGTTTTCACCGGCAGCAGGATGGCAAATGACTGCCAGATGTCACGATAGAGACCTGCCTTGCGGATCTCGTCGAGAACGACGGCGTCCGCCTCGCGCAGAATCTCAAGCCTTTCGGCGGTTATTTCGCAGATACAGCGGATCGCCAGGCCCGGTCCGGGGAAAGGCTGACGGTGGATCACCTCGTCGGGCATACCCAGTTCGCGGCCAAGGAGTCGTACCTCGTCCTTGAACAGTTCACGCACCGGCTCCAGCAGCTTGAGATTCATCTTCTCCGGCAGGCCGCCCACGTTGTGATGACTCTTGATGACCGCCGAAGGCCCCTTTATGGAAACGGATTCGATCACATCCGGATAGAGGGTCCCTTGGGCCAGGTAATCCACCCTGCCCAGTTTCTTGGCCTCTTCCTCGAAGAGATAAATGAATTCGTTGCCGATGATTTTGCGCTTTTGCTCGGGATCGGTAATACCGGCAAGTTTGTCGAGAAACCGGTCAGATGCATCCACATACTTCAAGTTTATCTTGAAGTGCTTCGTGAACAGATTGACCACCTTCTCCGCCTCTCCCTTACGCAGGAGACCATTATTGACAAACACGCAGGTGAGCTGGTCACCGATAGCACGATGAATCAGCACCGCCACAACGGAGGAATCGACACCACCGGACAGACCACAGATCACCCTGCCATCACCCACCTTCCGACGGATATCCTCCAGTTCGGTTTCGATGAAACTGGCCATGGTCCAGACGGGACGACAGCCGCAGACCGAAAAGATGAAGTTGCCGAGCATCTCCTCTCCCCGGGGAGTATGCACTACCTCGGGATGGAACTGGACACCGTAAAAGTGCCGCTCGGAATCTTTCATGGCCGCCACCGGGCAATGCTCGGTGTGGGCCATGCGATGGAAACCCTCGGGCATGGTCTCGATCCGGTCGCCGTGGGACATCCAGACCTCTGTCCGGCCGTCAAAGCCGGAGAAGACGTCTTCCACATCGTCAAGTTCCAACATCGCACGACCGTATTCCCGCTTATCGGAGCGCTCGACCTTGCCGCCCAACTGGCTGGTCATGAGCTGCATGCCATAACAGATACCAAAGATCGGGATTCCCAAGTCAAAGATTGCCGGGTCGGAATGGGGGGCGTCTGTATCGTAGACACTGGACGGTCCGCCGGAGAGGATGATTCCCTTGGGGGAATATTCCCGGATCCTGGCGAGGGAAATATTGTAGGGATGGATCTCGCAATAGACGCTCTGCTCCCTGACACGGCGGGCAATCAACTGCGTCACCTGGGAGCCGAAATCGAGAATCAGAATCTTTTCGCTGTGAATATCTTCGGTCATAATTAGTTCTCAACCCGGTAATTCGGGGCTTCCTTGGTTATGATAACGTCATGAACGTGAGACTCTTTCAGACCCGCGCCGGTGATCTTGACAAAACGTCTCTTCTGCTGCAGCTCTTTGATGGTTCGGCAGCCGGTGTAGCCCATTCCGGCCCGGAGTCCCCCCATCAACTGGTGAATGGTGGAGGAAAGGGGACCGCGCATCGGCACGCGTCCTTCGATACCTTCCGGAACCAGCTTAGATTCCACCTCCACCTCGGCCTGGAAGTAGCGGTCCTTGCTGCCCCGCTTCATGGCACCGATAGAACCCATGCCGCGGTAGGTCTTGTAGGCACGGCCCTGGAAAAGGATGGTATCACCGGGAGACTCCTCGGTACCGGCAAACAGGGAACCGATCATCACCACGTCAGCACCGGAAGCAATTGCCTTGGTGATATCACCGGAGTATTTCACGCCACCGTCGGCGATAACCGGAATATTGTACTGCTTGGCTACCCTGGAACACTCGCTGATTGCAGTGATCTGGGGAACACCGACACCGGCAACTACCCTCGTGGTACAGATGGAACCGGGTCCGATTCCCACCTTGATGGCATCGACCCCGGCCGTGATGAGCGCCTCGGCAGCTTCGGCCGTTGCGATATTCCCGGCAACCAGATCGAGATCAGGGTACTTCTCTTTGATGGTTCGTACGGCATCGATTACCATTTGGGAAAAACCATGGGCGGTATCAACCACAATCAGGTCTACCCCGGCCTTGCTCAAGGCGTCAACGCGCGCCATCATGTCGGCCGAAGGACCGACGGCAGCGCCTACCCGGAGGCGACCCAGACTGTCCTTGCAGGCATTGGGGTACTTCCGCACCTTCTCGATGTCCTTGATGGTAATCAACCCTTTCAGGTTCCGCTCATCATCCACCACCAGCAGTTTTTCCACCCGGGTATGCTTCAGATGCTCTTTAGCCTCTTCCAGAGTGGTTCCCACCGGAACGGTGACGAGGTTCCGTTTCGTCATCCGAGCGGAAATGGGAAGGTCCAGATCGGTCTCGAATCGGAGGTCGCGGTTGGTCAGGATCCCCACCAACTTGCCGTTGCTCTTGATGATGGGAACACCAGAGATCCGGTATTGCTCCATGATGTCAAGTGCCTCGCGGATCTTCTGGTTCGGCCGCATGGTGATGGGATCGACAATCATCCCGGATTCACTTTTCTTGACCTTGTCCACCTCAAGTGCCTGGGCATCAACGGAAAGGTTTTTGTGGATAATCCCCATGCCGCCTTCCCGTGCCATGCAGATGGCGGTCCGCGCCTCGCTGACCGTGTCCATGGCGGCGCTGACCAAGGGTATATTCAGGGGTATGTTTCGGGTAATGTAGGAGGAAAGATCTACCTCTGCCGGCAATACGTCCGAATAGGCAGGGACGAGTAAAACGTCGTCAAAGGTAAGAGCCTCCTGAATGCTGTCTTCTAACATCACGCACTCCTTTATGCTCGGAAAAAGTGTGATTTCTATAAATATTACAGGCCTTTGCTTTAGTCAAGTTAAAAGGCTTCAATAGCGGGAGAAAGGGTCTGTTGAAGACCCCGCCGTGGAGGGGCGGAACGGAGTGCTGCTGCAGGAAAGTGCCTGCAGGGCGGACCGCGGAAGGTTTTTGCTTATCCGGGGACAAAAACTTCCTTTGCCCCGATGCGATACAGGGTTGCCGTTATCAGGCGTACGGCATTCTCCAGGTCGGACATGGAAAGTACCTCAACCGGCGTGTGCATATAGCGGAGGGGAATCTTCACCAGCGCTGTGGCAACACCTTTCCTGCTGATCTGCATGACGTTTGCATCGGTGCCGGCCGGCCGTGGGTGGCCGGTGAGCTGCACCGGAATCTTTTCCCGTTCCGCCGTATCCACCAGGAGATCGAAAAGGGCAGGATTGATGTTGGCCCCGCGCGGGATGATGGGTCCCTTGCCGAGCCCCACGTCGCCATTCTGTTTTTTGTCCACATCGGGTTGATCGGTACTGAAATCAACCTCGACGCAGATGCCTACATCGGGCTTCACCGCATAGGAACTGGTGGTCCCGCCACGAAGCCCAACCTCTTCCTGCACCGAGGAAACACCGAACAGGTCAATCGGAAGCTTTTTCTTTGTCCGGGCAACGGCACGGAGCACCTCAGCCACAACAAAGCTGCCCGCCTTGTCATCGAAGCCGCGTCCCACCAAGCGATCCCCATGAAGTTTCTCGAGTCCCGGGGAAAAAGTCACCGGGTCACCGATGCGCACCAGTTGGGTCGCCTCATCCCGGTTGCCGGCCCCGATGTCGATATACTGGGCATCCAGTTTCACCACCGTCTCACGGTCCTTCGGTTCCAGCAGGTGAATCGGCTTTTTGCCGATCACACCCAATAGCGGCCCATTCTTCGTATGCACGGCAACCCGCATCCCCTGGGTTATCTGGGGATCGATTCCGCCAATAGCGCCAAAGTACAGGAAGCCGTTTTCGTCGATAAATTTCACCAGCAGACCGATTTCATCGGAATGACCGACGACCATGACCCTCGTAAGCCCCTCGCCGGCCCCCTTGATCGAGGCAATGGCATTGCCCAGCACGTCACCGGTTACCGGTGCGAAAGGGGATACATAGTCACGGAAAACCCTCTGGGCAGGTTGTTCGAACCCGGAAGGGCTCGGAGCTTCCACCAGGGACCGGAGAAACTGGAATGATTCTTCGCGCATATACTCTCCAAGGTACGGCAGTTTTGAGTTTTATGTTTAAAGTTTTGAGTTGAAAACAAGTTCACTATTTCAGGATCGAGGATCGAGGTTAAAGGATTGAGGTTCGAGGTTAAAGGATTGAGGTTCGAGGTTGTAGGTTAAAGGATTGAGGTTCAAATCTCTTTCCTCGTGCCTCTTTCCTCGTACCTTTTTCCTTTCTCCTCTCTCCTCGTTCCTTTTTCCTTTTTCCTCTTTCCTCGATTCTAAACGAGTTCCCCAAGCAGCGAGGTATGGAACGCTTCGACGATACGCACCGTGACGATTTTCCCGACCAGGGAGGGATCGGCGGCGATGTTGACGATCCTGTTGCCGCTGGTACGACCGAAGATATGGTCGCTGCGTCTGCTTGGCCCTTCCACGAGCACCTCCAGACAGCTGCCCACGAAGGTCTGGTTTCGTTCCAGGGTCATGACCTGCTGCCGTTTCTGGAGACGTTCCAGCCGCTCCTGCTTTTCTTTTCGGGTCAGCGTATCGGGAAGCTTTGCCGCAGCGGTCTCGGGGCGCGCCGAGAATACAAAGGAAAAGAGATCAGCATAGCCGACTTCCTCCATGAGGGTACGTGTCTCATTGTAGTCCTCGTCACTCTCGCCGGGAAAACCGACAATCATGTCCCCCGTGATCTGGATACCGGGGCGGGCCATTTTCAGGGCCTCGATCCTGTCAAGATATTCCCGCCGGGTATAACCACGGTTCATTCCCGACAGAACTGTGTCACTGCCGGACTGTGCCGGAAGATGGATATGGCCGCACAGCTTCGGCAACTCGGTAAAACAGGCAATCAGAGCGGGGGAGATGTCCTTCGGATGGGAAGTGGTGAAACGGATACGTTCAATGCCGTCAATTTCCGCGACGCTTCGCAGCAGGTCGGCAAAGTTTGGCTCGTCGGGGCTGTTGATGCCATAGGAGTTCACGTTCTGCCCCAGCAGGGTCACCTCCCGGACGCCGGTTTCAGACAATTCGCGAATTTCCTGCAGTATCTCCCCGGAACGACGGCTGACCTCCCTGCCCCGCACATAGGGAACGATGCAGTAGGAACAGAAATTATCGCAGCCCTGTATGATGTTTACGAACTGCGTGACACCGCTGGCGGCCACCTTGCGGGGAAACAGGTCAAGTCGGGTCTCGGGATCGAGGAAATCATTGCAGGTGAGCCGTTCACCATTCTCAGCCGCGCGAACCATGTCCGGCAGCAAGTGCAGGGAGTGTGTGCCAAAGACAAGATCAAGGTAGGGCACACGCTTGAGAAGGCGATCACCTTCCTGCTGGGCAATGCAACCTCCCACGCCGAGGAGAACCTTCTTTTCCCCATTTTTCAAGCTCTTCAACCGTCCCAGTTCACTGAACACCTTCTGTTCGGCCTTGGCCCTGATGCAGCAGGTATTGAGCAGAATCAGATCGGCGCCTGCGGCACGGTCTGTTTGTTCGTAATCAAGATCTTTCAAAAGAGAAACCATGGTCTCGGAATCATTGACATTCATCTGACAGCCGAAGGTTTCTATGTAAAGCTTTTTTGTGGTAATCACGGATACCCTTTGATGATTATATTCCTGTGATAGTAGGCGATTTCCCCCGTTGCCGTCAACTGGTTTCACCAATAAATCAGGGAGCTACCTGCATTACAAGCGGGAATAAAACAGGGGTTCAGAGATCGAAATGAGCCACAGCAGTGGGTAAGCAGCTCTTTACCGGGTATCGATCAGGCAAGACAAACAGAAAGATACCGTTGGTTGATTGCTGAGCAACCTGCGCACTTGACGTGGAAGGCTCTGCTCGACTACACTCAACGGCGAGTAAAAGAATCTGATGCTCGTTGGTTTCCATCCGGAAACTTGTTACGGACTTTCTCCAGACAGTCAGGAGTAACCCCATGGGCACCAGCCCGATTCTCAGCATCATCGAAAACATCGAACCCGGCGTGGTAATCCTCAACAACGACCTGTCGGTGTCCCATATCAACCGGATGTTTCTCCTGATGTTCAGCCACTTCAAACGGGAGCGCCTCTTCGAGGGAAACGTGCTTGACTTCCATGACGAGGAAATCCGTCGGAAGATTACCGAGATGCTCCGCCTGACCAAAGAATCGAAACGTCAGATTCCCTTTTCCCTGAAGATCCTCAGACATGACGGGCTTGACTGCTATTTCCTCATCAAACTTGTCACCCTGATGGAAAAGGACATGGCTGATGAAAAGATCTGCGCCTTGTTCTACGATATCACGCCATTTATCACGACGGAAAGAAAGCTGATCCGCATTCCGGTTACCTCCGGAGACGAAATTCATCTCCTGAAACCGGAAGAGATAGTGTACCTGAAAGCCGACAATATCTATTCGAGGATCAGCACTGACTCCGCAGAATTCCATTGCGATTTATCCCTTGGCTCGATCGAAAAGCGCCTGGACAAAGAAATGTTTTACCGCATCCACCGCAGCTATCTGGTTAACATCTCTAAGGTGCGCAAGGTCCAGCGCGACCGTTCCGAATGTTCCGTAAACGTACGCGGCACCGAGACCCGCCTCCCCATCAGCAGAGCCAAGCTGCAAGACTTCCTCGTAGAAATCGGCCTAAAATAATCACAAGTCACCACACGTCGTACGACGTACCTCTCACGTCTCACGTCTAACGTCTCACGTCTAACGTCTCACGTCTCTCACATTCACACGCAATTCTAACCGTTCACAAGCCATACCGGTCATCAGCAAGGAAGCGTTTCAAAATAGCCGTGGAATCTGCTATTCTGACCAAAATTTGTATTCTATTACTTCGGCAATTATACATCACAACCCTGATGTAGGGGCACGGCGCGCCGTGCCCCTACCATTGATATGTTTATTTGCGCCAGTACTATCCGGAATTGCGGCAGGCCTTACAGAAAAATCCGGAACGAAACGAATCTCAAACTCTCGTGTGGAGGAAAGCATATGACGAACGAAACGTTCCAGAAAAAGGACCTGCGAAGCGCCGATCCCGCTGCGGTGGAAATGCTGCAGATCGCAGATCGCGAAGGTATCGAAACTATCTGGGAACGGCACGAAAAACAGCAGCCCCAATGCAGCTACGGGCAACTGGGAACGTGCTGCAGGATCTGCTCCATGGGACCATGCCGTATCGACCCCTTCGGTGAGGGCCCCACACGCGGCGTCTGCGGTGCAACGGCGGACACGATGGTTGCCCGTAACCTGGCTCGCATGGCCGCGGTCGGTTCCTCAGCCCATTCCGACCACGGCCGCAAGGTGGCACAGCTGCTGAAGGCCGTGGCAGCCGGCACCAATACCGATTATCAGATCACCGATCACGAGAAGCTTTGCGCCGTGGCATCCCGACTCGGCATTGAAACAGAGGAACGCCTGGTGATGGATATCGCCGCCGATGTCGCGGAAGCCGCAATCAACTGTTTTGGTAAGCAGGATGAAGAGCCGATCATCTTCCTTGAAAAATACATGCCGAAAAAGCGCTTCGAACGGCTGAAAGGCCTTGAGGAATCACTTTACGAAGCAACCGGTGCAAAAATGGGACTCCTGCCCCGCGGCATCGACCGCGAGGCAGTCGACATCCTCCACCGCACCCATTTCGGCTGCGACTCCGATCCCCTCTCACTTATTGTGCAATCGGCACGCTGCTCCCTTTCCGATGGCTGGGGAGGCTCGTTGATCGCAACGGAACTCCAGGACATCCTGCTGGGCACCCCATCGATCCGGCAGATCAGGGCCAACCTCGGGGTATTGGAAGAAGAGAGCGTCAACCTGGTCATCCACGGCCATGAACCGGTTCTTTCCGCCAAGGTCGTGGAAATGGCCCAGCTCCCTGAGATGAAACGCCTCGCCGAAGAGGTGGGTGCGAAACGCGTCAATGTCGTAGGTCTTTGCTGTACCGGCAACGAAGTTCTTCTGCGGCAGGGGGTCGGTATCGCAGGAAATGAAGGCCACAGCGAACTGGCAATCATGACCGGCGCCGTGGATGCGATGGTGGTGGATGTCCAGTGTATCTTTCCGGCCCTGGCGGATCTATGTTCCTGCTACCATACCCGCTTCATCACCACCAGCGAGCAGGCAAAAATCCCGGGAGCCATCCATATCCAATTTGACGAACACCAGGCAAACAACATTGCCTCAAAAATCATCAAAACAGCCATCGAAGCCTTCCCCAACCGAAACAAGGCCAAGGTTTACATCCCCAAGCATACGGCCAATGCCATCGTCGGCTTCTCCGTGGAAACGATTCTCAAGGCGCTTGGCGGAACTCCCCAACCCCTTATCGATCTGATCGTGGACGGAACGATCAAGGGTGTGGCCGGAATCGTTGGCTGCAACAACGTCAAGGTCCAGCAGGACTACTTCCATCGTACCCTGACGACCGAACTGATCAAGCGGGATATTCTGGTTCTCGGTACCGGCTGTTGGGCAGTGGCAGCGGCAAAGGCAGGGCTGATGGACCTTCCGGCCCAGGAACTGGCCGGCCCCGGTCTCAAGGCTGTCTGCCAGCAACTGGGCATCCCGCCGGTCCTCCACATGGGTTCCTGTGTCGACTGTTCCCGAATGCTGAACCTGGCAGGCGGCATCGCCGATCACCTGGGGGTCGATATTTCGGATCTCCCGCTCGTCGGATCGGCACCGGAATGGACCACCGAAAAAGCCGTGGCAATCGGCACCTATTTCATTGCCTCCGGCATTCCGGTCCATCTTTGGCCCATACCTCCGATTCTGGGCGGCCCCGAAGTCACCAAAATCCTGACGCAGGACGCCAAAGGGGTCTTGGGTGGGTGGTTTTTCGTGGAAGAGGACCCGGTCGCCACCGCCGATCAGATGGAACAGATCATCATGGAAAGGCGCGCTGCGCTCGGACTTGAAAATTAAAGGAATCCTGCATGTGCACTGACAAAAAAAGCTTTCGCGCTGTAATAACCGGTAAAGGCGGGGTCGGCAAAACCACCCTCACCTCCTGCCTTGCCACGGTGCTGGCACTGGACGGCATCAACGTCCTGGCGGTGGACGAAGATCCCCAAATGAACCTTCCCTATGCCCTCGGACTCGGTGTGGAACGGGCGTCGAACATCGTGCCGCTCAATCTGAACAGCGACTACATCGAGGAAAAGACCGGCATCAATCCAACCAGGAACAGCTGGGGATCCATGTTCAAGCTTAACCCGGATGTGGATGACGTGGTGGAGCGGTTCGGCATGAAGGTAGCGGACAACCTGAATCTGCTGGTCATGGGAACAGTCAAGCAGGCCGGAGGTGGCTGCCTGTGTGCGGAAAACGTACTTCTCGATTCCACGATCCGTCACCTGGCGCTGCGGGAAAACGAGGGCATCCTGCTCGATACCCAGGCAGGCGTCGAGCACTTCGGTCGTGCCCTCTCACGGGGATTCAGCCATTGCCTGATCGTAGCCGATGACACCTTTAACGCCCTGACCGTTGCCTGCCATTCGGCCGATCTGGCCCGCCAGATCGGGATTCCGAACGTTTGCCTGGTGGTAAACCGGGCCAGTGACAGGACAGCCGACAAACTTGCCCGCTTTGAAACAGAGACAGGAAAAACCCTTTCGGGACTATTTGAAACGCTCTATCTGTTGCCGGTTGAACCACGTCTGGCCGACCTGGAACCCGAGGTAACGAGAATCATGGACAACCGTAACAGCGGTTATGCAGCTTCCGTCGCGGCACTGGCCGCAAGGCTGTGCACCACCCACTGCAGCTGTTCCTCCGCTCCCGCAGCCTGAAAAACGGAGATACTTTTATGAAAAGAATATTCGTTGACTACAAGAAGTGCCTGGCCTGCAAAGCTTGCGAAACGGCCTGCGCCGTACGTCACCACCCCTCAGGAACCTTCATCGGCTCCCTGGGAGACAGGAAGACCGAGATCAATGTTCGTGTGCTCGGCATCGAACACGAGGCGTTCCCCCTCTCCTGTCGCCACTGCGACCCGGCGGACTGTCTCAGCGCCTGCCCCTCGGGAGCTCTGAGTCGGGACGTGGATACCGGTGCCACTCTCATCGACCCGACACGCTGCAAGGCCTGCGCAATGTGCGCCATGGTTTGCACCTTTGACGCCATTTCCTTCAAGGTCACTCACCGTTCGCCCCATGACAGGGAAATCGCCCACAAGTGCGACCTCTGCGTCGAGCGTACGAAAGACGGAGGCACGCCCGCCTGTGTCGAAGCCTGCCACTCGGGAGCACTGGTGTATACCGAGTTCGACCTCGCCAGAAGCAAACGTGCCACCAGGACACTCAGAACCTATCTTCTCGGTGAAGAAGGGGTTCCGCCCCTGGTTGAACTCTACCGGGAACTGCGCAGGAAAGAGTTTGCCCGGCGTCGCGGGAGTGCAGAATGAAAATCGTTACGGCTGGAACCGGAATGGCCGCGGCGGAATTCGTCGAGCAACTCAGACTGGAGGGATTCTCCGGCGAGATCGTCATGGTCGGCGATGAAGATTTTCCGCCCTATTCGCCGTGTGTGATCCCCTTTTATCTCGCTGGTGACCCCCTGGATACGGTGTTCTGGAAGGGCAAGGATTTCTATGAAAAGTACCGTGTCACCGCCCGACTCGGGGAACCGGTCGTGCAGGTTGACCCGGATCGACACATCATCCGCACGGCCAACGGAAAAACGGAAGATTATGACCGGTTGTTCTTTGCCACCGGTTCACACAGCAGGCACCCACGTCCCGAATGGCTCGAAACCGGAGGCGTATTCGGTTTCAAGACCCTGACCGACATGATTGCCATCGATCGCTACATCAGGGAGCAGCAGGTAACAGAGGCCGTAGTCTTCGGTGGCGGCTTCATCGGTGTCGATGCGGCCCTGGCGCTGCAGGCGCGCGGATTGAGCGTCTCCCTTGTCCACCGCAACACCCGCCTCCTTTCGCAGATGACCGACGAAGACGGCGGGCAGTTCGCTACCCTCAGATTGGCGGAAAAAACCGGTATGGACATTCAACTGCGGACAAAGGTCGAGGAAATCAGCCACGCCAATGGCCGGCTCACCGCCGTCCGCCTCTCCGATGGCCGGAAGATCGCGACCCGGCTGCTTATTCTCTCCGTAGGAGTAACCCCCAACTCCGCCCCGCTGAAGGGAGAAGATACGGGAATTTGCAGTAACGAACAGATGCTGGCAGACCCGTGCATCTACACTGCGGGTGACGTGGCCATCACCCGGCATGCGATCGACGGAGTTCCCGCCGTGTATGCAAACTATCCGAACGCCATGCGGCAGGCGCGGGTCGCAGCCCGGCACCTGGTCCACGGCGACGGTTCCTATGGCGGTTCCATCAACACCACGGTGCTTCGCAAGCATATCGACTTTCCGGTCATTTCCGCGGGAAACTTCTCCGGTGAGTCGGTCACCTGGCAGCGAGGAGATGTCTGGCGCAGGGTCTATCTGGTTGACGGCATGATCAACGGCTACATCACTATTGGAGACACCCGCCTCTCCGGGTATCTCTACCAGCACTATGTGGCCCGGACCCGGGTGGACGGAACCATCAGGAAAATCATCTCCTCACCGCGCCAGGACGGACAGTACCGGGAAATGCTCGGTTTTGCATCAGACTGACGCCCGACAGTGAACCTGTCGGCAAGCTCTTCTGCTTTCACCGGAACAACTTGCTGCCCTGATGCCTGTTTTCAGGGCAGCGTCCTATCATTCACCTGCCAACCCGTAGTCCGAAAACTCGCCTATCGTCCCATTCCCCCTCTTGGCATGCCCCGTGCTTGTTACTAACAGCACCAGGAAATTTATTCGCCGTCAGCCAACCAAACATATTGTGCAGGACACTGCCGAAACACTGGAAACCAGGAGAGAAACCATGAACATTATCGTTAAGGCATCCGATCTGAAATACAAATACCCGCGGGACACGACAAACCGCGATCTGCCCAAGTTCACAGGAAAGCCCGACCCGTCCCCCTTCAACCGGGACGATCTCTACGACATTCTCCCGATGCTCTCTGCGGTGATGACCGCCCTTGAAACGGACGACGGCCAGATTCTCAATCTGCTGGAAGACATCATCAATACCGAACTGCCCCGCTGCGTTGAAACCCGGGAGGAGGTCTTCGACTTTCTGACGGAAACAGTCCGCGAGGCGCTTGCCGGGAGGTAGCCCCCCACAGATCACCCTGACAAATCAGCCACAGTGATGGTAAACCATTGAATCCCCTGCATTAGCTGTGTATACTCGCCGTGAACAGCTAGCCATTTCACCCGCAGTTCAGACATGCGGACAGAGCAAGGAACTTGGACTATACCATGCCAAAACACTATCAGCTGGTAACCGTCGATGACATTCAAAAAGACGAGGAAGCGATCCTGGAGGTTCTCTCGGCCGGCAGGAACAGCATCAAGCTTCTTAATTACTACCGGGAGCTGCCCGTTTCATTTGACGGATCCATCGAGTTCAGCGACCGGGGTGTCGTTGAAATGAACGTCCATGATCTCCAGGCAGCGGCAATGATGATCGAGAAGGAAGTCTTCATCAAGTGCAAGGGCCTCCCGTACGATGTCGTCGCCAAGGTCATGAAGATCAGGAAAAAGACCCGCAGCGCCCTTTTGACCAGCTTTCATTATGTCATTATTACTGCCGAGCGCAGGGTCTGCGTACGAGTCCGCGTCTCGGACCGGGTCGATGCCACCTTCCACTTCAACAATCGGTTGATACAGGGACGTATTGAAGACATTTCCTTTAGCGGCCTTTCCATCACCACACCGAAGGGAATTACCCTCGAAGAAAACAGCACCGGCAAGGTCAATATTGCCCTTCCCGCAACCATACTGGAATTGTCCGGCAAACTATTGAAAGTGAACCAGGACGATTCTTCATCCAAGTTCATCATTGAACTGGAAATGGACAACAAAAGCGAACAATGTATTTCCCAGTTTATTTTCTCCCAGCAGAGCGGAATTATCCGGGAGCTGAAAGAACTTTACAGCAGCGGGCCGGACACAATAATTGTCTGAAAAATCAGGTTGGCCCGCTCCCGGATGCAGACTGCGGCAGGAGATCAGACATTGAACCGAAAATGGCAGATGTCGCCATCCTCCATGATGTAATCCTTCCCCTTCAGCAGGGCTTTGCCCTGTGCCTTGGCGGCCGCTTCACTCCCGGTAGCCACCAGATCATCGTATTTAATTACCTCTACCCTGATGAAACCCCGTTCGATATCGCTGTGGATCTTGCCGCCGGCGGCCGGTGCCGGGCTCCCTTTCCTGATGGTCCAGGCACGCACCTCATCCTTGCCCATGGTATAGAAAGACATGAGCCCGAGAGCGTCGTAAGCAGCGGCGTTGAGACGGTCGAGTCCCGATGAGTCGAGTCCGAGCGCGGACAGGTACTCACTACGCTCCTCGGGCTCCTCGATACCCATGATCTCCTTTTCGATCAGGGCGGAGATAAGAAAGACATCCTCTGCCGATGGATCCGTTGTTCCCACCCGATCCTCCTCCACGTTGAGTATCCAGAGAATCGGCATCAGGGTAACGAGATTCAGACTTCTGATGGCGGCCAGTTCCTCTTCACCGAATCCGAGTGTGCTGACCCTCTTTTCATTCTCCACGGCATCGCGGCAGGTAAGCAGAACTTCTTCTTCCTTCTGCTGGCCGGGGGTAAGCCCGCGTCTCTTTTCCTTGGCAAGACGCTCCAACCGTTTTTCGATCAGTTCCAGGTCCGCCAGCAGCAACTCCGTCTCCAGGGTTCGTCGGTCCCGGGCCGCATCAACCGAACCGCTCGGATGGTAGACACTCTCGGAGGCAAAGTCGCGCACCACGAGACACAGAAGATCGCAGCGCCGGGCCGCATCGAGCCATTCCCGTTTTCCTGTCCCCTCAGTCATGTCCGGACAGAGGACAACTTTGTTTTCCGCATATTTCGTCTTTTCCGGGCTGGCCATTTCCGTCAGCACATCGACCCGCGGATCACGGATCTGCGCAACCCCTTCCAGAGACTCACCTTCATTCCTGTGTTCGGGAATATCCCTCCCGGTGAGGAGTGAAAACAGTGTTTTCTTCCCAGACTGCTGAAGACCCAGTAGCGCAATTTTCATACTATTCTCCCGTCTGCTGATGTTATTTCCCGCAGATGGTACCGTAAAACGTCCCTCTCTGCTTGTCAACCTGCATCAATCATCCACCATGTCACTTTATTTCACAGAACGCTAAACTTCTGTCCCAATCGTACGATAAGGTAGGAAAACATATCAACTGGTCGGGAGGAACTCACGTGAGCGGAATCACCTTTGAAGAGATCATGTTCACCATTATGTCGGCGACGCAGGATACGTTCATGACCTATATGGGCATGGAAATCCTTGCGGGAAAGATAGAAAAAAAGATCGAACCGGTGGAATCAGATGTCGTAGGAATCGTCGGCGTGGCGGGCGAGCGCGTGGGATACATCATGTATGCCACCGACAAGAATGCTGCACTGCAGGTAGCAAAGGAACTCCTCATGATGGATGATGCGGACGAGGAAGCGGTTCGCGACGCCATCGGCGAGCTGACAAACAACATCGCCGGTGTCTTCAAGAGCAAGTACCATGAACAGTATGGCAGCGTAGCCCTGGGCCTGCCGCTGGTTGTTTCCGGCAAGATTCGCCCGGTCAGCGAACCGCCGGAAGCTTCGGAAAAAACAAGCATGAATATTCAGTGCAAGGGCGTGACCATCCCCTTCAAGTCACTGGATGGGGCGGTCTCGTTCCGCATCATGGTCTATATGTAAAGGGCACTGCTCACGGGTGTTGACAGCCTCGCTGCCACCTCCTACAACAACTCCGACATCCCTCTCGCGTTCAGCTCTTCCGTTACCTTCCTGACATCCTGGGCGCGGTCACGGGGACAGATCAACAAAGCATCACCGGTATCAACGACAATCAGGTTCTGCACACCGATCAGAGCAACAACCTTGTCGCCCCCCCTGACGAGACAGCCGCTTGAATCGAGGGACACCACCGGGCTTTCGTCAATAACGATATTTCCGTCCAGCCCCGCTTCCATGATCTCCGGCACGGCACTCCAGCTTCCCACATCACTCCAGCCGAAGGAGGACGGCAAAACCACTACACCCTCCGCCTTTTCCATCACCCCGTAGTCAATCGATTGGCCATCGATCCGGCCATACAGATCCGCAACCTGTTCATCCATAGACGACAAGCGACCCAGGCCGGCCGGGATATCCAACACGGAGAGGCCGGCCCAGAGATCCGGCATATGGGTTCTGAGACGATCGAGGATCACATCGTTCCTCCAGACAAACATGCCGCTATTCCAGAAAAAGTTGCCGGCGGCAACGAATTCGAGCGCCTTTTCCCGGAGCGGCTTTTCCACGAAGCGCTTCACCGGCAGCACACCGCCTACCCCATGGGCCTGATCGGCTTCTATATACCCATAGCCGGTCTCCGGCCCCGTCGGAACAATGCCGAGAGTGACAAGGTTCCAGTTAACTGCGGCAGCCTCGGCACGGCGCAAGGTTGCCCGAAACTCTTCTTCATCGCGAATGAAATGGTCCGCGGGGAGAACGACCATGATGGATGTTGGATCCTGACGTTCGATGATTGCCGCGGCAAGCCCGATCGCCGGGGCGGTATTCCGCGCCAGGGGTTCCTCGACCACAAAAATTGCGTCACTTTCGTAATCAGCAAGCTGCCGCCTGGTTTCCTCTGCCTGCAACGCATTGGTTACCACGAGAATTCGTTCCGGATCGAGGGGGAGGACACGCTCCACGGTACGTTGCAGCATGGATTTGTCGCCAAAGACCGACATGAGCTGCTTAGGGGTCTTTTTCCTGGAAAGCGGCCAAAATCGAGTCCCGGAGCCTCCAGCAAGTATTACGATGTTCATTGTGATTCCTTTCAAGTGGAGCAGGCTTGCGTGATGACCGGTAAAAAGCGGGGATCTGCCACAAGGCCGTGCGACTCTCAGTCAGGAGCCTGTTTACCCCAGCGTCACGCAGTTACGACCCGCCAGTTTGCTTTGATACATCAAGCCGTCAGCCCTTTTTACCAGGGAATCCAGGGTATCACCCTGACAGGCCAGTGTGGCACCGAGCGACACTGTCAACCTGATGTCCGCACCTCCGGTTATCACCGTGGAGCTCTCAATCATTCGTCGATACCTCTCGGCAATATGACTGAGTTTCTCCCAGTCAACATTGACCACCGCAACGACAAATTCCTCCCCTCCCCAGCGTCCAACGGTATCAAAGGATCGGGAACTATGGACCAGGGTTTGGGCCATCATCTTCAGCGCCTCGTCACCCACAGCGTGACCATAGGTGTCGTTGATTGCCTTGAAATGGTCAATATCCAGAAAAATCAGACCAAAGGTCCAATCGTACCGCGTACTCTCATCAAGCTTCGAGAGCAAATACCTGCCCAGATAGCCCCGGTTGGGAAGGCTCGTCAGGGAGTCTTGAAAGGCCTTTTCCTGCAGTTCCTCGATAAGGGAGAGGGAGGCAAGTTTTTCACTATTGTCCCGGAAAATTTCTACGGTACCGACAATGGCACCAGTCTCATCGTGAATGGGTGTAACCCTGACATTCACCGGTATCCGGTGACCATTCTTATGATGGAGGTACACCTCTGCCTCAGCAGGGATTCCATCTTCCATGGATTTCCAGGCCGGGCACCGGGTCTCACAGAGACTCTTCCCCTCCGAATCAACATGCATGAGGATATTGTCCCAGCAATGGGATCCCTCGACCTCGCTGCGGGAATAACCGGTAATCCGTTCCGCGCCATTGTTCCAGTACAGGATGGAACGCCTCCGGTCCAGGAAGTAGACACCATCATACAAATTATCCAGAAGGTTTTTATAGAACTCAAGGGTAATTTCTAAAATACCGGCTCCTGTTTGGCTGGGTATTTTGCACATAACAATGGCATGGAGGGTGCTGAAATACTACCAGAGGTCGATACATTCGTAAAGTAATGAAAGGATCGCCCCTCTTCAATACCGGATCTGTCGGGTTTCTGTCCCTGAATCAGGATCAGGTGAAGACAGGGTGCCTTCAGCGGCAGAATTAAGCGGAGAGATATTTTTATCATCGATGATATCATCCAGGACGGCAACAATTCTTCCCCGCACTTCTCTCTTTCTGGTCCGATTCCACTTTTTTGCCGCGTTGGCTGAACCGTAGATATTGCCGAAATAAAAAGGCAGACCGATACCGCCGGTGATCCCTGCCGCGGGATACCAGTCATTAGTGACCGCAGTTACCGTTCCCGCGACAAACAATGCATTAATCAGGAAGGCAGTAATCCCGTCACCGTAGCGTTCCGCATAGACGTACCCTGCCCCCGGGAGAATCGCGGACAGGATACCGGCCAAAAGCTCCGATTTCTGCGGCAGTTTTTGGTACTGGTGCAGAAGGGCCAGAGACTCTCGTATTCGGCCTATCTCCGGATGATCCGGGTAGTCGGCGATGAAGCGTTGCAAAACGGCTTCGGTGGCGGATGGGTCATCCCTGTCCAGTTCCAGAAGTGCCCAGGCGGCCAATGCCCGGGGCGCAGCCTGAGAGTCGGGAGCGGAGCGTGCGATACGATCGAACGTCTCGGCCGCACCTGCGTAGTCTTTCTTCTTCCACAGGCTAAGTCCCGCGAAGTAGCGGGACAGGATCGTGTAATTGCCGTCAGGGTAGAGGTTAGCCAGTGTTTCAAAGGAGCGCAGCGCATCCCCCTGTTCATCTCCCAGATAGCTGGCTATGCCGGTGCGAAAAAGAGCATAGTCACCCTTCGTGGATTCTGGAAAGAGGATACTAAACCTCTTGTACTCGGTAACTGCCCGGTAATATTCACCTTCGGCAAGGAAAGTGTCGGCGACCCGCAACTGGAGGTCTTCCGTCAGAAAAATGCCCTGTTCCGCGGAACAGAAGGAGGAGAAGAAGGGTACAGTGATGAATGAAATCATCAGGAAGAAAGAAAGAAATAGGCTCATGGACTTGAAAGGAGATTGTTCTGCAAGGGGTCAAAGAGTGTCCCGTTGGGAAGAAGCATATAATCAGGGCCAGGCTCCTTGAAAAAGGTACAGCGCATCAGCCGGTCCGCAGTCACCTGCACACCCTGGACGGCCCCGAGATGACCCACCGCCTCGCGCGCAAACACCGAGCAAGAAGGAGTGAATCCGCACCGGTCCCCGTCTACAGGGGATATGAATTTCTGAAATAACGTTAGCGTACCCAGGAGTACAATTTTGGGAACCGAAGTCTCAACCTCGTTGCTGACCACTGACCGGCGGCTCTTCGCCGCCGGCCCCCTCATCTTTTCCGCGGAGCATGAGGCAACGGAAACATACCACAGAACCAGCAAAAAGGCCAAAAACAGCGACACCAGGCAGTGACAAACAAGTCGGGGCACCCCGTTCGATATATGGTAACGAGAAGATTGCACGCTGAACACAGTGCAACGTGTCGTCAGCAGAAAGGACGGATATCTTTCCCGGCGCCCTGACACACCCAGGACTTCCGTCAGCCTAATTATTTCCGGTGCTCTGTTCAATGGTTTTTTGTTTTAATGACTTGTACTGGTCCTCGGTAATTGCTCCACTCTCGTAGGCTTTCTGGAGATCGATTAACTGATCTCCAAGGGACTTGGTAGTGGTGATGTTTTGCGACTCGACTTTCGTACTCCCGCCGGGACCGCAGCATCCCGCAAGATTTGCAAGCAGGATCGCCGAAAGGATACCGATCAGGACGGGAATTCTGAGATTGCGCATACCTCTATCCTCCTTTTTTCATTCAGGAATACTACACTACAACTAATAAACTTCATCGCCTTGGTATTCGTTTACCACATCATATCAATTAACGCCACAGCAAAGAAAAAACTTTCAGAAAAATGATCAGGCAGTGTAAACCTCAAAACATCAACTGTCAGGGATTATCTTTACCGCTACCTTCCGGGAACGCGGGCCATCGAACTCACAAAAGTATACTGCCTGCCAGGTTCCAAGCAGCAAACGACCATTTTCGATGATCAGGGTTTCAGATGCCCCGACCAGGGTGGATTTCACATGGGCATCCGAGTTGCCCTCGCGGTGGGCAAAGGATGCATCAACCGGTACCAAAGTTTCAAGAAAGCGGGAAATATCGCTCCGCACATCCGGGTCGGCACCCTCATTCACTGTTATTCCGGCCGTGGTATGGGGACAGTACAGGTGGCAGATGCCGCTTGAGACCCCGGAGATTCTCAGCAGATCCTCCACACGCGATGTTATGTCAATGAGTTCATTTCTCGAGCGGCTGGAAACCTGAATATAGTGCAGCATGTCGCATCTCCCGGACAGTTATTGATCCTTTCACCAGAAACGGATCATACGGAATGCTCAAACAGCCCTGCAGCGGCGGCAAGCTGATCCGATGTACCCATAATCAACACCACATCGCCCTCTTGAAGCTCCCAGACAGGATCGGGATTCGGCACCACCAAATCGCCCCGCTTTATCATCAGCAAGGTTGCACCCGACCGTTCCCGAAGGACCCCTTCCCGCAGGCTCTTTCCCACCAGGGGTGATTCCGCGCCCAGGCGAAAGGTACCGATTTCCGCCCCGGAAAGGAAACCTGAGATTCCGACCGCGGTACTGTGCCGGCGGCTCATGCTTCGGAACATATCGTAGGAATCACTCCGCACCTCGGAAATGTGTCGTTCGATCTCGTCATGAGTCAGGAGGTACCGCCGCAATACGCGGGAAAGTATTTCGATGGAGGTCTCGAACTCCTCCGGTATAACTTCGTTTACCCCCAGGCCGTACAAAGGTTCCATCTCGGCAATATAGCGGGTCCGGACAATAATGTGCACCCCGGGATTCTGCCGTCGCGCCTGGTCGGCAATGCGACGGCTCGAGGCGGCGTCCGAAATGGCTATCACGATGATCCGGGCCCGTTCAATAGCGGCATGAGACAGGATCTCGGCATTCGAACCGTCGCCGAAAATGATGGGATTGCCCTTTTTTTTCTCCGCCTTGACGGTAAAAGGATTGGTCTCGACCACATGATGGGCAATTTTAAGGTGCGTCAAAACCTTAGCCAGATTTCGTCCGTTCAGTCCATAGCCGACGATGATAACATGATCAGACAGTGACGTCTTGCGGTCGTTCCTCGCCAGCGCCCCCCTGCCCCTGGTAAAGGATTGGGGAAAAAGTTCCACAACCCTGCCGGCAACCGCGGGTGCAATTTTCATGCAGAAAGGGGTCAAGCCCATGGTGGCAATCGACGACGCCAGGAAAATCTGATAGAGGTCCGGAGTCAATAACCCGTATTTGAGTCCTGATTGGCAGAGGACAAAGGAGAACTCGCCGACCTGGGCAAGACAGAGACCCGACATGAGAGCAATACGCATCGGCACCCCGAGAGAAAACACCGCCCCGGAGGTAATGAGAACCTTGATGAGGATAAGGGTGATCACGATCGAGACGATCTGCAGCGGATATTTGATGATAATGACAGGATCCAGCAACATCCCCACGGAAATGAAGAAGAGAGAAATAAAGGCATCGCGAAAGGGAATGATGTCGCCCAGCGCCTGATGACTGTATTCCGATTCGGAAATGGCAAGGCCGGCAATAAATGCGCCCAGGGCCAGGGAAAGACCGACTTGAGCAGTGAGCCAGGCCGTGCCGAAACCGATAAAGATAATCGTCAGAATGAACAGTTCCCGACTCCGGCTCCTGACCACCTGGCTGAATATCCAGGGAATCAGAAAACGGGCACCATAGTGGGCCGCAAGAATAACCACGACGGCTTTTGCTGAAACAGCCAGCATACCCGTAAACCCGGATCCCGCTCCGGCAAGAAACGGGGTAAAGAGCATGAGCGGCACTACACAGAGATCCTGGAAGATAAGTACGCCCATCGACATTTTGCCGTGGGGAGAATCCATCTCGCCGGCATCCATGAGGAGCTTCATCAGAATCGCAGTACTGGAAAGGGCCACCAGGAAACCAAAGAACACCGATTGCCCCATGGGATAGCCGAAAGCGGCTCCAAGGAGGGCAATCACCAGAATTGTCAGACCGACCTGAAGGCCACCCCCAAGGAGCACCAGGTGGCGGATGCGCATCAACTCCTTGAGGGAAAACTCGATGCCGATGGTAAAGAGGAGCAGCACTACGCCCAGCTCGGCAAGCTGCTCCACCTGATGAAGATTGCTGATAAGGCCCAGGACATGGGGCCCGGCCAGGATCCCGGACACCAGGAAACCGATGATAGACGGCAGCCGGAATCGCCGGAACAGCACCACAATAACCAAGGCAAGGCCGAAAAGGATTTCAAGTTCCTTGAGAACCTCAAAACTCATGACAACTCCCTGTTAATGAATTTCCTGCCTGAAGTGACAAAAGAAATCCCCTGGCCGGAGTAGGCACTGATCCGGGCGTTGGCACCAGCGACAGCTCAACCAGACAGATGAGTCGCGCGGCAATCATGAAAAGTTTGGAATGGATTCTCAGCATGGTTATTCCTCATTTTGGCATTTCAGAACATGGCTTTCTTCTGCATACTCTAAGGGATAGATGCGGATGCGTCAAACCTAATATCGACTCAAAGTGGCTCTTTACGGCCTTGTCAGGCTCATGCCCCAAAAAAAAGACACCCGAGGGTGCCTTTTCAGTGAAGCTCCTGAACAAATCAGGGCGAAATTTACTTGAGGTCGAAACGGTCAAGGTTCATTACTTTATTCCACGCTGCCACGAAGTCGTGCAGGAACTTCTCCTGGGAGTCCTCACATCCGTAGACTTCCGCGACTGCCCGAAGCTGAGAGTTCGACCCAAAGATGAGGTCGATACGGCTGCCGGTCCACTTGAGTTCGCCGCTCTTGCGATCACGCCCTTCAAACACATCGGCGTCGGACGTTGCCTGCCACGTGGTGCCCATATCGAGCAGATTCATAAAGAAGTCATTGGTAAGCGCCTCAGGCCGTTTGGTAAAGACGCCATGCCGGGACTGTCCGAAGTTGGCATTCAGAACGCGCATGCCGCCAACGAGAACCGTCATCTCGGGAGCGGTCAGGGTCAGCAACTGGGCCCGATCAATCAGCAACTCTTCTGCCGATACGCTGTACTTGGCTTTGAGGTAGTTGCGGAAGCCGTCCGCAGCCGGTTCGAGTACGGCAAATGACGCCACGTCGGTTTGCTCCGGGGATGCGTCCGTGCGTCCCGGTGTGAAGGGAACGGTCACCGTATGGCCGGCACTTTTCGCCGCCTGCTCGACGGCGGCGCAGCCGCCTAGAACAATCAGGTCAGCGAGGGAAACCATCTTGCCGCCGGACTGAGCGCTGTTGAACTGCTTTTGGATTCCCTCAAGGGTCTGCAGCACGGTCTGCAGTTGGGCCGGCTGGTTAACGTCCCAATCCTTCTGCGGGGCGAGGCGGATGCGCGCCCCGTTTGCCCCGCCGCGCATGTCGGAGCCGCGGAAGGTGGAGGCCGAAGCCCAGGCTGTCGAGACCAGTTGGGAGACAGTCAGGCCCGAAGCAAGGATTTTGGCCTTGAGGGCGGCGATGTCCTGGGCATCAATCAGTTTGTGATTGACGGCCGGGACGGGGTCTTGCCAGATGAGTTCTTCGGCCGGAACCTCCGGGCCGAGATAACGCGAGCGGGGGCCCATGTCGCGATGGGTCAGCTTGAACCAGGCGCGGGCAAAGGCATCGGCAAATTCCTCGGGATTCTGCTGGTAGCGCCGCGCGATCGGCTCGTAGATCGGGTCGAAGCGCAGGGAGAGGTCCGCCGTGGTCATCATCGGCCGGAATTTCTTTGACGGGTCGTGGGCGCCAACGATCATATCCTCGTCGTCCACATCCTTGGCCAGCCACTGATGCGCGCCGGCCGGGCTCTTGACCAGCTCCCATTCGTACTTGAACAGCACCTTGAGATAGCCCATGTCCCATTTGGTCGGGTTCGGCTTCCAGGCGCCCTCGATGCCGCTGCTGATGGTATCGTCGCCTTTGCCGCTACGGAAACTGCTCTTCCAGCCGAGGCCCTGCTCCTCGAGACCGGCTGCTTCCGGCTCGGGACCCACATGGGTCGCAGGTCCGGCACCGTGGCATTTGCCGAAGGTGTGCCCGCCGGCAACGAGGGCAACGGTCTCTTCGTCGTTCATAGCCATACGGGCGAAGGTTTCGCGAACGTCCTTGCCCGAGGCAACCGGATCCGGATTACCATCCGGACCTTCCGGGTTCACGTAGATCAGCCCCATCTGCACGGCGGCGAGGGGATTATCCAGCTCCCGGTCTCCGGAGTAGCGACTTTTGGGTTTGTCGCTCGTAGCCAGCCATTCCTCTTCGCCCCCCCAGTAGATGTCCTCTTCCGGTTCCCAGACGTCCACGCGCCCGCCGCCGAAACCGAAAGTCTTGAATCCCATCGACTCAAGCGCGCAGTTACCGGCGAGGACCATCAGGTCGGCCCAGGAAATTTTCTTGCCGTATTTCTGCTTGATCGGCCAGAGCAGGCGGCGTGCCTTATCCAGGCTCACGTTGTCCGGCCAACTGTTGAGGGGCGCCAGGCGTTGGTTGCCGGTCCCCGCGCCGCCTCGGCCATCGCCCATGCGGTAGGTTCCGGCGCTGTGCCAGGCCATGCGGATCATGAGTCCGCCGTAGTGACCGTAGTCAGCCGGCCACCAGTCCTGCGAATCGGTCATCAACGCGCAGAGATCCTGCTTCACCGCCTTAAGGTCGAGTTTTTTGAACTCTTCGGCGTAGTCGAAGTCTTCGCCCATGGGATTGGACAGGGTAGAATGCTGGTGCAGGATCTTAAGGTTCAACTGGTTCGGCCACCAATCCCGGTTCGAGGGGCCTCTGCCTGTCATGGGTATGGCGGTTTTGCCCGTTACCGGACACTTTTTCTCATCACTCATGAAATTGTCTCCTTTCGTTGCCTGATCTCTTCTCATGCGCGTTTCGGCCCACTAATCGTACCTCCGTATGACCAGCGCGTGGTTGTTTTACAAATCTTCCCGGTACCATCCCGACAGTTGCGGTTGGAAAACGTTGTCGATGATATGGATAATACCGTTGCTGCACTCGATGTCGGTGGTGACGAACTTGCCGTTGTCGACTACCATCTCCCCTTCATCCATTTCAACGGTAAGGTACTTGCCGGTCTCAGTTTCGAGTTTTCCCGAAATCATCTCGTGGATTTCCTTGAAGGGATGCTTCCCCGCAACCAGGTGATAGGTAAGGGTGTCCGAGAGGTTCTTCGGGTCGAGAACGGTTTTACCGATGTTCATCCTGATAAAGGCATCATTGTTGGGTGCAAACAGGGTGTAGGGGCCGGAACCCTTCAATCTTTCAACAAGATTCGCATTTTCGAGCATCGTTGCCAGAGTGCTCAACGATGCGTCGGACTTGATGGTTTCCATGATATCTTTCATACGTGTCTCCTTTCCTTTGGTGGAATTCCAGGAGCCTGTCGGACTTAGGGCAAATCTGCTGCAAATCCGTCTGGACGGTCCATATCCCGCCGCTTTTTTGGTCAATAGAACAACTATTGCCCTGCAAAATCGACAATATCTGGCCTCGCCCAGCCAAATTTTCGCTTTGATTTCCTAAGTCAGACAGGCTCCTAGCGATTTTATGTTATCAAATACCTTACTATGCATTGATCGAAAGTCAATAGTTATAGATAACAATTATCAATAAAGAAGTAAAATTTTTTTACCGCTTCAGGAATTATGCTGGCATTCGGGGCACAGTCCGAAAAAATCGAGACGATGAGATGAAATAGTATATCCGGTTTTATTCTTCATTTCTTCACTGAGTTGATCAACACTGGCAATTTCCGGGTCCAGGATTTTTCGGCACTTCATACAAATTACGTGAGGATGAGGATAAGGCCTGTTGCCGTCATAACGGTTGCTGCCATCCGGAAACCCCAGTTCAAGAACCTCGTTCAACTCCTTGAGCAGGGCAATAGTCTTGTAAACCGTGGCGATGCTGGTAGTCGGAAATTTGTTCCTGACTTCGGTATAGATCTCATCAACAGTGGGGTGCTCCTCGCTGCCGGCCAAAATCGTTAGAATGGCAAGACGCTGGGGGGTGAGTCGGAAGTCCCGCCCCTTTAACTTCGCCAGCATCTGCGCTAGACGTTCTTCTTTCCATTTTGCCCGTTCAGTACCTTTCAAGACCGCACCTCAGTTAAGGATCCCAAGTATTTATGGATAACTGTTATCAACAGTATAGGTTTTTTACTACTTGTCAAGTCCGCTATTTCATTTCCGCCTGATTGTGATCGGTACTGAATTCGGAAGGGATGACACAAGGTTAACAGATAATGAATTCGTCTCCGCTCAGAATCAGTGATCGGTCTTGTCAAGAAAACGGGCGGCAACCTCGACGCACTGCACGCAGCTGATGAGATTCTGCGCCCGAATCTCGCGACACTGCGCGGAGCCGGCCACTTCGACAAAGGACGTGCGGACAGACTCCTGCTTTTCCGGATCGTCGAGCAGACTCAATGCGGCATGGAGGGCTCCGCAGGTACCATTATCGGCCTTGCCGCCGCCCAGATTGCGGGCGGCGCTTATTTCATCGGCGGAAATATTTTTTTGCTCCTGAAAGGCCTTCAGGATGCTTTGGGCGCAATTCAGTCGCTCGTTTGTATAGGAATGGACAGCTGATCTAACCGGCATAACTTTACCCTCCTGAACTTATTATGTATTCACTTTTCTATATATATCACAAGGAATATAGTAAAGCTACCACTTCTTTGTAAACAGAAGCCGGAACGTTTGCAACGGCAACTTCTTACTTAGTTTCCATCCGGAAACTCCGGATGAGAAACTAGCGGTTTCCAATTCGGAAACGAGGATTTTTTGTCCTGACAAGAAACTTTTGCCTGCAAAAGTTGACAGCGAAGGCTGCCCGTAGGGCGAGTCCTCCGGACGAGTCAAAATCAAGGGATTGTGCGGAGACGTACTACTGTACGTCGCACAAACAAGACCGCTGATTGACGCTGTCAGGGCGAAAAAGGACCGATTCCGGATGGAAACTACTTAGAGTTCCTTTCCAGGCATCAGTGCTGCCGGGTCAAGTACGTTTAGCCATTGACAAGAACCGTTTCAAAATCAAGATGCGGCTTCATCAGCATCGTCCCGCCGCCCTCGGAAACAATACGCAACAACGCTTCGGCATTATGCACCCGTGATCCCGCAATATGGGTTACCGGTGTCCCTTGAAACGCTTCGGGACACAAGGGCGAGGAGGGTCCGAGGAGCACGACGGCACGCGGCCGTCCCAACCCGGCAAGCAGTTCGTCGCAGGTGCCGTTGATCAGCGAGGTTCCGGTAACAATGGCAACCGTGCAGTGCGCCATGGCCTCTCGTCCCTGCTCAGGGGTCAGCGTCTCGCCATGGTGGGCATTCAGTTCAACGATATCAAGTTGGCAGCCGGTTTTCCGCAGCCTGGCGATGACCGGCGCAAAATAGCCGACCATGGCCACCCGGTCGTCCGGGGTGATGGCCAGCGTGGAGATGACTTCGTCCCGAAAGGCAGGCGGAGCCGGCAATGCCGCCAGCAGTGCATTCGCGGCGGCGAGGCCGACGGTCCTGGCAAGGGCTGAACTTTCGTCCGCCAGCATTCTCAGGAGCTCGACTGCCGGACGGCCTGCCAAACTGCCGGCCTCGTTGAAATGCGTGCACGAGGGAGTATCTGATTTTACCGTCCAGGACACGCCGGTATGGCCGCTTTCCAAGCGCACCGCGGTGTACCCAAGTCCGATGCGTACATCGGCGACAACCGCGCCCCCTGCCAATGGCTCCAGGAGTCCAACCAGCCGCTTCTGAATCGTCAACGTCATTTTTCGCCTCACTTTTTTGTCTGGTTTCCCGCTTGTCCAGCGCAAAACTTTTTCAGATAATACTTTTCGCCCTTGTAGTCAGTCTCAATAAGTTGCCCGGTAGACAGCAACTCCCTGATCATCGACCAATCGCCCCCTGCCTGCAGGAGTAGTGCCCGAACGGCATCCTCTCTCATGGGATGAACCGACGTGATCGCCAGTAGATCCTCCGCCACATCGCCGAGGCTGGAAAATGCCGTACCCTCGTATTCCGCCAACAGCTCGACTTCGATACCGCTACCGTGCAGCAGCTGATAGGCCCGATTGAGACAATCTTCCTCCGGCATTGCCACCCAGCGTTCCGCCGGAGGACGCGTTGGCAGGGAAAGATAGGCTCGCGCAGGTTTCAAGCGGGCCAGAAAACGTCCAAGCAATTCAAGATCAGCTTCCGAATCATTTTCATTCCTGACCAGCATCGTCTCGGTTACCAGTTCACCCCGGAACAGATCGGCAAATGCAAGCATGCCGTCCATAACGTTGGAAAGCCGAAGTTTCCCATGGGGCCGATCCAGTTTGCGCCAGACATCCTCCCGCAGCGAATCTACCTTCAGGGAAACCCAGGCGGCCTTCGCGAGATCTTCCCGCACATCATCCCGCCAGAGAAGCGAGGCGTTGGTTATCACCGCAAGCGGGATGCCGAATGGTTTCAGGAGGTCCAGTGTCCGGCCGAGATTGCTGTCCAATGTCGGCTCACCGTTCGGGACAATAGAAAGGTAATCGACAGACGCTCCCGCATCTCTCAGTTTCAGGATTTTCTCCGCGACCGCAGCAGCAATCTCTTCCGGTGGATAAAACGGCTGACGCTCCAGTTGAAGATGAGTGGTCCTCCCCACCTGGCAGTAAACACAGGAATAACTGCAGACCTTGGCTGGAATAGTGTTGATGCCGAGGCTGCGTCCCAATCTTCGCGAAGGAACCGGCCCATAGACAATCATCCATGTACCTCTTTACTATACATATGCAGGAAATAGTGCGACGGCTCTTTCACCTTGGAAAAAATCTCGAAGGCCCCTGCTGAACGCTCCATTCTGCTTCGCGAAACACCTTGCCGCAGTCTTGAACCGTCATACCCCGCCGTTCTTCAGTTTTTTCTTCCGTATCCCTGGGATTCGACCCCGATTCGGCCCAGAGCAGATTCGCACCCGCGGCCGCGCCGATGACATTCGGCTCATGGGTACAGTTGCCAGCGGTTTCGCAGCCGACCGCCAGACGAACAACAGCCAGGATATGGGCCATTCGTGCCTCAGCCACCATGCCATGAGGAGCCAGCACGGTTCCAGGAATTGGTATGCGGCGGGCCGCCCCGCTGAAACAGGGCGAAGCCTCCCGGGTAATGACCGTCTTTTCAACCAGTTCTTCGACACTATGTTCCGGGCCGACCGGCTCGAGACAGGTTCCCACCGTCAATCCGGCCTCTCGTGCGTTGTGAAAGGTTTGCAGACGCTGTTCAATGGACAGGGAGGTAACCCGTCCTTCACCCATTCTGACCGCATGATAGATCCCGGAATAGCCGACATCCCTCAGCTGCAATGCCTCTTTCCGATCAAAATCACCAACATTCGCCACCAGCACGGTTTCCTTTTGCAAATGACTGCGGATCTCCCGGGACATTTCGAGATACTTCGTGAATGGGTAATCAGCGGTTGCCATCACATACACGGCATTCGCTCCGTCCCGCTCGAATTGCTGCGCCGCAGCAACCGCTTCCTCGACCGACAATTCCGATGCCCTCTCAAAGACCTTGTTGACCGCGGCAAAGGCACAGAAGGCACAATTTTTCGGACAGGGCGCAATGTTCAAGCCGACCTGGGCATGGACTTCGGCCAAACCGTCACTGACTTGTTCGCTTTTTCGCCGGGAAGCGGCAATAATTTTTGCCGATCCTTCCGAGAAAAGGGGCAATTCAAACAGATACGCTATTTCTTGCGGAGTGAGAACCTTTCCCTGTAATGATTTACCGATTATTCCATCCAGCATTCGACGTCCCTTTCATATCTGATACTATTCGTTGCCCCAAACCGGATCGGTCATAAATTGCCTCCTGATCCGCTCCTCCGGATTCTGCTCATAAAATTCTTCCTCCGCAAACGAAAACCGATAGGATTCGACATAGTCCCGCAGCACCCGGTAGGCCGCATTGACCTTTCGTATCCGCTCCGGTTCGTCTTCATTACCGGCATCGGGATGATACCTTCGTACCAGTTCCCGATGGCGCTTCCTGATTTCGCGGAGCGTTGCACGCTCGCCAAGCCCGAAGACCAACAGTGATTCACTCAGTTCGGCATAAGTCACTCTGTTTCTCCATTTTCAGTGAAAGCAACAGAATCAGGTCGGCCGGTATCCGCACCCGTGCGGGATGTGCTGCAAAACTCCTTGTCCCGGCATTGCCTGTCTCCTGTCCATCGGCTGCCGACAGTTTCAATCTTCTAGCGGTTTTCGAAAAGTTGCATATAGAAGTATTCACCTACAAAAACAGTGGCAAGCGGAAACAACCCCACGGCCTGCTTCAAAGCATCGGGCGAATACCTCATCGAAAGGGGCGGTCCGAATGGAGTGTCTGATTTCACTATCTCGACAACCGCCAGTCTGCCACCCGGCTTGAGGATGCGCCGCACTTCGCCCTTGAACCCCGTTATCTGCTCACACGAAAAGCCATGGAATACCGTGGAAAGATACACCAGGTCACATGACGACTCTCTCAGAGGCGTTTCCTTCGTGACATCTCCGACCAGAGGTTCGATAGTTGACCCTTCCGCCTCCCGCCGCAGCGCATCAATGGCGATCTCGTCGGGATCAAGGGCATAGATTTTTCCAACGGGTCCGACAGCCAGGAAAAACTCCTTGGACATATAGCCGTTGCCGCAACCCGCATCAAGAATTGTCTGTCCGGGTCGAATCTCCAGGCTCTCCATGATGGCTGACTTGTCAAGAAACCGCTCGGAAGACTTCCCCCGGTGGTGGTGTTTCCCTTCCCCGTTCCGCTCATATTCTTTTACGTCCGAATAATCATGCTGTGTGCGCTCACTGTTCATCGACGTTCTCCGTTAATCCGCCACGTATCTTCAAGGATAAAGGGGGTACTATTTCTTAATTTTTTCAAGATCTTCTTCAACCTCTTCAGCGCCTTCGTCATAGAATTTTTTCTCGTCCGGAGCAAGCTCATGGAGCAGTCGGAGAAATTCTCCGGCATGTACCCGTTCCTCATCCGCGATATCCTTGAGCACCCCAATGGCAAGCCGGTTGTCCGTTGACTCGGCAAGCTGCATATACAACTGGATTGCCTCATACTCCGTCGCCACCATGTAACGTATGGCGTGAATCAATTCCTCGTTGGTAAGCTTTCTGTCGTGTGCCAGCCCGGCAAAGGCGATCCGAATTCAGGCATGGGAGGTTCCTTTCTCGTTATCTGATCGTGATAGTGCGCCCAGACAGGCGCGTCTTGTCAGCAAGGGGCCAACCGAACCGATTCAGCGGCGGAAACCGCACTCCAACTGGAAGAACCGCGGATTCAGACCTGCGAGGGGCGTCCTCAACTTCGCCAGCTCCGGTTCGGGGCCGTGGACTTCCAAGCGGATAATGTCCGCTATCTTCAGTGCTTCTCCCAACAGAGCCCCGACGTTATCCAGGTGCGCCAGCAGGCCTTCTGCATCGTCGTAGCCCTCGCGGCAGTGGGCTTCATCTCCGTCAAAGCTGAAACCGTAATACAGGCATTTCGGCTCTCCCTTCGACTTCGCAACCATTTCATCACTCAATCGCCTGAATTCCTCCGACTTACCGACCTTGATCTTGAAATAGGGTACGATCGTACAACACGTGTCTTCATTCGTCATAGTGTGCTCCTTTGTCGTGGAATTGCGCCCACTCATCATGGGCAATGATTTTTCATCATGAATCACGGCGTACCAACATCCCTCAAGCTACGTCGCCGTCCTTCGAGCCCCCTCCGTTATAAATATTCCTATGCAACTTTCATCAACAAGTATTTGTCCGAAACGGACCTCCGGCCAAGTCGGATTGCCGATTCAAACCGGCATGAACGCCGAAATCTCTTCCCGTGTAAGAAACGGCACAGGTGTGGTGCACGATAATTTCAGTCGACTTTTCAGAGTATCCATTTCCTGCGTATCCCCTTCAAGCTGAAATAAAACAGCACAACGCACTACAGACTGATAACCGAAAAATCGAGACTTAGCGGCATGGCATTCCGTCCGGTGATGGCACCATGAAGAATATCAGCACCATAGGTCAATGGCAGCAGGTACTACTAGTTTGCCACATTCACTCCAAAAATAAGCCATTCTTTTCTAACCTAACCGCGCACATTTTCAAAGCAGGAATCTTACACACCGGATCAAGACTGTCCGAGGTCAGCGCATTCACCTCGCTTGCATGAAACGTGGAGAACACAGTTCCCGCAGGCACTCTGTCGGTTACCTGCACAGCAATGTCAACCATGCCCCTCCGTGAGCGCACCGTCACCCGTTCACCATCGCCGATCCCCAGTTTCTCCGCGTCGGCCGGGTTCAGCTCCAGCCGATCTTCGGGCGCCAGCTTCGAAAGAGGCTTCGATTCGTGGGTATAGGCCCCGGTATGGAGATGATACAGCTCCTTGCCGGTGGTCAGCAGAAACGGATACTCTTCATCCGCTATTTCCGCGGGGGGCAGATACTCAGCCGGGTAAAACTTCCCTTTTCCGCTATCGGTCTTGAAGGTTTCCCCCCAGAGAAATTCAGTGCCGGGATGATCTTTCGTCGGGCACGGCATGCGCAGGCCGCCGTGTTCCAGCCGGTCATAGCTGATTCCGCCGTAAGACGGGGTCAAGGACGCAATTTCTTCCATGATTTCCCCGGGAGACGCGTAGTTCATGGCGTAGCCCATTCTTCGGCCCAGTTCGCACAGGATCTCCGAGTCCGGTCGACTGTCTCCGACCGGATCAATAATCTTGCGCACCCGTTGCACGAAGCGGTAAGAGCTCGTGTAGGTACCGTCCTTTTCCGCAAAGGAGCCGGCCGGCAAAACAACGTCCGCTATTTCCGCGGTTTCGGTCAGAAACATATCCTGCACAACGAGAAAATCCATGGCCTTCAGAACTTCCCGGGTATTGCCGAGATTGGGACTGTTTCGCAGCAGATTGGTGCCCATTACGTAAAGACCTTTCACTGTGCTCGCGCCGAGAACCATGGCGGATTCGGACAGGCCCGGTTTTTTCGAAAGCGGAACGCCCCAGGCCTTCGCGAATTTTTCGTTGATCTGCTCATTGGTAACGGGTTGGCCGCCCGGATAGGCCACCGGTGAGCAGCCCATATCGCCGGCACCCGGGCCGTTACTGTGCTTGCCGATACCGTTGACACCCGTACCCGCCTTGCCCACATTCCCGGTGAGCAGCGCCAGGTTGCAGAGACCGGCGACATTGTCCGTTCCGTGAACATGCTGGGTAACCCCCATTCCATAGAACAGGGCGGCTCGCTCCGCCTTGCCGTAGAGCCTGGCAGCTTCGATGATCTGTTCCTGGGGAACGCCGGTTATTTCCGCTACCGTTTCCGGGGTATACCCCGCCATCATCGTGCGCAGGTTTTCACTACCTTCGGTTCGTGCGGCAATGAACGCGGCATCCTCAAGACCTTCCGCCAGGATCACCTGCATCAATCCGTTGATCCAGGCGAGATCCGTGCCCAGTCTGGGCCGGATCCAGATATGGCTGTAGTCGACCAACTCGATTCTGCGCGGATCGACGACAATCAGCTTCAGCCTGCCTTCCTTGATTTTCCGTTTCAGCATATCCGCGAACACCGGATATATCTCCGTCATGTTCAGACCGGCAACGAGAACCACATCCGCCGTTTCCAGGAGCGCCGGCGAGTTGGTCGCCGGGCCGCCGCCCAAGGCCCGGCCGAGGGCGGCACCGCTGGGCGCATGACAGAAACGGACGCAATAATCGATATTGTTGGTGCCGATAGCGGCGCGCATGAATTTCTGGAAGAGATAGTTTTCCTCATTGGTAGTTTTGGCGGAAGCCACGCCGCCGATGGCATCACTGCCATGTTTTTCTTTGATTCTTCTGAAATTTTCCGCAACGTAATCGAGGGCCTCGTCCCAACCCACCTGTTCGAGCGTGCCGTTTTTCCGTATCCGCGGCGTGGTCAGTCTGTTGGGGCTGTTGACAAAATCGAAACCGAACCGCCCTTTTACGCAGAGATGGCCGCGATTGTCCGTGTTCTCTTTCTCCACGCCGTAGGCCCTGAGCAGCGTGTTATCCCTGGCCCAGAATTCGATCTGACAGCCGCCGCCGCAGTGGGTACAGGTAGTCTGCACCTTATCGACTTCCCAGGTGCGACCCTGAGAACGGGCCAGCTTCACGGTCAGCGCACCGGTCGGGCAGGCCTGAAGGCAGGCGCCGCAGGAAGCGCAGTCGGTCTCTCCTAACGGTTCGCAGAGCCCGGCATTAATCGTCAGACTCGGACCGCGATTGGCGAAATCCAGGACCTGCCTATCAGTCACCTCGGCACAGGCCCGCACGCACCTGCCACACAGGATGCAGCGATTGGGGTCCCTGACGATAACCTCACTGGACTCATCCAATGCGCTCAACTCTTTGTTAACCGGGAAACGAACAGTCTTGATGCCAAACTGGAAGGCCAGATCCTGCAGTTCGCACGTCCCGCAACTTTCACAGACAAGGCAGTCGTGTTCGTGCTCGGAAAGGATCATTTCCAGGTTGATGCGCCGTAACCGGTCGATTTCTTCGTCTTCGGTTATGACGTCCATCCCCTCGGTCACCGTGGTGCAACACGATGGCACCAAACCGCGCATGCCCTTAACTTTGACAATGCAGAGCCTGCAGACCCCGACAGGACTCAAACCGTCTTTATGACAAAGATGGGGAATCTTGAACCCGTTATCCTCACAGGCCGCCAAAAGTATCGTATTCTCTTCTACCGTACACGCCGTGCCGTTGATGAGCAGATTGATCATGTTCTTTTCCTCGTATATTACCTGACAGTAATGGCATCAAATTTACAAACATCCTTACAGAGACCGCATTTTAGGCATTTTCCGGGGATAATCCGGTGCGCTTTTTTGATCTCTCCGACAATGGCGTTTTCCGGACAGATTTTCTTGCAGAGCCCGCAGCCGACACATTTCTTCTCGCTAATGGAGAACTGGATAAGCGGGCGGCAAACTCCAGCAGGGCATTTCCTGTCGAGGATGTGCGCCTCGTATTCATCGCGAAAAAAACGCAGGGTACTCAGCGTCGGATTCGCCGCTGTCTGCCCCAGGGCGCACAGTGAAGTTTTTTTCACGCTGTCCGCCAGGTTGACCAACGCCTCCAGATCAGCCATTTCACCTTTGCCGTCACTGATTTTTTCCAGGTAGTTGACCATCAACGGCAGCCCCCTTCTGCAAGGAAGACACTGTCCGCAGGATTCGTCACGATCGAACTGGAGGAAGAACTTGGCGGCATCGACCATGCATGAGTCCTCGTCGAGGATAACCATGCCGCCCGAACCCATGATGGAGCCGATCGTCTGCAGGGATTCGTAGTCGATGGGCAGATCAAGATGTTCGTTCGGAACAAAGCCTCCCGAAGGTCCGCCCAACTGCGCGGCCTTGAATTCTTTTTCAGCCGGGATGCCGCCGCCGATTGCAAAAACGATTTCACGCATGGAGGTCCCCATGGGAACCTCCACCAGGCCGCTGTTCCGAATCTTCCCGGTCAGACAGAAGACCTTGGTACCATTCGTTGTTTCCGAACCGACCGAGCTCCACCACTTTGCACCCTTACGGATAATCAGAGGGACGTTGAACAGCGTGCCGACATTGTTGATGACGGTCGGCTTGCCGAACAGTCCCGCAATTGCCGGAAAAGGCGGACGCGTCCGGGGATTGCCGCGCTTCTGCTCCAGTGAGGCCAGCAAGGCGGTCTCTTCGCCGCAGACAAAGGCGCCGGAGCCGAGAAACAGTTCAACGTCAAAATCGAAGGAGCTGCCGAAGATGTTGCTTCCCAGAAAACCGTACTCCCGCGCCTGGGCGATGGCCTGCTTCAGCGTCTCCACTGCCAGGGGATACTCGGCCCTGACATAGATATAGCCGCGACTGGCGCCAATGGCATAGCCCGCGATGGCCATCCCTTCCAGGACGGCATGAGGATTCCCTTCCAGCTCGGCCCGATTCATATACGCGCCGGGATCACCCTCATCCGCATTACAGACGATATATTTCTGCTCTCCTGCAGCAGTGCGGGCAAATTCCCACTTCTTGCCGGTCGGAAAACCGGCACCGCCCCTGCCCCTCAGGCCGGCTGCCTTCACTTCTTCAAGGACGTCCTTACCGTCTGTTTTCAAGGCCATGGCCAGCGCCGTATAGCCATCATGTGCAATATAATCGTCAATGCGCAAAGGATCTATTTCGCCAAGCAGCTCCGTTACCCTTCTGACCTGCGCAGCAAAAAAAGGCATGGTGAGATCTACCGTGTACTTTTCGAGAATTTCACCTTTCTGCAGATGGCTGCGCACAACCTCGCCGGCCTTCTCGCCGTCAAGATAACCATACACGGTGAAGTCGAGCCCTTCCTGACTGATGGAAATATACGGTTCGATGAAGCAACAACCCATGCAGCCGTGTTCCAGAACCAGCGCTTGATCGCCGTTGCACGCCTTGATTTCTTCCCTGACGGCTTCCAGCACCTTGTGTGCGCCGGAGGCAAGCCCGCAGGTTGATCCATAGACAATTATCCGGGTTTTTCCCAGGTCCGCTGTTTTGCTTTCCGAAATCTTTTCCCTCAGCAGTGAAAAATCTTCAAACGTATGTATGTGCATGACACTACCTCTACTCGTATTTTTCAAATACCGACGCTATTTTTTCAGGAGTCATAGCGCCATAGACATCGCCGTCGACGGTAAGCACCGGTCCAATGGCACAACAGCCGACACATCTGACTTCCTCAAAGGAGAATCTCCGGTCGTCCGTGGTTTCGCCTGGACTGATCCCCCAATCGGCCTTTATCTTGTCAATAAGCTTACCGGCGCCCCTGACGTAACAGGCCGTGCCCATGCAGACATGAATCTGGTGCCGGCCTGGTGCATTCATTTTGAAAAAATTGTAAAAACTTACAATCCCGTAAACCTTACTGACCGGCAGATGCAGATGGTCGGCAACCCTTCTCTGCGAATCCAAAGGAACATAGCCCATGCTGCACTGAATTTCCTGAAGAAGAGGGACCAAGCTTTTGGTATCTTTCCCATGCTTTGCAAGTATCTGGTCAATTTCCATGCGTTCTCCACCTTTCTTTTTTCGGTCTCGGGCTGCTTTTTCCCATTGCACCGTCGATACAAATTATACAGATATGTGCATAATACACTTAAATGAATATTACAAGAATTTTTTTGTGATGCAATCTATTTCCTAGAGAAAACATCCATGTATTTCAACGGTCGTATGCCGGAAAGATTACTTTGGTTTTTTGCTGCGAGGAGCGTCCGTGGAATTGTGAAAACTAGAAGCTAGCCGAATAACCGATTTATTATTTCAGACAATCTGATGGCAGGCGAGGTAAAGCGTTTCTGTCATCACTCTCGATATTGCCGCTTTACCCGAAAAACCGTTCAGACATCTTTTCCTATCAGACGGCCATGTGCATCAAGAATACAAGCTGACCCGAAATTGTAATGAAACTTAGCGCAAGCCCCGTAAGTCACTGATTTTTTTACATGTGTTATAGTCATGCAAGTGTATTCTATTATGCTTACTTTGAGACAGTTCTTCTGGTCAGGACATGTTTTCCTTCACCCGATACTACACCCAGAACGGGCGGCTGCGGTATCCAATAACTGCATCTGTTCCGGCAAGGGGAAATAACGACTTCAGCGGAAGAGAGGTTTGCAAGGATGGCAGGTCTTCTATTTACAGCTGACAACCATTATGTCTAGGAACGCTTAACCGTTCGGTTTTCATCGTAACCGACCTGTATCTATGACTTTTCCGACACCGGTATCGATAAATCCTGCCTCGAAGGCCTTCTTGAAAAAAAGGCCCGCCAGGTCGCCCGTGCAGTGGCAGGGCGCCACGTAACGCACCCCCAGCGCCTTTATGCCGGCTATTACCGCAGCTATTTCCTCCCGGCCCTTTGCGGTCAAATGGAAACCGCCGAGCACCAGGAATATCTCTCCCCCGAATCTCTCCTTGACCGTGCGTACAATCCGTTCAATGCCGGGATGGGCGCAGCCGGTTATGATCACGAGTCCCCTGGCGGTACGGACAACCAGTGACTGTTCCCGGGGCGAGATCCCAAGTTCCCCGGTGGAGTAAACCCCGTCGCAAATCTTCATCGGTCCTTTGACCGCAATCACCTTTGTCCCATGCTTTTTCGTGGCCTGGAAAAAGGATTTTGGAAACGAATCCGGCAGATATACCAGGATTTGCCGGTTTTCCGCGAGAAGTACCTGCAGACCTCCTGCGTGGTCTTCGTGAATATGGGAAACAACAACTGCATCTATCCCACGGGGATCAATTCCCAATCTGCCCATAGTGGCCAAGAGTCTCTTGCCGTCTCTTCCCGTGTCGAATACAACGGTTTTCTCCATGCCTTCCACAAGGCAGGAAAAACCCCATGCGGTTTCCATGCCTTTTACCGAGGGATTATTGTCGTAGATAACAGTGATAACCGGAGTCAGCAGAGACTGGCCCTGAGAGGAAAATGACACGGATTGGTTGCGTGCATCAACCTGATGCACGGCGAGGCCAAGGATGACTAAAGACAGTGGCAAAACATTGATGATGATATGTACCATCGAAAACCTGGTCATTATTATACCTGATGGTGATCGTGACAGTTCTTTCGACCGTGGTTCTCTGCAGCAGAAAGACCTGCGACAACCTTAAACGCCGGCATGGGGGGCGAGTCCGTCGCTCATCTGGTCCCCCATTACTCCAACCTGCTGGTGACGCGCACCCTGTCCAAGGCCCATAGCCTGGCCGGATTCCGCGTCGGCTATGCCGTGCTCCCCGAGGCCCTTGCGGACGATCTCAACTTCCACAACGATGCCTATCCGTTGGCCCGACCCAGCCAGGCCGCTGCACTGGCAACCCTGCTGCGTGAAGACAAGATCCGCGACAGGGCCGTACAATTGCGCGCATGGGCTGAGCAGCTTGCTGCCGAGCCGCTGCAATAACAACATTCCGGCAGAAGTGCAGCTGCTGTCACTGCCCAATCTTTCCGCTCGCAGCCAGGTAACGCATGATACCGGTGTGCAGCGCGGTTACTGCCAGAACCGAACAGTGCTCCTTCTCCTCCGGAAGCCCGCCGAGAGCTGCTGCAATGTCCTGATCGGTAAGCTTCAACACCTCATCCAACGACTTCCCCAGCGCCAACTCACTGGCAATGGATGATGTGGCTATGGCGGCTCCGCAGCCGAGAATCCTGAATTTCACGTTCGTGACAACGTCGTTATTAATCTTCAGAAAGAGCAGGAGCACGTCACCGCAGGTGGGGTCTCCAACCTGCACGACCACATCCGCATCATCAAGTTCTCCCACGTTCCGGGGGTTGCGGAAATGCTCCATCACCAGATCGGAATACATGCTGACTCCTTTCACGTTGCTCGCACCCGCGACGAATTTTCCGCTGGCTCATCACTTGTAGATTCGTCGTATTGGCCGGTTTCCGAATCCTCAAGGCTGTGCGTCGGCGCATGGAGACGGGGCAGTCGGTTCTCTCGATACGCGGCAACTATCTCTCCGATGGTCGGATTTCCCTCCACCAGGTAGATGTCGACGAAACGCTCCTTGAGCAGGGAAAAGGCAAGTTCGCCGATTTGTTTCGTAAAGAGGATGTCAACTCCGGAAAACGAGAACGCCTTGACGATCTTTACCCCTATATGGAGTTTTTCATCGAGATATTCATTGTAGTAAAAATCTTCGAGAAAGAAGTCATTTTCGTCCAACCTGACCAAAGCGAAATATGGTGCCTTGCCGAAATGCTCGTGAATAGCTGAATCCAGGCCGCTTGCTGTAGTTACCGGTATGATGGCTGAAAGGGATTTTGCCCGAAAAGGTTCAACGTGGACGAAAACCGTGTCGATATCCCGGTGTTTCTCGATGATGGATTCCTCGACCCGGTCCGCCAGTTCATGAGCCTTATAGAGCGACAGGTTGGGGCTGGTTTCGATAGTGCAGTCGACCATCCTGAATGGTCCGGCACGACGGATCCGGAGCCCGGTTATGGCAAGTACTCCTTCGATGGCAGAGCACCTGGAGCCGATTTCAGTCTGCAGATCAGGATCCAGGTTGGCATCCAGCAGCGACATAACCGCTAACCACATGGTTTCTCCCCCCAGCTTCAGGATGAGGAGAGAAATAACAAGAACCAGCCCACCTTCCGCATACGGTATCTCCCAGTATGCCAGGAGGATACCGACTAGCACCGCGCCGGAGACATAGATATCCAACTGGCTGTCGCGGGCTTTAGTGAGCAGCGACTGGGAATTGATTGCCGTCCCGACTTCCTGCTGCTTTTTTGCCAGAAAGAAGTTTGCGATAATGGACAGGAACGCCGCGCAGATGGGCAAGAGCGGAAAATCAGCCGTGACCGGCAGGTGGAAAAGCTTGGCGTAGCCGTCCATCGCCATCTCGACACCGGCCCACAGGATCAGCAGGCCGATGAAAAGACTGGCCACCGTTTCCGCCCGGTAAAGACCGTAGGGAAATGTTTCGCTCTTTTTCCTCGCGGCAAGCCAGAGGCCGAAACCGGACGCGGCAATGGTAACCACATCTCCGGCACTGTGAAAAGCATCAGCCACCAGCAGTGACGAGTCAAATCGATAGCCGACCAGACCCTTCACAAGAGCCACGACGAGAGTGACGAGGGAGGAGACAAGCGCAATGCGCTGTCCCCGCTTCAGTAACTGTTTTTTTTCTGCCTCGTTATTCATGGCGGTTTGCCTGTCACTCGGCGTCGCCGAACCTGCGGGCCATGCGCGAGCCGCATTTTGGGCAGGGCGTAAGGAAACAGGGCTTGCCCGGCTCCTTCGACACGACGAAACCGCAGGCGGGGCAGATACAGAAATCCGGCCGTCCCCTCCCGGCCACGGTCTTCCCTCCCCTGCCCAGCAAGCATCTCCACCACGGACCACCACCCCTGCCAAAACCACCAGGCATGCCGACCTCCGTTCAAATATGGCACGTTCTATTCATGTAACTGTAGGGGCAAATCCATGAATTGCCCCTACGACACCATGCAGGTTACCGTGCCGAAACAGCACGTTTATGTACAACCAAATTACAAATTCTAATGGTCGCACACATTGGCGCCGGTCACCAGGTTCCCCGCCAGGTAGTCCCTAACCACCGACTCCGGCTCGGCGGAAGTTGCGCCGACGATGACCTTTACTCCGGCCTCGGTGAAGAGCTGCTGGGCACGGCCTCCCATCCCCCCGGCAATCACCAGGTTGACGCCGCGTTCAGCAAGCCAGCCAGGGAGCAGTCCCGGCTCATGGGGCGGTGCTTCAACCGAGGTTGTCCCGACAATCGCCTTCAGACCTTCATCCACATCCACCATCGCGAATTTTTCGCAGTGTCCAAAATGCATGGACAGAACTCCTTCACAGACAGGTATCGCTACGCGCATCATTGCTTTTATCTCCTTTTTTTCGTTCATAGGTATAGTTTTGTCGAGAATCTTCGTGACAATATCGCCAAAGGCCTTGCCGGCCGCGGTGTTAGCATAGTGGTACGAATAGGGCATGCCGTCATCTCCCGCAACCACAACCTTCGGGTCCATGGGAACACGGCCGAGGAACGGAACCATCATCTCCCTCGCCATGGCTTCGCCACCACCAGTTTTGAAAACATCAATCGTCTCGGCACAGTGGGGACAGACAAGGCCGCTCATATTCTCGATTACCCCAAGAATGGGCAAATTGAGTTGGCCACAGAAACTGATGGATTTCCGCACATCCGCCAGTGCAACATCCTGGGGAGTGGTTACCACTACCGCGCCGTCGATCTTCTCAAGGGTCTGAACCACCGTCAACGGTTCGTCACCGGTGCCGGGAGGACAGTCGACAATCAAGTAGTCCAAGTCTCCCCACTCCACTTCACCAATGAACTGTTTGATGGCGGACGCTTTGGCCGGGCCCCGCCAGATGACCGCATCCGCCTCGCCGGGGAGGAGAAAACCGATCGACATCACCTTGAGGCCACCGAAGTCGACAGGAATCAGCTTGCCCCGCTCAGACGGTTGCATGATCGCCCCATCCAGACCAAGCATTTTTGGGATACTCGGCCCATGGATATCCACATCCATCAACCCTACCCGGTACCCGGCCATGCTGCAGAGCGATACTGCAAGATTGACCGCGACAGTGCTCTTACCGACCCCACCCTTTCCTGACAACACAACTATCTTGTGCCCGATACGCTTCAGTGCCTCATTGATGCCCGCCGCTTCATTCTTCTGATCCTGATCGCCGTGGGCGGAACCGCCCTGGCAACCGCTCCGCTGTGCCATTTTTTTGCTCCTTTTGTATGCTTATTTACACAGTCCGGAAAAGTCCGGACATTGAATAGACATGCGTATTGTTATCAAAATTCAAATGTTTTCCCGGCAATACCAGCCGTTACTCTGCCGCCAAAAGCTTTTTCGAAATCCTCTACGGCCCGGCTGCCGGTACAGTGGCAGGGAACAATCAATTCCGGTGACAGGACCTGAAGGGCATTGATAGTGCAGTTGAGGCGACGCTCATCGGCATTCAATAGATGAAAACCACCGATGACTGCCTTGAGCTTTGAAGCTCCGCTTTGGATACGCGCTTGATTCAAGGTATTAATTAGACCTGCATGGCAGCACCCGACACAGACGATCACTCCTTCCGGCGTGTTTATCCAGAGGGCCTGATCGTCATAAATGGAGTCGGGGCGGCTCAGTTCCGGATCCAGAAAAAATGCGCCACCCGTATCCTCATACCCGGTTTCACGGGAAATATACCCAGTCAGCCCGACATCCGGAAAAATGACAGTTCCTTCTTGTGTCCAGTGAATTCTCCCTGAAGACAAACGGTCGAGAGCCCACAGTGAATCACATGTCATCCCGAGAGACTTGGCCTCACCGGATCGCATACCGTACCTCGGCACAACAGCAAAGGGATGGCAGAAAACTTCCATTTCGGGAGCAGTCCGGATGAGCCGGGACATTCCTCCGGTATGGTCATAATGTCCATGGCTCAACACCAGCGCGTCTGTCCGTGACAAATCAATTCCAAGCTTTTCAGCATTTGGAGCCAGGCACCCCCCCTGGCCCGTGTCCAACAGAATGCACCTGTCCTCTGCTTCTATCCAGAGTGCCAGGCCATGCTCTGCCGACAGACCGTCACCAGCATAATTATCAACCAGAATTGTTATTTTCACATTCATGAGTTTTCCCGCCACCGGGCGAATTTTCCTACCCCCCAAGCCATGATTCGTCCTCCAACCAGCAGTTCCGCTCTCACACTATAGAGGGGCGGAAATGCGGAAAGAACCCAAGCACGGATCGCAACCTTTTCCTCACAGGGTACCGGGTGCACGAAACGAATGCGGAGATCACCGGTAACCGCCGCTATCCCGGCATGGAAAAGGCAGTGCGTCATGGCCGCATCCAGCAGAGAGCTGATGACCCCACCATGGAGGATTCCATCATACCCTTGAAGTCTCCGATGCAACAGCAACTCAGTTTCCACGACACCCTCTCCGGACGATTCGAATCGCAACCCCAGCGACAGCGGATTCTTGTCCCCGCAGAGAAGACACTGCGAATGGAAGTCCGGCGGGAGGTTCCTGGCGGCTTTTTTCCGTGTATCCCTTTGCCGGGAAAGCGTTGCAGCAGAAGCCGCGCTTACGGTCAGGTTCTTCTTTGCATCTCGAACCAATTCTTCGACAGCCACTAAGACTTCTCCTTATTTCCTTGCAAGCCGAGCGCTTCCCATACGCGCCGGATATCGCCAGCGGACGGCGCTTCGGTCTCCACCACCGCTTTTCCAAGCATCTGTGCCGCTGTCACGGCATTATCGTAGCGAATGCGCCCGGCGATACGGGCACCGGCGCGGAGGGCAAGCGCTTCGATCCGCTCCGTCATGGACGGGTTAAGATCCCACTTATTCACGCACACCGAAGTTGGAATGCCGAAATGACGCGCCAGTTTCAAAACCCGTTCCAGATCGTGCTCACCGGAGACTGTCGGTTCGGTCACCACCAGCGCCTGGGAAGTCCCGGTCAAGGAAGCAATTACCGGACAGCCGATGCCGGGCGGGCCGTCAACGATCACCAGGCCGTGCCCGTGTTCATTCGCCAGACGCCGCGCCTCGCTGCGCACGGTTGAGACCAGTTTGCCGGAATTTTCTGCGGCAACGCCGAGCCGGGCATGGACCATGGGGCCGCAGCGGGTCTCCGACACCAGCCATTCGCCGCACAAGGCTTCCGGAAAATCGATGGCAGCGGCAGGACAGAAACGGACACAGACCCCGCAGCCCTCGCAGGCAACAGGATCAATGGCATAAGCCTCACCTTCTCCTCCTGGTACAACCGCCCCAAAGCGGCACAATTCAAAGCATTTTCCGCACCCGAGGCAATCAGCCGAACGGATCACAGCCTCGTTACCGCTGCGAAATTCGTGGCGCTCCCGAACAGTCGGCGCAAGTATGAGGTGCAGATCAGCCGCATCCACGTCGCAATCGGCCAATACCGGAAATTCTGCAAGAACGGCAAACGACGCGGTCAGACTGGTCTTGCCGGTGCCCCCTTTGCCGCTGATAATAACCAACTCCTCAACTTTCGCTCCTGTCATGAGGCACGTCCCCCGCCATTTCTGATTTCCTTGATATTCCAGAGCAGAGTCGCAAAATGTGAATGGTACTCCGGTAACGCATCGACAACCAGCTCCCCCCGTGAATATGCCTCGGCTATGCGCCGATCATCGGGAAGTTCCAGGAGAATCGGTATTCCCTGCTCTCGACAGAACCGGTGAACCCTGTCGTCGCCAATCCCCATGCGGTTAACCACCACGCCGAACGGAATAGTAAGCTCCCTGACCATGTCGACGGCCAGCTGCAGATCATGGAGGCCAAAGGGCGTCGGCTCGGTCACCAGCAGGACGAAGTCCGAACCGCGCAGGGTGGCAATGACCGGACACGAAGTCCCTGGCGGTGCATCGAGAATGACTGTCGTTCCATTGTTTTTCATGCGTGATTTGACCGCCCGGATGAGAGGAGGCGCCATGGCTACGCCGATGTCAAGCCGGCCCAGGACCAGAGTAATGCCGTCAACCTCCTGTGTCTCGACCACGCCGACACGTCGCCCGGCCTCACGGATGGCTCCCCGGGGACACACCAATGCGCAGCCGCCACAACCGTGGCACAATTCGGGAAACACCAGCGGGGAAGATCCAAACGAAACGATGGCATGGTAACGGCAGAACCGGCCGCATTCGCCGCAGGCGTCACACAGCGACTCATCCACCTCTGGAATCGGGATGGAAACAACTTCATTACCGGTTTGCCGTCCGCGCAGAAACAGGTGAGCATTGGGCTCCTCGACGTCGCAGTCCAGCAGTTGCACACCGGAACCGATGGTCCGAGCAAGATTAACGGATACCGTCGTTTTACCGGTTCCGCCTTTACCCGATGCGACAGCGAGTATCATGACCAGTGCCCTTCCACATCAGCGGACTTTATGCTGGCAAGGGCTCCGGCCCGGAAGGCCTCAAGTGCCTCCGCGACGGTTTCGGCCTGCGTGGTGTAAATCCTGATCCCGGCAGCCGAAAGGGCCCGGAATGCATTGGGTCCGCAATGGCCGGTCACCAGGCAGTTCGCACCGTGGCGGACAATGGCTTCCGTCGCTTGAATACCGGCACCCTGGGCAGTATTGACGCTCTGCCGGTTGTCAACCGGTTCAAAGGTATCGCTGTCGGTGTCGTAGATGAGAAATCCCGCGGCCCGGCCGAAACGGGCATCCATGGGTGCTTCAAGATTCTGACCTGAGGTGGTGAAAGCTACTTTCACGATTGTTCTCCTTTTTTTGTTTGGATACTATGGCGATTCCGTGATCCTGATTGCGGGCCGCCTCTTCCCCGATGGGAGAAACAAGAAAAAGGCACTGCCCGCTTTCAGTTTCGTTGTGCGGGCCCTTGGTCCGCTACGAATGGGCTGTCCGTAGCTCACACCATCAACTCCGCACGGCATCACTTACTCGCCCTCTTCGACTCCACGCTCCATTCCGCTGAGGCGCTTCTTGATGAAATCCAGTTCTGCTTCAAGGGCATCAACCTGTGCCTTGAGAGCCTGTTTTTCGATTTCGGGATCCGGCCCCATAGCCGGATTCTGTGCAGCGTAGCCGCCAAATCCGTAACCGCCGGAGCGCATCCAGCCCGGCATGCCTGTAGCATAGAAACAATTCCGCCGGCCTCGGCCGCCGCCAATACCCATGCCAAAACCGCGGCCGGGCCCCGGATTGGCATACCCCGGCACGCCGGTTCCAGCGCAGAATCCAGCTCCACGCCCCGTCATCTGTCCCTGTCCTCTTGGTCCTGTTCCGTCTCCTCGTGGCATGATTCAACCTCCTTGTACTTTTCTCCGCATCATCCGTTTGACCTGCTTCAGAGTCCCGGCCACCACGGCCTTCCCTCTGTTTCCGGTTGATCCGGCGTAGAAACTCTTTTGCAACCGCTAACCGTTGCTATTCCCGTGTCATCGGCGCATTACATTTCGGACACATCCTCGCCGAACACGGCACACCCCGATCATGGGGTTCCTGGTGTCCGCAGGAAGGACAGATACATGCCCCGCCAGGGCCTGCCGCGGCCGGTCCACCCATCCTTCCGCCCCGGCCACCACTCTGCCGACCGATACCACCTCCCGAACCACCCAAACCTGATTTCCCTGATCCCCTCGGCATGACACACCTCCTATTCCGCACTCAGGCGCGAAATTTCTGAAACCAGCATGTTGCTTCTATGTGCATATTACACTTACAAGATAAGTGTCGTTCAACGAACTGTCAAGAAAAAAAGTGTCCGCTGGTACGTTTCCGTCCGAACAGACAATTTTCAGCTAATAACGGGTAATTTGTTGTTACGCTATTATTCGGAACTATCCACCAAACAAAGGTCACACTCGTCATTCCCGCGGCTTGTGCGCAGTAGCCCTAGCGAAGGAGCAAAGCGGGAATCCAGGAATATCAAAAAACAACATGTGTCTGGATACCCGTTTTCACGGCTATAACGTCGTGTAGCAGGATCGTGAAGCGGGAAATGGCTTCGATTTCCGGCAGTAAAAGTCGCCACCTTCTTTTGGGGTATAGTTCCGCTATTATTACTACATCCCCTTCTTCTCGAACCAGAAGAATAGTGACAGCCCACCGCCGACCAGCAGAGGAACAACGAACCAATGGTTGATGCCAAGAATTTGCGGCACGATAATTTTATTAAAATTGCCTATTCTTAATGCAAAACATTTCAGATCAGAATGTACGGTGGAAACCAACAGGAATCCATTTCATTACCAACAGCGACCCTTGACGGATTAACCACACGGGTCTTCTCCCGGTCAAGCGATGCAAGCCTGTCCTGAATTATTGAGGCCATTGACTTTGACTGAATGACAAGGGGCCGAATTGATGCACTCTAACTTCTTGACAGATTACTCTTTCTCCGATAGATATAACCAACATATCCGCATCGCTATGCGGAGTTTAATATCGGATCAAGGTGCCCGAAAGGGCTTGATAGGGAAGTGGGGTGAAAATCCCCCGCGGACCCGCCGCTGTAAGCGAGGACGAAGGGCATTATGTCACTGGTCGAAAGACCGGGAAGGCGCCCGGAGGATGAATCGCGAGCCAGAAGACCTGCCATGATCTCAGCACTCATGAGTCCCCCGTGGTAAAGGGAGAGTGAAACTATTATCAGACTTTAAATACGAAAAGTCCGCTTGATGCTTCGGCACATGCGGACTTTTTTTATGCCTTTTTCATGGCGACTGATGTTTATGCATTACGAAGCACGGTCCTGTCAGCTACGCCGACATAAACAGAGGCGATAATCGAGGCTTTGGGGAAGCGGAACGGCTTCAGAAAGGATCAGACAAACTAATCACCATATTTTTCACCGAAGGGAAGTGAGGAAGAGGGGTGAAAATCCCCCGCTGCCCCGCAGCCGTAATGGGAACGAAAGCCCGTTCGCGTAAAGCGCGATACAGCCACTGGGAGAAATCCTGGGAAGGCGGGCAAGTAGGTAGCCCAGAGCCGGAATACCGCTCCAATCGTAACTTCGAGGGAGGTATCAGTATGTTGTGTATCAGGAAATGGTGTGGTTCTGGAGTGCTTCTGTTGACTCTGGCCTGCACGGCGCACGCCTTCGGGCAGGACGCGACGCAACTGGACGAAATTGTCGTCACGGCGAACCGGAGCGAGACCGCATTGGATGAAATCGGCAGTTCGATTTCGGTGCTCACCCGGGAGGAGATTGAGCAAAGCAAAAAGGCCTTTGTTCTCGATCTCCTGCGGTCCGTCCCATCGCTGGATGTGGTCCGGAGCGGCGGACCGGGCGGCCAGACCTACGTCGGAATCCGGGGCGCCAAGTCGGAACACACGCTGGTCCTGCTGGACGGCGTCCGCATGAATGACCCGTCCGCGCCGGGGAGTTCCTTTAATTTCGCCAATCTGAACACCGACAACGTTGAACGCATCGAGGTGCTGCGCGGTCCGCAGAGCACGCTCTACGGGTCCGACGCCCTCGGCGGGGTGATTAATATCATTACCCGTCGGGGCAAGGGTAAACCTTCCGGTTTCGTATCGGCTGAAGGCGGCTCATTCTCTACCGCCAGGGAAAAGGCGGTCGTCAGCGGCGGAACAGACGTGCTGCGTTACTCACTGGGCCTCTCCCGCGAGGATACGGGCGGTATTTCTTCGGCGGGAAAACAGTACGGCAATCATGAGACCGACGGCTACCACGCCACCTCCGTTTCCACACGGTTGGGGGTTACTCCATCCCGAATCTTCGATGTTGACTGTATCGTCAGGTACCTGGACACCAAATCCGACATGGACAACGGCGGAGGCTCGGGCCAGGATGATCCCAACTTCATCGTTCGCTCGAAACAGGTCTTCGTGCGGGGCCAGGGGCGTCTCTCCCTGTTCGATGACCTGTGGGAGCAGAAGCTGGGAATCTCCTTCAGCAACCTGGATCGGGAGTACCGGAACGACACCGATGCCTCCCATCCGTCCGACCTGGAACACAGCTCCTATCATGGAGAGTCCCTTGCCTTTGACTGGCAGCACATCCTGCATCTCCACAAGACCAACACCCTGACGCTGGGAGTGGATACCAGGGAAGAAAAGGCCCATTCCGACTATTATTCCGAAAGCAGCTATGGCCCCTACAGCAGCGTCTTTCCAAAAGAGTCGGACCGGATCACCGGCTACTACCTCCAGGACCGCATCAGCCTGTGGAATGCCTGGTTCACGACTCTGGGTGTCCGACTGGACGACCACAGCCGGTTCGGCACGGAAGCCACCTACCGTTTCACCTCTTCGTATCTCGTCAGGCAGACCGACACCAGGATCAAAGGGAGCTACGGCACCGGGTTCAAGGCTCCGTCGCTCTATCAACTCTATGAACCAACCTACGGCAACCAGGCACTGAACCCGGAAAAGAGCGACGGCTGGGATATCGGCGTTGAGCAGGCCCTTTTCGACGGGCACGCGGAACTGGACGCAACCTGGTTTTCCAATAACTTCGAGGATTTGATCGAATTCGACACCAGTGCTTCCAAATACAAAAACACTGCCCGGGCCCAGTCGTACGGCGTCGAACTCTCCGCCATGGTCAGACCGATGGACGACCTCACCCTGCGAGCCGGCTATACCCGGACAAAAACCAGGGACAAATCAACCGGTCTGGAATTGTTGCGGCGGCCGGAAAACAAGTTCTCCTTTGACGCACACTACCACTTTCTGGAGAAAGGAAACGCCAACCTGGAGATCGCCTATACAGGAAAACGTCAAGACTCCTTCTTCGACCCCCTTACCTATGCCAGCACGCGGGTCGAATTGGGAGGCTACCTGCTGGTCAACCTGGCCGCCTCCTATGACGTCACCAGGTGGCTGCAGCTGTTCGCCCGCGTTGACAATCTCCTGGACCGGGAATACGAAGAGGTCAAGGGGTACGGTGCACCCGGTATCGGCGGCTACGGCGGGGTGAAGGTGACATTCTAGATGCTTCATACGCTCTGTACCATGAAAGTTTGGATTCTCTGCTTGCTGCTCATCATAGGCTGGAACGAGGCGGCGCGTTGCAGCGCGCCGCCACCACCGAAGCGGATCGTTTCTCTCGCCCCGGCCATGACGGAGATCATTTTCTCGCTTGGTCTGGGTGAGCGGGTAGTGGGCGTAACTACTGTTTGTGACCGCCCCGACGAGGCACGCCGCAAGGAGAAGATTGGCGGCATGGCAAATCCCTCCCTTGAGGCAATCATTGCCTTGAAGCCGGATATGGTGGTCATGACCACTGAGGGAAATCCGAAGATTATCGCCGAACGGCTTGCCAGGTTTGGTATTAAAACTCATATTTTCACGTCAAAACGTCTGACCGAACTCCCTTCCGGCATACGGAAGATGGGCCAGGCTTTGGGGGCTCGAACTGCCGCAGATCATCTGGCGGAAAATATCGAGAAGGCAATTCGTGGTGTCAGCATGGCACATCAGGGAAAATCATCACGGACAAGCACGGCTGGCGGCAGGAAAGCGCTCTTTGTCATCTGGCCCAACCCTCTGATCGTTGCCGGCCCCGGAACGATCCTGGATGATGCCATGAAGATAAGTGGCTTGCACAATATCGCTTCCGACGGGAAGGTTGCCTATCCCCGTTTCTCGCTGGAGGCGGTCATTGAACGCCAACCTGATCTGATCCTGATTGGCAAGGGGCATGAGGACATGAAAACTCTTGCGGAAGGTTTTTTACACAGTCTTCGCATGCTTGAAGCGGTGCGAAAGGGGCGGATCTGCTTCATGGATGATGCGCTGTATCGTCCCGGACCGAGAATACCGGCGGGCCTGGAAGAACTCGACCGCTGCGGAAAGATGCCATGAAGCGTGGTAACGCCTCAACTTTTCTCGTAGCAGCGGCACTGTGTGTCGCCTCTTTGTGCATCATTGTCATCTCGGTTGCCAGCGGTCCGCGCATTGTGAACCCCTTCAGCATGGATAGCGAAACCTGTCAAATTCTTCTTGCCATCAGGCTTCCACGGACCGCTATCGCCCTGCTTATGGGGGGCGCTCTCGGAGCATCGGGCGCCATCCTGCAGGGAATCTTTCGCAATCCCCTTGCAGACCCCTACATTCTTGGCATTTCCAGCGGTGCGTCACTTGCAGCTTCCTTCGGGCTTATGTTTGGCATCTCCCTGTTCACGGTAAGCGTTCCAATTCTGGCGTTTATCGGTGCAATCGCAACAGGCGCGGCTGTTGTCATTCTGGGTCAGGGGTGGAAAGGGTTACAACCTGAACGGCTTCTTCTGGCTGGTGTGGGCATAGGATTTTTTCTCTCCGCGGTACTGATGCTGATCATGACTATTTCCGTGGATGACGGCCTCAGAAGGGCAGTACTCTGGATGTCCGGCGATCTCTCCATGGTTGACTGGGAATTGCTTCCCGTTGGACTCTTCTTCATCGTAACCGGGTTGGGTCTTGCCCTGACAAGACGGAAAGGACTGAACGCCTTGACGCTGGGAGACGATATTGCCCACAGCCTTGGCTTCAATCCGACACGGGAAAGGTTCTTTCTCTTTATTGCCGCTTCGTTGATGACTGCCGCATCGGTCTCCATGGGCGGCGTTGTCGGATTCATAGGGCTTGTTGTCCCCCATGTAGTCCGTCGTCATGTCGGCTCTGACGCATCTGTTGTGTTGCCGCTTTCGGTAGTTGCCGGCGGTACCTTGCTCTGCCTTGCGGATGCTATCGGCAGAACCGTCGCAGCACCTTTGGAACTTCCCGCCGGGGTTATCGCGGCACTTATCGGTTCACCCTATTTCATTTTCCTCTTGGGGCAAAGAAAGACACACTGATTGCTGATGCGGGAGATTGTATCAATGACCACACTTGAGTTCGCAAACGTCTCTTTTTCCTACGGCCCAAAAATGTTTATGGATCAGATGTCCTTTTCTCTAGTTGAAGGTGAGCTGGTCGGACTGATGGGTCCAAATGGAGCGGGGAAATCAACGGTGCTCAAACTTGCGGCTGGGCTGCTCGCTCCTCAAAAAGGGAACGTTATGGTCGCTAATAAAGCTATCGGCTCATACCGCGGGAAGCAACGGGCAAAACTCGTGGCCTATCTTCCGCAGACACTTGATTTACAGGCTCCCTTTCGCGTTGGCGAACTTGTCAGGATGGGCGAATATCCGCAAGAAGGATCCCTGGCACTCACCGTAGAAGAAGCGCTTCATATCGTCGGCCTGCAGGGGAAAGTGAAAACGCACCTTGCCGAACTGAGTGGCGGCGAACGAAGACGGGCGTATATTGCCATGACTCTGGTGCAGGGTGCCAGGGTGCTGCTTCTCGACGAACCTCTGGCGAGCCTCGACATCAAGTATCAGTTCGATTTGTATCGACTGCTTAAAGATATTGCCCGTGAAAAAGGAGTTTCCGTATTCATGTCTCTGCACGATATCGGGATGTGTGCCATGCTGGATCGGCTGCTTTTGGTCAAGGGTGGACGTTTGGTTGCTCAAGGAGGTCCCGACAGTGTGCTCACGGATGAAATAGTGCAGAACGCCTATGACTTGAATGATTCAATCGGTTTATATATGGCAACAAATCGAACCGTGTGCCGCGCTCTTGCAAGGAGCCTGTCGGACTTAGGGTAAATCAGCTGCAAATCCATCTGGACGGTCCATATTTCGCCGCTTTTTTGGTCAATAGAACAACTATTGCCCTGCAAAATCGTCAAAATCTGTCCTCGCCCAGCCGAATTTTTGCTTCGATTTCCTAAGTCGGACAGACTTCTAGTGCCGGTTCGCAATAAGCGCTGATGGGGACACTATGTCTGCAATACGACTTTGGCACTGCTTGATTGGTTCAACTATTATTCATCTCATTTTGATTATCTCAATCACACATATGCATCCACCGAATCATGGTACCATGCATGAAATTGAAGCTTTTATACTTGAAGCCCCCGCCGCTCAGCTACAAAAACCACCTCCGTCGCCTCCCCATAGTTCCAAAACAGATACGCACAGGAATACACTGAAATCGCCTCAACTGCAGCCGGTGCACCAGGTTGGCAGGTCCGCGCCCCCCCGTGCCGACCAGAAGGCGGAAAGAAAACCACCATCAATCGCTCCCTCTGAATTGTCAACATCACAGCCAGTGCTGAGTGAAGCTCCTGCACGTGTCGGATTAAATACTGCTCCAATCAGTGCACTGTCAGCTCGTTCACAGGAGGAGAATTCGGAAAGCAACTCGTCCAGTTCTTCCCGTAAAAACTCCGGTTCAGGGCCGCCAATGATGCTGGGAGATGCAGATGCGCCACGCTTCATTCATAGGGAATTACCCAAATATCCATTAAGTGCCCGCAAGTTCGGGAAAGAGGGGAACGTTGTCTTGAGACTGGCGCTGGATACCCAAGGCCAGCTAGAGGGGATCGAGGTAATCGAAGCGAATGGTTTCGGCTTTGCCGAATCGGCGCAAGCCGCCATCAGGAAATCAACTTTTGCGCCGGCATTCAAAAACGGTAGAGCAATCTCCTCTCAAGTTCTTGTCCCAATACGATTTGTCCTACATGAAGGCCAATGAAATATACGGTACCCAACAACTATTACAGTCCTAACGAGTTGCTCGCCGACACGTCAACTACGGGGTAGACATTTCCTCACGACTTGATTTATCCGATCAATATTCTGACTGACACGTTTTCCATCATATTATCCGAATAACCAAAAAATCTTGCATCGAACGCAAATGACGGGTTACAGTAGGGCCTCGGCCAAGGAGAGTGACATGGAATTAATTATTGCATATCTCGTCATAGGTCTTTTCGCCGGAACCTTAAGTGGTCTGATCGGTATCGGCGGCGGGGTAATCCTTGTCCCGGCATTCATCTTTTTTTTCAAGTTTTCCCAGCATACCGCCCAAGGCACGACCCTCGCCCTCATGGTACCCCCGATCGGCATCCTTGCCGCAACAATGTACTACAGACAAGGACATGTGGACCTTAAGGCCGCGGGAATAATTTGTCTCGGCTTCCTTCTGGGAGGTCTGATCGGTGCCCGTTTGGCGACCAATCTGCCGTGCCAGGTTCTGGAAAAGATTTTCGCCGTCAGTCTACTGCTGATTTCCCTGAAGATGCTCTTCGGCAAGTAACGTCGCAGTATCGTATCGCGCCAGGTCGTCGGTAACTAGCTATCATTCAGGCAAGAAAACTCAGACGGGCGCCGCGAAGATCATAAGATCAGGCAAGGAGCCGCAAAAATGGAAATTTCACTCGCAGCAATCGGTACTATCTCAACCGACCACACAAGCAAAGAACTGGCCCCGGTCCAGGGTGTCTTCCGGCCGGAAGCCATCGGAACAGTAGAGGTTTTCCCCGAATTCGCCGAAGGGCTGAAAGATATCGAAATGTTCAGCCATATCTACCTTTTTTACCATTTCGACCGGGCTGAAATGGGAGAATTGATTCGTCAACCCTTTCTGGATGACACACCGCACGGCATCTTCGCCACGCGCCATCCCTGCCGACCGAACGGCATCGGCATTACCGTCGTCAGACTGCTGGAACGACAGGATAATCTGCTGAAGGTGAGCGGTATCGACGTCCTTGACGACACTCCGCTCCTCGACATCAAACCGTATGTACCCCGCTTCGACTGCCACGCGGAAGCTTCGGAAGGCTGGTTTGCCGGCAAGGAAGTGCGGGAGAAGCCGACAGGCAGGGAATAGAAGCAACCGACAGGAAACGACCTTTCACGGATAAATGGATAAAATCGGTAGTGCAACACGTTTCGTTACTGTATTTTCATTCAATCAAAAACAGCATGAGACGCATCCATCGCCTATGAGGAACTGACACAATCGCTAAAAATATTGAACCTGCCCGAACGGGTTACCCTCGGTGAAACCAAACGTCGCTACAGACTCCTGGTAAAGGAAGCCCATCCTGACGCGAGGAAGGAAGCACCTGCCGAGTCTTTCCAAATCATCCACACTGCCTACCGGATCCTGATGGAGTATGCGGAGGCGTATAAGTTATGTTTTTCCGAAGAAGAGTTTTACGAACAAAACCCCGAAGAGCGTCTTCGCAAATAATTTGAAGATGACCCTGTTTGGGGAGCAAAATAAAAGGGAGACAACCATGATTACCGCACATGTATCAGAACAGCCATTCGATCATCTGAAGCTCTACAGCGACTTTCTGGAGCGGGAAACGGACGCCACCGGCACCGTCGTCCTCCATCACGGCCGGGTCAAGCGGCCCGGCAAAAAGGTTCCGGACTTCTCCACTGTGGAACTGAAACCACTGGTCGACGACGCGGACTCCCGACTGGCGGCCATTGCCCGCTCGGCAGAAGAGAAGTTCAACCTCAACCAGGTACTGATTGTGCACCGTTTGGGCATGATCGGTGCCGGCGACTCGGTGTTGCTGGCAATCGTCTCCGGCAAGACCCGCGACATCTGCTTTGCCGCCTGTTCCTGGATTGTCGACGAAGTAAAGAAAGAAGAGTTCATCGTGCTCATTGAACATCCATAAGGAGACGAACTCGTACTGTCCCCAGTCACAGCCGACAGGTGTCTAGTGCAACAGCACTATCGGTTCTTCTTATCCAGGTATAAAAAAACGACCGAGGGATTTCCCCCGGCCGCTGGTAAAAGGTGTTGTAACAACCTTCTAATGTCGCGAAATTCCCCTTACTCAAATTTTGAGTTAAGGGGAATTTTTTATGAAAGACGACAATACCTGAAGAAGAAGGTTTTGACTGAGCATGCAGAATCCTCCGGCGATGAAATGGTCCGAGGCTCTGCTTTGATTTTCCAGGAGCCTGTCGGACTTAGGAAATCGAAGCGAAAATATGGCTGGGCGAGAACAGATTTTGACGATTTTGCAGGGCAATAGTTGTTCTATTGACCAAAAAAGCGGCGAAATATGGACCGTCCAGACACATTTGCAGCAGATTTCCCTAAGTCCGACAGGCTCCTAAGGACTTGCTAGTTTTTTCAGAAATTAGTACCATATACACGGAGCGTAAAGAAGTTTTCGTCCGGCGGTTCCGGATGGAAGCCGGCACTTTTCCCACTCCGGAAGGGGGTGTGAATCAATGGAAGGAAGAATAAAAAAAATATGCGAAATCAATGATCCTGACGAACTTAGATCAGAGATTCTGAAAGATAAGGGCGGCGAAGTGACGTGCCTCACATGCTGTGCCGTTTCTCACGATGAAGAGAATCTCTGTCGTCCGGTCAAGACTGAAGATGCAAAACTGTTCTGTGAAATTGAAGTTTAAATGTATGAGGAATAAAAGGAAAAAGGCTCGCCTGGACGCGAGCCCTTCATCTTTTGTATTAATACATTGAAATACCCCACGTAACGACTCAAGTTCAGTGGGGTATTTTTTTACAATATTTCAGCAAGGTATAAACGTGTATTGAGCGTTTACTCAGGTGGAAACCCAACATCATGAGTCAAAACAGTATGCCGTGAATAGTGCACACAACCCGCACAACTCTTTTTCCCCAGGATCGCTAGAGTTATCCTTCGACTTCACTTAGAATTTCAAGATAGGCCGCATAGCGTTCGGCACGAACCTCTCCCCTGGCAACCAGTTCGATAACAGCACATCCAGGCTCGGAGCGATGCCGGCAGTTACGGAAACGGCAGCGTACTTCCCTGGTCTTTTCAAACCCTGGAAAATGGTCGGCAAAATCCTGCGCAGAAATGTCCACCAGGCCGAAGTCCTGAAAACCGGGAGTATCAACCAGCTCACCCCCATCGGCAAGAGAATGCAGGGTTGAAACAGTAGTCGTATGGCGTCCCTTGCCGTTGTAATCATTGAGCGCCCCTACCCGGAGATCAATCTCAGGGCACAAGGCATTCAGCAAGGAGCTTTTCCCCACACCGGTGGTCCCGACAAAAACTCCCCGATGCCCCTCTGCCAGGAACTCGCGCAGCAGGGAGAGACCTTCTCCCGTGACTGCACTCAGCGAAAAAACGGACACGGCTCCCGCATAAATGTCACACAACTCATCGACCAATCCTTTGGCAGTCTCCAGATCACATTTATTAACCACCACAAAAGGTCTCAGATTTGCAGCGCGAGCAGCAACAATCACGCGGTCGATAAAACCTGCCGGGGGGAGTGGCGAAGGAGAAACGACCACCCCCAGCACGTCCAGATTCGCCCCGACCAGATGAATTCCGCCCATCGCGTCCCGGCGACGCAGTTCCGTTCTGCGGGGCAATCTCTCAAGGACTTCGCCCCTCACCACCACGTCATCACCCACCACATGTCCGGAGCGCCGTTTGACCCGCACCATGCACTGTTCCCCCGAGGCAAATAGAACCTCAACAGCTACGCCACGATGAGCTATTATCAAACCCTCCCGGGCTTGTGTGGAGGGGGAAGAATCAAGAGCTTTAGCACTGCGTACGAGATTGCATTTTTTTATTTTCAAACGGAATTCACCTGGTAATGGATATTTCGAGCGATTGTTGCACGGTTACTGCAGACGTTTTGAGACATAACTGCCTATCTGACAAAATTCAGATCGTACGCATTAAAATAGACGTAAAACATCGGCAAGTCAAGGAGTTAAGAGCAAGGAGGTGCACCATACTGAGCTTGCGCTGACAGACAAATAAACAACGTCAAGCCCCCCCGGCACCCCCCTGGTCCGACTCGAGAATTTGTTTTCCTGTTGAGCAAAATTTACCGATGCAGCGAGAGCTGGGCTTGGCGGGGCGGGAGGGAAAACTCGAAACGCTCACCCTCCGCCCGCAGCTCCCAGCCACGCATCATACAAACCAATAGTTTCTGGTTCCGACCCTCTTGAAGCTCGGATAACGTACTTCAAAGGATCACTGGCTGATTATTTTTTCACGATATCGCCCACACCGATAAATGGCATTGCCCCGCTACCTGTTACCTGCGGAAGGATCCCATTCCATTTTTCTATCGCCTTCATATTGGCCTCGATTTTTCTCAACTCTATGAGGTCAGGTGAAATATTTGCCCTCTGCAGCCTCAGGGATTCCGCCTCCGCCCTTGCTGCGGTAATCTTCTGTTCTGCCTCTATCTTTATCCTCTCCAAGTCTCGGTTTGCCTTCAGTGCAAGCTGTTCAGCCGTCTGTTTTGACTCAATGGCTTCCATAAATATCTTGGAGAAGCTGAAACCGACGATAGAGAAAGCGTCAACCGCTATGTTGTTTGCCAAGAGCCTTTCAGTAAGGGTTGCTTTCATTGCATCGCTTACCGATGACCTCTTTGTGATCAGCTCTTCTGCCGAATATCTGGCTGACACTGCCTTTACCACTTCCTGTACTGCAGGGTCGATAATTCTCTCTTTAAAATCTATACCGATGGTCTGATAGACGATATTTGCCTTGTCAGGAATTATATGATAGTTAATCGCCACAGTAGAGCTTACATCCTGGAGATTGGATGATGCTGCTGCCGCATCAGTCGTTGCCTTCTGCACCTTGACATCCATTACGGCAACCTTCTGCATTATGGGTACGATAAAATGAAGTCCTTCCCCGAGCACATCACCCTGAACAGCACCAAAATTCAGGAGAACGCCTCTTTCACCTGCCCCAATCTGAACCCATGGTTTCAAAAAAAGCGAAAACAGCAGAATTACGCCAATTATCATCGCTAGCCTGAGAGGGCCTTGTTTTATCACAGAGTGCATTGCCTCTTTTGCCTTATTTATATCTTTCTGGTCCAATGTTCTTCTCCTTTTCTTTTCAGCAATATCCGGTTAAGGACTTGCCTGTGAAGGCGGCCCATGTTCAGATGAAACATCTGGTCCTTCAGGCGCATTGATGATGCCCACCAGTGGGCGAGTTCATAACGGATACTGATGCTCAGCTCTCTGAAGCTATTGATGCTGATCCTCTTTGCGAGTCATGTCCTTTCTAATCTCCACGCTTTTTACAATAATATATTGGGAGGCGAATGTCTCCCTTATTGTGCCACGGAGCCCACATAGTTTTTATCCTGAAACTGATGATCCATCATTTCACCTAGGCAGACGAAGAACGAACGATGCTGAGCGATAGTTACTGATGCAGCCAAAGCTGGGCCTGGCGGGGCGGGATGGAAAACTCGAAAGACTCACCCTCCACCTGCATCTCCCAGCCGTGCATCATACAGCGGTAGTGGCCGTGACGCAGTCCGCAGGTCCAGATACGCGGGTGGCGCCACTCTTCCGTCTTGTTAATTGCAACGATGCCGCGGTCGCCACGGGCAAAGACGATAAAACCGTCGTTCTCGAACAGGGGGCGCTGCGGCATACCGTGTACGGCATTGTGAAAAGAGAGCATACGCACCGTGTCGTCGCGCTGCCAGGAGTCGCGCCAGCGGTCGCGGTCACAACCGTAGCGCTCGGCACTTTCATTGTGGTCGGAAAAGACGAGCGGTATGCCCCCGTCGCGGGAAAAAATGTACACATTGGCGAGAAATTCGTCCTGCGGGTCGAGCATTTGCCAGCGAAAACCGTCGTTGCAGGGAATATCGTGGGTAATGCTGAAGGTTACCCCGCGGTGCCAGGGAAGCGCCTGGCCACAGGCCGCCGGATCAATCAGCTCGCGCATTGTACCGCCGGGAGAGAAGACGCGCCGCAGGGTTTCGTGGAGGGGAAAATCATAGAAGGAGATAGCTGTTCTATCCAGAAGGGGCCACAGGAAGATGTTTTCTTCGTGGTCATTGCAGGTAAGCGCCTCGCCGAAGACGAGTCTGCCCGCCATGTCAGGGGTCTGGAAGACGCGCGATATGTGGTCGAAAGGAAGATGCTTTATGGCGTCGATCCGGTAGCCGTCAAAGCCGATGCCATTCAGTGCAGAGAGGCAAGCCCGCTGCTGCCCCACCACCCAGTCGCTGAGATCTAAGTCAGGAAGACCGGATAGCTGGTGCTCCTGTGACTCATGGGGATCGTTCCAGTTGTGGATGTCCCCATCAGGATTGAAATCCCACGGACTGAACAGGCCAACGTCAAGATCGCCGTACAACCGGTCGCGCTCAAAGCTTGGGCGCTCCGCACGGTAGCGGCGAAGTTCAGCCTCGCCGGGGAAGTTGAACGGATCGTCCCGCTGCCCTTTTTCATTGGCCATGTGATTGAATACCACATCGGCATAGACGCGCACATCAACATCGTGCAAAGCCTGTATGGCCCGCTTCAGCTGTTCCTTTCCGCCCAGGAATGACCTGATAATCCGGTAATCCTTGGGCTGATAGCGCTGCCACCAGTCGAGGCCGTTCTGATCACTGTACAACGGTGGAGGGAGCAGCACGGCACCAAAACCGTTCGCTGCGATAGCAGCAGCGTTGTCAGCCACTTTTACCAGTGGCCAGTTAAAGGCATGGAGGATTACGTCACGCATGGTTTCTCCTTTTTGCCAGCTTAAAGAAAAGCCGGCCGGCTCCATCCCCTTCCGTTGCATCTCCTTCACTGGCGGTTTCAGCATCATGGCCTGAATGCCGTTGTACCTGGTCTCTGATTGACCGGATCGTCCCAAGTCCAGGCAATATCAAGCTACGGTTCTTTATTTTGCCGCAGTTGCTGTGTTTTTATTAATTTGAATACACCATAAAATATACCCGCACTTGGGTAGTCTGCAAATTATATTTCAGGAAAAAGAAACCCCTGACCGATTATCTCCCGTTTAGGGGTTTTAGGCTTTTGGGAAGCTCCAGCTCAGCTCCTGCCAAAATTTTCCGGATGATAACTACCTAGTTTCCATCCGGAAACTCCGGATGTGAAACTATTGGTTTTCAATTCAAAAACTCCAAACAGTGCCACTCAGTGTTGGGCTGGGGCTTTCACGGAGTCTCTCGTACGGCTACAATGCAAGATGGCGACAGAAAGAAATTTGCCTGCCCCCAGCAGACTGCCTGATCCGTGTGAAAGCTGGTGACCGATTACGAGAGGCTTCGGGGAAGTTCCAGCCCAGCCCTGTCGAGACTTTCCGGATGGGAACGACTTAAAACAAGTCAACAAATCACCTGCATTCTCCTTTGGTGGCTTTTACGTAAAGGAAAGCAACTAAATTGATTCATATCAAGGACTAGACCTGAAATTACGGGTATGTTTGCCCTGTAACAGTCCTGTAACAGGGGCGTTTCTCGGCAAAATTACCGGCAAGATGGGGCTTTAATTCCTCGACCACTGCAACTCCTTGAATGATTTGAACTCAGTACACGACAGAAAGGATAGAACTATGGCTGATAAAATTGTAATTGTCGGAAACGGTATGGTGGGTCACCGTTTTTGCGAAGCGTTGATTGAACAGGGCCTGGAAGCGGAAAAGCGCATAATTGTATTCGGTGGTGAGTCGCGACCGGCTTACGACCGGGTTCGCCTCTCATCATGGTTCGGAGAAGAGCCGCTGGACCTGACCCTGCAGAGTGAATCATGGTACCGCGACAACGGGATAGAGCTCCATTTGGGCGATCCGGTGATCACCATTGATCGTGCCTCGCACACGGTCACCACCGCATCGGGACAGCATGAATCCTACGACCGGCTCGTTCTCGCCACCGGATCCTCGGCGTTCATACCGCCGCTGCCGGGGAGGGACCGAACCGGAGTTTTCGCCTACCGCACCATTGAGGATCTGGAAGCGATTACCAGCTATAGCAGAACAGTCTCGAAGGTGGCCGTCATCGGCGGAGGCCTGCTGGGACTGGAGGCGGCCAAGTCCTGTCTCGACCTGGGTCTTTCTACCACCGTGATCGAAATGGCGCCCCGGCTGATGCCCCGCCAGCTCGACGACAAAGGGGCAGCAGTCCTGTCCAATGCGATTCGCAAGCTCGGCATCGAGGTAGTCACCGGCGTGACCACCTCCGCTATCGAAGGAGACCGGACGGTAACCGGCATCAGCTTTCGTGACCGGGCGACCCTGCCGGTAGAAATGGTGGTGGTCTCCGCCGGAATCGTGCCCAATGATGCACTGGCGCGAGGATGCGGTCTGGAGGTGGGTGAACGGGGCGGCATCGTGGTGGACGACACCATGCAGACCAGCGATCCGGCAATCTGCGCCATCGGCGAATGCGCGCTCGTTGGGGGGAGAATCTACGGCCTCGTGGCCCCCGGCTATGAAATGGCGCGGGTGGTGGCGGCCCGCATCGCAGGAAAGACGGCGACCTTTGCCGGTTCCGACTGTTCCACCAAACTCAAACTGCTGGGGCTCGATGTGGCCTCCCTCGGCAACCCTTTTGACACCGATCCTGACAACAAGACGGTGGAGGTGCACGACACGGTCACCGGCATTTACAAGAAAATGCTGATAGATCCGGCCGGGGAAAAGCTGATCGGAGCTATCCTGGTGGGAGATGCCGAAGCGTACGGGCCGCTTTCCATCTATGTCAAAGGCAACAAGACCCTGCCGGAACAGCCGCAGTCGCTGATTGTCAGGGGCTGTCAAGGCGCGGGCATGGCTATTGAGTCGCTGGAGGATGACGATATCATCTGCTCCTGTAACAACGTCAGCTTCGGGACCATCCGCGATGCGATCGAAAAACAGGAACTGCGGACCGTGGAGGGGATCCAGAAGTGCACCAAGGCCGGCACCGGCTGCGGTGGCTGCCTGCCCATGGTAAAAGCGATTCTCAATTACGAATTGCAGCAGGCAGGCATCGAGATCGACAATTCGATCTGCGAGCATTTCCGCTATTCCCGTCAGGATCTGCTGCATATCGTCAAAACGAAGAAAATCAGCAATTTCGACGAGCTTTTGGCCCAATACGGCCGCGGCAACGGTTGCGCGGTGTGCAAGACGCAGATCGGCTCCATGTTCTCCGCACTCTGGAACGATTATGTGCTCGATCAGGACATGCTGCAGGACACCAACGACCGTTTCCTCGGCAATATCCAGCGCAACGGCACCTATTCGGTGATCCCGCGCTCTCCGGGCGGCGAGCTCACCCCGGAACAACTGATTGCCATGGGCGAGGTGGCTCGGGAATTTAATCTCTACACAAAACTGACCGGGAGTCAGCGCGTGGCGCTGTTCGGCGCTCACCTGGAGGACCTGCCGAAGATCTGGGCAATACTCGGAGTCGTGGGACTGGAGTCGGGTCACGCCTACGCCAAGGGACTGAGAATGGTGAAAAGCTGCGTTGGTGACTCCTGGTGCCGCATGGGTATGGGGCCTTCGGTCGATTTTGCCATTGAATTGGAGGACCGCTACAAGGGCATGCGCTCGCCCCATAAGCTTAAGGCAGCGGTCTCCGGCTGCGCCCGTGAGTGCGCCGAGGTGATGTGCAAGGACTTCGGCCTGATCGCCACCGAACAGGGCTGGAATCTCTATGTGGGCGGCAACGGCGGCGCCTACCCGCGGCACGCCGACCTGCTGGCCAGGGACATTGACCGGGAAACGGCAATCCGTTTTCTCGACCGCTACCTGATGTATTATATTCGCACTGCGGACAAGCTGGAACGAACCGCCACCTGGCTGCTCAATCTCGAAGGCGGAGTGGAGAAGCTGAAAAAGGTGATCATCGAAGATTCACTCGGGATTTGTGCCGAGCTGGAGGCGGAGATGCAGCACGTCATTTCCTCGCAACACGATGAGTGGGAGGTCACGGTGGCCAGGCCTGAGCAGGCGGCAAAGTTCCGCCATTTCGTCAATACCGAAGGGAAAGATTCCGTGGCGATGATCACCGTACGCGGCCAGTCAAAACCGGCACTCTGGCAGAAGGAGTATGCCATGCCCGAGATCGAGCCCGAGATACTTGAGGGCCCCCGGGAGTGGATGAATCTGGGTAGTGCGGCCATGGTGCCGAAGGATGGCGGCGCCACCTTTAAATTCGGACGACACCAGATCGCCGTGTTCAACTTTGCTCACCGCGATGAATGGTATGCCTGCCAGAATCTCTGCCCGCACAAACAGGAGATGGTACTGTCGCGCGGGATTATCGGCGACACGGCCGGAATTCCCAAGGTAACCTGCCCGATGCACAAAAAGTCGTTCTCGCTGAAAAACGGTCGCGGGCTGGGCGAGGATATCTACTCGATCCAGACTTTCCAGGTGAAGGTAGAGGGAGATGACCTCCTGGTGCAGCTGCCGTCGGAAGAGAATCTCGATCTGCTCCATCTCTGCGACACCGAGGTGCCCTGCAGCTGCTTTGTCTGATTGCGCGGATGGCATTCCAAGGGAGAAGCATTTACCAGCGTGAGATCGTGGACCCTGACGGTCAGGAAATTTCAAGCAATACAGCAGGACAATGGTGACAGGGCTATCCATTTCACGAAAAGCATTTAGTTGGCAACTTTGTCAGATGGGTAGCCCTGCCACTTTTACGCTCTAATTGCCGGTACTTCGCTGCCAAGCAGAAATGATTTATTCAGCTTGGCAGAAAAAATGCACAAGATACAAAGCCTGATACCCGTCATTTTCCTGGCATGAATCTAGAGTAGCGGCACATGTTTAAATGTCGGCCCCTCCAAGGGGGTCCCCCGAACAGCTGATCCTTCTTTCAAAGATTTTCCTGCTGTTTCAGCTTTTCAATGGCCGTGGCGGAGCCGATGACGATCAACCGGTCACCGTCGCGCAGTATTTCATCGGGTTGCGGAGCCGCAAACTGATTGCCGTCGCGGTGAATGAAAGCAACCGTAACGCCATAACGCTGACGGAACTTCAACGCCGACAGTGTTTCCCCGACACAACGACATTTTAGACTGACATCCAGTTCCGTTATGGCAAATTGTTCCTCCCCTTCTTCCGCTACCGCCGGCTGATCGAGCAGCTTTTCGGCCTTCCGTAACCCCTCCTCCTGTCCCATGAGCAGCAGCCGGTCACCAGGATAGACATGATATTCCGGCCCCGGATCAAAATTAAGCTGACCGGCGCGGCTGACGGCCAGGATCGAGACCCCGGTTGCGGTGCGCAGGGGAAACTCAATCAGTTTATACCCGGCAAAGGCCGAATCGGAGCGGATTCGCACCTCCTTGAACGCCACCGGCCAGTCAATGTTAATCGGCAGGGCGCCCATGGCATGGCTGAGGGCATCGGCAGCCTGTTCGGCGGCATCGCTGAAGGGTCGGAAAACCACCTGGGCGCCGGCCTTTTCATACAGGTCCGCTTCCTGCTGATTGACGGCCGTCAATGCGACCTTGCCTTCATAGCCGCGGCTCGTCAAAACGCTCAAGGTTGCCAGGTTGAGATCCCTCGCCCGCACCGTACTGGCCACCCAGCGGGCCTTGTTGAGAGGCAGATGATCGAGAAGTTCCGGGTCGGACATGTCCCCGTACAGCACCGATACCCCCCGTGCCCGCCATTTTTCCAGTGTGAGGGGGTCGAAGTCGACACCGATGATGGTCTTCCCGCGACGGAGCAGGTCCTCCGCCAGCCCGCTGCCGAAGTTGCCAAGCCCCACCAGGATGACATCCACAAAGGGCAACTCCCGGACTGAATCGGAAACCGCTTCGCGGAAGGGATGACGGCGTTCGAAAATTTTCAGCGGATTGGCGAGCAGTCGGTACAGGGGGCCTGAATAAAGGATCATGTAGGTCGAGGCGAATATGGTCAGCACTCCCACCAGTGTAATCAGGCCCATGACCTCGGCGGTAATGTGGCCGAGTCCGAGACCGAGTGCGGCCACGATCAGGGAGAATTCCGAAATCTGGGCAACGGTCAGGCCGGCCAGAAGCCCGGTACGGCGCCGGTAGCCCATCAATCCCATGATAACCAGCACGATGATGGGGTTGCCGACGAGCACAAAAACGGAAAACAGGGCGGCAGGTCCCACCTGGGAGCCGACCGTAGACCAGTCAAGACGGGCCCCCAGATCTATGAAGAAAAACAGCAGCAGAAAATCCCGCAAGGTGATCAGACGCGCACCAATGGCATCACGATACGAGGTGGATGCCAGTGAAATACCTGCCAGGAATGCACCCACCTCCTTGCTGAAACCGAGCAGTTCGCTGCCGGCGCCCATCAGCACCGCCCAGGCTATGGAGAACAGCACCAGCAGTTCCTGGGACTGGGCCAGCCGTCGCAGCAAACCGGGCAGCACATAGCGCATCAGAACAGCCACCAGTACCAGCAACCCGACCCCTTTGGCCAGGATCAGCAGAGACGACTCCAGCACCGAAACATCCTCTAACGCCGGGGCGCCGAAGGTAGTCAGCAGAACAAGGGCCAGGATGGCGGCAATATCCTGCACGATGAGAAAGCCGACGGCGATCTGACCGTGCAGCGAATCGATCTCTTTTTTGTCGGACAACAGCTTGACGATGATAATAGTGCTGGAAAAGGTCAGGGCCACGGATACGTAGACGGCATGCAGCCACGGCATACCGATGGCGAGTGCCAGCACCATACCGATGGCCGAGGTAAAGACGATCTGACCGACGCCCGTCGCCAGGGCCACTGGCCCGGTTGTTCTGATCAAATTCAGGTCCAGTTTCAGTCCGACGATAAACAGTAGCAGGGAAATGCCGATATTGGCCAGGAGGGCAATCTGTTCATGGCTGGCAACGATGCCAAGGCATGCCGGGCCGGCCAGAATGCCCGTTGCCAGAAACATGATGATCAGTGGCTGGCGAAGCTTCTGCCCCACAAAGCTCAAAACTGTCGCCAGGCCAAGGATGGCTGCGATTTCTAAAAAGGGATTGAATGCTGTCAGAGTCACAAAATATCTCCTATTTCTCTTTACTTAAACCACCCGCACCGGATTGAGATGGACATAGCGAACCAGTTCGGGAAGATACGAATCGCCATCCTTAAGAACGGACTTGTACCGTCCCTGTAGTGATGGCCAGTGCGGCTGTTACGCCTGGTGACCCATGGGTATAACGGAAGGAGAGGTACTGCATGATGCGTGAAAGGGCTAGGAGCCTGTCGGACTTAGGGTAAATCTGCTGCAAATCCATCTGGACGGTCCATATTTCGCCGCTTTTTTGGGTAATAGAACAACTATTACCCTGCAAAATCGACAAAATCTGTCCTCGCCCAGCCGAATTTTCGCTTCGATTTCCTAAGTCCGACAGGCTCCTAGATCGTCCATTTTCACCAGCAGGTAAACGTGGTTGGTCATACGGCATGTGATTATTGATTGACGGAATTGTACCAGACAAATCACCAGAGGCAAAGTCTGATCCTTAAGATCTTTGACTCTTAAGATCTCTCGAAATTTGCAGCAAACTGGTCCGACGCCGAAGAACCTTCTATGAACAATGCGAATTGGCCGGTTGAAGATGGTTACCGGGGCGTGTATACTCTTACAATTGCTGCAAGAATTAAAACATCCGGGGGCTGCCCATGAAACAAGAGAGCCGCGATCGGCTTCACTCGGTGTGCCGTTTTCTGACGGCGCTGCTTCTGATGCTGACGATCTGCCCCGGTCAGGTTGCCGCCCAAAGCGAAGAACATCATCATGACCACCAGCATGCAGGTATCGCCGAGCCTACGCCCGCCGAGGCGGCCGTAGGGGTCGATGAAAAGCTGGGTTCCCATATCCCTCTCGATATCACCTTTCGCGATGAAAACGGCCAACCGGTTCGCCTGGCCGAACTGATCAGCGGTCCGACAATTATCCTGCCGGTCTATTACAGCTGCACCAATGTCTGCAACTTTCTCCAGAGCGGTCTGGCACGTGTGCTGCCGGCCATCAAGCGGATTCCAGGCAAGGATTACACCGTTCTGTCCATCAGCTTCGATGAGACCGAGACTCCGGAGCAGGCGGCCCGTTTCAAGCGAATGTACCTGACCGCCATAAATGCCCCCTTTCCCGAGCAGGGCTGGCGCTTTCTGACCGGTGACGCCCAAAACATACGGCGATTGACCGATGCTGCCGGTTACCATTTCCAGCGCAAGGGACGGGACTTCATCCACCCGGTGGCGAGTTTCGTGCTGGCCGGTGACGGGATGATCGTCCGCTATCTGTACGGAACGACCTTTCTGCCCAAAGATCTGACCCTGGCGCTGGTCGAGGCTCGCGAAGGCCAGGTGGGAACGACCATCCGCAAGCTGGTGGATTTCTGTTTCACCTTCGACAATAACAACAAGACCTACGTCTTCAACCTGCTGCGGGTGAGCGCCACGGCGGTCATCCTCAGCACCGGCGGTTTTCTGGGCTTTCTGCTCCTGACCGGAAAGAAGCGGCGAAAACGTCATCCGGAGGATTCATGAGCCTGTACGAACACCCGCAACCTGCAGCCGAAGGCGGGTTCTGGAGCGATACCGGCAAGAGCGGCATCGCTTCCTGGATTTTCTCCACCGACCATAAACGGATCGGGCTGCTCTATTTCTATTCGGTACTGGCCTTCTTCCTGATTGGGGTACTGTTAGGCCTGCTGCTGCGGCTCGAGTTGATGGCACCGGGGCACACCATCATGGGCGCCCAGACCTACAATGCTATTTTCACCGTACATGGCGTGGTGATGATCTTCCTCTTCATCATCCCCGGTTTTCCGGGCGCCTTCGGCAATCTGGTCATGCCGATCCAGATTGGCGCCCGCGACGTCTCTTTTCCGCGTCTGAACCTCTTTTCCTGGTGGCTCTACATCATTGGTGCCGCTATCATCCTGGTTTCGCTCTTCACCGGCGGCGGACCGCCCGACACCGGCTGGACCTTTTATGTCCCTTTCAGCGCCCGCACCGGCACCAACGTCTCCCTGGCGGTCTTCGGGGTCTTCATCATCGGCTTCTCTTCGATCCTGACCGGGGTCAACTTTGTCACCACCATCCACCGCCTGCGGGCCGAGGGCATGACCTGGGGCCGGCTGCCGCTGTTCGTCTGGTCGCTGTATGCCACGGCCTGGGTGCAGATCCTGGCGACCCCGATCCTGGGCATCACCCTGGTGCTGATCATGGCCGAACGCCTCCTGGGCACCGGACTGTTCGATCCGGCCCTCGGCGGCGACCCGATCATGTTCCAACATCTCTTCTGGATCTATTCCCATCCGGCCGTGTATATTATGATCCTCCCGGCCATGGGGGTGATCTCGGACATCATCCCGGTCTTTTCCCGCAAACCGATCTTCGGCTACAAGATGATCGCCTTCTCCAGCCTCGCCATTGCCGCGGCCGGCTCCCTGGTCTGGGGCCATCACATGTTTACCAGCGGCATGAGCGACACGGCCATCCTGGTGTTTTCGTTCCTGACCTTCGTCGTCGCCATCCCCTCGGCGATCAAGGTCTTCAACTGGGTTTCCACCCTCTACAAGGGCTCGATCTCCCTTGAGGCGCCGATGCTCTTTGCCCTCTCATTTCTACTGCTTTTTTCGATCGGCGGACTGTCCGGCCTGATCCTCGGGGCGGCCGCCACCGATATCCATGTGCACGACACTCACTTTGTCGTCGGACATTTTCACTATGTCATCCTCGGCGGTTCCGGTTTTGCCTTTTTCGCCGCGATGCACTACTGGCTGCCGAAATTCTATGGCCGCCGCTATGCCGAAAAACCGGCCATCGTTGCCTGGGCGCTGATGTTCGTCGGTTTCAACATCCTCTATTTCACCATGCAGGTTCTCGGCATGCAGGGTATGCCGCGCCGCTACTATGACTACCTGCCGGAGTTCGCCACTCTCAACCTGGTGTCCACCATCGGCAGCTGGATCATGGTCGCGGGGCTGGTGCTGCTGATGGTAAACCTGTTTCGCGGACTGCTGTGGGGGCCGCCATTTACCGGCAACCCCTGGGGTGGGGCAACGCTTGAGTGGAGCATTCCCACACCGCCGCCGACCGAGAACTTCGAGGAGGAGCCGCTGGTTACCCATGGCCCCTATGACTTCAAAGGGACGGGCATCCCATGAGCCAATCGGAACACAAGGATTACGCCGGCGACAAACTCGGCATGTGGCTGTTTCTCTTCACCGAGGTGCTGTTGTTCGGCGGGATGTTTCTGCTCTACGCGGTCTACCTTGCCCGCTATCCGCAGGAATTTGTCGTCGGCGGACACCAGTTGGACGTTGTCCTCGGAGCGGTCAACACGGTAGTGCTGCTCACCAGCAGCCTGTTGGCGGCCATGGCGGTCAGCGCCATTCAGCGCAACGACCGGCGCCTGGCCATACTGCTGCTCGCCGGGACGGTCCTCTGTGCGGTGACCTTCATGGTGATCAAATACCTGGAGTGGAGCGCCAAGATCCGGCACGGCATCTTTCCCGGTTCTCCGCAACTGGCCGCCGGCCCCCCCGGTGAGTCGGTCTTCTTCAGCCTATACTACCTGACCACCGGCATCCACGGCCTGCATGTGTTGATCGGAGCCACGCTGCTGACCTGGGTGGCCTTGAAGGTGAAGCGTAATGCCGTACATTCCGGCGACTTCGTACTGCTGGAAAACAGCGCCCTCTACTGGCACCTGGTCGACCTGATATGGATCTTCATTTTCCCGCTCTACTATCTGATGCTGTAGCAAGGAAGAAGCTATCCCGGGTTCAGGAGGACGACATGACGAGCAACACTGCTGAACACCATGTCGTAAGTTACCGGAAACTTACATTTGTCTGGCTGGCCTTGCTGGTTCTGACCGCCCTGACAGTCGGGGTGACCCGCTTCGATCTGGGCGGCTACAAGGTTCTCGGCGCGCTGTCCATCGCCAGTCTCAAGTCGGGACTGGTCATTGCCTTCTTCATGCACATGAAGTACGAGGGGCGTCTGCTGCGCTGGTTGCTTTTTGTCGCACTGGTGACCCTGGCCGTCTTTATCGGATTCACCTTTTTCGATGTGCTCTACCGCTGAGGAGATTTCGTGGACAGTGCTCACCTGATAACCACAACTGAAGCGATCGACCCGGTATTCACGTTCATTTTCGTGGCGTGCCTGGTGCTGCTGGTCGGCATCACCCTGGTCACGGCGGTATTTATAATCCGCTACCACCGCTCCCGGGCACCGGAACCCACCTCACAGGTCGAGGGAAACATCTGGCTCGAGATTATCTGGGTCGCGCTTCCCAGCCTGCTGGTACTGGCCATGTTCTACTATGGCTGGGCCGGCTACCTCGCGCTTCGCAACGTGCCCGAGGGCGCCATGGAGGTGACCGCCACGGCCCGTATGTGGTCGTGGACTTTTACCTACCCCGACGGCAGGACCAGCCCCAAACTGTACGTACCGGTCGGAAAGCCGGTCAAGGTCCAACTCGTTTCCGTGGATGTGCTGCACGGCTTCTATCTGCCGGCGTTCCGGGTGAAGCGGGATGCCGTTCCGGGAATGACAAATTACGCCTGGTTCGTCGCTTCAAAGCCTGGTTCCTACGACCTGTTCTGCTCCTCGTATTGCGGCACCGGGCATTCGGCCATGATCACCACGGTGGAGGCGCTGCCCGAGGCCGAGTTTGCCGCCTGGCTAAAGCTTGGCGCTGCAGAGGAGAAGCATCCGGGGCAGAAACTTCTGGAGGAGCATGGCTGTCTCGGCTGCCACTCACTGGACGGAACGCCAAAGATTGGCCCCACCCTCAAAGGTATCTGGGGAAGAAACGTTACCGTACTGACCAACGGGGCGGAGCGTTCGATCACCGTGGATGAGGCATACCTGGGGCGCTCGATTCAGAAGCCGAATGCCGATGTTGTGAAGGGTTTCCCGCCGGTCATGCCCGCGGCTGCACTCAAGCCAGACGAAACAAAAGCGATTGTGGAATACCTCAAAGAGGTCAAATAACAGAATTTATTAGCAAATTGTCATTCCCGACTTTCAGGAGATGTCGCTTATATCTCAAATTACTCAAAAAAAGGAGGTCATCGCTGCCCCGAACGCAACGCGGGACAGACCGTCGCGGTGACTGGTGTGACTACGAATAATGACCCCGGAAGGTTTTTCAACTGAACAATTGTCCCGCAGTGAAACCATTACCACCCTGGTTCATTACTACCGGGCTGAGGTGACCCGCAGTCTTGCGTGGCGGGAACGACTGGACCGTACGACAAACTGGGCGGTCGGTGCGACAGCGGCGTTCCTCGGTTTCGCCTTCTCCCACCCGGAAATCCATCACATCATTTTCCTGTTCTCACTGGCAATCGTCTACACTCTGCTGTTCGTGGAGACACGGCGCTACCGTTTTTTCGATGCCTATGAATACCGGGTGCGCATCCTCCATCAGAATTTCATCCATGGTGTCCTTACCGGCAGACTCTCCATGGATGAAAATTCATTCTGGAGGACCGAACTCGCCAAGGACCTTCGCTTCCCACAGTACAAGATAGAATTTCGCTATGCCCTCGGGCGCCGGCTCCGCTCCAGCTACATCTACCTCTTCAGCATCCTGCTTACCGGCTGGCTGCTGAAGATCAATCTTCATCCGCGTCCCGCCCACTCCCTGCAGCAGTACCTGGATCAGGCGTCGATGGTCGGTTTCTCCGGATGGATCACCCTGCTGTTCATCCTCGTTTTTATCAGCCACGCCGCTGTTCTTGTGTATATCGGCAGTCGCCCTGCTGGAGGAGGAGATCTTTTCCACACCGACCCGCGAGACAACGTTGATGTCTGAAACAGTAACGGTGGCCTTATAATCAGAAATATTCAGCCAGGCCGCTCTCGATCCGCTCAAAACAGGCCAACCGCTCCGGCGGACGTCCGGCCTCCAGATCACACCGTTCTACAGTAGTCAACTCCTGCTCCGGTGTTTGCGGCCGCCGCTCCAGATACAGGGAACGCCCGGTTTCCAGCGTGATCTTCTCAAACGGATACCGGTAGCTGGGATTTTGCAGCAGCACAGCTTCGCTGTAACATACCCCGGACTTTGAAAGGGTCCGGAGATACCCCGCATCCGTCACGACTTCTACCCCGGCACAAACCGTCAGGGCCGCACGCCGACGGGCAGCGGCACGCTGGAAGCGCCGCTTGTAGGGAAATGAACAGTAGTTGACCGGCAGCCTGATTTTTTGTTCCAGTCCAAATCTGACACTCCGCAATGCACACAGCTCCGATTCAAGAAGTGTGACCTTCTCGCCGTGGATAAAGGTGTACCTACGCTCGGTCAATTGGGCAAAATTATAGGGGGTCAGACGCATCTGGTGCAGATTGAGATGATCTACTCCCGCATCGGCCATTTCCACCATCTTCAGCCTCAGCAGAGCTTCATCCTCCGGCACCGCCGGAATCTCCACCGTCACCGTCGGTATGCATCCCACCGCCAGCCGCAGTTTCTTAAGGTTATAACGGACCGCGCCCAGGTCGAACCGAATTTCGTTCAGACCGGCATTCAGCAACCGGTTGCACAGATTAGCCGTCAGCATGGTGCCGTTGGTGTACATCCAGAGGTGCACGGCATCTCCGCAACGTTGACGCACAGCAGCCAGATAGGCAAGCGTCAATTCGGGGGTGAGCAACGGTTCACCGCCACTGATGCTGACGCCGCTAAACCCCATGACAGCCACATAGGCGGCATACTCCTCCGGGGAGGCAAAGGCAAGACCGTTGGTCACCGGAGGGCCGTCATCGTCATCCTGTGAGGTGGGACAGTAGAAACACTTGGCATTACAGCGGCCGTTGATGAACAGGCATGACCAGCTCCCGTCACCACAACAGCGACAGCCGGGGGAAAGGCCGTAGCAATCCACCTTCGTGTCGGCATAACCGAAGGCAGCGTGCTGTCCAAGCCAGCGCAGCAATTCCTTACGTTCGGCATTGGCAACAATGAGTTGTTCAGGGTTGGCAAAAGTCAGCAGGGCATACTGAAGACCGTATTCACGGCGATTGGATTCGATATGCTGCTGCTGGAACAGTAAGCCGGGATCGGACTGGACGGGAAGGAACGGGATTACAGGCAAGGGAATCCTTGTATACGACGGAGTTAGAGTAACATCCGTCTTGGATTCCCGGATTCAACGAGCGGTGAAACGTGTTTTCACTGTAAACCTTTACTGAACTGCCGTATAGGAGATAACGCTCTGACCCGCAAAAATTCAAATAGGGACACTTCCGAATGGCACTAGTTTAAGCATATTGGCATGAGAAAAAGCCCGGAAATATTGGCCAAACCAGTCGTGGCGGCCTATGCATAATATAGTACTTAAATTTCTTGTCCTTCACCTACAAACCTTGTATCGGAGCTTCATATAGCTCAGCAGTAAAATGGCTCTGATGAATCGATATGCTTTCAAAGAAAGCAGCAATGATTTCATGCTACGAATGCTTAAACTAGTGCCATTCTGGACACTTACCAATTTTTATCGGGAAAAATGGGGAAGTGTCCCTATTTTTCTGCTATCATCCATTCAACGTCATCTGTGGGACAAGACAAAATTTCCGCGTGATCAGTCTTGTTGAATGCATTCATGTACTTCTGCACGGTCAGCTTATTTTGGCTCATAGCTTAGTCCTTCATGCCGATAGTTGGAAACTTCGCATAATTTACTCTTCTGGTCCCAGCCACTCCCCGCTCTCCCATCGCTCAATCGCCACCTGAGCACGAAAACCCAACAAGCCCGGCTCCCGTGCCACACGTTCCAATGTTGACAGACAGCGTATGCTGTCGTAGCGGATCGAATAAACAGCTGCCATTCCTGCCACAACCGGGTCGTTGTCGTCAACCAACTCCAGCAGGGCCTGTCTGCCGCTCTCTCCGGTGCAGATAATCGACCGGTACAGTCCGGCAATCATTTGTGCATGGGTATTGACCCGCTCCTCGTTCATTTCTTGCAGCGCCTGGTAGTGCGCCGCGGCGGTTGTGGCAAATCGATGCAGCAGTCGTGTCAGTTTATCGTCTTGCATGGTTATGGTGCTCCTGACGAGTGTTGCTGTTCTTTGGTTGTGTTCTTTGGGGTCGGACCAAGCTAAGCTATCGAATCTCAGAGCAAAATATCCCAAAAATAGCTGTTTTCTGAGCTTAAACACCACTTTTGAGGGTCAAAACTGGCATTGTAAGGAGAAGATTCTTCTTTCAGGACATATCTCTCATCTTGCTGTTCTTCGATTCTTCTACCGATGAGCTTGACGCCAAGCCTGTTCTTGGTCTCTTCAATAAAACTTGCGCTTCCAACTGCAATGCTCTCTGTCCAGCAACTCTCCCGCTGGTTTTTGCCAGTGTTAATGGCCTCATGAACCCACAGTCTGTGCTGCTCGGCAAATTGCACGGGGTCAGAAAATCCGCAAAGGTTCCGTAACTCCGGCATATCAATCACGCTGTACCGTTCGGGCGGATTCTGGATTTCATTATAGCCGCTTATTTACCATTCTGCGGGATGGTTTACCACACCGGCGCGGACTATATTTAGATCGATGTAAACAAGACAGCGGATTAGATGGTCATTCCTATCGACAGCAGTTGCATGATAACGGTCTTCCCAGAACGCTCCCTTACGTTCTTTACGTTGATTGAACTCCTGGGCGGTCCTCCCGGCGATCAATTGAAGGCTCTTTGGTATGACATCCGGTTTAGTGTCGATTACCAAAAGGTGGATATGTTTGGAAGTGACATAGTAAGCAATAAACCTGATAATAACTTTTTCATTTTGTCTCTCGTTAGTGAGTAAACCTGCTGCACGGCTGATGACCATGGAGTGTCGTCCTATCGATGAAACTTCTCTGAAAGCCACTTTCCGTAATCTGTTAGAATTATCCTGACACAGGGGGTTACCTGCGCAACACCATTCCGGCCCGTTGCCCGGTGTATTTTCCATTGCGCACTTCAACGTGGCCGTTCACCAAAACATACTCGATTCCTACCGGTGCCTGCTGTGGCGTAAGATAGGTGGCTGTATCCTCGACCGTATCGGCGTTGAACACGGTGATGTCGGCCCACATGCCTTCCTTGATTAAGCCGCGGTCCCTGATGCTCAGTCGCTGGGCCGGGGCAGAGGTCATTTTGTGGATGGCTTCCTCCAGGGTGAGCTTCTTTTCCTGACGCACGTATTTGCCCAAAACTCGCGGAAAAGTTCCGTAATAACGCGGGTGTGGCTTGCCAGCGCTGAGCACGCCATCCGATGCGATCATGGCGGCAGGATGCTGGATGATTGCGGTAATGTCATCCTCGTGCATCATAAACACAATCATGAAAGGCGACCCCTCCTCCTCCAGCAGTACAGAGAACAGGGCGTCCGCCGGATCAAGTCCTTTTTGAGCGGCAATTTCGGCCATGGTCTTGCCTTCATAGCTCTTGTTATTCTTGGTCCAGGCGATGAGAATCTTGTCCCAGCCCGAAGCTTTATAGGTGTTTTGCCAGCCGGGCAGCCCTTCCTCCAACTCTTTCTTGATGCGGGCCCGGCTGTCGGGGCTTTTCAGCCGCGCCATAACCTCCAGGTCGCTGCCTTCAAGCGCCCATGGCGGCAACAGTACGGCCAACGCCGTGCTGGCGGAGGTGTAAGGATATACGTCGAAGGTGACATCCAGTCCACGGGCCCGCGCCTCGCTGATTAGTTTGAGGGTCTGGGCGCTTTTGCCCCAATTGGCTACGCCGGCCGTTTTGTGGTGGGAAATCTGGACGGGAATATCTGCTTTTTCGGCCACTTCGAGCGCTTCTTGGACCGCGGAGACCACTTCGTCGGTCTCGCTGCGCATATGCGTCGTATAAATGCCGCCCAGCGGAGCGATGGCCTTGCAAATGGCGATGATTTCCTCCGGTTTGGAGTACATCCCCGGCGGATAAACCAGCCCAGTCGACATTCCGAAGGCTCCGTCCCTGACCGACGCCACCGCCAGTGCTTTCATTTTTTCCAGTTCTTCGGCGGTCGGTTCCCGGTCGGCATTTCCCATCACCGCGATCCGGATGGCGCCATGCCCCACCAGATAGCCGAAGTTGAGCACGGGGTGCGTCTTTTCCGCCGCCGCCATCAGATCTTTTGCTTTCGGCCAATCCCACGACATTGGGGTGTCGTAGGAAAACGGGGTGAAGTATTTCTTCAGCAGATCAAGATTCTTGGGGGACCATGGAGTCATGGAAACGCCGCAGTTGCCGACCATTTCGGTGGTAACCCCTTGCAAGAGTTTGCCGGTATCCGGATTCTGCATGAACGGCATGGCGTCCGAATGGCTATGGATGTCGATGAATCCCGGCGAAACATATAAACCGGTTGCATCAATGCGTTCACGGGCGGCTGCATTTTTCAATGAACCGATGCGGGCGATCTTGCCGTCCTTGATGCCGATATCGCTTTTGAACCAAGGGTTGCTTGCGCCGTCTACCACACGTCCGTTTTCGATCACGATATCAAACAAGGCTTTCTTTTCATTCTCAAAAGCCTTGCCGTTCTGAGCAGATGGCGCTGCCATGGTGTGGCCAAAGAAGATCCCAGTCGTCAAAGTCACCAGACAGACACTCAGCGCCAGTTTTTGTAAAAAACATATCATACCGCCTCCTTCAGCTTATGATGTTCTCGAACGTGCAACATATCAGGGATCAAAATACCGATTTTTGTTTTTGACTCTGAAACTGTATTATGTCCCCGGAATTCTCATTATTAGAACAGCGCCTCTACGGCAAAAACGACAAGGGACAGTAGCGCGATCAATCCCCAATCACTTCGCTGCAATTTGGATATTGCCATTGGGGTCAGCATGTACTTGTATGACA
>Ga0351901_1012_pt1 | contig 72087 bp, 62 predicted proteins | sample BONcelHT113001D4_FD_206875 | JGI IMG/M metagenome (GOLD analysis project Ga0351901, IMG submission 206875) | Enriched cells from coal bed in the Powder River Basin, Montana, United States - BONCAT cells T11 rep1 HSBNCT.T11.300.1.D4 ...
CGCCCCTAAAAAGCCAAGCTACAGATCGCTGCCGTGCTCGCCTTACTTTCTATTTTCGCAAAGCTTGATTTGAGCCGGCCTTCTCCCCCTGCTCACCGTACCTCGATGCGGCCACCATGCAGATGCAGAGGTCCTCCGGGGCAGGCTACCCTGAAGCAGATGCACCGTTCCCACCAGATGCACAGTGACAATTCCATGGTCGTATTGAGGACTCTGGCAAATGAGTTATGGGGACAGCCCAAAGGCTGATAGCGAATTATGTCGCCTTCCTTGAGGCGAGCTTCGGGATTGAAGGGGTGATGATCCTGCCTCCCTGACTAGCAGCACGAGAATGGAACCCTGGCCCTGTGTTTAGAACGGAAAATGGGAAATAGGGTTAAGAAAACAAAACCCTGCTTCCTCGCGCCATTACTTCGCAGCGAGATTCATCTCCCAGATACCAAAAGAATTGTTTTCAGTATCCATACAGATTACAAAATACCCCATCCCAGGTACGGCTTTCTTTGGAACAATTATTTTGCCGCCTAGCTTTTCAACTTTTGCTGCGTATTCATCCACCGACGGTACTCCGATGTAGTCAATAATTTGTTGGTCCGGGTGCATTCTCTTCATCATGCCTCCTCCCGGAGCGCCGTAAACGTCGATCATCATATAATCCATGCCTTGCCAGCCTTCAATCTTCCATCCAAAAAGGTTGGAATAGAATGCTTTCGCCCTTTGTAGGTCATCCGCAGGTATCTCAAAGTGAGCTATGCCGGTCATTTATTTCCTCCTTAAATTGTTTTATTATTCTTGATTTTACTTGATCTTTGCGGTTAAATCTTCCCAGTTTTTAAGACCATTTGATCAGGTTACAATCATTCGCGGTTTTCGTCCCATTCCGGATTATTGAAGCTTTTTCAGAAGTTCTTCAAGGCGGTCCATGCTTTCGGTTGCCCCTTCCTTCATCCCTGAGTTGAACATGCCGTCACGATCCTCAACGCTCTGGAAGAGATCTGTGACCGTCAGTTTCGTCTTTCCTTCATACTTCTCGAACGTCGACGTTTCAAGTATTACATGGCCCGGCATACCTTCAAATTCAAAGGTGTGGACTTCCCGCTCTGGCGGCACGATTTCCCGATAAACGCCATTAAAAGCGTACTTATTGCCATCTTGGTCGCGCTGGATGAATCGCCAAACTCCGCCTGGTAACACATCCATCTTTTCAACAGTAGTCGTAAATCTTTTCGGCCCCCACCACTGTGGTATGAGATTAGGATCTGTGCTCGCCTTGAACACCAGATCGCGCGGCGCGTCAAAGATGCGAGTTATGACTACCTCCCGATCTGACGGAAACTCAAACTTTGGGACATTTTTTCCGGATACAATCGATTTCTCAGTTTCCAGGTATTCAGCAAGCTTGTCGAAAGATTCATTCCAGCCCTGCTCAGCACCCTCACCATCCGGGCCTGCAGGCATGCCTGCATGTCGCAAGGTGAGCTTTGTCTTGCCATCATGCTCTTCTAACGTTACTGTTATCAGCATTTCAAGCGGAAAGTCTTCACTCATTCCGTAGTGCGAAGCCGGGACAATGTTGCCTTTCTCATCTGCGAAAGAATCGGTCATGACGAGCCGCTCTGGAACAACGATTTCACGATAGAAGCCTTTGCTCCAATAATCCTTGCCATCGGGTGATCGCATGCAGTTTAATAACTCGCCACCCACTCGCAGATCTATCTTAAAAACTGGTGATGTAAAACCTTTAGGCCCCCACCAGGGGCTGATGCGCTCGGGCTGTGTCCACGCCTTCCACACAAGTTCTCGAGGTGCATCTAAAAGGCGCGTGATGATCAAATCTCTCGTATCTACCTTGGTCATTTGTTATTCATCCTTTTAATCATAATAAGTGTTTTTAAAATTATTAAGTTTTGTGACACAAACCTGAAGCATGGTACGAAGTGTGAACGATGTGGCATTGCCCGGTCGAACTTGAGTACTCAAGCGAAATGAGTTGATGGAGCGCACAAGACCGGTAGCTGAAGATGTCGCCCTCTTTCAGCCGCGCCTCGGGATTGAAAAGATGCAAATCCTCCCGGCTTGAGGGCTCGCAGGACAGAGGCGCCAGGTCAAGGCACGCCTCCAGGCAGTCGGGCCTTTTGGAATACCGGGATTGGATTCTCGGGCGCCAAGCGGACACGCGCGCGGGCGTGGGCAGTCGGGCCGGGAGTGGCTGTGCTCGTCCACAGGGAGTTTGTTCACAATGGAGTTTTTTTTGCCATTGCATGCCTCATGCTTTACGCTAGGGATTCTATTCCCAGGTAATCGTAGTATCTGCGCTTGAAGGATTCAAATTCTTTAATGGTCTCAAAGGCTTTGTCGTACATAAAGGGCGTATCATCCGAGTACAGGACCTTACCCTTCAAAACCTGCATGCGCAAAGGAAGAGGAAGCTGCTGAAATATCTTGATATCATAGACATCATAAAAGAGCTCTTGATAAGACTTTCAGGCGGAACTCGGAGGCATCTGCATCATCGTAGTACACGCTGATATCGATATCCTAATCCTCTTTCATCCAGCCAACAGAAGCTGAGTCGTGGTGGGTGATGAATCTGACTTTGTCGCCACCGAGCGATTTGATCTTCTGGACGGCCCGATAAATTTTCTGCATTACGATTGATTATCCTGGGCTCTTTGGCGACATTTGGCTGATTCTTTGCGTTCAGAGGGGAAAAGCTTTTCTGAGATATGCATTTGTTAAATCAGTTATGATCTGATAGCATCAGCTCCTTATCTGGGCATACCTTGATCATTCAGGAATTTAGGCTCGTGAGTAGGCAGAGATCTCTTCTCTGACAATTACTCAGAGAACAGATCCATGTTTCTACAGATATAATATTTTATCTCCTTCTTTAAATAATCTTGATCTTGCGGCATACTTTATTTCGACTCCACTATCTATCCAATAATTAAATCCCGAAATGTAGCCATACCGATTTAACTTTTCCGCAATTTCATAATTTAGTTTATCAAGGAGAATTAATATAAATAATGCAGCAAGTGCTTGAATTACGTTGTCAAGAGTTGCCTTATCAAATAATCCTTCGTGTTTAATCTTATTATAGCTGTTCCACCAGGTCAAAGTTACCGACTCATCATCCCAAGGTTCAGCCTCTGGTTTTCCCCCTAATCTAAACGGGTACAGCCGTTCAGATGTTGAAATTATTTCTACATTTGCTCGTGATAATTCCAATATTGGTTCTAATTTCTTGAAGGTATTCCAATCTATTCTAGACTTTTTGCTAAGTATTTCTTTAAAATCTTGATCATCCTTATTAGATATAATTATTTTTCGAAAGAATATGTCTATGTTACTTCCTATTCTTAATAGCAAATCGCCTAAATAAAGCGATTTTATCTTTTGTCGTTCTTCGATTGAAGGATAGAAGTCAAGAGTGACAAAATCCAAGAATCGGAGAAGATCATCTTCTAATGCATGGTAGCGATCTATATGATACCCTTGTTCTAGGTAACCTTCCTGGTTCATGATGCATAATTGGATGTACTGTATTAAAGCTTCTTGATGCTTAAAATAAAATTTTGACCGGGGCTTAGTGTCAAATTGAAGTTTAGTAATTAATCTCGATTTTCTGTCTAATTAATCCCACCTGATCGGATTTTTGCATCATATCTGTTGTACTCCATGGGAATTTACCAAACTTTGAGGTCGATAGCTTCTATTCTGAGCTTATTTCCCTTTGAGTGCATCACCACTCCTGAGTTCACCTTCTGCATCATGATATGCTCGGGCAGAAATCGCACAGTCTCGCCTGCTTCCGGCCTTCTGTCCCGGCTCACCGTTCCCTCGAAGGCGGTCACCAGGCAGATGTCGATGTCCTCATGCGCGGGCAGCCCTATTGGATGGCTGATATATGATTACGATCTTCGCTGTCTTCGAATATCGATGCTTCATTAAGCCTCGCGTCCTGTCTATTACTCGCTTGTCAGGCTAATTCAAGTTGTTGTCAGGAACTGTTTCTTATTTTTTGCTTTTTATATTCAGTTTACTCATTGCTATCAAATATCATAATGCAAATTATGCGGTAGAATGCATAATAAGACGATGGGCTGCTGATGCCCTACATGTATGTTTTTATATTATCAAGTAAGCTTAAGTTATGTGACGGATTTCTCAAAGATTGAGGATAATCGAATTTATATGCTAGCGGGAGGAGTAATCAGCTCTTCGATCATCATTACACTAATAATACTGATCTATTTTTACTTTAATGATCAGTTTTCTACCATTACTACTTATAGTACTATTATCGGTGCAGTAGCGAATCTTTTTCTCGTTCTAGCAACGTGGGGTTATTTAGGCGAAGTACGCAAGCAGGTAAATATTATGGCCGCGGATGGTGTGAGCGGCAAAATGAGGGAGAATAATGAATACCTCCTTGACATGATGACTAAATTGGTTGCCCCACTTTATTTTAGCAAAAATGATGAAATGTTATTTGGCAAAACTAGTAAGCTTTATAGAACACATGACTACGATCCTAGCTCTAAGGAGTACTTTAACTTTTGGACTCCTATCGAAATAAATATGCACTTGGCTTCACCTTCGCTTTTCTTAGCCTTGGAGAAATATCTCGATGTAAAAAATGCTTATTGGGACGCTCTTTATGAACATGCTAACATGCATAACGTATTTGCGGAAACGCCAGAAGGTAGTGAGATGAATCAAAAGTTTGATGATGCCCGTAGTGCGCTATCATTAGAAATTAACATTGCCTACAAAGATCTAAAGAGCAAATTAAGACCTCCGGATCCATCCTCTAGGTTTTAGCTAGTTACATGGACCATACCGTCTTCATTCCACTCACCCTGATGCGCGCGAAGTTCTTTCTGCATCCTTTGAAGTGAGTGAAAGTTCAATGAATCATAATGTTAGGAATTTTATATAGCTTTTTTCGATATCTGTTCTACCACACCTTCAGATCGATCCCCTCTATCCTCACCATTGCTCCCTCGGAGTGCACCACCACTCCCGAGTGCACCTTCTGCATCATGCAGTGCTCGGGCAAAAAGCGCACCGTCTCGCCTACCTCCGGCCTCTTGCCCCGACTGATGGTGCCCTCGAAGGCGGCCACCAGGCAGATGCCGATATCCTCAGGCGCGGGCAGCCCTTTTAGCAGGTGCACCGGCCCCACCAGGTGCACCGTGACAATTCCCCGGTCGTACTTGAGGACTCTAGCAAAATGAGTGATGGGGCAGCCCAAAGGCCGGTAGCGGAAGACGTCGCCTTCCTTCAGCCGCGCCTCGGGATTAAAGGGATGCAGATCCTCTCGGCAGGAGGGCTCGCCGCCCAGCGGCGCCAAGGCAAAATCCGCCCTCAGGCCATCCAGGACGCCGATGATCTCCTCCGTCTTCTCCGAGCAGGCCAGCAGCTTGGCAATCTGCTCCGCCCGCCCTTTGAATCGCTCCTGCTTGAGAATAGTGCACCTGTCCAGCCCGGCCACATCCACCAGCTTGGCGGCAAACTCCCGGCAGCTCGCAAGGCCGCACTCCCCGCAGTTATAGCCCGGCAAGAGCTTCTCGATCTGCAACATGATAATCGTAGTCCTCCGTCCGTTCGTCCTCTGTGCGCTCTGTGCCTCTGTGGTTCTATTCCGTAACCCTGGGTCTAATTATCGTTACCTTTCCCTTAGACTTCTTACTCACTCGCCGGTGTACTCCATGAAGCCGTCCAAATGCCGCAGCACTCCCCGGTGATGCTCCTTGGAGACACGAAGCTCTCCCGTGCATAGAGTGCAGATGGCCAGAGGCGGATTGTGCCGCAAGACCATCTCCCCGGAGATGTCCGGCCAGCTTGCCATCAACTCCGCCAGCTCCGCCGAGCCCTTGCCCGAGAGCCCGTTGGCCTCGATGATCCGGCATCCCGGATTTGCCTCCAAAATGCGCTCCCGAAAGACCTCCCTCTCCGCCTGGGAGACGAGGTCGCCTTTGGTCATGACCGCCGCGTCGGCAGTGGTGAGCAGCGGCCCCACTTTTAAGGGGCTGTTGGGGCCCGTCGTAACATCGATCACGCAGATGGCTAGAGCTTTGTCCGGGTAAGGAGCACAGCGCAGGCACAGCCCAGCCGTCTCATTGAGCATGATGTCAGCTCCTTGAGCTGCCGCCCACTCCAGCATCTCGTCGAAGTTATAGATGGCGTAGTGGTCCGGGCACATATCCTTGGAGAGGCCCACGGCCACTGGCACCTTCAGCCGCTTGAACCGGGCGTCGTCCTCGGTCCACATGCAGTCGATCTTGACCAGCGCCGGGGCATGGCCGGCCCGGACCAGATCCTTCACGGCATGCATGAGCACCGAGGTCTTGCCAGAGCCTGGCGTGCCGGCCACTACCACCATCTTCAAGCTACTACCTCGCCCTGACGAATGGTCTCCCGCAGCGCTGTGAGCCAGCTGTCCACCCGCTCGACATCCTTGAAAATCCTCAGCTCATCCTCGTTGGTGCTGATGACCTTGGTCATGCTTCCGTTCTTCATGACTATGCGACGGGGGGCCATGAGGGCCAGCATTGGATCGTGAGTTACTACTACCACAATCTTTCCCTCGCCTGAGAGAAGGCGCAGTGCCTCCTGCTTCTTTATGCCAGCATTCTCAATCTCGTCTATGAGCACAATGGGCGAGTCGCTGATGACTGCAATGTCCGCAACCATGAGAGCCCTCGACTGGCCTCCGCTGAGAATGGTGAGCTGGAAGGCGGGATTGACCGGCTCTCCCGTCAGGGTGTTGGCCAGAGCTATGACCTTGTCTGCCAGCCCTGGGTCCTTGCCCCGGGATTTGGCATGCATCCTCAGAAACTCGCCCACAGACATATCGGCCAGAAAGTGCATATTCTGAGAAAGCTGGGCCACCAGCTTCTTCCGGGGATCGCTACGTAGCTCTGCCGCAGGCTCAAGACCGTTTATAAGAATCCTTCTGCCTGACGGCGTGTCGCCTGAGGCGAACTGCTCAATGTCGGCAATAAGAGTGCTCTTGCCTGAACCGGTGGGTCCTACTATTCCTATTATCTCTCCATGAGCTATCTCGATCTCGGATATGGCATCGGGATGGCCGTCCTTGTCCACGCCGCCCCGAATGGTTAATGTCAGGGGCTTGATTGCAGTATTGATCATCGGATTGATTGTCATGAGAGTGGGGCCCATAGCCTCGCTCATACTCTGGCTGATTGCCTGGCTCATCTCTTGCCCTCCAGAAATAAAACTGCCTGCTCCCAGTGGGAGATGGTGATTTGTGGCGTAAGCCTGTGCAGGGTATGCTCCTCTTTGATCCTGGCCACGCCGCCACCTGTGATGTTGAGAAGAATGATTTCTTTGGGTTGAACGCTGCCTGATATTGCTGCCTGCTCTAGTGCCGCCACGGCTATTGCCGGAGCATTGAGAATGTCGATTTCCTCAGACTGCTCAAAGAGCTTCTTGGCCGCTGCTGCCTGGCTGTCTGTTATGCCGTAGACCTCGCCACGGGTTTCCTGCAGCGCATCTCTTACACCGCCTGGGATGGCGTAGGGAGGCTTTCGGTTGAAGAGAACGTCATCGAACATTTCGCTGCAGGGGGCCTGCGGCTCTTTTCCCGTCCAGGCATAGTAAATGGGCGCATTGGGAAGATTCTGGGCCAAATGCAGCCTGGGAAGGAAGGAGCCGAAGCGTCCGTCTGCCCTGAGGCGAAGAGCGGCCTCCCAGGCGGATATGCCGCCCGTGCCGCTTCCCACCGCCTGGAAGTAGTGATCTGGCATGCGTCCCAAATCCAGGGCGGCGTCGAGCATCACTGTGCCCATGCCGTCCCGGCGGGCGATGTTTCTCGCTCCGCCCTCTGCTGCAAAGCCGGGCAGAGATTGCACCTTTTCCGCTATTTGAATGGCATCGTAGTAATCGCCCTGCACGGCTATTAGAGTCATATGGCTCGTGCTCGTGCCTGTGTCTTTGCCCGTGCCTGCCCCTGCCCCTGCTCCTGCGGGCAGGGTTGTCCACATTCTGGCCAGCGCTTTTTCCGGAACGAAAAGGACCAGGGGCTGGCCGGTGAGAAAGGCCACGTGGGCAAAGGCGCGGGCGGTGTTGCCTGCTGAGGCCACTACCAGCGCGGGGTTGTCGCCGCGCTCCTTTAGCCTCTGCATAGTAGGCGCGGCCTCCAGATCCTTGAAGCTGCAGGTAGGCATCTTTGCGCAGCGCTCCGGCCAGTAGCCGTTGAAGCTGATGTAAAGGTTTTCCAGGCCCAGCTCCCCTGCCAGGCCGCGGCTCTTGTAAGTCACTGGCGCTCCTTGTGCCTCGGCTATGATTCCCTGCACGGGAAGCCAGTCCAGGAAGCGCCAGACGCCGGGCAAGCTCTTCGGCTCTATCTGCTTGGTCAGGTAATCGGCGCGCAGAAGCGAATTGTCATGGGGGCAGGCGAGAGAATAGGCTGGCTGCACTGATCTGTCGCTCACACATCGAAGCTGATATTCGCCCATAGAGGCAACTTCTCCAAATGGAGAATATAACGTTTTCTATTTGGGGACAAAGTTTGCCCTAATTGTGAAAATAGATATCAGGAAAAATACTATTGGCCTAAATGTTTGCTATACTGGATATTAATGCTTTCCCTGAGGGAAGGTCTCTCAACCCAAAAGTAGAAATATTTGAGATACATTGTCCATTAGTATGCCAAATGTGGAGAGGGTGATGAGGGCGGCCTTCCAGTCGGACGAGAGACTGCGGGAGACCTTGAAAGAGGTCTTCAGGGAGCTGGGGCTTTCCGCTCGGGAATTTTCCAAGGTCTCGGCAATTCCGCAGAGCACTCTCTACAAGATCCTCTCCGGCCACAGAGACCCAAATATCACTACATTGCGCCAGATTGTTAAGACGATTCGCCAGCTTGAAGGCTCAGAAGGAAACTTCATAGCCATCATCGCTGCCCGGCCTGTTCTGGACAAGATCAGCGAGAAGAAGATGATAATTGGAGACAGGATGCTAACCCTGCGGGAGTATTCGGCCACCACCATCGAGGAGGCCATCATCGCTGCGGTAAGAGCAGAGCGAGACGGCGCATCGGCCCTGGTCTGCGCCCCTATCGTCAGCCCTACTGTGGAGAAGCTGCTCTCCATTCCCGTGGCCACCATAATTCCCAGAGACAGCGTCATCCGGGCCATTGAGGTTGCAGCCAGAAAGATTGAATAGGGATGAGTATGAGCGTCAAATCTGCAGCTATTATATTATGTCTTTTCTTAGCGGTCTCAAGCAGCCAGAGCACCCCACCCAGCTTCCAGAGCGTGAGCGGTGAATTTGCCCAGAAATGGATAAAGGATTTTAAGGAAAAGAATGCAAATGCAGAGCCCGTTCCTGAGATGGAAGGCAATAAGAGCGAAGAGAACGGCAGCGACTTATGGAACTGGGGCAATGCTCCTCTAGGCAGCAAGATAGTCGATGGCAATCTGGTAACAGATCCCTACTATCTCCGGCCGCTCTTGAATTTGTCCAGCAACTGGCTCGGTGAGACCTACACAGATCCTGATACCGGTTTTCCCATGGAGACCTACTCTGATCCTTTGACCGGGAAAAAAATCTACCGCTTCCTGAGTCCCACTACTTCAAAGCCCTTCTTTACATATTCTACCTACCCGGATGCCAAGACAGGCAATCTTGTCTACGCCTACGTGGACCCCATGACGGGAAAGGAGGTCTATGCCAGCTCGGCCCCCATTGATATCATCAATGCCCTGGCGGGCAAAATGGCTGACCAGACGGCCTACAACCAGAATGAGCCGTGGACCAGGCTCTAGGATGGGGGAGCAGATATTCTAATATAATCTAAAATTAATTAAATATTAAATTTCTGGATCTAAACACGAGAAATAAATAGATCGGAGCACTCGAAAGGCTTTTATTTCTCTGCAGCCTTCTTTTGCTCGTGGGGTCAGTATTGAAGACTGCTTTTGCAGTAGTGGTAGTGCTGGTAGTATGCCTATTAGCCGCGGGCTGCTATGCCCAGAGTTCCAGCCGTTTCCAGAGCGTGGGCGGAGATTTTGGCAAAAAGATGATCAGCACCATAGAAGCCAATGATACAAAGCCGGCTGACGCAAGCGATAGTAACAGCAGCCTGTGGAGCTGGGGAAGTTCGCCCAAGGGAACCCTGGTTGTTGATGGTAACCTTATCGGCGATCCTAAGTATACAATGAAAAAGCTAAATGTTACCAGCAATTGGCTGGGAGATTCTTTCGTGGATCCCTACGGTACTGCGTCTTCAGCTAATACTTACACCGATGCCCAAACTGGTGAGCCGGTTAAAACTTATGTGGACCCGATCAGTGGCCAGTCTTACTATACATATACCGATTCCAAGACGGGACGGCTGATTTACGTCTACTTCAATCCTGAAACAGGAGTGCCGACCTATGCCAGCTTTACGCCCGTTTCCGGCCAGTACGTAGAAGAGAAGAAATTCGCTCTGCCACCGATCTTCAGTTAGATTGGAAAGAAAATTTGCCGATTGGAAAATTAGGCCCGGAGCAGCGAGAATGACTCAGACACGCGAAAGCCTTTTATTGCTCTGCATTAATGTAAGCTTGGTGGGGTCAGTATGAAGACTGCATTGGCAGTAATGGTAGTACTAATAGCTTGTCTCTTGGCGGTGGATTGCTATGCACAGAGCACGAGCCAGTTCCAGAATGTGGGCGGAGATTTCGGCAGGAATGTGATTGGCACCTTAAAGGCCAATGATACACAGCCGGCCCCCGTCAGCAGCAATAGCAGCAATAACAGCCTGTGGAACTGGGGAAGCGCGCCCAAGGGAAGCCTGATTCAGAATGGAAAGCTGGTAGCTGATCCATTTAATACCTGGAAGTCTCTCAATTATACCGATGGCTGGATAGGAGAAGTTGAGAAGGATCCCTTCACAGGATATTCGATCTATGCCTACAAAATTCCCAATACCGGGGAGACCAAGTATTTCTACCTGGATCCTTACACCGGGGAGCCGATCTATGTGGAGAGAGGCAATGCTATCGCTACTGCAAATGGTGTCAGTAGAACAAGCTACGCACTGCCGTCAGTGTTCCGCTAGCTCTTCGAGCCGGATTCTGCGGGCAGTCCAATCGATGCACCCCCTTACCTCGTAAAGGTATCTGAAATCCTGATTTAGTGGTAGATGACAAAACAAAGGAGTGATGGACAGATGAAGTATATTGCGATATTTTTATGCATAGTCGGCCTGAGCTTGGCCGTAGGCTATACCGACTGGCAGCAGGGTGCCGCAGAGGGCCTTAATATCGGCTTTAAGATGGGTCAGGCATACGAGCAGGCACAGAAAGGAATCAATATCAGCGGCTTTAATGCACAGGTGGACGTCTACAACGCCTGGGTTAGAGAGCATTTTGGAGAAGATCGCTTGCTGCTTATGCAGAAGATGAACAGTGCTCCGGTTGACCTGAGCAAACCGGTAATGATAGCCAACAACACAACCACACCAAAGGGCATTATTCATCAGATCGACGGCAACAACAAGGCAGGCGGGGCGAGCTACACGACCAATGATATAAATCTGCTACCCGCTGGCGCAATAGAATCATATAGAAATTCACCATCCTATATGGGCGATGGATATTTGGGCGGGGTCTAGGGCTTCCAGCTCCAGCGCCCTTATATTTTCTTTTCTAGCTTCAATATTCTGATATGTATTTTGATCATCTAAGCCCGCTGCTTATCACATCGAGCCCAAGATTTTTCGCTTTTTCACTCTCTGCACTTCGGCGACTTCATATGCTAACCAAATCAATTTAAACTGATAATGCTATCATTATGATATCGTGGTGGATATTGTGGCCCAGATCATCGTGCGAAACCTTGACGACGCCGTCGTAGAGCGCCTGAAAGCCCGCGCTCGGGATAACGATCGTTCCCTGGAGGCGGAGGTTCGGCATATCCTGGAGCAATCGGCCAAGGTGGACATGGCCCAGGCTCGCCAAATTGCCCTGAATATTAGAGAGAGACTGAAAGGCAGGACGTTTCCAGATTCAGTAGAGCTTATCCGCGAGGACCGGGAGCGATGATAGTAGTAGTTGACGCCAGCGTGGCTGCCAAGTGGTTCATTGCAGAAGATAACGCCAATGATGCTCTTGAGCTGCTGGGGAAAAACTATGAGCTTCATGCACCCGATCTTCTCTTCTTGGAAGTAGATAACGTTCTCTGCAAGTTGATTCGCAGAGGTCTTTTATCTCAGGATGAAGGATTCGATATCCATAATAAAATACTCACATTTCCTATCCGGTCTTATCCATCTCAGAATTTCCGAGAGGAAGCATTTCATATGGCAATCGAGACCAAACGCAGCGTCTACGATTGCCTTTACCTGGCCCTGGCCGACGCGCTGGATGGCCGCATGGTTACTGCTGACGGCAAGTTCTTCCAGGCCCTTGGCAATAGTCCCCAGAGGAAACGAATGCTCTGGGTGGGAGATCTGAAACGTGCCTAAGAACCCCTCATCTCCGGAAACCTATATATTCTAGATCTGCTTAGCGCATGGCCCGTGCATAACCCAGAGATGAATACTGAGACTATAATCACCATAGTGGGTTTTTTGGGAGCTATCTTGCTCCTCCTGGACGTCGTGGTAATTAGATGATTTCTAAAATTTTGCGAAAATATATTCGAGGAGTCATTCGCCTTTCAAGCTGAAGTGTGAAATCAAAAATCAAAAAAAAAGCATTATGAGGAGGGAGAGGTTCAGGAAGGAGGTTTAGGACCTGATCTCTCACCCTCTTGGCAGGATCTCTATCAACTTGATTGCTGAGTATAATCTTTTTCAATTACACTATCTGATCTCATGAGATTTAACTGTTTTGGTATATTAACTAAGTTTATGCGAATTTTGAAAATTGTTAATAAATATCAAAGGATATGATGATATGGGCGAAGATTAGAAGTAGCGGCGATTAGAATAATCTGGCAGGAAAACCAAAGGGGAGCGAAGAAGCCAATGCAGAGCAAAAAAAACGCATCTCAATTCGATCATGGGGGTTTTAGACGGGAGCCGAAATGCTAGCCCGTGACAATTCGGAATATGAAAAGGCACTGATCGTATTCGAGAAGATGCTGGCCTTCGAGATGGACCATTTGCAGCGCAGCAACATACAAAGAAGGATTGGCGACAATTGCCTGGAAATAATCAAGCAAAAAAATGATTTGAAGATCTGCGAGCACGCCATTGCGGCCTATGAAAAAGCTCTGCTCGTTTATACTCAGGAGCAATACCCGATTCTCCGCGCTAGAGTCATGAGGAGCCTGGGCTTCGTCTATGCCGCTTTGGCAGACCTCGTAAATCGAGCCAAAAACCTCAAGCAGGCTACCCTTTGCTGGGAAGAATTCCTGACCATCTTTTCTCTAACCGCCGCTCCCGAAGAGCATGCTTTCATTCAAAATGAGCTATGTTGTGCCTACCGAAAACTGGCCGAGCTGGAGAGCCGACAAGAAAACGGCAAAAGGGCAGTAGAGGCCTGCAAGACAGCTCTTCGCGTCTATAACCTCAAAGACAGCCCTCTGCAATTTGCAAGAGCCAAGGCCAACCTGGCTAGCAGCCATCTGACTCTGGCCCAGGCGGCAAATGCTGCCGATCATGCAAAAAGCTGCAAAGAAGCCATTCTAGCTTACCAGGAAGCCATCCAGGTTTATTCTCCGGTCCGCAGTCCCATGCAATATGCAGCTATCAAAAACAATCTGGCCATAGCCTTTCTCTCCCTTTCCGAGACAGAGGATAAGGCAGAAAACTGCCGGCTGGCTCTTGCTGCCTGCCGGGAGGCGCTGCTCTTTAGAACGCAGGAGGATCAGCCACTGGCCTACGCCGCCACGCAGAACAATCTGGGAAATGCTTACCTCGCCTTAGCCGAAGAGAATGAGGAAGCAAAAGAGGGTGAAGACGGGGATGAGGAAGTGGATGGGCAAGGGTTCCTGGAAAACTGCCGGCGAGCTCAGGATGCTTACAGCAGTGCTCTGCAAATCTATTCTCGAGAAGAGTTCCCCCGGCTTTATGCAACGGCTCAAAATAATCTGGCCAATGTCTATCTTACCCAGGTGCAGAGAGAGGATAAGGTCGGCAACTGCATGAAGGCCATCCGGGCGGCAGAAGAGGCTCTCTCTGTCTTTTCCCTGGAAGACTCCCCCGAGGATTATGCCGAAGCCAAAGGAAGCCTCTGGCTAGCCTATCTTACCTTAGCCGATATCGAGTATCGGGCCGAGAACTGCTCTCTCGCTCTGGAGGCATGTGAGGATCGGCTGCATTCTTGCAGGGTCTGGGCCGTCCAGCCACTGCAGTTAGCTTCCTGCTGCAAGGATCTGGCCATGACGGCCATAATGCTGTCGGATATGGAAATCTCAGCGGAAGCCAAAGCCGAAGACTGCAAGAAGGCCATATCTGCCGCTCTCGAGGCTTTGCAGATCTATAGCGCCCAAAATCAACCTGAGGAGTATGCAGAGGCGCAAATTTTGCTCTGGGCGGCTTATTCGGCTCTGGCCGAGGTGCAGGATTGCCGGGAGAACTGCCTGCGGGCAATACAGGCCTGCCAGGCTGCCATCAGAATCTATGAGAGGATAAGCCCGGCCGAGCACGCTGATGCTCTCAAGAACCTGGGCTACAGCTTCATCACTCTGGCCGAGATGGAGGACAGGGCGGAAAACTGCCAGAAAGCCATCGAGGCCTATGAGCGTGCCCTGCAGTATTACACTTTAGAGACCGCACCTTTGGAGCATGCTGAAATTTTAAAAGATCTGGCCTTTGCTCATGTCACTTTATCGGCGGAGGAGGATAAAGAGGAGTGCTACAAAAAGGCGCTCAAGGCTTACAAGAAGGCCTTCAAGATCTACCAGACAAAATCAGAGGAACTGGAAAAGCAAGGCGATCCAGGCGCTAATGAGATGCGAGAACAGGCGGAAAAATGCCACCGCTCCATGCAGTCGTGCAAGGCAACCTTCAAGGCAGGGCGAAAGGCTGGGACGGCTGCACCATCGCATGAGAGGCCGGGAGCATGACCGATTTAACGGATGAGCAGAAGACGGAGTACTTCCGTCGATCCTACACGGCTGTGGATGGGCTGTGGTTCATGAAGGTCGAGGAGAGGCTGGGCTTTGATGAGGCGCTGCAGCTGGACGAGGCCGTATGGAAGGTTCTGCCCAAGATACAGGCCCGCGCCCTCAAGGATATGATGCATTTGCCAGGTGGCCTGCAGGGGCTGCAGCAGGCACTGTCCGCCCGCCTGGCCCTGGAGGGCTTTGAATATGAGATGGAGACGCGTGAAGATGGCTTTGCCGTGATCGTCAAGAGGTGTCCCTGGCATGATCTGATGATAAAGTCAGGGCGCGGAAATCTGTCGGAAAGGGTAAGTGACCTCATCTGCAGGGTGGAAAACTCGGTGTGGGCGAGCGAGTTTGCGGGAGGAAAGGGGAAGCCAGGTGAGGGCGAGGGCCGGGAGATCGGATTCGAGCGTGAGGAGAGGATCTGCCGGGGAGAAGGAAGATGCGTGCTTAAATTTTGCAAACAAGAACTCGGCTAGACTTCCTAAATGGAGGTGTTTTTGTGATTGAAAAGATCAACATGCGGTCCCTTCTGGAAGAGGCCATAGAAAAGGCGAAAGACATCGACCACGAGAAGGCAGAGCGCGAGATAGAAGAGGAGAGCAACCAGCTTGCTAAGAAGCGATTTGATATTTGATTTCGCCCGGAGGCTCACGGATCTTTTGCGAGGAGCAGGAAAAGCTGAAAGTCGAGGCGAAAGAGCTGGAGAAACTTGCACAAGGGGCGATGTCTTAGAATGAGAACGATTTTTGAAGAACATAACATTGGAAAGAAATACATAATTGAAAATTATAAAGAAGCGTTGAGGCAGCTAGAGGCAAAAGGGAAAATCGCATGCATCCCGCTGGCAGAAGAAAGAATAAAACGAAACGGGAAGGTTACTTTCGCAGATGACGTAATGGTGACTTTTCCGCTAAAGAAGGATTAACATGGGCGAAAAATCGAGCATCGAATGGACACAGGCAACTTGGAATCCTTTGACCGGTTGCAGCAAAGTCAGCCCAGGCTGCAAGAATTGCTATGCTGAGCGCATGTCCATTCGGCTCAAAGCTATGGGCCAGCTCAATTATTCCAGCGGCTTTGATCTGCGCTTGCATGAACGCTCGCTTGATATTCCGCTTCACTGGAAGAAGCCCCTCAATATCTTCGTCAACTCGATGAGCGACCTTTTCCACGAAGATGTACCAATTGATTTTATTAAAAGAGTCTTCGATGTGATGAACAGCGTTCAACGTCATCGTTTTCAGGTGCTGACCAAAAGATCGGAACGCTTGCTTGACCTCAACCCGATATTGAATTGGGCGCCGAACATCTGGATGGGTGTCAGCGTGGAAAATCAGGATTATTACTATCGAATTGACCATTTGCGCAGGACGAGCGCGAGTGTCAAGTTCCTTTCCATCGAGCCGATGCTGGGACCGTTGGATGATCTAGATTTGAGCGGGATTGATTGGGTAATCGTCGGCGGTGAATCGGGCCCAGGGGCCCGGCCCATGAATCCGTTGTGGGTGGCGAGTGTAAGAGACCAATGCCTGAGCACAGGCGTCCCCTTTTTCTTCAAGCAGTTGTGGGGTTAATAAGAAAAAGGCCGGAAGACTGCTTGACGATCGAACCTGGAATGAGGTGCCTTTTAAAAGGAATTTAAAAAGCAAGATAACAAATCAATATCTTTAACTCTTTTCAAACACTGATCTTTTCTTGAACCGAATTAGATATTGGAAGTAATTAGAAATGTCATCTCCCATCTGGTCCCCCTGCTTCAACGCCACCCCTGCCATCGCCCGCGGCCTGGCGCAGATCGAGGCGGCGCGCACCCTAGTGGATACCATATTCCTGTCGCCCGCTGGAGTGGCCGCCCTGCGCGCTCGTGCCCGTGTGCGGGCAGCCCACTATTCTACCCTCATCGAGGGCAATCGTCTCAATCTTGAAGTAGCAGATGAGGTCATTGCCGACGAGACGGTCGAGATCGAAGGCATGGGAAAGGATATCGCAGAGGTGCGAAATTACAGCAAAGCTCTCCTCAAGGCAGATGAGTGGGCCAAGATGAGCCTTCCCCTCACCGAGACCATCATCTGTCGCTTTAATAGATTGGCAATGACTGGCCGGTCCTCCCGCCCCACACCTCTGCGCAAGAAGAAAAGCGCCATAAAAAGCTCGCTCACCGCTGATGTGGTTTATCTTCCTCCCCGGCCCGAGGACCTGCCCGAGCTGATGGCGGCGCTGGAGAATTGGACTGATCTAGCCTGGGGCAGCGAACTACCGGTACCTGTTAATGCCGGTCTCGTTCATTATCAGCTTGCTACCATCCATCCCTTCAACGACGGCAACGGCAGAACTGCCCGCCTGTGCGCAGACTTCATCTTGCAGCGGGACGGCTATGGACTGAATGGCTTCATCACGCCGGAAGAGCAGCACGCAGAGGACTTGCTCGGCTACTTCCAGGCTATCAATGCACATCCAAATATCGATTACTACGAGGGAAGGGCTGAGGCCGACCTTACCCCATGGCTGGAGTACTTCATCTCTTCATTGGCCAAAAGCTGCGAGGCTGCTTTGCGGGAGATGGCAAAATACTATGCATCAACCCCCAGAAAAATAGCCAAAAGCCCTGCATCGCCTCGACGAGAGGAGGCGCGTGGTCGTGGGCCTCTTCGCAAGCAATGATCGCATCACTGCCCCCAGGTGGCAGACTCCTCAAGGCGAGGGCGGGCTTACTCGTTATCGGCAGTTTATCGGCAATACATTACATTGGCAGCTCATCGGCATCGACTCAGAAAAGCAAGAATAACGAGGCATTAGATGAGTATAACGAGCGGTGAGGGCTCAGAGGACGCTTTTCTCCAATAGCCGGATCTCACTCAAGGCAACGGTAATATATTTGCCCGCTAATATCCTTCTTATGCAGATTGCAATTGTGGTCTCCGACCCCCTGGATTGGACGGCCCAGGCACTCCTCGCCTCCTTCTCTAAAAAGGGTATAGATGCTTTTTTCTTGAACTTCTCAGAGCTTGCTGCCAGCATCGGCAGCGGTCAGTCTTTTAGCTGCGCTGGAATCGATCTCCTGGACCTGGATGCTATAGTCGTGCGGGACCTGGGCCGAAGGGGGGCAAGCGATGTAGCCTTCCGCTTTGAGGCCTTGCAGGCCCTGCAAGAGAGAGGCATTGCCATTATCAATCCTCCCCAGGCCATCGCCCGGGCGGCAAACAAGTTCGCAACCTCCAGGGCTCTGCACGATGCCGGAGTTGCCACACCCAGAACTTTTGTCACCAACAGCCTCAAGCAGGCCCTAAATGCCCTGCAGGATTTTAAAAAAGCCGTCTCCAAGCCCCTCTTCGGCTACAAGGGCAGAGACATAATTCTTCTGGAGGACGGCATTGAGGCCGACGTTGCCCTGCTCAAGGATACCGTGGAGAAGCAGGGGCTGGTCTACCTGCAGGAGTTCATCGCTATCGATTCTCCCCGCGATATCCGCGCCTTTGTGGTAGACGGGAAAGTCTTGGGCGCAATCTATCGCGTCGCCCCTCCAGGCCAGTGGATCAGCAACCTGGCACGCGGCGGCCAGGCAGCTGCCTGTCCCCTCAACAAGGAGCTGGTTGAGCTTTCTACAAAGGCCGCAAAGGCAGTGGGCGCTGTCTACTGCGGCGTGGATCTCCTGGAGACCGAGCAGGGGCTCTGTGTCATCGAGGTAAATGGAACGCCCTCGGGAAAGGGCATCTTCGAGGTCCTGGGCGTGGATGTGACTGAGGCTATCGCCGAGCACGTGCATCAAAATTGTTATCTACGTGGCCGTTAACGTGAGACTCATGTTTACTATACTCACCGGTGCACAGTTTGGTGATGAAGGCAAAGGCAAAGTTATTGATCTGCTGGCCGAAAATTACGATGTTGTGGTTCGCTTCCAGGGAGGCGACAACGCCGGCCATACCGTGGTTGTAGGCGGCAAGAAGTACAAGCTGCATCTGGTCCCAAGCGGCGCCATCTTCGGACGAAGGCTGCTTATCGGCCCGGGCGTGGTGCTCAACCCCCGCGTCCTGTGGAGCGAGATCCAGGCCCTGGAATCTGAGGGCATCAAGGTCGATATTGGCATCGACGCCAAGACGACCATCATCATGCCCTATCACATCGAGCTGGATGGGCTACGTGAGAAGGCCAGGACGGAGAAGATCGGCACCACCAACCGTGGCATAGGGTTTGCCTATGTGGACAAGATTGCTCGCGAGGAGGTGCAGATGGGAGACCTCACCGACCCGGCTCTGCTGGAGGCCAAGCTCAAGGAGATCGGTCCGGCCAAGGAGAAGGCCATCGCCGACATGGGCGGCGACCCCACGGTGGTCAGGTATGCGCCATACATCGATGAGTATCTTGAGATCGGAAAACGCCTGAAAGACAGGGTGACTGATGTCTCGCGTGAGATCAACATCGCTCTCATCGAGGACAAGAGCGTACTGGCCGAAGGCGCTCAGGGAGCATTTCTGGATGTCATCCACGGCACGCAGAAGTTCGTGACCTCAAGCTTCACTACTGCGGGAAGCGCCTGCGCCAATCTGGGCGTCGGCCCGGTAATGGTGGACAACGTGGTCGGCGTGATCAAGGCCTACATCACCCGCGTCGGAGAAGGTCCCATGCCCACGGAGCTAAAAGACGCTCTGGGCGTGATGATGCGAGAGAAGGGTGCGGAGTACGGCACGACCACGGGCAGAGCCAGACGCTGCGGCTGGTTTGACGCCGTCCTGGGCCTGAAGTCCGTACACCTGAACGGCTACACGGAGCTGGCTCTAACCAAGTTGGATGTGCTGACAGGCATAAATCCCATAAAAATCTGCGTCGGCTATATGCTCGATGGCGAGACCATAGGTTATCCCCCGGAGAGCACAATTGACCTGGCCAGATGCAAGCCCATTTATGAGGACATGCCTGGCTGGACAGAGGATATAACCGAAATCAAAGAGTATGACGATCTGCCGGCCAATGCCCGGGCTTATGTTGAGCGGCTGGAGGATCTGCTCTATATTGAGCCGCTGGATAACTGCATTTCTGCTGTTTCCGTGGGGCCGGGAAGGGAGCAGACCATCTTCCGGGATGAGCCGGAAGAATGAAGCCATTGTTTTGAAGGACGATGAGCTGTGACTCATGTGTTGCGGCTCATATTGTTTTTATGTCCCTTATTTTGTAACCGGTTTCCTCGAAAAAATATTTATTCTTATAGGTCCGTATCTATGAAGAAATGGGGGTTTAGTTTATGAAAAAATATATAGCAATGCTGATCCTTTTCATGCTGATCAGCTTATCAGGCGCTTTATCTGAAAAGAAGCTCGAACAGCAAATTGGGTACAATTTCGGTGATGTGAAACTCAATAAGATTGACGATACATCCGGTTCTGCAACCAAGGTAAATATCAAGGACAACTCGTTTGTGCCTCAAACCTTGACCGTGCCCCTTGGAGCAACTGTAGAGTGGCACAATCAGGATGCCGTGCAGCATACTGTTACCAGCGATCAAGGCTTATTTGATTCAGGTGTGCTAATGCCTGGAAAGAAGTTCGCCTTCAAATTCAATGCTCCCGGCAGCTTCGGCTATCATTGCAGCATTTACTCAGGCATGCAAGGGACGATCACTGTAAAAGGTACTGCTGTGTTGCAGGGTTCGCCATCCTCGGGATTTGAAATGACAGGCTCGAAAGGAGCAGGATCTGCATCCTGGAGTGAAAAGCCCCTCAGCCTCAGTGGGCAGACGATGTCTGCGGGTTTACAGTCTGAAACTCAGGGTGCGATTGGGGGCAGCGGCCTGAAGCTACAGTCCAATCCAGCAATTGACCAGAGCGCTAGCCAGTTATTAGGTCAAGCATCCAGTCTGGCGCCCAGTCAGACTTCCAGTCAGGTTGCTTTGCAGAAGTTCTCCCAGTACTACCGCTCTACCTCCGAGACTCCTGAAGATCAGCTCACGGCACCTACTAAAATCGATTTGAAGGAGGTGGAGCCGGCCATGCTATACTTCGGCTCCACGCAAAAGGCTGTGCCCTACGCGCAGTATCAGACCTATGCTCTCAGCACCGGCACAAACTCTCTCTGGATTTCTGGAGCCACCAGCTGGACTCAGTATGCCCTGGTTCCTTTGGGCTCTATGCTCAATATGGTCACCATGTCGTCCGCCGGAGGTTATGGCTATCTCTACGAAGTTTATCCGGACGGAAGCCTGGATATGAACAGCTACTACTTCTATCCCTACAACCAGATAGGATTCTATGCTGATGAGGTGGGGCAGCATCAGTTGTTCTTCAATATTGACGGCCAGCCCAGCAATGTGATAGTGATAGATGTAGTGCCCTACCAGCCTCCTGCCCAGCCGGTCTATAATTTCGCGGCAGTCACCATCAGCTCAGCTTGGCTACGAGGGTATAATGTCTATGTAGACGGCAGCTATCAGGCCACCGAGGGAATGACAGGAGATCCCGACGGTACAGTGACAATCAATGTGCCGGGAAATCAGTATCACAACATCGCCATAGATGGCAGCGGGCTTACGTTCTCGGATTACAAGTACTTTAAGGCCGGCTACGCTTATCAGCTCAATGTGTAGGCTTGGCCGCTCAGCTATTTTTTTATTTTAATTGTATTTAGCAGAATTATCAGCTTGACGCTCGAAAGAGATTTTTTATAGGGGCAAGTGATTGATGAATGAAATGGCATATGTCTTGATTTACGGGGCGGGAGCCATTGGCTCTTTCATGGGATATCTTCTCTCAGATGCTCTTGATTTAATCGGAAGCAAAATTGAAAACGTGGCTCTACTGGGAAGAAAGAGCCATATGAATAGAATAAAAAATTTCGGCCTGCAGATATGTCTTCCCGAAGGCATAAAGCTTTTGAAATTCAAACACTGCTTTTCAGACCTTGATGACCTGAAAACATCGGATTTTTGTCCTGAGATCATAATAGTATGTGTTAAGACCTACTCTCTGCCCGGTGTCTGCGATGAATTGAAAAAATCTGGCCTGCTGCAAGGACGGCTGAAGAATGCCCTCTTCATATTGTTGATGAATGGCATGGGAAATAGGGAAGTCTTTGATGAGCTTGATCTGGCCGATTCTAGAGTATTAGAAGGCATCACCTCTCTGGGAGTCAAGTTCTCAGATGACGGCATGGTGGAGCTGAAAGGAAAGGGAAAAACCATTCTAGAGGAAAAAATCGGTGAGTATAATAAAAAATTTATGAGGGATAGGTTTTTGGAGAAAGGCTTTGAGATGGAATTTGCCCCGGATTTTAAGGAGCATCAATACAGCAAGCTCTTCGTCAACTCCGTGATTAATCCTATAACCGCTATAACCCGCCGGAAGAACGGGGTTGTTTTATCCTCCGTCCTCAAAAACACTGTGGAGAGTGTGGTCAGAGAAGTAGTGAACGTTGCCGCAAAGGAAGGCATAACGAGGGATGAAAAGAGTGTTATTGAGGTGGTTTATTCCGTGGCCGAGAAGACATTTGGCAATACTTCCAGCATGCTCCAGGATGTTTTAAAGGGGAGGATGACGGAGATAGAATCCATAAACGGCTACATCATTCGCCTGGCAAAGAAGCATAATATAGAGGTTCCCGTAAACGAGGCATTATACGGGCTGGTAAAATCGGCTACCGGAGAGGATCCCACCGAATAGATGACTGCTTTTTACTATTATCAACCCTCTTTAAATTGCAGATACCAAAAAGTCTTTTGCGCAAGAGATTCTATCGGCAGAGTGGAGGTTTGATCAATGAGATTGCCAATTGGCGTTATGCTTCTCTTACTGATTATTGGCTTGGCAGAATCAATGTTTCAAATGAGACTAATATCACTAATCAAACGAATATCACAAACCAGATCAACAAGGTAATTGCCATAAAGAATCCTATGAGCACAATTCCCGCGTCAAATAAGTATAAGAGCGCAACTTCGCCCAATTCCATACAAGCCAACTCAATAGCATACAGATTTACGACATAATTGCGAGGATTCATTTCCATGCTAAAATTAGACTCTTTCCCTTCAATCTAAGTACATCAAAGCACAGGGCTTGAATGGTGCATCTTCCTTTGAGAAGTTAATCCTGCTCTGCGTCAACTCTACGTGCGGCGTAATCAGCGTTGACTTCCTCCTCAGTCAGCCTCATCTATCTTTTTGCCTTAATAACCTATTATTCTAATGAGAATTGCGAATCTACTATTCCTTTCAATTTTTATCATAAGACGATCTAATATAACATTTGTATGTGACAATTGGGTGTGAGAATACCAATTGAAGAATCGATAAGATCGGAAGAAGAAGATTTTACATTATTATCAAAGGATTGAGCGGCGGTTTCCTCCTCAGGCTCCCGCCTACATCCTATCCGCCGCTTATCCGATTTCAATATATTCGCAAGGCTAATTTAAAAGTTATCATCCATTGGCATCTGTAATACATGCAGTTCCATCAGACCATATCGATCTTTAGTGCAGGAGCAATCTCGTGGCAGAGAAAGAGACACGAAATTTAGCCCCAATGGATAAGGATGGTAACGAGGTAGGAATCTTGACAGGAAAAGCACCGAGACAAGCTGCTCTGAAGGCTGCGAATCGATGTTGTGCAGAAATCACGCTGAGGAGAGCGAAACAAAAAAATGCATATATTCACCGGAGAGAGGAAGCAGGTAAAGAAACCCAAGGGCGCACCTGCATGGATGCCAACCAAGATCTGGAAACCCAGTTTCAAGAAGGCTGGCGTAGTGAAGCTGGAAGATCTTTAAAACCTTTAGCAGTCCATACTCTAATTGGGTGGAGGGAAAACAACAATGGGTCGTTCCTACTATTATTATTATCTCATAAATATTAACTTCATTTTTCTTGTAGGTTAATAGCAAAATCGATACATAAATGAATCAAAAGATTTTTATCGCTTGCTTTCCGGTTTATATTGGGAAGGTCTGGGATGAAAGCTGCATTTGCATTAATCATATCGCTAACAATATGCTTACTATCTGTAGGCTGCTATGCACAAAGCATGAGCAACCCGCAAAGCGTAGGTGGAGATTTCGGCAGGAACTGGATAAACAGCTTTAAAGCCCAAAATCCTCAGCCAGCAGAGCAAGGTCTCAAGAATGACCTATGGACATGGGGTAGCTCACCTAAAGGAAGCATAATGGTCAATGGAAATTTAGTACCAGACCCCTATTACATATGGAAGTCCCTCAACTATACCAGTGGTTGGCTGGGGAAAGTATACATCGACCCCGCTACAGGATATCCGGTCTTTGGCTATTTAGATCCCCACACAGGGATGCCATTCTATTATTATGTAGACCCCAAGACAAGAAAACCAGTCTATACGAATGCATATCCATCTTATGCAATCCCCTATTATGGCAGTGTCCCGCCCTACTTTGCACCAGATTACTTGCCAACTGGCTATGTGCTACCTATGGCATTGTAGGAAGTCTGAGGAATACAGGTTTATAATAACGCTAAATGCTCGGAACCGGCATTGGGATTCTACTAATGCACCTAAAATAAATATTATATATTAATTTCATCCTCTACCTGGAACATCTCCGGCCACGTTCCCCACTCCCCAAAGCTTCTATTCTCCTTGATTCTGCCCATCTCCTCAGGCTGGCACTTCTCCGTAAGCCGCCTCATAATCATATCCTCCACATCGCAAAGCTTTGCGTGGAAAACTTCTGCCAGGATCTGTTTTGCCGTCTCCAACTCCAAAGTCCGGGCATCGGCCGCTGAAAAAACAGGCTTAATCAGACGCTTTCGCGTTCTTCTCATCCGCTCAGGGACTATTGACATAGCAGGCAACTAGTATGTGTAAGAATAAGTAGTTTTCCTGAAAAAAGATTGCATAAAACATTATTTACAATCACAAAAGTATGAATAACATACAATATTGTAAATGATTCATTCTGAGTTTCATTTCCCCGTTCCGCTCTCAAAGCTTGATTATATATCTCTAGAATCGGTGCCACCTTCTGAATCGTTCATCGACGAGGATCAAATCGTCTTTGCCGCAAGGTTTTCATACATCAGATCAGGAATTGATTATTTGTGAACGCTTTTCGCCTGCTTCATGACCAGATCAGAGCAAAGCTAGTGGAAGAGTCCATCTTCGAGCCGACGAAGCCGCAAGAAGAGGCCATTCCTGCCATCCTCGCCGGAGAGAACGTGCTTCTCATCGCACCCACAGGCACGGGAAAGACGGAGGCGGCCAGCCTGCCAATCTTTCAAAAGATTCTCTCTGGCGAGCGCAAGGGCATAGAGGCCGTCTACATCACGCCCCTTCGTGCCCTGAACCGGGATATGCTGCGCAGGTTTCACGAATGGGGGGAGGCGCTGCACATTACGGTAGCCGTTCGGCACGGCGACACCAGCCAGGCGGATCGAAGAAGACAGGCCTTAAAGCCGCCGGACCTGCTGATCACCACCCCGGAGACGCTACAGATAATGCTGACCGGAAAGCTCCTGCGCCAAAATCTCTCCACCGTCAAGACCGTCGTGGTAGATGAGGTGCACGAGATGGCCTCCTCCAAGCGCGGCTCGCAACTGGCCGTGCTCCTGGAGAGGCTGGCCGAGCTTGCCGGCGACTTTCAAAGGATCGGGCTTTCCGCCACTGTCGGCTCGCCGGAGGCTGTGGCCAGGCTACTCGTGGGAGCGAAAAGAAGCTTCAAAATTATCCAGACCGATGTGGAGAGAGCTAGCGATTTTCGGGTAGTAAGTCCTCAGCCCACGCGATCTGACTATGCCATGGCTGGCACCCTCGAGTGCGATCCCCGTCTGGCGGCGCAGATTCGCTTCATCCGGGAGACGGTGCACAACAAAAAGTGCCTCATCTTCGTCAACACCCGGCAGGCGGCGGAGGTTTTGGGCTCCCGGTTCCGCCAGCTTGGCGAGTCAATTGGCGTGCACCACGGCAGCCTCTCGGTGGAAGCGCGAGTGGAGGCAGAAGAGGCCTTCAAAGCCGGGGACCTGCGCGGCCTGATCTGCACCTCCTCCATGGAACTGGGAATTGACATTGGCGACGTGGACCACGTCATCCAGTACAGCTCGCCACGTGAGGTTTCGCGTCTTCTGCAACGCGTCGGGAGAGCCGGGCACAAGATCGGCCTCATCTCTTCCGGGACCATCATCGCCACCTGCGCCGATGACGTGGCAGAGGGCTGCGCCATTTCCAGGGCAGCTGCAGCCGGCGAGCTGGAAGCCATCCTGATTCATGAGAAGCCCGCGGACGTTCTGGCCAACCAAATTGTGGGACTGGAGATGGATTTTGGGGACATCAGCCGGGAGAAGGCGCACAGAATCGTCACGAAAGCCTATCCCTTCCGGGGTCTCTTGATGGAGGAGATGAACGGCGTCATCACTCAAATGGAGGAGCACAGGCTGGTGCGGCTGGACGGCGACGTTCTGCAAAGGACTGGCAAGGCAAGGGAGTACTACATCGAGAACCTCTCCATGATCCCGGATGAGAAGAGGTACAATGTCTATGACATCGTTGGCCGCAGATCTGTAGGAACTCTCGATGAGGCCTTTGTCATCAGCTTCGCCCAGCCGGGAGCCACGTTCGTCACCAAGGGAGAGATCTGGGAGATCACTGAGATCACAGAGAACGAGATCAAGGTGGTGCCCATTCACCGAAGCGGTGAGATTCCCAGCTGGACGGGAGAAGAGATTCCCGTTCCCTTCGCTGTAGCCCAGGAGGTAGGAAGCATACGGCGCGAGATTCGGCAGATCCTGGAAAGCGAGGGCGGCAGCGAAGACGGAAGCGACGCCGGCAATGGAAGCGAGCTGGCCGTGGCAATGCTGCGGGGAAAGTATCCGCTAGACGGGGAAGCGGCAGAGGAGCTGGTCGATCTCATTAAGAAGCAGATGGAAAAAAATCTGCCCGTTCCTGATGAATCTCACATCGTGGTAGAGAGTGGGGGAGAGGGGGCCATCATCAACGCTTGCTTCGGCCACAAGACGAACGACACCTTAGGCCGGGTCATAACCTCCATTCTCTCGGCAAGATTTGGCAGCAGCGTGGCCCTGCAGATTGATCCCTACCGAATCGAGCTGACGCTGCCCAAAGCTCTTCTGGCCGAGGAGATCAGAAAGCTGCTCTTGGAGCTGGATCCGACCTACGTGGAGCCCATCCTGGAGATGACCCTCAAGAACACCACGCTCTTGCGCTGGAAGATGGTGCACGTGGCCCGCAAGTTCGGGGCCTTTTCTCGGGATGTGGACTATCAGAGGGTGAGCATGGCCAAGCTTTTGGCCGTCTTCGAGGGCACGCCCATGCACCGTGAGGCGCTGCGGGAGATCTATCATGACCGGCTGGACCTGGAGCGGGCGAAGTGGGTCCTGGAGAAGATTCGGGACGGCTCGATCGAGATTATTACCAGCTCACTCAGTCCAATCGGAACCTGTGGAAGGGGTGGAGGCAGGGACGTCACCTCACCTGAGCACGCCGACGCCGCAGTCATCGATCTCTTAAAGAACCGTATCATGAACGACCGGGTCCTTTTGTTTTGCGTAAACTGCAAGAAATGGAAGAGCATGCGGCAGGTTGAGCGGGTGCCCGAGCAGCCCGAATGTCCTTTATGCGGATCACGCATGGTGGCGGCCCTCAAGCCCTGGGAGGAAGAGGAGATCAAGATCGTCAAGAAGCCAGAGAAGAAGAAAACTGCCGAGGACAAGCGCAGGACAAAGCGGGTCTTTCGGAATGCCAACCTGGTCTTGAGCTACGGCAAGACAGCAGCCATCGCCCTGGCCAGCCGGGGGCTTGGCCCGGAGACGGCGGCGCGCGTCGTCGGAAAGAGGCAGAGGGACGAGCTGGAGTTTTACAGGGATATCCTGAAGGCAGAGAGGGAGTATGCCAGGACGAAGAGGTTTTGGGGATGAAATGCCCTTCCGACAGAGTTTAATTCTTTGCAATCATTCTTATTATCATGAATCCCCGATCCTTCCCCTGTCAGCTCATAAGCTGGGATGAAGCTTACCAGCTTTCCCGGATGCTGGCCCGTGCCATCAAGTCTTCCAGCTTTCGTCCTGATCTGGTTATTGCCATCGGTCGAGGGGGATTCGTTCCTGCAAGGATAGTCTGCGACTTTCTCCTGCACAGTCTTTTAACAAGCATCAAGATAGAGCATTGGGATATTGCCGCCTGCAAAAGGCCGGAGGCTGCGGTCCGTTTTCCCCTGGCCGTCGATGTCCAAGACCAAAGCATTCTGATCATCGATGATGTTACCGATACGGGAGATACCCTCCGAGCAGCTCTAAATTATGTAAAGTCATTAGAGGCAGGCGAGACCAAGACAGGAGTCATGCAGCACAAGACAACCTCCTCTGTAGTGCCGGATTTTTATGCCGATGTCATAATGGATTGGAGATGGATAATCTACCCCTGGGCCGCCCACGAGGATCTGGTGGGTTTTACTGAGAAGGTTCTCTCTGTTGAGCTTGCGACGAGAGAGCAGATCCGCGCCAGGCTAAAAGAACAGTACACACTGGTTCTGGATGAAAACTGCCTTACGGAAGTGCTGGATGATCTGATGGAGATGAAAAAGGCCGAGAAAATCCAGGAGAAGTATAGAAAGATCTGACAGCAATCTGCTTCTTGACTTTCATCTATCCAGTTTCACATCTCTTTGCACTCTCTGCGGCTCACATTTCCCCAGAGCTTCTCTCAGATCCTCCATCTTCACCGGCTTGCTGATGTAGCCATCCATGCCGGCATCCAGACACCGTTCCCTGTCTCCCTCTAAAGCGCAGGCAGTAAGAGCAATGATGCAAGGCTGCTCCGCAAGAGGCCATCGCTTGCGAATCAGGCTAGCAGCTTCCAGTCCATCCATCTTAGGCATCTGAATATCCATGAGTATCAGATCATAGAACTGCTTCTCCAGGGCTTCTAAAACTTCCTGCCCGTCATCTGCGATGTCTGCCCGAAATCCCAGCTTTCTGAGCATTTTCTTTATGACTCTCTTATTCACCTCATTATCTTCAGCAATTAGGATGCGCAATTCATCATTAATCTCCTTATGAAAGTCGCCCTCCGTGCGCCCTTGAGCCTGACAGAGGGACTGGCGCAGGCAAGTAGAGGACGCGTCTTTTCCGCCGAGAGAGGAGGCAAGAGAGTAGTCAATATCCACCGGAACTGAGAAGTGAAAGGTAGAGCCCTTGCCTAGTTCCGATTTGACCCAGATCCGGCCCCCCATGATACCCACCAGCTTTTGGCAAATGGCCAGTCCCAATCCCGTCCCTCCGTACTTGCGAGTAGTGGACATGTCTACCTGGCTGAAGGATTGAAATAGCCTGTTAATCCTTTCCGGCGGTATCCCTATTCCCGTATCTTGAACCGCAAAGTGAAGATGGATTCCATGGCCTGCCTGGCCTACCTGAGAGCTGACACTGACAATCACCTCGCCCTCTTCAGTAAACTTTACGGCGTTGCTGAGGAGGTTAATCAAGATCTGCCGCAGCCTGGTTGGATCGCTATTAATACTGTCAGGCACAGATCCATCAATCTGATAGTGCAGCTTCAAGCCCTTTTCTCTGGCATTGGCAGCCAGCAAATTCAGACTGCCCGCCAAAAAACTCTGGAGATGGATGGTCTTTTTTTCCAGCTCCATCCGGCCGGCTTCGATCTTGGAAAAATCCAGAATATCATTGATGGTTGCCAGCAGAGCATCTCCGCTGCATTTTATGATCTCGACGCACTCTCGCTGCTCAAAATCCAGACTGGACCCAAGAAGAAGGCCGGTCATGCCGATAACCGCATTCATGGGAGTTCGGATCTCATGGCTCATGTTGGCCAGAAACTCGGCTTTCGCTTTTGCTCCTTCTTCAGCTGATTCCTTGGCCTGCTTGAGGGCCTTCTCAGATGCTTTCCGCTCCGTAATATCGGTGACAATGCCCCTCCAGCCCACCAATTTGCCGTCTCTCTCGATCCGGGTGGCATAAACCATTGCAGGAAAAGTGCTGTCATCCTTCCTTAGCATCCGGTATTCATCGGAACTATGCCGAGGCAGGGTATGCAGAGGCAGGGACGGTGGTACTATCTGATATCCTAAGTCCTCCTCCATCCTTCTTCTCTCTTCAGAAGCCACAACCTTGAGGACATGCAGACCTTTTTTCAGATCGTCGGGAGTGTATCCGAAGGTCGCCAGGCCGAAGCTGTTGGCAAATATTATGTTTCCTTGAGCGTCCAGCTCGAAGACAGTCTGGGGAAGGAGTTCCGCTAGCTCACGATATCTTCTTTCGCTCTCCTTCACAGCCTCCTCTGCTTTGATCCGGGCGATGATCCCGGCAGTCAAAGCCGCCAGAGCTTCCAAGGCCATGCGAGCGTTCTGAGGAAAATCGTCAAAGGTCCGGGAGACGAGGATTATGGCCGCAATAGCTCGGTCGTTGTGTTTGACTGGAAAATCTGCTATGGATCTAAACCCTTCCACGCGCAGATCCTCAAAGGGAGATGAGGCAATGTACGAGCGATCTCTGTAGACCCATTTTCCCGCCTTGACTATTTGCGCCCTGGCAGAATTTGGACCGCAATCTGAGCACCCTTTAGCAAATCTCTCTGAAAGACCCTTGTGCAGCACCATATTTACCCCACCTGCCTTGTCGACAAGGTAAACGGCTCCACCGTCTATGCCCTCAATTCTTAAAGTCGCATCAAATATGCGGCCCAAAGCTTCCTTAATGCTATCCGCAGAAATGAGAGCTACTGCCAGGTCGCGCTGCAATAGCAGCAGCTCTTCTATATGCCTACGCTCATTGATCTTGGCCTGCAGCATCTCATTGCTTCTCTCTAGATGCCTATTTGCCCGGATCAATTCGGCAATATCCTCTTTGGCCTCAGCCTCTCTCTTAGCCTCTTTTTCTCTTTCGTCCTTTATATTGGCAGGACTTTTTTTGCCAAGATCATTAGCGTTCTCAAGCATCTCTTACAAGTTCTCCGCTAGCTTGGTCTGAAAAGATCGCTCTATTTCTTAATGCTTTTCATTGCCCTTAGGACTCTACAATTCAGATAGCTGTAACAGTTCTGTGAGGCGCTAAACTGGCCTGATAAGCCAGGAGAAGCAAAGCCATATCCTCAATAGTTGCCCTGGGCTTAAAAAAAGGTGATTTTGGTTGTACGCTTATCACTTCAGTTCCGATGTGCAGTGCGAGCACTTGACTGCCGCCTTGGGAATGCTCTCCTTGCAAAAGGGGCACTCCTTGCTGTTGGGCTCGGGAGGTGCAGGCTTTTTCTTCAGAGCATTCACCTGACGGATCAACATGAACACAGCCAACGCCACTATGAGGAAACTGATTACGGCATTTATAAATAGACCATAATTGATAGTAGGTGCGGCTGCTGTCTGAGCTTCTGCCAAAGTGGCATAGGTTTTTCCGTCTAAAGCTATGAACAAGTCGGCAAAGTTTATGCCCCCCATGATCATGCCGATGGGAGGCATGATGACATCTTTTACCAACGAATTGACTATGCTGCCAAAGGCTGCACCGATGATGATGCCTACCGCCATGTCTATGACGTTTCCCTTCACTGCGAATTCCTTAAACTCACTGATAAATCCCATAATTCCTTACCCCCTTTTAAAGATGCTCTAATTTCTTTTTAATATTGGATGCTCAAATTATAAATTCTTTATGCAAGGAATCAGCACATATTGTCTTGAATCAGTACAATTTATCCGGGGAAATGTTAATGTGTTTACATTGAGTGCAGGTGCCATAATTATTTCCATATAATTTTGCAATTTTAAAATTAATAAAAAAAAATATTATTCTATTTAAATTTCGTATGGGAAAAAATTAGTAGGAAGAGAGCTATCTAAATCTTAATGAAAGAATATTCCAATAAAGAGATCAAAGTCCTCTGGAATCCGGAAAAGTGCATACATGCCAGAGAGTGCGTGAAGGGTCTGCCGGAAGTGTTCTGCCGGGATAGCACGCCCTGGATAAATATGCAAGGGGCAAGCTCTGAAGAGATCATGAAGATCGTAGATCGATGTCCATCCGGGGCTTTGACCTACGAAAAGGTAGGATCGGAAAATAGGAAGAGCGCAAATTCAACCTGTGCAAAGATCAAAGTGATGAAAAACGGTCCCCTGCTGGTGGAAGGCGGATGCTCTTTGACCGATAATGAAGGCAAAGAATTAGCCGGCCAGGGATCCTATGCCCTATGCAGATGCGGCGGATCAGGGAAGAAGCCGTTGTGCGATGGAACTCACACTAAAATAGGATTTGACGATACAAAATAAAAAAGAAAAAAGAAAAAAAGCTGGATCCCAGCCTTATTTCTTGGCCAGGAGCGGGATTGCATCGAGTGCTTTGGGATTGGCGACTGCCGATGTGTCTCCCAGAGCCTCTCCCAGGGCCTTAGCCTTGATTAGCGTCCTGACGGGCTTTCCTGCCTTGTTCCTGGGGATGTCGTCAACGAATATGACATCCGAGGGAATGGCGATGGGACCTAAGGTCTTTCGGACGAAGTTCTTGATATCTTTCTCTAAAGCGGCGTCCGGCTTTGCCTCGGGCTTCAAGACAGCGAATACTACAATGCTCTCGCCCTTAACCTTGTCCGGCTTGCCCACAACTGCAGCGGCGGCAACGGAGGGATGCTTCTCGGCTGATGCCTCAACTTCTGCATTGGAGATCCTGTGGCCTGCTACCTTGAGGACATCGTCTCCTCTTCCCAGAGCCCAGATGTATCCGTCCCCGTCCACGCGGGCCTTATCTCCTGAGAAATACTTGCCCGGAAAAGCGGCCCAGTAGGTCTCATTGTACCCCGCCAGGTCCTGGTAGACCTCGCGGAGCATGGAAGGCCAGGGATTTGTTATGAGTATGTTGCCGGTACTGCCAGCCGACACTGCTATGTCGTTGTCATCCACTACCTCTACGTTGTAACCGGGCAGAGCGAAGCTCGGCGAGCCGGGCTTGAGCGGAGTTATGGGCAGAGGAGCGATGACCTGAGAGCCGGTCTCGCTCTGGAACCATGTGTCCATGATAGGGGCAAATCCGTTGCCCACGTATTTCCTCCACCAGATGAAGGCATCGGGGTTCATTGCTTCGCCAACCGAGCCCATGAGTCGCACGGTGGAAAGATCGTATTTCTGCGGCCAGGAGGGCCCCTCGTTCATGAACATCCTGATGGCGGTAGGTGCAGTGTAGATCACAGAGACCCCGTAGTCCTCTATAATCTTAAACCACCGGCCGAAGTCGGGATAATCGGGCGAGCCCTCGTACATGATGCTTGTGGCGCCCAGGCACAGTGGCCCGTAGGCGATGTAGCTGTGGCCGGTGATCCATCCGATATCTGCGGTAGACCAGTAGACATCCGTATCCTTGATGTCGAAGACCCAGGACGTAGTGAACGCCGGGCCAACACTCATTCCTGCGTGAGTATGCACTATGCCGCGTGGCTTTCCGGCGGCTCCTGCCGTGTAAAGGATGAAGAGCGGATCAGCGGCATCCATTGGCAGAGTCTCGCAGGAGCCGGACTGGCCTGCTATAAACTCATTCCACCAGACATCGCGGCCTGCCGTCATGGGCGTCTCCTGGCCGTTTCTCTTTACCACTACTACCTTCTCGATGCACTTCAGGCCAGCGATGGCCTCATCGGCCTGGGGCTTGGTGGCAATGGGCTTGCCCCGGCGGTAGGAGCCGTCGCAGGTGACCAGAATCTTGGGCTGGCAGTCCTCCAGTCTGTCACGAATGGCCACGGCGGAAAAGCCGGAGAATACTACTACGTGAATGGCACCGAGCTTGGCGCAGGCAAGCATGGCCACGGGCAGCTCAGGAATCATGGGCAGATAGATTCCCACGCGGTCGCCCTTTTTGATTCCTTCGGCCTTGAGGGCGTTGGCGAACATGTTGACCTCACGGGATAGCTCAAAATAGGTGATCTTGCGCACATCGCCTACAGGCTCTCCCACGAAGATATAAGCCAGCTTGTTGCGCCGCCAGGAAGTGGCGTGCCTGTCTACGGCATTATAAGCTACATTGATCTTGCCGCCCATAAACCACTTGGCGAATGGGGCTTTCCACTGCAGTGTCTGCTTGTAGGGCTCGAACCAGTCCGCGTAGGTTTGGGCCATCTCGTTCCAGAACTGGGTGTAATTCTTAGAGCACCACTCTCGCATTTCGCTCTCAGATTTCAGGCCCTTGGTCTTCATCCAGGCCATGACATTGGAGTTTTCAACTAGATCACGAGGAGGATAGTACAGACCTTGCTCTGCGGTCTGAACAGATTTATCCGATTTTTCATCAGCCATTTCATATCGCCTTACATTTTTTGCAATTTAATAAGCATTTGTATCCAAATTTCATCTTATTTTCTCATTTCAAATTGTAATGGATATTCAAATACCTTTTTGATACTGTATTTCAGTCTTATTCGGTAGATATAAATCTATTCCAACTGAATTATGATTATATAATTTTTTTTGACCTGGTTAATCATTAAAGGTCTTTAGAACTAGATTTAAGGCTAAATTATTCGATTTTAATTGTTTCGTATTGGAAATTAGGGATCTGAGCTTATCAGTGTCGAATGTGAAAATGAATCAAGATCTTTAAATGAATAAGTGATTGGCTACCCCAACAATCTGCTCAGACGATTCCATCTGCCCTCCAAAATATCTAAATATGTTCAAGTATAATGGTTAATACTATGATTTCCTTGTCCCAGCCATGCTCCTCGAAAAATCCCATGTACTGCACAAAGGCAAATCTTGCCGAGCTATACAGGGAAAGCAAGAGCCTGTTTCCCACCCAAACCCTCATCAACTCCCCAGAGATGGAGATCGTGGACGGAGTAAACTGGTCTTTTGATCCCGGCACATTGACCATCTGGAACAACCGATACTGGAAGGGTTTTTATCCTGCAGATTACGATCTTAAAAATCTGGTCCTGATGTATGGTTTTGGTTTCTATAAGAGATTCTGGGCAGATAAAGATGGATCAAAGGGTAAAAAAATAAAGGGTGAGACGCACCCCTATAGCTCCGATATCCATGCGGCCAACGAGGCTATTGATGTGAATCTCTCGGAAAAAGGCAAGGCAGTATACATCAAGTATCGCGATTTTCCCTTCAACAACTTCGACGACCTATTGAAGATCATTGACAAAGATTTAGCTATTGGTGAGGCCTTTGTCTCGCTTCGAGATCCTGGGCGTGGTCTATCCATATTTCACTTTGTCCTCTCCAGGAGGTACTCCGTGGATTTCATGACTCAGGCGGACTGCCAGTTCATCTTCCAGTCCAAAGCAAAGGAGGTTAGAGGAGGTTTTAGGCACCTAGGAACTGCGGCTGGTATCCAATGCAGCTCTTTCGCCGCCTATTCTGCGCTGCAAATTCTACAAGAAAGGCAGCGATCTGCTGGCAGGCTTTATCCTGGGTGGAAAGCTGCCGCAAGGAAGCAATACTGCGACTTTCGATGAGAATATGATCAGCGCCTTTGACCTGCCTTCTCAAATTCTCAGCAATGAGATTCGTGAAGTAAACAAGGACCTTTTGGTGGGAATCTTAGAGAAAGCTGACAATCCCATCTTCGAGGCAATGCTTGGTTCGAAAGGATTCGTCACGAAAGGCAAGAGTGGCGTCTTCCTGCCCTATATCCTAAAGCGCGTCGCATCACCCTGAGGTTGCATCAATAGGATCGAGATTATGTGAGGTATAAATTATGAGCTTTCTGATAGATCCGCCGTTGCTGCTGCTTTCCGGTTTGGCCATTTACCTTTTAGGGAAAAGAATGCAGTGGAGCAGACATTCAAAGATAGTAATAGGACTGGCTATCGCCTTGATATTCATAATCTTCAGCACTCTTCTCTATACGGATATCATCCGCTGCACATTCCCGTTCTTTTCTCGCTTGAGCGGCTCGGAGTTTATGTTCCATAGCAATATCACCCACATCACAAAATCAATGGTTCCTGAGATTATTGTTCTATTTCTCTTTCTGCTCTACCCGGTGTGGATATTTGCAGGATATGCTTCGGCGCTGCTTATAGAAAAGAGAAGGCGCATCTCCCCAGAGATATACACTTACTCTGATGTCAAGAGCAAAAAGAGGAATAAAGGCATTAACAATGGATCCAATGGATCCAATGCAATCACAGGCGCTAATAGTAGCATTAGCAGCGCAGGTGCTATCACTAATAGTAGAAATGACCGCACGCTAGCGCTCCCATCAGTATATGCCGTTAAGAGAGGCAAGGATACCAGGAAGTGTGTGATAGACGCCATCGACTCCCTGGGTGGCATCGGCAAGTTCGTTCAAAACGGCGATAAAGTGCTGGTCAAGGTCAACATCTGCGGTGGAGTGCCTGAGAAAATAGGGACTTTCACCAGCATCGAGGTGGCCGATGTGCTGGCGGATTTGATTATATCTGCCGGAGCCGAGCCCATCGTTGCCGATGCCGACATGGTCTGGGTCAAGTTCTGGCAGGCAGCGACCGATTCCGGCTATATGGAATGGGCGAAGAAGAAGGGTGTTCGCCTGGTCAACCTCTCTGAAACCAAGATTGTGAATTTCGACTTCGGACCGGACAGTGCTCTGGGAATGGAAGAGGTCTCCATGGAGATGATGGATGCAGATGTGATCATCTCTGTGCCCACCATGAAGACCCATCTTCTCACCGGGGTCACTCTGGCCATGAAGAATATGTATGGCACATTCCCTGATATCGACAAGGCCAAGTATCACAAAAAAAGCATTGAGGACACCATCATCGAGGTAAATTCCGCCTTCACCCCCAACCTTGTGGTAATCGATGGCAGCATAGGGGGTGAGGCCATAGGTCCTCTCTCCGCATGCCCGGTTTACTTTGAGACCATCATCGCCTCCAATGATGTGGTCATGGCCGATTCCATTGCCAGCCAGATGATGGGCTACGAGCCCATGGATATTGTGCACATTAAAATGGCCTACGAAGCAGGCCTTGGCGATGCTTCGGCCAGGCTTGATTTCAGCAGCCTGTCTTATCACCATGCGGGAGGAAAAGATGGAAACTGGGAGCGTCCCGATCCTCTGATCAAGGATTTTTACGAATGGGGCATCGAGCTCATCCTGATGTTTCCCGGCTGGGATAGGCTCTTTAACATAGGCGCAGACTTCCTGCTTTATGATACGGGACGCCTGCCAATATTTCGCTATCTGGTCCCGGCCTTCCTCCAGTTCTTGCATGATGTCGTTTATGTAAATCTGAAAGGGATCAAGAGCACAACAGGAGATATTACCAGGAGAGCTATAAATATCACACTGATTGGCCTTGTGGCATTGGGCTGCGCTATCGGATATTATTGGGATGGATATATCTGGAGATCCAGCCTCCTGTTTGAGCTGAGCTTCTTGATGGCAATAGTCGTTGCCGCCCTGGCTGCCGTGAGGATGAAGACCGTGCATTTGATTGCGTTGCTGGCAATATCGGCTCTGGTTTGTTACGTTGTTGAGCATACCAATATATCTGCAGGGCTTCTTAAATACGCCGGGAGCGCTGATGTATCGCTTTTTACTATTTCCGGCTGGATGGTAATGATGGTAGTCATTCTGCAGCTTTCCGACTTTTTAACGAGCTGGCTGAAGGGACTTGCCATCTTTAAAGAAATACGGAGCTGGAAGCTCCTTCCCTTTGCTCTGATTCTAATGGTCTTTGCCCTGTTCCTCTATTGGGAGGGGTACATGGCCATTGCCGGTATTAATGTACTGGTAATGTATACAGTAATTGCGGCCATTGGTCTACTCTATTCCTGGAAGCACTCCATTGAATGGAATGCTTCCCTGGTAGTAGTCAGCGTGGCGGTCGGTGGCTTCATGGAGTTGATAGGCTCAATGGCTGGTTATTGGCATTACCACTTCCCCGAGACTCTGGCCGTATTTTTTGCCCTGAGTTGGGCAATGAACACAATGGCGGTTCACGGGCTGGCTTATCTAGTGGGCGTAGATCTGGGTGCACCGGAAAAAAGGCATCTTTTGCCAAGGAGGCATGACCGAAAGAAGGAGTCGCTGCATGAAGAGGGGTAATTTCAGTTTTGAACTGAGAAGAAAGCTCTTCCACTTTTTTTTTGGCATTTTTCTGATATTCATTCTGATTTATTCAGGCAGAAGAAATCTAATAATTTTTCTCAGCTTCGTTTTCATAATGGGATGCATAATGATCGTCTTGATGCGGCAAGGCCGGAAGATTCCTATTGCAGATTGGCTCGAAGAGAAATTCGAAAGAGAGAACGTCAGGTTTCCCGGCTACGGAGCCTTCTGGTACGTTGTGGGAACACTGCTTTTGGTTCTGTCCCTTAACAATGCCAATGAGATCGCGGCAGCAATTGTGACTCTTGCCGCCGGAGACTCAGCCGCAACAATTTTTGGCATCCGAGGTCGGCACCCGCTTCCTTACAACCGGATCAAAACCGTGGAGGGATCAGTTGCATTTTTTGTCTTTTCTCTGCCGGCTTGCCTGTTTGTAGGCTGGATGGGTGTAGCGCTGGCTGCAATAGCTTCAGCAGCGGAAAGTCTTGCTACACCGATTGACGACAACCTACTAATTCCAATAACGGCCATATTATTTTTTATAATGATTTAAAAAAATGAAAGAGAAAAAAAGAAAGGAGAAAAGAGGAACGAAAAAGAAAAACGGAATTGGTTTTTATCTTAAGCGATGTAGCAGACGCTGGACCGGTCAAAGTCCTTCACAAGTTCCAGTCCCTCGTCCTCCGGTTTCCAGGTTACATCCGGGTAGGCCAGATGCTTGATGAACTCGCTCGCATTGGCTGCCATCTGCGTGGCCAGATGCTCTTCTCCCATAGCCTCTTTCGTGATCTGAAATACCTTTGACCTTACATTTGCCTCATCCAAATAGCCCAGGGAATGGATGTATTCATGCAGCAGGACACTAAAGACATAGGGCTTGTAAAGCTCGGGGCGCGTCTCCTTGATCCTTTGCAGCGGGATTTTATTGAGGACGATGACATTGGAGCCCGTGGTGAAGAAGCCTCCGAAAAAGCCCTGCGGGTGGTTTCCCAGGTTGGCCATGCCCAGCATCAGCCCTCCCCGGCTCTTGCCCATACTCTTCAAGACCAATGATTTTACCAGTTCGAAGATATCCGGCAGGGACTTTGCCTCATCCAACCTGGTGCAGTAATCAGTGCTCATTTGAAATGCATGTAGGCCAGTCTAAGTATATAATACTAACCTAAAGTTACTGACAGTTGGAGCATACCCGTAATATTAATAATAAAAAGTCAATGAACTATAGAAACGATGTAACCGGCGTGCAGCATCGCAAATTATCAAATATCCTAAAAAACAAGAGGCCGAACGGAAGGTGCCGCCTGCGCCCGAGGACCGGCCTTCCTTCTCCTCACCCTCTCTGCTGCAAGAGCCCCTTCTCCAGGCCGATCTCCATCCATGCCCAGGCCCAGATCACAGCCTCAAAAGCCCTGATGAGGTCACCATTCTCCAGAAAATACTGACAGTCGCGAATGTAGGCGGAGACGTTCTCCAGGAACTCTCCATCACCGGATACTTTGCCGTAGAGGTCCTGCGCCTTCTTTTGCCATTTCACTGTCTCAGCACGCAGGTCATCTTCGAGTTTTCCATCAGCGCTTCTCCGGGAGCCGCAGATTGGAGAGGGCTTTTCTGCCTCTTCCTTATTCCTTCCCGGGCATCCTTTTTCCATATTCATTTCCTTAGGCCCCTTTACGTTCGCTGCCCGCAGCTGTTACTTGCGATCGTTCTGGTCGTTATCGGATTCGGTGACTTTGGTCACCTGGTTCTCATCGACCTCTACATCGACCATGGTCTTGACCTGGTAGCCTTCTGCACTTAGCCGCTCTACGCCGTCGCCCCGCTGAACTACTACCACTATGTCCTTAACAATCGCGCCCGCCACCTTCAGGGACTTGAGCACGGCAAGAAGCGTTCCGCCCGTGCTGATGACATCGTCTACCACGATGACGCGGTCGCCCTTATTTATGCCGTTCAAGAAGAGCTGCGACTTGGAGTAGCCGGTTACCTGGGAAACCTCGATCTCGCCGGGCAGACCGTATTTGCGCTTTCTTATTATCACCATGGGAATGTCGCAGATGATGGAAAGGCCGGTGCCTATGGGAATTCCCATGGCCTCCACCGTCACAATTTTATCCACATCCAGATCGGCGATGCGCACGATATGGCCGGTAACCTCCCGGATCAGCTCCGGCCTGACCTCGGGCACGCCGTCGGTGATGGGATGTATGAAGTAGTTGTATTCGCCCCTCTTGAAGACAGGAGCTTCCAGTAATGATTTCTTGAGCCTTTCCAGCATAACGAGCCTCCTTTCTCCCGACTTGTGAATCCCTTGCACTTTAAAGATGTTGGCCCTTGCCGCTAAGGCTTAGACTCATTGCTGTCGAACATGTCTTGGTGCACCGGCATTTAGTTAGCATGTCATCGATTCGTAGTGTGAATGCATTAGTCACACCAAATAGTAGTATAACAATTCCACCGCATAGTTTATAATAGATAAACGCAGGATTTACGTTGAATGTCGTAATTACAGCGAAAATAGAGTTAGAGATCTTCTGAACCAAGGCTATCCCTTTAGATTGAATTCGGATATTCTTTGGATATTAAAGTCAAGGAGGGCTTAGTTACGAACGGAATTAACAAAATAGCGATAGCCTTGGTTGGAGCTAATCATCTAAAAATATCCTTGAGTTACCAACTTACACATTTTATTAAGGCTTTATCAATGCAGGATTCTGCATTTCATCTTGGCAGTGCTTCGACATACTCTTCTAAAAAAGATCGGTTCAGAAGGAGGGACCAATGAGACTATTAATAGTATCCAATCGTCTGCCCATAACAGTGATCAAAGAAGGAGGCTCTCTGCAATTCCAGGAGAGCGTAGGCGGCTTGGCCTCGGGTCTGAGATCATATCTGGATTCGCTTAACGGCTCCTCCCTCACCAAACCCAAAATTGAATGCATCTGGGTGGGCTGGCCCGGAGTAACCGTGGAAGACAAGCTAAAAGATTCACTGAAATCCAAGATGCAATCTGATTTTCATGCCTACCCCGTTTTTCTTTCTGAGAGGAGCATGGACAAGTTCTATTACGGTTTTTCTAACAAAACGCTCTGGCCCCTTTTTCACTACTTTACTTCCTATGTCCAGTATGATGAGGATTACTGGATCAATTACAAGCAGGTGAACCAGAAATTCTGTGATGCTATAATGGAGATTGCCAGGCCCGATGATATCATTTGGGTGCATGATTACCATCTCATGCTGCTGCCAAAGCTTCTGAGAGAGCGGTCTCTAAAACTTCGCCTGGGTTTCTTTCTGCATATCCCTTTCCCATCTTTTGAGGTCTTTCGCCAACTGCCCAGTAAATGGCGCAAAGAAATTCTGGAAGGACTATTGGGAGCGGATCTCATCGGATTTCATACCTACGACTACTCTGAATACTTCCTCAGGTGCGTCCAGCGCATCCTGGGCATCGAGCACAACATGGACCAGCTCATTGCGGGAGACCATCTCGTAAAAGTAGATGTATTTCCCATGGGAATAGATTATCAGAAGTTTGCCAATGCGATCATGCATCCTGATGTTCAAGAGGAAAAGTATGTGCTGAGGAGCATCCTTGAGGACAGAAAAGTCATCCTTTCCTTAGACCGTCTGGACTATTCAAAGGGCATAATAAACCGATTGCAGGGATACGAGCTATTTCTCAAACGAAATCCACAATGGCACGGGAAAGTTACACTTATTTTGATAGTTGTCCCTTCCCGCAGCAAGGTCGAACAATACCAGCAGATGAAGAAGCACATTGACGAATTCGTAGGCAGAATAAACGGAAGGTGCGGCAAGATGAACTGGATTCCTATTTTATATCATTACAAGTTCTTGCCTTTCAACCTTTTAGTGGCTCTCTACAGCATAAGCGACGTTGCCCTGGTCACGCCTCTTAGAGACGGAATGAATCTCATCGCTAAGGAATTCATCGCCACAAAGACCGATGGAAAAGGCGTCTTAATTCTGAGCGAGATGGCGGGAGCTTCCAAGGAGGCCAGAGAGGCAATAGTCATAAATCCCAATGACATAGAGGAGATTGCTGAAGCCTTGAAAGATGCGCTGGAGATGCCGGAAGAGTTGCAGGTCAGGTGCAACCGCACCATACAGTCTCGACTTAAGCGCCATGATGTGATCCACTGGGCAGACGACTTTTTGCGAGCGATCGAGTCTTTGAAAGAAGAGCAGAAAAAGATGGACGCCAGAATGCTTGGACCTTCGTCGAAAGAGAGGATTTTTAGAGACTTCCGGGAATCCAAGAAAAAGCTCTTGTTGCTTGATTATGATGGAACCCTTGTTCCCATAGTAAATCATCCGAAGAATGCGATGCCGACAGAGGAGCTAAAAATTCTCCTCAAGCTCCTGGCGCAGCAACCGGGAATGGAGAGCATTCTGATAAGCGGGCGAGATAAAAGTGTTCTGCAGAATTGGTTTGGCGGCCTGGGCGTTAACCTGGTGGCTGAGCACGGAGTCTGGGTTCGGGAGAAAAACGAAGACTGGAAGATGCTAAAGGCACTGAATAATGAATGGAAGCCCAAGATCCTTCCATTGCTGGAGATGTACACAGATCGGCTACCAGGTTCTTTCATAGAGGAGAAGGAGTTTTCTATAGCGTGGCATTATCGCATGGCCGATCCGGAGAGAGCCTCCATTATTGCTAAAGAGCTGGTTGACGATCTGGTGAATTTCACTGCAAATATCGATGTTCAGGTGCTGCAAGGAAACAAAGTAGTAGAAGCTAGAAATGCCGGCCTGAACAAGGGCGACGCAGGATTGTACTGGACAGCTAAAGATGAATATGACTTTATACTGGCAGCAGGAGATGATTTGACTGATGAAGATTTATTTAAAGCTCTTCCAGAAGCGGCTTACACCATAAAGGTTGGAAACACTCAATCGTACGCAAAGTTTAATTTATATAACCACACAGAATTGATAAAGCTATTACAGGAGCTCATCAGATGAATGAAGGATTTCACTTTTATACCCAATACTCTCTTGTAGAGCTTCTCGGGATAAATGTAAAGAATCCGCAGGAGCTATTGGATGGAATGAAAAACGTACCGATTTCGTCCATTTACTATCATACACATAAGTTCTTGCAGCAGCATCATTATCTTTCGCCTTTGCCACCCAATGATTTTGCATCCTGGCTCAAGGATATTTTGCACATGGAGCGGCTGGGTGAGGCCTTTTTGGGCGTGGATACCATCAGCTTCAAGAATCTCGAGGATCTTAGATCTGAGTTTGTTAGGATACTGGAGGAGCATCTCTCCAGAGATAACGGCAGATACGAATGCCCCCGAGGCTATGAGTTTTATTTCATGGCCTGTCAGACTTTTGTCCTGCCCACGCCTTATGTCGCCCATAATTTAAGAGAATTTGCCGAGATCCTCAATAGAATAAGCATCCAATCTCTATATTTTCACATCTTCGAGGCAAGAATGCGACTGGGTGGGGAGGAGAATGATTTTTCAGCCTGGTTTAAGGGGCTGGGAGAGGAAGAGTTGGCGGCAGAGATCTCAAAATTGGACCCATACAATACCAACCTGGATAACATGAGGAAGAAAATAATTAAAAAGGTGATGAGCCGTGCCAAAGATCGATGATTACAGGTCCATTGTGGGAGAGGACGAGATTAACGAGCTATATTTGCTGGCAGAGAGGCTCAAGGGAAAGGCGGTACAAAATATAAACTCGACCTCAGTGGGAGGAGGCGTTGCGGAAATACTATCGAGGATGGTTCCGCTTCTAAGAGAGCTGGGGGTAGATTACAAATGGGGCGTCATCAAAGGCGACGAGAAGTTCTTCAGCATTACTAAAAATATTCACAATTCCATGCATGGCGTAGATACTGAAATTAAAGACGAGGATTGGAAACACTTTTTGGAGGTTAACAGGCAGAATGCAGAGGAGGTCGATCTATCGGGAGATGTTGTGATCATTCACGATCCTCAGCCTATCGCTCTCATAGAGAAGAGGAACGATTTTCCTCCCCAAAAATGGGTCTGGAGGTGCCATATCGACATCACGGATCCCCAGATAGATGTCCTGAATTTCTTAAGACCTTTCATTCAAAAGTACGATAGGGCAGTCTTCTCTGCGCCGTCGTTTGCAAAAAAGGATCTGAACATCAAAAAGATGCTCATTTCTCCTTCCATCGATCCTTTGAGCGACAAGAACAAGGAACTACCACTGACCACTATCGACTCCGTTGTGGAACGCTACGGAATCGACAGGGATCGTCCGATTGTGACCCAGATCTCCCGTTTCGACAAGCTGAAGGACCCTAGCGGAGTGGTCGAGGTTTACAAAAAGGTTAAGAGACATTTTGATTGCCAGCTTGTCCTGGCCGGGGGTGGCGCTACCGACGATCCGGAAGGGATCATGGTCCTGGAGAAGATCAGAACCTCAGCCGAGAAAGACGAAGACATACATGTCATTTATCTTCCTCCTTCCAGCGATATAGAGATAAATGCCCTGCAGAGAGCCTCCACCGTTATTCTGCAAAAATCGCTTCGTGAGGGATTTGGGCTGACGGTGACCGAGGCCCTCTGGAAAGCGAAGCCTGTCATAGCCTCAGCCGTGGGAGGAATTCCGCTTCAAATAACCCATAAACACTCCGGACTGCTCACATATTCCATTGAGGGCACAGCTTATTACCTGAAGGAGCTTCTAAACGATCCTGAATATGCCGGAAGGTTGGGCGTAAACGGCCAGGAAAACGTAAGGAACAACTTCCTGATAACAAGGCATATCAGGGACAATCTGCTTCTCATCCTTTCGCTATATCATGAAGGAGACATAGTTCATTTATGAAGAATAAATTCGGCACCCGATGCGTCCACGCCGGAGAAGAGCACAATCCTTTCGGCGCTCACGCCACCCCCATTTACCAGACCTCCACATATGTATTCGAAAACGCCGAGCAGGCTGCTGCTGCCTTCTCCGGCGGCCCGGGCTACAGGTACATCCGCTCCCCGCCCAACACTCCAACTCATGCCGCCTTTATCGAGAAGATCTGCTCTCTGGAGGGCGGACCTGCTGGCCTCGCCTTCTCCTCGGGGATGGCTGCAGAAACGGCGCTCGTGCTCTCCATGCTGCAGAAGGGCGATCACCTGCTCACCGCAGATGTCATCTACGGCGGAACCTATGGGCTCTTCTCCTCTCTTCTCCCCAAATTCGGAATCGAGGTCAGCTTTGTGGACACGACGGACCTTGAGAAAGTAAAGGCCGGGCTGCAAAAGAACACCAGGCTGGTCTTTTTAGAGTCGCCCGCCAATCCCACCATGGCAGTAAGTGACATTGGCGAAATTGGCAAGATAGCCCACGAGGCGGGGGCCCTGCTGGCTGTGGACAACACCTTTGCCACGCCCTACTTCCAGAGGCCGCTGGAGCTGGGGGCGGACGCAGTCGTGGAGAGCTGCACCAAGTACATCGGCGGGCATGGCGATCTTCTGGGAGGCGTGGCCGTGGGCTCGGAGGAGCTGATCTCCGGCTTGAGGCGCACTGCCATTTTGGCCGGTGGCACCATGGGCACGCATGAGGCCTGGCTCTGCCTGAGGGGCTGCAAGACGCTGCACCTTAGAATGGAAAGGCATGCCGAAAATGCCCTGCAACTGGCGAAGTTCCTGGAAGCGCACCCTGCCGTGGAAAAGGTCAACTACCCTGGTCTTTCCAGCCATCCCCAGTATGCGCTGGCCAGCAGGCAGATGAGTGGCTGGAGTGGCATGCTCTCTTTCGAGGTGAAAGGTGGAGTGGAAGCGGGCCGCAGGCTCATGAACAGTCTTATGCTGTGCAGCCTGGCGGTCAGCCTGGGCTCAGTAGATACTCTGGTCGAGCATCCCGCCTCCATGACCCATGCCGTGATGCCGAAGGAGATGCGAGAGAAGATGGGAATAACTGACGGCCTGGTGAGGGTGTCGGTGGGCATTGAGGACAGGGAGGACATTCTGGCCGACTTTGAACAGGGGCTTGCCAAAATTTAGCGATGATTCCGCGATTCAGGTTTGTAGAGTCCCTCCCCCAAATTATTTTGCACTTTGCCTAGGGTCGGATTACGATAATAGATCTTGGTCCAATTGACGGCAGAGCTGAGGAAAGAATTGAGTCTCAAAGGTTTTTTCTTCGAGCTGCCAATAAAACACAGTTGCATCTCGCCTGTAAGCATGATGGATATCGATGAGATGATAAAGATCGTTAGCAAGGCAGGATACATGGTGGAAAGAGATTTGAAGGAGGGATGCGGGTGAGCCCACTATCCTGTCTTATTGATGTTTTCAAGTGAAATAGCGAGGATCCATCACATACTCACAATTCCGAAAGTTGGGAATTAATTTGCTTGAAATCATCTAGCAAATGTCTGCCTCTATCGGTTGTTTCGTATAATATGGTCTCTCCCTGCTTGACTTCTATTAGATTGTTTTTTATCAGCAGATCTATATAAGGATTTACGGTTCGGAAGTTAAGATTTGCCTGATACACAATTTTCGTCTTGCAGGCACCATTCTTGCATATATCCAATATCTGCGAAACAATCACATGTTTGCTTCTCTTCGTCACCTTCCTTCCCCCATTGATAATAAGGTAGCTAGGTAAGCTCGATAGATACCTTCAAGATCTCAGCAATATTATTAAGGTTGAGCTACCATTAAATACTTGGCTAATGTATCGTCAGTAATTATGTTATCATTATGAAAAATTATTAATTATATCTAAAATTTAGAATTAAACAAACTTATGACATATTTTTAAGATTTAACAATCGGCTTCAAGCGGTTAATAATTTGAAAATTCTTGATAACCGAATTAAAATTTTTAAAAAATTTTTGAAGTAATTAATTATTTTTTAAGATTATGCTTATATTATATTATTTAAAATAATTCTAATCTAATGCAGATAGTCGCGACGAGACTTAAGTTCAGAGTTCAGAATGCTATTGTCGCATAACACTGGATTATTCCGCTTGGCATGAGTCGGAAGTAGCGGTAATTTCTTCCAATTCACTTGACATAAATGATGGGGTCGGCATTTGACATTTGATTGCCTTTCTCAACTTTTCGATCCCAAATGGCTTGGTTAGAAAATCGTCTGCACCAGCCTCAAGGCAAATTCCTCTATAATTATCTAAGGACGTTAGAACTATGATCCTTGGATCTTGATGCCATCTCAGACGGATGATTTTTGTCGCCTCTAATCCATCCATTTCTGGCATTTGAATATCCATAAGAACGATATCATAGGAATGATTTTCTAAGGCTTCAATTGCCTCGATACCATTTGTTGCAATATCTGCATGGTGACCAAGCTTCTTGAGCATGAGCAAAGCTACCTTTAGGTTAACGTCGCTATCGTCAACTAGCAGAATGCTTATTGACATTTTACCTCCTTTCTACTACTCCATCCTATTAAATGGATAAATAGTATAAGAATCTTTTGTCTGTAATAATATTATACTAATTCAACGATACACTTATCAAAATATATACTGTTTATTGTTATCGTTTTAACGTACATGCTCAATAGAGCTATCAATCTGTCCGAACGATAATTATAAATAGATATTGTTTATATAGTATTCATTGTGGGAGAAATTATACAAAAAGATCTTATTAGTCTTGACGTGGATAAGATCAACTTCGATGATAAAGAATCTGTAAAGTCCCTCATCATCACACTGCTCAACGTAATTGAACAATTGCTTCAAGAGAATCGGCAACTTCGAGTAGAGGTTCAGCAGTTGAGAGATGAGAACGCCCGATTGAAAGGAGAGAAGGGCAAGCCGAAAATCGCACCAAACGTCCCTCCACGCGAGCCACAACTCCCACCTGCAGAGAAATCTAAAAAGTGTTCGAAAGACTCGAAGAAGCCCAAGATAAAGATTGATCGAGTGGTCTCATTAAAGATAAATCCTGAGACATTGCCGCCTGATGCTGTGTGCAAAGGGTATAGCTCCATTGTTATCCAAAACATAAGGCTGCAAACTGATAACGTTGAATACCGGCGAGAACATTATTATTCCCCGTCACTGAATAAGAACTATTATGCAGAGCTTCCGAAGGATGTTCAAAGCACACAATTTGGCAGCGATCTGAAAGCACTCGTGGCTGTGCTTTATTACGTTGGCAGAGTGACTGAAAATAAGATTCATAGTATCCTGACTGATTTTGGTATCATCATCTCGGAAGGCGAGATTTCAAATATCCTGACCAAGGAAAAAAGCGAAGCCTTTGCGGCAGAAAAGGCCGATATTTTTCAGATGGGCATGATGCGCGCAAAATATTTTCAGACGGATGATACCGGTGCCAGACATCAAGGCAAGAATTGCTACATGCACTATTTTGGCAACGAGAAGTTCTCCACATATTTTATCGAGAAAAGCAAGAGCAGAGCCACAATTAGAAAGATACTTGGATTGCTTGAGGGAGTCTTAGAACGCACACCGATGATAACTGATGGCGCTCGACAGTATAAAAGCATAGCTATCTGGCATGCTCTTTGCTGGGTCCATGAGATACGGTTTTATATAAAGCTGAAACCTTACCTTGATTTCCATCGACTGATTCTGGAAAAGTTCATGGTCAATTTGTGGGACTTCTATGATTTGCTAAAAAGATATAAATCTCGTCCTAATATTAATCTAAAAGCGGTGATCAAGCAAGAGTTTGATTCGCTGTTTACAAGGACCACGGGATATATCGAATTGGATAAGCGGATAGCATCGACTTTTGAAAATCGGAAAGAGCTACTCACAGTTCTTGATAATCCAGAGGTCCCACTTCACAATAATGGATCAGAGATCGCAGTTCGCGAAGGTGTACTTAAAAGGAAGATCAGCTATGGAACAAGATCCGATCTAGGCAAAGCAGCCTGGGAGAACATGTTGTCAATACTCGATACTTGCAGGAAGCTAAATGTTGGCTTTTTTAAGTATGTTCGTGATATTTATTCTAATGATTTTTGCATGCCGAGATTGGCAGATTTGCTCGCAAAAGCCGAGTAATTGATATCCTATTGAGCATGTACGAGGATCGATGAAAAACTTGAGAAGATAAAGATGAGAAGTTATGTGGGATACAGCCTTAAAAATGTAAATCTTGACGGGAAAAACAACTCACATGTATCGAGTTTTAACCTCGAATACTGGAGAAAGACAAACGATATTCAAAAGGCTCAACTGAGGGATGGAATCTGGATGATCGTTACAAACATCTCCGACACTGTAGGATCTGAAGAATATCGGCTTGGTCCGGAGAAACTCATTTCTGCTTATCGGGGCAAGAATCAAATCGAAGAGGCGTTTAAAGAAGTTAAATCATTTCTTAAGTTCCAGCCGACTTTTGTCTACACCGACGAGCATGTTCGCGCTCACTACACGATATGCATCCTATCCTATTTGTTGGATATGACCATCACAAACAAGCTCAGAGAAAGACCGATCGATGAGGTTGGCAGCGCGAGAAAAGTTCACAAAACACTGAGTAGATGCGAACTGGGGAAAGTGAGTGTAAATGGTACAAACCGCAGCGGATTAAGACTCATGCCTCTAACATCCGATCAAAAGAGAATAATGGAACTATTTAATTGTAGCTACCTATCACAGAGTAGCTACTTGAGATCAATCGGTGCGGAGGGGATGTAGAACAGACCTTAAAAAAGCGTAGGTTTTATAGCTAGCGTTTTTGGTTTGAATCTGACGAAGATGGGTTAAAATTAAAACTAATTTATACGCTTATCGGCATGCCCTTTCGCATAGCGCACGGCATTGTGGGCAGGATTGCCGCTTCGGGCAACAGGCCGGGCATGGCCGAGCTGGACGCGATCTCCCCGGAGATGGCGTGCTTTCCAGCCAGCCAGCGCGGCTTTTCTAGTGGATTTCTTTATATCCTCCTTCGTCTCCATAAACTGCTCTCTGGTCAGCTCTCATAATCATTTTCTATTTTTTGTCCATTGCATTTCTGCTCCAGAACCGCAACTGACAATTTAAACTAAACTATTATCAATCCATAAAGGTCTCTCGTATTCTCCAATGAAAAAAATGATATGCTAGTCCATTTCACTAGCTAGAGTGCAGTCAATCATAGTTCAATCAATTAATTTGCAGGGAGGCCGATGATGCTTAATGTGACCTTCCTGGGAACGGCCGGATCGCTTCCTACGCCGGAGAGAAATCCCTCCGCGGTCCTGATCAACCGCGAGGGAGAGATGATGCTCTTCGACTGCGGAGAGGGTACGCAAAGGCAGATGATGCGGGCGAGAACGGGCATGATGCGCCTAAACTACATTTTTTTAACTCATCTGCACGCCGACCACATCTTAGGCATTCCAGGCCTCCTGGAGACTCTGGCTTTTCAGGGGAGAGAAGATCCAATTACAGTAGTCGGTCCCGTGCATACTGTGCGTCTGGTAGAGAGCTTCAAGTCCGTCTGCTACTTCTCCCGCAACTTCGATGTCCAGGCGATCGAGCTACAGCCGGGAGACGTGCTGAAGATGAAAGGCTGCCAGGTAAGGGCCATCTCAACCAATCACAGTGTGCCCAGCCTCGGCTACTCTTTAGAGGAAGACATGCGCCTTGGTCGATTTAACCGAGATGCAGCCACCTCCCTCGGCATACCGCCCGGACCGCTCTTCGGAAAGCTGCAGCATGGCCAGGAAATAGAGATAGATGGAAAGAAGATAGGGCCCCATCAGGTTATGGGCCCGGCCCGGCCGGGCAGAAAAATCGTCTACACTGGAGACACAAGGCCATGCAGATCCGTGCAGCAGGCCAGCATCGGTGCAGATCTGCTCATCCACGACTGCGCTTTAGCTAGTGATATGGCAGAGTGGGCCAAAGAGACGAAGCACAGCACTGCGACAGAGGCGGCAGAAATAGCCAAGAACGCCGACGTGGGTCAGCTCGTCTTAACGCATATAAGCTCCCGGTACTCTGAGGATACCTCCCAGCTTTTAAAAGAGGCAAAATCCATCTTTGAGAGGACTATTGTTGCAGAGGATCTGATGTCTCTGGAAATCAGGCTCAAAGATGAGTAAGTAGCATCGAATGCTTGTGCGCGAATCACTCGTTTGTCCTTTTTTCTCGCTCCTCGTGCAAGGCCTTCATAACCTGTTGGGATAGCTCATCATCCCTGCCGATGAGGGTGAGATCCAGAGATTGCATGACGCAATCGATCATATCTCTGCTGTGAGTAAGATCAAGACCTCTGCTCTCACTGGCAATGCCCCTCCGATAGAGATCATCGATCTCATCTGGAGACAGGCCGAGAGCATTTGCAGCAGAAATGGCTCTTCCGAACATCTCCATCTCGACGTAATACTGCAGTCCGTCCCGGTAGAGTCTCTCAGAAAGAGCATCCTGGCCCGCGTTCTTGGCAATTAATGCTGCCCAGAGAAAGTCTCCCGCATCCACCAGAATGGCGATGGCCTTGTCGATCATTCCCTTGTCTCTGGCTAAAACGACGGCATACTCCGTCTCGCCTGCTTTTGCCAGTATCTCTATGCCCTCTTCCGCCAGCTCGTCCTGCAATTCTCTCAGGTTTTCTACAAGATAAGATACCTTTTCATCAAAGGGCATTCTCTCGAATTCTTCCTTCAAACTCAGGTCCCCTGGATGACCTGAAATTCATTCGCAAATAAGCCTTTGGGCTGCATCGTTAAGCGATAATAAATTTTTTATTTAATCTAGTTCTTAACATAATTCTAATATTTTTAAAGAAATATATGTTTGTTAACAGAGAAATTATCAAAATCAGGCTAGATATCTTAATAGATTAGTCGCATTCTTGATGATTGAAAATAGTCCTATCTACAAAAAGATATATAGTTAAACTTGCTATTCTGATTCGGTCAAGCATATGTCCAGCTTGAGAGTTCTTGCAAGGAGGAAAAGAGCAAAACAAGCAGAATGATCTCGAAGGATACCTGTCTCTGGGCCTCACTGCTGCCATTACTGCTTTCCAGACGAGTCGAATCAATGTATAAGAATATAGATTAAGTATATGAGAATTATATCCATAATAAAGTGACGAAGATGTGGAAATCTGCGGCATGGGTATTTGCTATCCTAAGTGGCATCTTTGGTCCATATATGAAATATGTTGAACAAGCAGGCCCTATCAATCACATTTCATCAACCTTTTCCGGAAAAGAACCTTCTTTGACGCACAAAGGAGATTCCATTAGCCTGACCAATTACTTGATGGCAGCTATTGCCATTTAAGCGATTTACATGATCGTAGCTTTTCTCTTGAGGAACAATCCGGAATCACTCATCTTTTACACCGATTGGGCGGCGGTGGCCGTCAATTTAGTCGCGGCTCTTTGCCTGCTTTATGCCGCTCGGGCGTCTTTAAGTGTGGGAAAAAGGGTCTTTTTCGCCTGGCTGATGATGTCCCTCGGCCAGCTTTGTTTTGTAACGGGAGACGCCATTTGGGCTTATATTGAGACAGTTCAGATGAAAGACCCCTTTCCATCCCTGGCAGACATACCCAATCTCATGACCTATCCCATGTTCGTGATAGGCATTCTCTTTCTGCCGTCGGCTGTTATCTCCCTCCGCGAAAGAATTACAATGGCGCTGGATACCAGCATTGTGATCATAACTTCAGTTCTCGTCTTCTGGTCTCTGATTATCGAGCCTACCATCAATCAGAATTTGCAGGCAGATCCCCTGATTATGGCCCTATCGGTGGGTTATCCCGTTTTGGATTTAATATTGCTTTTTCTTTGTTGTGGAGCTACTCTTCAGGAAGTTGAATCTTCCCGGGCGCAACGCTCTCTTGTTCCTGGTCCTGGGTTCCGGCACCTGGATTGCCACAGATGTCATTTTTATGCGCCAATCTCTAGAAGGGACCTATCTTCCCGGCGGCATCGTAGACAGCGGCTGGATTGCGGGCTGTCTTCTCGTGGGTCTGGCCGGAATTGCCCAGGTCGCGGCTGTAAAGGGTGGTGTCTTCCCCCTAAATTCCATATTTCAAGAGCGAAATGTTAGAAATGCCTGGCCATTATATCTGCCTTATTTTTGTGCGGCAGGAGCTTTTATCATGCTCGTCTGGAGCCGCGAGCATGATATGGCCCTGTCATTTACCCATCCCAAGGCAGGTAGAAGTCAGAAATACTGACTAACTCTCCTCGATTATAGGACTAAACAAGTGATTGCAGATGAAATTATTCGACAAAAGATGGGGGCAACCATCGAGGATTTCCTTCGAAGAACTCTTTATCTTTTTTCCAGCCAATAGGTTGATCTACTTAAAGATGGATAGTACATTAAATAAGAACCATGCCGTATTCCTCAAGGGAAGCAGCGTGGATCGAGGTGAAAAGTCTCTGTATATTGTGATGAGGTTTATTGGAATATAAGTATCAATGCTTAAATCCAGTCTTAATTGATCTAGATGAGTGAATTATCTTTAGAATATGATGCTTTCGAGATGCCGCACTATCTTTAGAAAGTGATATGATGTGGAAACCAAACCTGCAAAAAAGCAATTTGTTCTCTTCTAAAAAGAATGAAGGATACTCGGGAATATTTGAGCAATTCATCTCACCCACATACGGCCAGGTGTCACGTTCTTCAAATATCGCAAAGCATTTATCTTTCCGCAACTCGTTGCTACTAGCGGCTATAGTTCTAATTCTTTACATGGGCATATGGTTCCTTATCAGAGATGATCCTTCAAGCCTCACAGTCTTCGGCGATATAGGTGCGATAGTAGTAAACAGCATGGCTACCCTGTGTTTGCTTTATGCAGCCAGACTTTCTCGGAGAATTGGCAGAAAACTCTACATAAGCTGGATGATTCTCGCTATCGCGCAGTTCTCCTACGTACTCGGAGACGTTATCTGGGCCTATTACGAGCTCGCACTGAATGAGAGTCCATTTCCCTCTCTCGCCGATGGACCATATGTTCTACGCTATTTATTATTTTTAATAGGTATGCTTATCCTGCCTGCAGTACCAATTTCCTCCAGAGAACGACTCAAGTTAATGCTTGATACAGGAATTGTGATGATTGCCTCCATTCTTCTATTCTGGACTTTGATCATAGCTCCTACTATAGAGCAGAGTGTAGATGCAGATGAATTGACTCTTATCCTCTCCGTTGCGTACCCGGTTATGGACTTAATGCTTCTTTTTGCGTTAGTTGATCTGCTTTTGAGAAGGCTTGGTTTTCCAGGGCAGAGAGCACTCCTCTTGCTGGCAGCGGGAACATTTTTCTTAATTGTTACTGATTCTGTTTTCAATCGTCAATCCCTGGATGGAACCTATATTTCGGGTGAGATGCTAGATAACGGATGGATTATGACATACATAATGATCGGACTTGCAGGATTATCTCAGGCTGAATTTCTGCAAAGATACAAAGATCAGGCGGATTGGGAGTTCGTGGGGCGATACGGCCAGATCAAATGGCCGCTCTATCTACCCTATATCGCAGCAGGAGGAGCTTTTGCATTGCTTGTATGGAGTCATGATAATCCTCTTGCGGTATCCTTCACATCTCTTGCTATGTCTGTGGGAGTGATTATCGGTCTGGTGGTTACTCGCCAGATAATTGTATTGAATGAAAATGCCAACCTTTATGTCGAGGCTCAGGAAGAAATAGCCGAACGATTGCAGGCGGAGATGGAGGTCAAGAATCTCAATGAAGAGCTGGAGAGAAGAGTTGCAGAGCGCACCTCCCAGCTTGAGGCGACCAACAAAGATCTGCAGAGCCAGATCTTAGAGCGCCAGATGGCAGAAGATGCTCTCAAGGACTCCGAACGCAGGCTGGGGGATATCATCAACTTCTTGCCTGACGCGACCTTTGTCATAAACAGAGATGGCGTGGTAATTGCCTGGAACCTGGCAATAGAGAAGATGACAGGTATTAAGGCGGCCAATATTCTAAAAAAGGGCAACTATGAGTATGCTCTTCCCTTCTATAAAGAGAGAAGGCCGTTACTGATCGATCTCGTCCTGAAACCCGATCTTGTTTTTGAAAAGAAATATGAGAGCATTAAATGGCAAGAAAACGGCACTCTGGTGGGGGACTCTTTGGTCCCTGAAATGAGGGGGGAGCCGGCATATTTGCTGGGAAGTGCAGCAGTTCTCTACGACTCGGAGGGGATGATCTATGGTGCCATTGAGTCCATAAGGGATATTACTGATCGAAAAATGGCCGAAGAAGACCTGAAGAGCGCCAAAGACAGGGCTGAGTCGGCTACAAAGGCCAAGTCGAAATTCCTGGCCAATATGAGCCATGAGATTCGCACCCCCATGAATGCCGTCATCGGCATGAGCGACCTTCTCTTGCAGACGGATCTAAAGCCCGAGCAGCGTGATTACCTGGAGACCATTAGCAGCAGCGGAAATGCCCTGCTCGCCGTCATAAACGACATTTTGGATTATTCCAAGATAGATGGAGATAAACTCGAGCTGGAGATCCAGTCCTTTGAATTGGCTGGATGCATTGAGGTCTCTATGGATCTGGTGGCCGCCAAGGCGGCAGACAAAGGCCTGGAGATGACTTATTTCCTGGAGGATAATGTGCCTGCAATTCTCATAGGTGATGAGATTCGTCTGCGTCAGATACTGATCAACCTCCTGGGAAATGCAGTGAAGTTTACGCAAAAGGGCGAGGTCATGCTTTCGGTAAGCTCTTCTCCGGGAGAGGGAAGCAAAACCTTGCTTCATTTTGCCGTCAAAGATACTGGTATCGGCATATCTCCGGAAAACCAGGGCAAGCTATTCCAATCGTTTTCTCAGGTCTACTCCTCAACCACGAGGTGTTACGGCGGAACCGGCCTGGGGCTGGCTATAAGCCGCAGGCTGGTGGAGATGATGGGTGGAGAGATCTCCGTGGAAAGTGCTCCTGGAAAAGGCAGCACCTTTTACTTTACCGTTTTATGCGACATTTCCGTGCAAAATAGGGCAGCATCGCCTGAGGATCTTATTCTAGCAGGAAAAAGCGTGCTAGTAGTAGAAGGCAGCGAATCTGTGAGAAATATGCTCTCGAAGGCTTTAACGTCCTGGAAAATGCTGGCAAAGGCTTTCGCTGTAGGAAAGGAGGCGGAAGAGATTCTAGAGAGAGAAAGCTTTGATTTTGTGATCATGGATGCCTTCTTGCCCGATATGGACAGCCGGCTCTTGCCCAGACAGATCAAGGCCACAGAAGGCAATCCCTTTATCGTGATGATAAGCCACATCGGAAGCAAAGTAGGTCGAGATCCTTCTGTGAGCGGCTGGCTTAGCAAGCCCATCAAGCCACTCCAGCTCAAGCGCCTGCTGATCAACTTGCTCTTGCCTAAGAGCAAAGAGTCAAGAGCTTCTGAAGGCCAGCTTCCTGCCGGCCAGCCGCAAAAGAAGAGCGATCTTCTCATCCTCCTGGCGGAAGATAATCCGGTTAATCAGAAAGTGGCTCTTAGCATGCTAAAGCGTCTCGATTATAGAGCCGATGTTGCCAACAACGGACTTGTGGTTCTGTCATCACTGGAAAAAAAGGCTTATGATGTCATTCTCATGGACATACAAATGCCGGATATGGACGGACTGGATGCTACGCACTGCATCCGTGAGCTAAAGATCGAAAAACAGCCCTGCATAATAGCCATGACGGCTTACGCTCTGGATGGGGATCGGGAGGAGTTTCTTAAGGCAGGCATGAATGACTATCTCAGCAAACCGATACGGATAGAAGAATTAAAGACCGCATTGGAAAGATGCGAAAAGGTCCTAAAGGCGAGTGATCCTTGAGACGTGTTCTTATTAATCAGAAATGATATATTTTTATATTAAATCATTCGGTCCTCTTCTTTCTCTTCTATGTACAGTTCCGGCAATGCGTTCATGTACTCCTTAATCATAATAGGAAAAGATCTGGATTCCATGAAGCGAAGGCCTAGCTGCTCTGCCCAGCGCTGTATCCCTAAGTCTTGAGAGACAACGGCAGCATCCAGCTCTTTTGCTAATAACAAAACGTCGATGTCCGGCCCGCTGTCCAGGATGCCGTAGCGCAGTGCCGCTCTATACTTCTCCCGAAATTTTCGGATTATGCTACCCACAATCTCCCGCTCGATCTCATCTTTCATGTCCGCGAGACTGGTGCCGCTCTCGGAGAGGGAGATGCATCTGGAGACAGATTCCCATATGGCCTCTTCAGAGATGTTCATGCCTTTGTTTATGCGGCTTCTCATATAGTCTACATATTCATAAAATATCTTGGAAGGCACCTTTACTTTGTACCTGTCCGGTGACTTTTTGACGAGCCAGGTATCGACCTTACCCAAGACCCGAGCATCACAATTATTATGCCTGGCGAAATCCTTGATTTCATTGTAGACGGAAGGATATGGAATGTAGCAGCTAATCCCCAGGTGAAGCCTTCCTTCAGCCACGCGACCTAAGATGGCATTCATTCCCTCGCAGATGCTGGCTGCACCCTCACTCTCCCAGGCTAAAGAGTCCGTGAGGGCTGTAGTATCCAGCACGAACCTTTGGCGCAACATTAATAATAGTACGGAAGAAGTGATATAAGATACCTTCTAATGATCATTTCTTTAAGGATTGTTTTTCACGGCCCAAACGTGCCGGATTGCTCGTCACAGTCTTTGCATCAATCAATCCTTGTGCAGAATTTGAAATCTGCAGGTGAAAAGCTAATAAATCCCTTCGTGTATTACTTATCGTGAAATCCTCCGAGCCCCTTGTCTTCACCTTATCCCGGATTGAGAACCTCATGCATCAGGTGAGCTTTGATCCGGTGGAGATGAAAGGAAAAATCATTACCAACACGTCTCTGGTAGAAAAGGAACGCCTAAGTGAGACTCTAGCTGTCTTTTACGATGTCATCCAAAGCGGCCTTTCCGTCTCGCCTTTAATCAAGTTAGGAGAGGAGAAAAGACTGATAAAGATTAAAACCGCTTGCAGCCTGACCATCTGTGGCGTTTTGCTCAAGTCTGGCATACCTGTGCGTCCCAAAGGCGGCGGGCTGATAGAAGTGGTAGAGCGCGAGCCGACCAGGTTCACAGACATGCTCATGTACTGGGCCACAACCATCGATCCCATAGACGTTCTCACGTCTCAGGAGCTTACGGATATCACGGGAATGATGCGCACAGGAAACGGGCGCATCCTGGGCAATCTCCAGGAGGCTCCCATGCTGGCCAGGGATAAAATCGAGGAGGTGCTCGACCAACTGACTGCGGCGGAGTTTACCGGAGTCCTGGAGCTGGGCGAGCCGAATATGAATGTGCTGGGTGTATCTGTGGAGAGGGATCACGTGGGAATTGCTCTTGTGGGCGGCACAAATCTTGTGGCAGCCGCGCAGGAATGTGGCATCAATGTAAGGCACGAGTCGATCAGCGACCTGACCGATGTCGCGGAGATGAAGCATATTGAAGAGCTGATTTAGATCAAAGCCGGTTCTTCAAGGAGAGCAGATAGAGCTGCATGTTTTCATCCCAGGCTCTTTCTGCAGCAAGGCCGCAGATCTCGAATAAAACCGCTTCCACAATCAGGTAGACTTCGGCTTTATCTCGAATGCAGCCCAAGATGGACTGCCGGCCTCGCCCCATAGCGGAATGAATGTGCAGCTTCGGTCCCTCAATAGACGGGTAAATTGTAGCCATGCCGAAGACCTCCCAGGCACTCTCGAAAGCTTCATAGTGAGGCGTTGGAGGAACTACCGGCAGCTCTGGACCGGTCACTGCTCGGCCATCGCGCAGTGCCCCCATGAAAAGGGCCGTGCAAGACTCGATCTTCTTCTCCTGCAAGAACTTTTGCAGAGATTCTATCAGATCTTCGCCATGGTCCATCCTCAGGACGAAGACCCGGCCCAGACTGCCCTCAGAATATTGCATGGGAAGGAGTTCTGCTCATCCATTCTTATTATTTTCCATTCTTATTGTTTTTCTTGCCCGGCTCTTAGCTGCAGATTTTCCAGCACGCATCGCTTCCACTTGCTGGTTACGGGCTTCCCGCACCTTCCCTCCAGCAGATAGACCTGCCCGGGACGGGATTTCAGGAATTCCTTAATCTCAGAGAGCGCAGCACTTGAAAACTGGATCTTTCTGTTCGCAGCAATTCGAAGTTGTCCGCTCTGCGTGTCCAGATCAGAGACGCGAAGATTTATCAGAGATTCAAGATCAAGGCCGGTCTCAAAGAGAAGGAGAAGTATTATTCTATCCATGCCTGATGCTAAATCGAGCAACCTCCTTTTCTCCGGCCCGGCAAGTTCGCTTAAGCCATTCACAAATGATAATTCTGCTCAAGGAATATCAAGAGATCGGAGTGGCTTATTGCTAAATCGTTATTGTCAGCCACCTGGCGAGCATTTTCGCCAGTTCTCTTTGCTGGACCGGCTTGGCAATGAAATCGTTCATTCCGGCCTGAATACACTTCTCCCGATCACCTTGCATGGCGAGAGCAGTCATGGCTATGATGGGAATGCATGGATTGAGTGTCTTCGATCCTTGCTGGCGAATTTTGCCGGTGGCCTCGAAACCGTCCATCTCGGGCATTTGGCAGTCCATCAGCACCAGGTCGTAGGGAATTATCTGAAGCGCATTGACGGCCTCCAGACCATTGGCCACAACATCTGCTTGCAGCCCCATCTTTCTCAGCATGGCCTGCGCTACTTTCTGGTTTACGGGATTATCCTCCGCCACCAGGATGCGTATCTTGCGTTGGAAAGATTCGGAAATATTAGGCCTCGTCGCGAAGCGGTCTATAGCTCCCTCGCCCTCAATTTCAGCAAGATCCTCAGCAGATCCGGGCCTTGCAAGCTGTTTCTCGAACACGGCCGTGAACCAGAAGATGGAGCCCTTGCCCACCTCACTTTCCACGCCGATCATGCCTCCCATCAATTCCGCCAGTTGTTTGGAAATGGCCAAACCCAGACCGGTTCCGCCGTATTTGCGCGTTGTCGAGCCGTCCGCCTGAGTGAACGGTGAGAAGAGAATATCTTGCCGATTTGCCGGAATGCCGATGCCTGTATCGCTGACAGAGAAGCGAATTGTGGCATTTCGTTCGTCTTCGTTCTCAAGGCTTGCGCGAATCACTATCTCGCCATGGTCAGTGAACTTCACGGCATTGCTTCCCAGGTTGACTAGAATCTGGAGCAGCCTTCCTCGATCACCTCTCAGCAGCGACGGCACTGAGGGCTCCACAATGAAGACCAGATCCAGCCCTTTCTCATGGACACCGATGGCCAGGAGATCTGCCATATCATCAAGCGCAGAGCGCAGATCGAAGTCCAGCGTTTCCAGCTCAAGTTTGTGGGCTTCTATCTTGGAGAAGTCCAGGATGTCGTTGATGAGAGACAATAGGATTTCGCCGCTGATACCAGCAATTTTTGCGTATTCACGCTGCTCGGCATTCAAATTCATATCCAGCAGCAATCCGATCATGCCGATGACGCCATTCAAGGGCGTGCGGATCTCGTGGCTCATGTTGGCCAGGAATTCGCTCTTGGCAGCATTGGCTTTCCGGGCCAGTTCGGCCATCTCCTTGGCTCGGGCGGTCTGCTCATTGAGATATTTGTTAAGTCTGGTCGCTTCGTTCAGAGTCTCAAGCAACTCCTCATCCGCACGGGCGGTCTGAATGACTTGGGTGACTGTATTACTCAGGATGTTGAGCTGGGCATCTTCCTCGCTTGTGATAGGTTGTTTGCTGAAGAGTGCCAATACACCCAAGGCATCTCCACCAGGTAGACGTAGCTGGTAACCGGCAAACGAGACGAGTCCAATCTCCTTTGCCCATTCGCGGTTGTAAACCCTGGGGTCGTTTTGTACATCGTTGGTAAGGAATCTGTGTTCCTGCCCCGATGCAACGCGCCCGATATTGTAGCAGCCAAAAGGCACGCGTCTGTGAACCTCACCATCCGTGTGGGTATAGCGTCCCGAACTGGCAAGGAGTCGAAGACATCGATCTTTATAACGGCAGACGTGCGGGCCATCAGTTACCGCCGCATGTATGCACCCTAACTCGCAGAGGTCTCCGGGACAGGTGATCCAAATGCGACAAAAGTCGGCCCCGAAGATATCCACCACGCTCTCGGTGATCTTCTTGAGTTTCTGCTCCAATTTGCCTGGGCTTAGCAGAGTCTGTTGAAGCAGGTTCAACTGCTCCTGGCGTACCAAAGAACGTGCGCGGCTTAAATCGACCTGCTTGCGCTCGGTGATGTCGGTAAGCATGGCAAAGGATCCGGCAAAACGGCCGTCTTCATCTCTGAGCGATGTAGCGGATACTATCGTCCAGCAGCAGCTTCCATCCTTGCGGCGGTGCCTGCGCTCATATTGCGTCCCTGCGCCAGATACACGCATTTCCATCATGGCTTTGTGATCCGGGAGGTCCTCTTCGAAAATGAAGGCAGTTACCGGCTGACGAAGCATCTCCTCCGGTTGATAACCCAGCATGTTAGCCAGCTTCTGGTTCACGAAAGCATAGCGGAATTGATCATCCATGATCATGATGCCCTCGTTGGCAGTCTCAACTATTCGCTTATATCGCGCGTCGCTCTCCCGCATCGCCTCCTCCGCCTTCTTCTGGGCAGAAATGTCACGCACCGTGGCCTGGATTACCGTCTTACCCAGCAACTCCATGCGAGTGAGAAGCACCGTGCAGGGGAAGGCCTCGCCGCGAAGCTGCTTGTGTGTCCATTCGAAGAAGTGGGAACCCTCACAAATCGCCGTATCGATCATATCCCTGGATTTATCGACGGAGAGCTGCCCATCTGGCTGCCTTTCAGGAGACACATCCCAGGGACCGAGCGAGATTAACTCGGCCTTGTCTTTCGCCCCAAATAGCTCCACAGCCGCCTTGTTGCCTGAGGTGAACTTCCATGAGGGCGGGGCGAGGATCATCAAGGCGTCCTGAGAACTTTCGAAAATGGTGCGGAACCGCTCCTCGCTCTCCCGCAGCGCTTCCTCCGCCCGCTTGCGTTCGGTAATGTCCACATTGACCTCGGCCACCAGCCAATCTCCCGCATCATCTTGGAATGGTATAGTAGTAACCTGTATAGGGCGAGATTCTTCTTTTAGCAGTACTTCTTCAGTGACGATGGTGGACTTGGTCTGGAGCGCTTTCAACACTCCACAGTCTGGGCAAGGAGTATTGCGGTCCATGAAATACTGGTAGCACTTGTGCCCGGCATAATCACCGTAGACCTTTTTCCACTCCGGATCTATGTAGTGGATATTGAATTCTGCGTCGATTATGTCGAGTCCGGTTTTGGTTGCGCCGAGGACAAATTCCATCTGTGTCTTAATGGCTTGTACCTCTTTTTCTGCCTGCTTGCGCGCGGTGATGTCAATAATGCTGGAGAGTACACAGTTTTTATTTTGAATAATGATTATCTCAGCTGAGTATAATCCTAAAATGAGCTCACCGGATTTTTTTCTGAAGGAGAATTCCTGCCCAGCGATTGTTTTGCCATTTGATAATTCTGATACAACGAAATTTCGATCACTATCATTATCCCAAAGATTTAACTCAACTGTAGTCTTGCCTTCTACATCCTTGAAAGTATATCCGGTGATTGCAAAAAAACCATCATTGGCTTCGATGATCTTTCCGTCAGAAGCTTGTGTGATAGTGATTGCATAAGATGCGGAACGAAATGCAGATGAGAATTTTTCCTCGCTTAGTTGCAGTGCATCCTCCGCACGCTTGCGCTCGGTGATATCGCTTGTGGTGCCAAAAACGGTGACTCGGCCATCCGGCTGGGAATAAGCCGAACCCTTGGAACGAACCCACTGCGCCGTGCCGTCAGCCTTTCGCAGACGGTAATCTACGGTTTTATCCTTCCCAAGCGTTTGTATCACTTCGAAAAGTGTCTCCTGCACGGCTGGCAGGTCATCGGGATAAACATAGGAAAAGTATTTTTTGAAGCTGTCTCCGATGGTGCCGACAGGCAGGCCCAGCATTCTGTCCGCAGCTGGCGAGATATAGGAGCCGACATGCTCACCTTTGATATTGACATCATAGCGCCAGACGATATCGGATATCATCGAGACGACCAGCTCATACTGGGCGTTGCTGGCTCGCAAGGCTTTCTGCAACTTTTCCTCAGCCGACGTGCTGTCGGTGATGTCATTGCCCATGATTATCACTAAATGAAGAGTTCTGATTGATACATCTTTTGGAAGATTTTTTCTTCCAAATATCCAATCACTTGGCAGTCCATCAGCACCAGGTCGTAGGGAATGGAACGGAGCGCATTGACGGCCTCCAGACCATTGGTTATCTCGTGCCTCCTGCATTAGCGTTCGCGTGCGGTACGCCTTTGTATTCCTTGAAGCCCTCCAGCAATTGCCGGAATGAAGAGGGTTTGAATTTCTCAAAGCTTTCTTCGTCCACGTAAATAAAGTCGTACTCCACGTCTGTCTGCACTCGGTTGATGTCTTCACACCATTGCTGCAGCCGCGCCATCTTTAGCGGCACATCCAAATCTTCCTGCCCCTTGGTTTCGACAATGACAATCCGCTTGTCGGACAGCTTGACCATAAAATCCGGGTAGTAGTTGGAGATATCGCCGTCCGCGTTCACGTAATCGAGCTTGAAATGGACGGCCAGGTAGTTCTTTCCGAAAGAGACCACGTCGCTGCAACCTTCCAAGAAGTTGGCAAATTCAAGCTCCAGTTGGCTGTCGCCGATGATGCGGTTAAAGACGCTTTTCTTCGGGACAAGATAGCCTTGATCCTTGGCAACAAAAGGACGGGTCTTGCGCAACTTGATCGTGTCCCTGATTTCAGCGTCGCCTCTGTCACGGACGGTCAGCGCGTTGATTGCCCGCTTGAAGGTCTCAATCAGTATCTTGGTGGCGGCCAGTTCTGACAGGTTTCGTAATGTATTGGGGTCTTCCAGCTCTACGGAGCGGTCAAACAACTCCTCTTGCACAAACGCCTTTACCTTGCCATACAGCACGTCATAGCCGCTGACCAGGCGCAGATCCTTCATGATGCTTTGCGCAAAGTAGCCTATCACGCTGCGATAGTCTGCAATTCCGGCCGTGTCGAGAATAGTGGTATGCGTAATCTCGCCGGTGGCGATGTCCTTGAATACGATCTCCCGCTGTTCTTCCTCGCTGAACTGTCGGAATTCGATATGCTGCAACACCATCCCATGCATATCCAAATCGGCCAGGCTCTTATACTCTCGATAGATTCTCGGCGTGAGAACAGGAATCTCGATATCTAATTCGTCGAGGTCTTTCTTTTCGTTTTCCTCGTCAACCTGCACCATCAGCGGAGTCTTCGGCCCCGTTCCTTCGCCCATCGGCTTATGCTCCAGCACTACGCCTTCGGCCTGAATGGATTCCACGAACTCCATGAAGGCATTGGTGCCGACCACGCTGACGTACTCTTCCACATCGCCGGGATACATTTTGCGTAAACCCCGGCCCAGTGCCTGCTCGGGAAGGATGGTGCTCGTCGTAAAGGCGCGCAGCCCCAGGATGGTGGTGACATTCTTCACGTCCCATCCCTCTTTGAGCATCATCACCGAGACGATTGCCTTGTAAGGGCTGTCCATCCCGTCAATCTCATTGGCTTGCCTGCGTAGTTTCTCCAGTTCATCCTTGTCCTTGCCCGTGACAGCTTCGGGAATCGTGCCGTTTTTCTTGGTGTGAATGACCAGCACTGCGTCTTTCAAGTCCTGGTAAGCCTCAAGACACTTGGCCACGTCGTCACAGTTTCGCGTGTCGTCGGTCATGACAAACAGGATCGCCTTCTTGCCCATCTTTTCGTGTTCTGCATACGCTTTACGCCATTCGATCACGCCCAAATTGATATAGTCTACGTATTTCTCAGTGTACCTGGCGCTCTGGCGCTCCTGCAATTTCGCACGGCTGGCGGCGTCGGGCAGGACGGGATGCTTGACGACGTTTTGCATGATGGCCTCCACCAGCGGGTAATCGGTCACAGTCTGCACAAAAATCGCGCCGTTGTCGTGCTTGGGAGTGGCCGTCGTGTCCACCTGCATGGAAAGAGCCGCCCCCTTTTGCAACAAGCGATTATGGATGTCTTCGATTGCTTTGAACCAGGCCATGCGCGGATCGTGGATATGGTGCGCCTCGTCATTTAGCACCATCAGCTCGTCAATGTCCCGCACGATCATGCCCAGATCTACCTTGGAATCCGTGGTTGCGCCCGTGGGCCGTTTGCCAAGGAAATAATCCCGCATGTCTTCATCATCGGGCGACGGAGGAATGTCCTCGCCCGAATAAACCCGGTGGATGTTGGTCAGGAAGATATTGCCTGTGGGCTGGGTGATACGAACCTCGTCTTGCAGATGCAGAGTCAGTTGAAAATCGTCGCGCCAGTTGTGTCCATCAAACCCGTTATCCGGCAGCACAGGGTCCTCGAAGAAGATACGAGAGCCCTGGAAATCCCGGTAAATCCGGTCCAGGACGATGATGTTGGGCGTGATGACCAGGAAGTTTCGCGCCAGTTCCGACTGCGGCTCGTACAGTTTGTGATAAAAGCTCCACGCCAGCACCAGGCTGAGCACCTTGGTTTTGCCGCTGCCCGTCGCCATCTTTACCACGAACCGCCGCCAGGTCTCGTCGAACATACCTCCGGACACAAAGCCGCCGGCATCAAAGCGCATCAGATCGTGTTTGTCCTTAACGCCCACCACGTCGTAAAGGTAAACAATCGTCTCCACCGCTTCGCGCTGGGCAAAGTAGTATTCAAACTCCGAATAGGTCCCGTCGGCCTTTGGCAGCAGGTGCGACGTCTTGAACCACCAATTGAGCAGGCTCCTGCTCGTGTCCGCTGCGCCCGCGTACCCACTGTCCCGAAACTCCTTAACTTTTTTGCGCAGCATCGGCACCAACGGCGGCATGAGCTTCTCCATGCTGCTTTCCCGCAAAGACTCATCGGCGGGAAACCAGCGGATGCCCGGATCGAGAATCGCGTGCGGTGATTGGGGAAAATCTTTATGCAGTGCCATATCAATTAATCTCTTTATTTTTTTCTGGAATCTCAGCGTTGCCGATTTGCTTGCGCTGTTTGGTCTCGATCTTCTTGATGCTTTCCGCCTTCGGCAAATCTTCGGGCATTGTGCCTCCCAATTCCTGGATGGTTTGTCGTACTTTTTGGCCGACTTTGCGATGTGTCAGGTTCGCCGCATCTTTCCCCAACACCCCATCCCGGCGCAGTTTTTCTTCAGCTTGTGTCGCACGAAACAGGTTTGCCGCCAATTCCGTGCTGCCCATGTGATCCAGAATCTTCTGGCTCTTTTTCAAACATTTTCGCTGGTGGATGTCTTCCTGTTTCAGTCCTCCATAAAGCCCCATATAACCATGATTTTGAAAGACGGCGTAGTCTATAGGTTCGATGACGCCAGCATCCTTGGCTGCATCGGCTAACTGGACATTATGGCGGCGCATCTCTTCACGTAGTAATAGCCGCCGCTCATCCTCGATGTGCTCGTCCGCCAGTTCCTGCCGCCGCGTCTGGATGGCAAAATAGGTTTGGCCATGCGCTACGATTTCTTTTTTGGGATCGGCGTTCTGGATCGCCAGGTAACAAGCGTAACGCGACAAGAGGATGGTTTTAACAGGCCGCTTTGACCCGCTGCCAAGGGTGACCATTTCGGTGACGTCAACGAAATGGTCTTCGATGCGGTTTCCACTGTTAAAACAAGACAGCTTGGCCTTCTCAACTACCGCTTCAAAATTGCGGTAATCTTCGTACCCCAACACTGCCGCAAAATCCCGGCTCGACCAAAACTCCGTTCCGACATCGTTCGTCCGCTTTATCCGCTCGAAAGGCGACAGATGGCCCCCGGTGGCCTTCTTGATTTCTTTGCTCATAGCCATTTTTCATCCCCCACGCTCACGTCCACAATCGTCATCGTGTCGTTGCCGAAGATGTCCACCACTTTGACCCCGATCTTGCGCCGCCCAGGCGTGCATTTGTGGAAGATGCTTTTCAGTTCCAGTGATCGGTCCTTCTTGGTACGGAAGCTCTGCCACTCGTTCTCAAAGACGTAATCGCCAGTCCAGATCTCTTCCCAAACGCCCGTTTCCTCATCCTTCAACCGGATGATCTCGCGTTTGCTTTCAAAGTCAAAGTCCACAGACCAGTAATCAATCCAGTCCGTCCATTGCTTGGTTAGCACTTCGCGGTTGACGATTCCGTTGGCGTCCTTGCTCACCTTCACAATCTGGCCCTTTTCCACCACGATCCGGCTGCCTTTGTTCTTGATGGCCGCTTCGGCGTTGGCAATTGAGTCCTGCGAATAGAACACCGAAAAGTCCGTCAGTTCCACCGCAACGCTGCATTCGCGTTTATTGGCGTTAATAAGTGGTTTGACCTCGATGTAGGACACATCGTGGAAAACTACCTGGTTCTTCTCCACCGCCCGCTTGTCGAACACCTCGGCTGGGATGTATTTGGGCGCGATGTCAATGCCCTTGGCCCGCGCCTCGTCCAGCACATTCGGGAACAGTCCCATCTCGAATTCAAAGCCTAGGATGTCCACTTTGGTGATGTGCTTCTTGCGGCATTCCAGGATGATCTCCTCGACGAACAGCCGTGTCACCGGCAGGTTGACCGGCCCCACTGCCACCAGCCGCCCCGCCTTCTTGCCGTGGAAGCAGGCGAAGCCCGTCGTCTTCTCCGCCCGGTAGGCCCGCAGGATCAGGTCAAGGAATGCTTCCTCCTTCTCCTCCATCTGCTTTTGCTGCTCCGCCGCTCGCAGGTTGGGGTTGATGCCAATGTAATGCTGCCGTTCGTATTTGCCCAGGTTCAGGATCTCGAAGGCACGATAGTTCTTGCCTTCGGCCTTTAGGGCGCGCTGCACGCCGATCAGACGCTTGCGGGTGGTGTGAATGGCAAACTTGCCCAAATCGGAGACGATCCACTTGCGCCCCAGCTTCTCGGCCACGGCAGCCGTGGTGCCCGAGCCACCGAAAAAGTCGGCGACGAGGTCATCGAGATTAGACAGCCACTCGATGACGACAGTCAGGAGTTCCTCATTCTTTTCAGTAGAATAATTCGTGACAGTACCGCGAGTTCGGATATCTGTCCAAAGAGTGCTTGCTAATTTATAGTCTCTTGGAGGGACATAATACTGAACGGTGTCGCTTGGGCCGAACCTTACAAAGTCAAGATCGCTGCCTTGCTCGAAATTCGCCATATAATAGTCGTCTAGGGATTCATTTTCTCCTCTACTCAGGAAATCCTCATAATTCTGCTTTGCTTTCTCGGCTCTCTCACGACTCCATCTCCATTGCCCGCTGCTCGGGTGGATTCCGAAAAGCTCGTATCGCATTGTTGGGCGTTCAGTACCTCTCCAGAAGGTATCCCATTTACCGGGCGAACTTTCTGTACCTGGTAAAGATAACTTTCTCACCCTGCTTCGGGCATTTTTTGAGAAAATGATGAGGACATCATGTCCTACAGATAGACCACGCACGTCCTTGAACTGAGCTTGAACATTCTTGATTCCGCGCGGGATGATGATTGTATTGCGGTAGTTATGCTCGCCAAAGATTTCTGAAGTAGCCAATCGAATCAATGACGAAACCTTATCGCCCATATGGATCACCACAAAGCCATCCTCTGCCAGCAAATCCCGCATCAGGACCAGCCGCTCGTAGATCATGGCGATGAAGGAATCAGCGCCCTTGCCCCAGGTGTCGCGGTAGGCGATCTCTTCCAAAATGTTGGGCTTCTTGGTGAAGGTGTCTTCGCCGATTTCGATGTCCATCGAGAAATCCGCGCCCACGTCAAAGGGCGGGTCGATGTAGATGAGTTTGAGGCCGCCCTGCTTCTCGATCTCTTCACGCAGCGGGCCGTTCTTCAGCGAGGAGAGGATGAGCTTGTTGTCGCCCCAGATCAGCTTGTTCGTCCAGCCCTTGAGCTGGCGGCCCCGGGCGTCCAGGTCGAAAAGAGTCAACTGCCTGCCGGCCTCCGACCTTTCAGCACGCGGCTCGTCCACCTGCTCGATGACCTGGAAGGGCAGGACGATATTGCAGACCTCGTTTGTCTTGCCGTTCCAGACCAGTTCCACCTCTCGCTTGTCCTCAAAAAGCAAAAACCGGTATTTCTCCGGCAACGGCTTGTCCGCCTCGATAAAACGGACAATCTCCTGCTGTTCCTGTTCTGTCAGACGCATGTCGGCTCCTTTTGTCGCTATCCTATCCAGCCGGTTTTTTCGATCGTTCTGATTGATACATCTGTTGGAAGATCTGCCAGGGATTCAGCTTTTTTTCCAGTTGTTAGTTAGTCGCTCTGTGCGTTCTCTGTGAGCTCTGTGGTTGAAACGTCGTTAGCCTTAATCCTCCAAAAATAGTCCTATAAATAGTAATAGCAACAGTAATCATTAGTTATGCTCGTCAATCCCCAAAGGGTAAGAACCTTGAAGAAAGAGAGCCAAACGAAAGGCCCAGTTATCTACTGGATGAGCCGCGACCAGCGTGTTAGCGACAACTGGGCTCTCCTCTATGCCCAGGAACTGGCCCAAAAGCATGACTCGCCTCTGGCGGTGGCCTTCTGCCTGGTTCCCCAGTTTCTGGGTGCGACCGGCAGGCAGTATCGTTTTCTGCTGCAAGGCCTAAAAGAGGTGGAAAAGAACCTGCAGGCCCTGAATATTCCCTTTTTCCTTCTCCAGGGCGATCCCGGAAAAGAGATGGCGCGCTTGCTGAGCGAATTGGGTGCAGGAGCTCTGGTCTCGGACTTTTCCCCCCTGCGTCAAAGCCGGGAATGGAAGGCTGCTGTCGCCGTCGAGACGGAAATTCCCTTTTACGAGGTAGATGCCCACAACATCATTCCTTGCTGGTTTGCCTCTCCTAAACAGGAGTGGGCCGCCTACAGCTTCCGTCCCAAAGTGAACCGTCTTCTCTTCGAATTTACCGATGAATTCCCGGCCTTGCAAAAGAGTCCGGAAAGGAATTCTCCCTCCGAAAATGGCGCTATCGAGAATGATTGGGCAGCAGCGCAAGGATGCCTCAAAGCAGATACTGCACCGGAAGCAAAATGGATCATGCCGGGAGAGGCGGCGGCTATGAAGCAACTGGGCAATTTCCTGGAGCATAAGCTGGCCGGTTATGAAAGGGACAGAAATGATCCCAATAAAGATGGCCAGTCCGGCCTTTCTCCTTATCTGCACTTCGGCCAGATCTCAGCTCAACGTATCGCCCTGGAGGTTTTGAAGAGCATGAAAGACGCCGGCTCATTTTTAGAAGAGCTGATAGTGCGAAAGGAATTGTCGGACAACTACTGTTACTACAACCAGCATTACGATGACATGCAGGGCTTTCCTGCCTGGGCAAAAACGAGTTTAAGTGAGCATGAAAAGGACAGAAGAGAATACCTCTATACTCTGCAAGAACTGGAGAGGGCCCACACCCATGACGACTTGTGGAATGCGGCCCAGCAGGAGATGCTCCAAACTGGAAAGATGCACGGTTACATGAGGATGTACTGGGCCAAAAAGATCCTGGAGTGGACTGAGTCGCCCGCGGCGGCCCAAGCCGCAGCCATTCACCAGAACGACCGGTATGAACTGGACGGCAGAGATCCAAGCGGCTATACGGGAATTGCCTGGAGCCTTGGCGGCGTTCACGATCGAGCCTGGAAGGAAAGGGCGATCTTCGGCAAGGTGCGCTACATGAGCTACAATGGCGCAAAGAGCAAATTCGATGTGAAGACTTACATAAGCAAATGGAGTCATCCTCAATGAATAGCAATAATGTTCAGCCAAACGTTTGGTATTATGGCCTGGCCGTGCTGATAATATTCATAGGATTTGCCGCATTTGCCGGATCCATCTACTCCGGCATAACTGACGCAGAAAGCGGACTCTTGCAGATTGCAGCACCAGGAGATGCGAACCTTAGTATATCGGAGCCGGGCGAATACACCATCTTCTACGAGAACAACAGCTACATGAACGGCAAGTTCTACAGCACGAGCGAGCAAATATCGGGTCTGGAGATCAATGTGCGGGAAAAAGCCACCGGCCTTGATTTGGCCACCTATCCGGTAAATAGCAGCTTCACCTACAGCCTGGGCAGTCGCAGCGGTCGGTCCATAATGGCCTTTACGGCTCAACGTGCCGGCATCTATCAGATTAATACGTCGTATTCAGGAAGGGAAGGGGCCGAGATCGTACTGGCTATAGGAAAAGGCATCGTTGAAGGCATATTCTCATCAATTATGATCTCTATGGCGGCCCTCTTCGGCTCCATCGCGATTGCAGCCGTAATTTCCTTTGTTACATACAGCAGAAGAAAAAAAGCTCTTCTTAAGCTTGAAGAAGAAGAGAAGATAATGAGGGGCGTTCCTTGATATCATCTATATTTATTCAAATCCTTTAGCCATGCCAAGGCTAGCTGAGATAGTGACTGTGCAGGAAGCAAGAGTTTGTGCCTATTCGCCGCCTGACCCTCCTCGCCTGTAACTGAAATTATGAAGCTCAAAGAGCTTTTTGTTCTAAATTTATTAAATTACATCACCGCTTTATGTCGCAGAGTTTAATATCAAGTTGCGCATACGGAATAATGGGTGTAATGATGCCTGCCGCCGGAACAGACACCAAATCGCTGATCAATGCATGGAGGAAGACCAATGAACAGGAGCTCTCCAATAGCCTGAAAATAGAATACGGCTTTTCTCCTGCTCTCGCTCGATCACTTGTTCAGCTTATGCATGAGCATATAGAAACCAATTATGGCAACCTCCGAGAAGATTCGCAGGTTATCTACCATGCGATTAGCGCTAAAGAAGGTCCAGGAAAATCAATAGACAACCTCAATATTGTGCCGGTTACTCTGACGATATCCCATCCGGATGACGCCGCCGTTCTGAAAGAACGGGGAGTTCCTGGCTTAAGGAAACACAAACTTCTCAGATTTGCTAATGAGGCGTATGATCAGGGCGGTCTTCTCATTCAGGAAGATTTGGCGCTGCTCCTTACAACCAGCATCCGTACAATTCAAAGAGATATGCAGGAGATGAGAAGGCAAGGCATAGTCGTTCCGACTCGTGGC
>Ga0351901_1013_pt1 | contig 64426 bp, 66 predicted proteins | sample BONcelHT113001D4_FD_206875 | JGI IMG/M metagenome (GOLD analysis project Ga0351901, IMG submission 206875) | Enriched cells from coal bed in the Powder River Basin, Montana, United States - BONCAT cells T11 rep1 HSBNCT.T11.300.1.D4 ...
AAGGAAGACGCTTCAGGACAACGGAGCAGGATGCGAGGCGGTTTAACGCGCTGACCTCTTCCAGCCATGTTGAAATGCGTATCCTTTTTTCTCGCCTATTGTTTTTGCCAGTCCCCAGAAGATAACTTTATTAATATCATAAACAAATTTTTGATAATCTTGATGCTCCTCACTCATAATAGAATTACTATTTTATGCCATACTATGAAAATTTCTCAAAAAGATATTTGAATAAGGAGTTGCCACACTAAAAGTTGTAAGGTTGTTCAGTTATGAATGGATATGAATATATCATAGCAATTCAGAATTTTTATTAAATACTCTTTTAAATGCCACAAATGAGGCTATTCTAGCGATGTGCTAACGGATTTCTCAGCACTGGCCTCGAAGTTGATACAAAAAATAAATAGGTTTAGCGTTACAATTGTTTAAGGGTGATGTAGTTGGAAATTAATAGTGGAGACACAGCATGGGTCTTGGTTTCAACAGCCATGGTCATGCTCATGACGCCGGGCGTCGGTTTGTTCTACGGTGGTCTGGTTAGGAGCAAGACCGTCGTCTCGATGATAGGCCTGTCCTTTCTGGCTTTTGCTCTGGCCAGCGTACAGTGGGTGCTGTTCGGCTACAGCCTATCCTTCGGCTCGGATATATCGGGAATCATCGGCGGCCTGGACTACTTTGCTTTGAGCGGCGTGGGGCTGGGTGAGGCGCCACTAGCTGGAAACATTCCGCATCTCATCTATGTGGCCTTTCAGCTGGTCTTCGCTGCTGTGACTCTCGCCATCCTCACCTCCGCCGTGGCGGAGAGGGTCAAGCTCAGCTCCTTCATCGTGCTGGCCCTCCTCTGGACCACTCTGGTCTATGATCCTCTGGCCCATTGGGTCTGGGCAGGGGGCTGGATGGCCCAGATGGGAGCCCTCGACTTTGCCGGCGGAACGGTGGTGCACATCAGCTCCGGCTTCTCTGCCCTGGCTATCGCCCTGGTCATCGGCAAGAGGATGGGCTACGGCGCCTACGTCATGGAGCCACATAACATACCCATGGCCATGATAGGAGCGGGCCTTCTCTGGTTCGGATGGTTTGGCTTCAACGCGGGCTCTGCCCTCGCGGCCAACGGTCTCGCAGCCTCGGCCCTGATCGTCACCAACACCTCTGCCGCAGCGGGAGCGCTCACCTGGCTTGCCGCCAGCTGGCTGAAAGGAAAGCCCAGTGCCCTGGGAATGGTGAGCGGCGGCATAGCAGGCCTTGTGGCCATAACCCCTGCGGCGGGCTACGTTGACGTTACAGGAGCCGTCATTATCGGAGCAGTTTCAGGTGTGCTCTGCTACACTGCCCTGCTCTTTCGCGTCGGTCGCGGCCTGGACGAGAGCTGTGATGCCTGGGCGGTGCACGGCATGGGCGGCCTGTGGGGCGCTATTGCCACAGGCATATTCGCTACCGCTGCCGTCAATCCCAGCTACACCGGCCTGATCTACGGCAACGTTCATCAGTTTGCAGTGCAGATAATGGCAGCCGGTGCATCTGTGGTCTATGCCTTCGTGATGACGCTTATCCTGGCCAAGATCGTTGATCGCTTCATGGGCCTGAGGGTCACAGAGGAGGAAGAATACGTTGGCCTTGATATCGCCCAGCATGGCGAGAAGGCCTATGCTTGAAGGTGATAAGAATGAAAAAAATCGAGGCCATCGTGCGGCCAGAGAGGCTGGAGCAGATCAAGAAAGCCCTGGAAGAGATAGGTGTTGTCGGTATGACTGTAATCAATGTCCTGGGCAGGGGCGAGCAGAAGGGCATCAAGCTACAGTACCGGGGCGGAACCATGGAGGTCGACCTCCTTCCCAAACTCAAGCTGGAGCTGTATGTAGCGGACGAAGAGGTCGATTCAGTCATGAAGACCATATGCGATGCCGGGCGTACCGGCAAGTTCGGAGACGGCAGGATCTTCGTCTCCCCGGTGGAGAAGTCGGGCAAGGTGAGGACGGGTGAGGTCTTCACGTGACTACTCCCACGAATAAATTCGTGGGCATCTAGGCTTTCGCCGCAGACTGTAGTCCCAGTCTGAGAATATTTTTTGAAGCATTGAGATCTCGATCCATGACCAACCCACATTTAGGACAATTATGGACTCTTTCCGAGAGATCCTTCTCCCCAACCATCCTAAAACAAATTTTTTCAATATCACATGGTGCGAAGCAAGCTTAAGGGAAGGCGGGGCACCAGCCAGCGCATAAAATCCTTGTAAGATATCCTGGCCGCAGCAATCTCGATATACCTGTCCAAGACCTCCTCCTGACAGGCCATGATGCGCAGGAATATATCCGGATAGCTGTGCATTATTTTTGAGAAGAATAGAGCGTACTTCAACTCCTCGCCGAATTCCTTATTGCATCTCTTCTGGTAGGCCTGGGCCACCTCTGGAGCAGGCACCTCTCCTATCACCTGGCCGGCAATCTTGCCGGAGTTGAGAGCATAACAGATGCCTTCTCCTGTGAAAGCATCTACAAATCCCGCTGCATCTCCTGCCAGGATCACTCTGCCCAAGGCCGTCATCACCTTGTTGCCGCCTTGCGGTATAAGGTGGCCATGAAGCCTCTTACCCTCGGAAAAGCCGTTTTTCGTCAGGAATTGCAGCATGGCCTGGCGAGGATGATGCAGGCGAGACGACAGGCCGCCTATTCCCACAGAATAGTATCCCCTGTGAGGAAAGATCCACCCGTAGCCGCCCTCCGCCACCCCGAAGTGAATGTCTAAAGTGCTAGCCAGACGCTCCTCGATCTTCTGGTCGTCTTCTTCAATCTCTGCAACCAGGCATACTCCCATGCTCTCTCTCCGGTCTGGCCCCTGTATCCTTTTTTTCAGCCCATCCTGGCATCCGGAGGAGATCACCAGAAACCGGCATCGATAGATTTCGTCTTTCGTTTTCACAGACACATGGTCGTCCTTTTCCTGGAAGGCCAGAACCTTTTGTGTCTTTATGTCGGCCCCAGGCTCTTGGGCCTTCTTCAGGAGAAGATGATCGAAGCGGCTTCTGGTTATCAGAGTGGTGAGATTGTAGCCAGTGTGCCTCTCCTGGATTTGATTGCGAAAATGGACACGTGCTCCCGTTATGGTTCTCTCGCAAATGTCGCTGGGAAGGTTAAAATCCAGCAGCGAGGCTGCTCTGCCAGAGAGAGCGCCCCCGCAAGGCTTGTACCTGGGAAAATTCTCCTTTTCCAGGATCAGGGTATCCAATCCCTGCAAAGCTGCCGCTCGGGCTGCCGTAGATCCGGCCGGCCCAGCACCAACTACGATCAGATCATACATTGCAAATAGGGTTGTGCATGAGATTACTTTAAATAATTTTCTACAGTTTGAATCAAATAAAATTGCCTATAGTTAAACTAATCTGATCAGGCAATCTTAAATAATTGGTCCCCCTCCTTAAACCCTGGTGTTTTGATTGGGACTTTTAGATGACGCATGTGCGGGCAGACTGACTGATGAGATGAAGATTGTAGCCGAAGCTGAAGGCAAGACCCCTGAGTTCATACTTAGAGGCATTGCATCCGGCAGGATCGTGATCCCCCGGAGCCCTTACCGGTATACCAAACCGGTGGGCATAGGCAAGGGTCTCGCCACCAAGGTCAATGCCTCCATAGGCACCAGCAGCGACATCGTGGACGTGGAGATGGAGGTGGAAAAAGCCCGCGTGGCTGAGGCGAGCGGAGCCGATACGCTCATGGAGCTTTCCACAGGCGGAGACTTTAGGGAGATCAGAAGGCGTGTGGTGGAGGCCACCACCTTGAGTGTAGGCAGCGTCCCCCTCTATCAGGCCTTCATCGAGGCCATAAGAAAATACGGTGCAGGCGTGGATATGCCCGAGGATGACCTCTTTCGCGTCACGGAAGAGCAGGCGCATGCGGGCACGAACTTCATGGCCATCCATACAGGCATAAACAGCATCTGCGTAGAGCGGCTGCAGGGCCAGGGCGGGCGCTTTGGGGGCGTCTGCAGCCGGGGTGGTGCCTTTATGATCGGCTGGATGCTTCATAACGGCAAAGAAAATCCCCTTTACAAGGACTTCGACTATCTCCTGGAGATCCTAAAAGAGCATGAAGTAACGCTCAGCCTGGGAAATGGCCTGCGTGCCGGAGCTGTACATGACGCCACCGATCGGGCTCAGATCCAGGAGCTGATCATAAATGCCGAGCTAGCGGACAGAGCCCAGGCCGCAGGCGTGCAGACTATTGTCGAGGGGCCCGGCCATATTCCCATCGATGAGATCGAGGCCAATGTCAAAATTATGAAGCGCATGACAAATGAGCGGCCTTTCTACATGCTGGGGCCTTTAGTCACAGATATCGCTCCTGGCTATGACCATATCGTGGCGGCGGTGGGTGCCAGTCTCTCCAGCGCCTACGGGGCGGACTTCATCTGCTACGTCACTCCGGCAGAACATCTGGCTCTTCCCAATGTGGAGGATGTAAGGCAGGGTGCAATCACCGCCAGGATCGCCGCTCATATTGGGGACATGATCAAAAACCAAGATCGCGAGCAGGATTTGGCCATGGGGCGAGCCCGAAGGGATATGCAATGGGAAAAGCAATTTCAGCTAGCCATTGACCCGGAGACGGCCAGACAGGTGCGGGCGAGCAGATCACCAACGGATTCGCAAGTATGCACCATGTGCGGGGACTATTGTGCTCTGAAGATAATAAAAGAAAATATCGACCTCGCTCGCTAGCTGAAGAAGAGACTATAGCCGAACTGAAGAAAGCTGGTGCTGGAGAGAAGGGCCTTTATCTTGGCATCTGCCGACCATCTTTTCCCCTCGAAGCGAATCTGGCCTGCATCCGTCTGTTTCTTAAAAGCGGCTATTTGATCCTTCGATTTTCCGACCTCGTTTAAGGCGCTCTCTGTGGTGGTTATTATGATGGTAGAATCGCTGTAACCTCCATCAACCACTCTCTCGATCCTTGCGCTCACCATATCCATACCCACGCGAAATACGCTTCCGTTGTCCCTGGTTACAATCAGGTCGATCTTCTCGCTGCCAAGCATGTTTTTAAGGATAAATGGCGCATTTTCGACCTTGCTGTTGTAGTTGGCGACATCGCTTTGTATGCCTGGCATATCCAGGGAAGAAGCATCAGCAAAGGAGATTAAGAGCATCAACAAAACTGCGAGAGAGAGTATCGTGTGTCTAAGAAAGGACATCTGCATAGCAGGCGCTCATTCTTGATGAGATAAATATCTTATCTCCACAGAATCCTTTAAGTACAATCTTTTCAAATAGTAGATCATGGATGTCCTGGTGCTCTGCATTGACCGCGACAATGATTTGGGCCGCAAGGGTGGAGTCATAAGTCCGGTCGTGGGCAGGCAGGCCAATATCGAGGCCGCCCTAAAGCTTGGCATGGCCGATCCAGAGGACTCGGATGTCAATACCATCTTCGGTGGCATAAAGGTCCTGGATGAGCTTGCCCTTTCCGGCAAAACCGTGGAAATCGCCTCCCTGGCCGGCGACCTGAAGGTAGGACTGGTCTCCGACAGCAAGCTTGCTGCGCAGTTGGAAGTGTTGCTGGAGCGCTTGCATCCAGACGGAGTAATCGTAGTCTCAGATGGAGCTGAGGACGAGGCCATCCTGCCCATTATCCATTCTCGCATCAAGGTGAACGGGGTACGCCGGGTTCTGATCAAACAGAGTCCCAACCTGGAGAGCACCTATTATCTTCTAAAACAGGTATTCAACGATCCCAAGATCAGCCATACCGTCTTCATTCCTCCCGCTTTAGCTCTGCTTATGTTTGCCATCTTCAGCCTGCTTGGCTACCCAAATGGCGCTGTGGTGGCCATCACCGGTGCAGTGGGCCTTTATCTCCTATTTCGGGGCCTGGGGCTGGACGACTCTATGGAAGAGGCCAAGCAGACTCTGAGAAAATCCCTTTATGCAGGCAAGATCGCATTCATAACCTACATTTTGGCGGCTATGCTGGTGATCATTGCCACGGTGAGGGGATTTGCCTATTCCTGGCAGTACTATCATGAACCCATATCTCCCGGATTCTTCATTCTGATGATGATCTACCTTCATGAGAGCATCTGGTGGTATGTTGTCGCTGCCCTGTGTGTGGATCTGGGCAAGATCATGGACTTGTACCTGGAGGGCATAAGAGATGCTCGCACCATCTCCTATCTCTTTTTCTTGCTGGCAACAGGTCTTATCATCTGGTCTGCAACCGGCTTCATCCTGGCCAGCAATACCGACCTGAAGTTCGGCATCGGTATGGTGGAATCTGTGCAGTATCTGGCCATATCGGCGATAGTCGCCATCCTCATAACCGTGGTAGGGGTCAATGTCTCCAAGCGCATAGCCGGAGAGGGGCCAGAGCAGCCTGCCAAGTAATCGATAATGGTGATGGGCTATGCTGCGAATTCATACCTCGGGCGAGAGATGCCTTTGCGACTTTACATTTGATTTTTTCTGGCAGCATCAGGGCTCAAGATTCGACATGGATCAGACCGTAAGCGGCATCAGCTTTCGCAGAATGGTGCAGGCCCTACGCCAGGGTGAGACTGTCGAGATCCTGGGGGACGCGGGCAGCCGCCTGGGCTCCAGCCTTGGTGTGGATCTGCTGCGGCTCGGGGGAAAGGGTGGGCCCGTTGAGGGAACAGGCAAGATAATCGTGGACGGCAATGTGGGCAGCCACATGGGAATCTCCATGCTTCGTGGAGCTGTCTACGTATCAGGGGAGATAAAACATCCTCTTGGAAACGTTGTGCAGGTACAGAGCGATCTAACTGGCTACAATAAATTCGTCTCGGCCACAGAAGCATTGGAAAAAAGCCTGCGCGTCCTGGAGCCGAACTCAGCCGACAAAGATGGCCTGACCATCGGCGACGGCATTTTAAGGGATACCCTGGGAGCCAGAAATCCCACAGATAAAACCGTCCGCCTGCAAGGCGATGCGGGAATGAGTACCGGCATACTCATGAGCGCAGGCCAAATTGAGGTTTTGGGCGATGCCGGCCCTAACACGGGCGTGCTCATGCAGGGAGGCAGAATTGTGGTAAGGGGCCGGACCGGTGACTTCACTGGCGCTGAGATGCGAGGCGGGGAGATCTTGGTGGAGGGTGATGCAGGAAGCTTCACCTGCGCTCGCATGAGAGGCGGGGCCGTTTATGCCAAAGAAGGAAAGAGCGTGCCGCCCGTTCGCATGCAAATGCCTAGCTCCCAAGAGCTGGCAGCTCTCGCAAAGACCCTGAAAATTCCAATTCTGCATGCCATGATGTACCGCAAAATGTGCCTTTGAGCGGCCGCGAAAATTGGAATAATAAAATATGATAACAAAGAGCCTGCGCTCCTGCTATTTTCTACGGGCTGATCTCCTCTATAGCCACTTCGCCCCCAACACCCATCACGATGGAGAATATCCACTCACTGAGCTTGGCGCAATGCTCAGGAATGCACTCCTCGATGCAGCCCGCGCAGGGCTCGAAAGCATCAAGCGCCAGCAGTGGATCGAAACGCCTACCACGAGGTTTTACAGTGCAACTGAGCCGATAGGTCCTGATGCCATCTGCCGACTCCACCTCTCTGGTGATGAGATTATCCTGTAGGAGCTTGGCCACAATACGGGAGCATTTTCGAGAATCGATCTTCAAAACCTTCCATAGATCACTCTGCAAGGCTCCTTCAGGGCGCGACTTTATATACTCCAGCGCCTCCTCAGCAGACATTTCCGACCTCTCTAGTCATCTTCATTCAACTGGACTTATGAGGATAATGTTGTTGCCACGTAGGATAACCGATCCCAAAGAGCGAGTCTTCTCGCCGCCGATCAGCTCCACTGTCTCCTGGAGATGAAGGTTCAAGTATTCATCTACACTGTTGAGAATTCCTTCCAGGACATAGCGAGGTGAGCCCTTCATCTCCACCTGAATCTTACTGCCTACCAGACTCTGTACCTTCTTAGTTGGGAACATAAACCTGACTCCTTAGTAATTTGAATGATTGATCAATTTGCGCGACTGAAATTGAGCGCAATTCTCAGGCGGATACCACGCCTTTTACGCCCTTCACGCTCTTCATGATCTCTTTTTCGATGAAATTCTTAAGCGTCATCTGTGAGAAGGGGCAGCCTGCGCAGTGCCCTTGCAGCTTTACCTTGACTATTCCATCCACTATATCGACGAGCTCGACATCTCCGCCGTCTACGCGAAGGCCTTCCCTGATCTTTTCCAGAGCGAGCTCGACGTCATCCTTGAGGTTTTCCATGAATATTTCAGTCCCCTTTCACCTTTATAGATGTAACTTTGTGCCCGATGATCGTATACCTTATCCCTTTTAAAGCTTCCTCGAGCTGCTTTATGATCTTTTCGCACTTATCGGAGCCGACGACGGTGTTAACCATGACTCCCGGCTCAGCGTGGTCCCGGATCGCTTTCAAGGCCATATCAGGGTTCTCGTTCAGCCGGAAGGTCTTCCATGTTTTCGGCGCCATTCCTTGATACTCCATGAGGTAAAATCCGGTGATGCCCAACTCCGTTAAGGTATTTATGACTCGAACCAGGTGCTCGTGGTCCACGAAAATCTTGACCATCGTCTTCATAGAGTTCCCCAGTATCTATTGGACATCAGACCTTAAATAACTTCGCGATTTAACCAGATATTTTTTTATCCTACCCCGGCTAAACGGATCTCACCATGGCCATGAGAGATATTAGAGATGTGCTGAAGAGCATGGGAATCCACGAAGAAGAGATCCTCTCCGCTGCAATGCAGCTTTACTTTCCTCATCCGGGAGTGGAGACGCGCGAGAAGGCAGAGGCTGTGTTTCGGCAGGAGATGGCACTCGCTTTATCCGATCCCAATCTGGCGCTTCTTATTTACGCCGGTGTCCTGCTGGAGTCAGAGGGAGAGAGATGCAATCTTCCCAACCTGCAGCCAGCCGACTATGAGAATGATCTAACCTGCCTTATCGCGGATGAGGTCTTGGGTCTTGCCATTGCCAAGTATGTAGGCGGCTACAAAGGACTGTTCGATTACGTTCGCTACGACAAGGCCAAGCCGGGAATCCTCTCCCGCCTGGGCCCCTTTATGGATGATGTGGTGGCCGGGCTCATCGGAGGAGTGTCCGCCAATATGTATACTCGGGCGGCTCTGTCCGAAGGAAGCTTACATTGAAAGACCTGCTCTTTGCACTTAAGTCGGGATTCGGCTGGCTGTCTACCATACCAGTAGGCATATCCATGGAGGGCATTGAGGCCCTGATGAGGCATGTTTACGTATTTCCTCTGGTGGGCCTGTCCCTGGGCGCGATTTTAGGCGGCGTGGCCTATATGGCGGGGCAGGCGCTGTCCGCCAATCTGGTGGCCATCGTGGTAATAGTTGCTATCTACAAGCTCTGCGGCATAAATCATATCGACGGGCTGGCCGACTTCGGGGATGGAGTGATTGCCCATGGCACCCGAGAGAAAAAAGTCCAGGCCATGAAGGATGTCTCCCTGGGAACAGGAGGCGCAGTCTTTATAGCCATAATCCTGCTGGCCGCCTTCGCGACTATTTCCGACATACCCCGCACTCTTTTGCCCCTGGCTCTGCTGGTCGCGGAAGTCTCCGCAAAAGAGGCCATGATCTGCTTTGCCGCCTTCTCCACTTCCCTGCAGAAGGGCTTTGGCCAGATCATGATTGAGCGGACGGGTTCGAGGCAGTTTCTTCTGGGCCTGGCAATATCTGCGGTCTTGTGTGCAGCAGCGTTAGGTCCCCTGGGACTGGCTGCTCTGGCCGCGGCTCAGGTGGCCGCCCTTTACATGGTTCTTGTGGCAAAGAGAAACTTTGGAGGAGCCACCGGTGATGGGATCGGCGCGACCAATGAGGTGGCAAGAGTAGTGACCCTGGCGGTAGCTCTGACTTTAGGAGGTGTTCTTCCCTGGATGCTCTGGTGATGGCCGGGGGACGCGGCTCGCGGCTGAAGATGGGGGAAAAGCCGCTAGTGACTCTCTTTGGCAGGCCGCTCATCGATTATGTGGCCCTGGCTTTGGAAGATAGCTCAGTAGACAGCATCTTTGTGGCCACCACAGAGAATGTGCCCCGTACTCGGGAGTGGGCTGTTGAAAGGGGTCTATCCGTGGTCGAGACAGGCAGCTACGGCTATGTGGCGGACATGATTGAAGCTGTGAAGAAGGCGGGGGTTACTGACCCAATTATGATCATCATGGCCGACCTGCCCCTGGTCACTTCTGATCTGATCGATGAGATCATCGAGGTTTATGAGGGGCGACCCGAGCCGGCGCTCTCCACTCATACTCCCCTCGATCTGCACAGCCGTATGGGGAGAAGGCCCGATTCCCTCTTCAACTACCAGGGCCGGCTCATCGTTCCGGCAGGCATAAATGTATTGGATGGTGCCGAGATAGAAAAGGAGCAGGAGGACTTTCACCTGATATTGGAGAGAATTGAGCTGGCGGTGAATGTGAATGTGGCCGGGGACCTCATGCTCTGCGAGAAGATAATGCAAGGTGATTTCCTTTGAATAACTCCATAACCATAAACGGTGAGAAATTCTCAGCCGATGACCTGATGCTGCTTTCCGGAGAGGATGAGATCAAGCAGCCCGATCAGATCAAAGGCTACGTTCTGCTCGTGGCCAAAGCACTGAGAAATCCCATGAGGCTTCCCTGGCTGCTCAAGGACATATTCAATCTCTGTATCCAAGAAGAGGATCAGAGGGACATGAGGCTCTGTCTGATCCGGGTGCAGGTGGAGGCGGAGCTGAAGATGAACCAGGATATCCAGAGGTTTCAGCAGAGACGTTACGTGGCCCAGGTGATCGAGATCCTGCTCTTCAATGAGCTCTTGCTTGCGCCGCGCGAGCCGGTGGAAGAGGGAGAGGTGGAGTAGAGCTACAGAACTTTTTTTCGTGCAACTACATGGGAAAATCCGCTACGTTAGCTTTATTAACCTCACGACCATTCTGGCGTCGGTGGGTTGCTTGAGAACGATAGCCTTTTGCATCTTGTCAGCCGCCTTGCTGATCTCTTCCTTCGCGAACGGTGCCACGATACCGGTAAGCTCGAATCTGCAAGCTGCGATTGATGCTGCCTCCCCCGGCGATACCCTGCAGGTAGCTATGGGAGTCTACGACAAAATAACCATACAAAAGAGCCTGAATCTGGTAGGCAATGGTGCGGTTATCCGGGCCGGAAATAGAGACGCCTGCGTAAACATAGATGCCGACAATGTGGGCATCAGCGGCTTTGTAGTCCGGGACGGTTTTTATGGAATAAAGCTCAACAGTGTTTCAGGCTGCAATGTTTCCAACAACACCGTAATCTACTGCGCTCAGCCCGGCATTGCCCTTATCTTTTCCGATGGGAATACAATCACAGGAAACAATGCCAGCTTTAACGGCATAGTGGGAGAGGGCTGGTATGGAATATACCTCTCCAACTCCAACGACAACCTCATCACGAACAATGTGGCCTACGGCAACGGCGCTTACGGCATCAATCTCTTTCCATCCTGCAACAATAATACGATACGCGCAAATGTGCTGCAGGGAAATATGTACGGCCTTTACATGTTCACAGATTGCAGCAACAATCTCATCGAAAAGAACGATCTGTCCAGGAATACCAACTCCGGTCTGGATCTGCGCATTAACTGCACGGGCAATCTCATCATCAACAACACCATGGAGAATAACGTGGTGGCCGGACTGACTCTTATGGAAGAGTCAGGTCAAAACACCATTAGCGGAAATGTGATACGAGGCAACGGACGCTATGGATTACAGATACAGAGCCGCTCGGATGGCAATACCATCATTTATAACAACATCACCGACAGCAAGACAGGAATATTCCTGGAGTCGAGCAAGAATGAAATCTACGGCAACCGCATAGCTGACAATGTCATTCAAGCCGACGATCGGGGAATAAACCGCTGGAACGCACAATATCCCAAGGGCGGAAACCTCTGGAGCGATTACCATGGCCCGGATGAGATGCAAGGACCCGGGCAAGACGCCTCTGGCAAGGACGGCTTTGGGGATAAGCCCTACATAATTAGCAAGACCGCCAAAGATCAGTACCCGATTATGGGCGACCAGGTCAAGCAGATTATCATCCTCTCCAAGGAGCTGACGCCAACTGAGGCAAGGGTGGGTGACAGCATTGCCATTAAGGCAAAGCTGCAGTCCAGGTACGATCTCCTGCAGGTAACCGCTCGGGCCCATCAAAAAGAATCGGGGGCGCAGGGCTACTGCCGACTGGTTTTGTCCGGGGATTTCTATCAAGGAGCCTTCTCCACGGCTCTGCTGGAAGCGGGAAAGTATGAGATTGTCCTGAGCGCAAAAGATGCGCGAGGATATGAGCTGCAAGAGGCTTTGGGTGAAATCAAGGTTACCGCTCGACGCGGCTTTACCTCTTCATAAGTTGTATTTTATAAGTCACTATTGTATCAAACGGGGAGATAATGACAACATTCAGATCATGTTTGGGGTCCTGTTTAGCAGGAGTGGGCATCTTGACGCTATTGGCGTTATTGATGCTGGCAAATGCAGCACACGGGGGCGAAGCCTATTGCGACGCCTGCAAAGGCGAAGGCTGGGACCCTATGGCAAAACTCGACGAGATTGGAAATCCTAACGCTGGAAAGACGGAGGTCATGCCTGGCCTGAGCACGGCTCAGAAGAACCGGGTGGGAATCTGGAAACAGCCCCTCGCCGGCTTCAATAAAACCGATGGAACTGAAGTGAGCGATTCTGCGCAGGTAAATGTCCCGGAGGACAGCGTCTCCCAAAAGCAGATAGTTAAGAAGACCGAGCCGCGCAAAATCGCGGAGGAAAATGCTTCAATTGTGCGCAGCGCAAAGGCCAAGAGCATGCTCGCTCCTATTGACGAGGTCACTGGCTCCGTGGTCTTGCTGGACATCAGCGAGATCAGCAAGAACGCCACGCAGCACATCACGGGATCGATTGCCATTCCTTATACTAAATTCCTTCTCAACAGCACATATGTGCGATCGGAAGATGAGCTGACAAAGATGCTGGGAGAAGCCGGAATTTCCCGAGACGATCCGGTGGTCATCTACGGCGAATGCATGCCCTGTGGAGGAGGACCCGCGCCTGCTACCTTTGTCTACTGGATCATGAGATCCCTGGGTCAGGAGAACGTCAGGGTGCTGGATGGAACGGTCAAGGATTGGGCATTAGCCGGAAAGCCGACAGCCACAGAGACGGCGATCTTGCCAGCCAAGACTTACACCTCGCAGATTAATCAGGATTTCTCAGCCGATTATGACTATGTGAAAAGCGGCTCGGCCCAGATCGTGGATGCAAGAACCATGAAGGAGTTTGGCGCGGGCTCCATTCCCGGAGCAATCAACATTCCCTACGAGAACGTTATCATCAATAGCAAAATCAGGGACGAAACCAAGCTTGATCGAGTCTTCGCCTTCCTTGACAAGAACCAGCCGGTGGTAGTTTACACCAATACCGACTTGAAGGGATCTGTGGTCTGGTTTGCCCTGACTCTCCAGGGATATGATGCCCGGCTGTACTCCTATGAGAACTATCTGCAAAATCAGGCCGCACTAGGCAAGGCAGATGCGACTAATGCAGCGGCTTGAATAGTATCGGGGCAAAGACCATGAAGATATCAAGAATTGCCATGTGCATCCTGCTATTGATGGCGATATTTGCAGGTGCTGTATCCAGCGTTAATGGAGAATGCTCCACCTGCAAAGGCGGATCGCCCACCGCCCAACAGGACGTGCTGAATAACGAGTGGGCGGTATTCCTGGGCAAAGAGAATGCAACAACTACAGAGGTGATGTCCAGCACAGACGGCCTGGTAAATCCCCGGTATAACCGGCAGAACAATCCGTCCTTGCAGGCAGAGAAAAGCCAGGCATCATCCGATAGCTTTGCCTCTGTGCTGGTGCCCCTGGAGAGCACCAATAATTCAGGGATAATTCTTGATATCAGCCCCGAATCTGCGGAGTTCATTCCCGGAGCTATAAGCATCCCTTATACCGAGTTTCTTGGTCCGGGAGGCGTTCTCAAGCCAGTGTCCGAGATGGCGGCGATTTTAGGAGAAGCAGGCATATCGCAGGATGATGCGATCCTCATTTACGGTGAATGCCAGCCTTGCGGTGGAGGGCCATCGGCTGCAACTTATGTTTACTGGATAATGTTGTATCTGGGCCATGAGAATGTCAAACTGCTGGACGGAGGCATCGACGACTGGGTGGCGGCCCTGAGGCCGACGGCAACACAACCAGCAGCATTGCCTTCCCAGAACTATTCACCAGCCATTAAGGCCGATCTTCTGGCCACTTATGAGTTCGTGCATAGCGGCACGCCCCAGATCATTGACGCCAGAACGGCCACTGAATTTGAAGCAGGATCGATATCAGGAAGCGTAAATATTCCTTATGACCGAGTACTGGACGGCAAGAGGATCAAGGATAAAGAAGAGCTGGATGATCTATTCTCATCTCTGGATAAGAATAGGTCAGTTGTAGTCTATACCAATACCGGCGTCAAGGCTTCCATGATATGGCTCGCCCTGAGTCTACTGGACTATGATGCCAGAATCTACTCCTGGCAGGATTGGCAGGCCAATTTGCCTCATCTTAACATCGCTCTACAGAAGGCTTACGCAAAGCCCAATCCCGCCAAGATCGGAGATGTTGTCCAGATAACGGCGCTCTTCGAAGAGAAGAACATTAGCTCAGAGCGCCTGCCAAAAAACGTCAACCGGAGCGAGAGCGAGACAATTCTGACCATCAAAGGGTGCGCTACCTGTGGATTTGGCTCGCCGCAGGGATATGCCGACCTGACTAGCAACGGTGGCGTGGTGAAGATAGGCTCCACGTCTCAGGCACAAAAAAGCGCGGCGGAAAAAGGTTTCACTGTATTGGCTCAGGTATTGAGCCCTTCCGGAGATGCCGTCTCCCGGGTTATAATGAAACGCATCAAATCTGACGGGGACGAGTTTACCGGCATTTGGAATGCCAATGTGGCAGCCGGCGTCTACAGGGTCAATATTGTAGCCACTTTAGGAGAGATCACCGAAACCTTCCCGGATGCCATGCAAATTGAGGTTGTCCGCACCAGTAAATATAAGAATCTTGGAAATGAATAACTGGAGCTAAGCGTGAACTCTAGCTCATTTGCCTATTTTATTTTATTGGCTGGCTTGCTTAGCTGTGCGGCCGCTTTCCCCATGCAAAATGCGCTCGATAACAACAAGGCCAGCATCTGGTTTGAAAAGGAATACAACAGCTACTTCAAGCCAAATGCGGATGATGATATGCCTCCTGTCATTTATGGAGTGAGCGTAAGCCCCTCAGCGCTGAAGATAGGCGCTCCTAGAAGCGAGATCAACGCTTTTGTCCATGATGCGGGAAGCATTGAGATGGTCTATGCCGATATCGGCAATCGCATGAACCTCATGCTGGATCTGAATCAAGACGGTAGATACACAGGATACTGCGGCTCCAACCTGCCGCCCGCAGCCTACAAGGTTACAATTGTGGCCATTGACAAGTCCGGCAATGCGGCAAAGGACGAATCAGCAACCCTTACCATTCGCGACCCCAATGATCTCAACAGCAATGGAATCGAGGACAGTCTGGAAAAGCAAGGCGGAAAAGATGTGAAGGTGATCGTTCTTCATGACGGCAATCTGAGCGGTGTAGCTCCATCCGAGGATCGCTTCCATATCCTGCCAGGGAGCGCCTTGACGGTATCCGGCGACAAGCTGGAGAAGATTGCCAGGACGGATGGCGTCAAGGGCATCTACAAGGACCAGAAGCTGAAGGTTTTGGCGCTGCCAGGCCAGAGCAGCGGTCCGTCTTCGTTCACCGCTTCTCGCGATGATCCATGGAATATTGATGACCCCAGGATGAATAAAGGCTACACGGGAGAGGGCGTGACCGTAGCCCTCATTGATACTGGCGCGGATCGTGATCACACGGCCCTGGCAGGCAAAATTGTGGCCTTCAAGGATTTCGTTAACAACCAAACCGATTCCTACGATGACAACGGACACGGCACCCATTGCGCCAGTCTTGTCGCCGGAGAGAAGGGCACAGGCGTAGCACCGGGAGCAAAGCTGGTAGTAATTAAGGTCATGGACCGGGAAGGGGCGTGCTACTTATCTGATGCCCTCAACGCACTGGACTGGTGCCTGGAGAATAAAGAGCGTTACGGAATTAGGGTCGTATCCTTTTCCGTGGGCGGTGAGAGCCCTTCGGACGGAACATCTCTTCTGGATGAAGCCTGCGACAAAATGGTAGAAGAGGGGCTGGTTATGTGTGTGGCAGCAGGAAACTCCGGCCCTGCCGCCTCATCCATTGTCATTCCCGGTGATGCCGAGAATGTGATAACCGTGGGCGCTGTGGATAGCTCCGGCACTATCTTCGAATTATCCTCGCGGGGGCCGACTGCCAAAGGCGACACCAAGCCCGATCTGGTCACGCTGGGTGTGGATGTGGTCTCCGCCCTGGCCGGATCGAAGAGTGACATGAGTTCAGTGAGCGGCACCTCGATGGCCGTTCCTCAGGTCTCCGGTGCCGCGGCAATACTGCTGGAAGCAAAGCCTGATCTTGCCCCGGCTGATGTGAAGAGGGTGCTGCTCAAGACTGCAGACGACCTGGGCCCGTCCGGACAGGATAATGTTTACGGCTATGGGGCCCTCAATCTGACCGGTGCCCTGCACAGCATTAATGCGCCTCGCCCGGGGCTATCGCCTCCCGTTCTGGAGGAAATTAAGCTTAACCGGAATGATTGCCCCGTAGGCGAGCCGGTCATGATCGAGGCGCAAGCTCTAGGCGATATCAGGACCATAAACGCCAACATCATAGGGCCGGACAGAAATATGGAGATACCCATGGACGACTTCGACGGCAACGGCATCTTCTCTGCCCGCTGGGAGACGAGCTTTTGGAGCCCTGGCGACTACCAGGTAAAGGTTGACTTGCTGGGAAAATTCGGGGAGGTGGACGATAAGGCGGTCCCTTTCCGTCTATTGGAGAAGAGGTGAAGCTGGTATGTCTTCAGCATGGCAAGAGATCGCTCGGTTCGGCAAGAAATTGGTAATTTCCGGACTTACCAGCTCCCGGTTCGGAAATATCAGCCTATTAGAGGGAGATAAGATCATTATAACCTGCACCGGCAGCATGCTTGACGAGCTGGAAGAAAGATTGGTGGTGGAGGTTGATTTAAGCCGTCCCTGCGATCAGGACAAGATTGCCAGCAGCGAGACCTGTGTTCACCGAGCCGTCTACCAGAGCACCATAAACAAGGCCATCATCCACACCCATTCTCCTTACGCTGTGGCTCTATCTCTATTGGAGAGAAGGACAGCAGAGCCACTGGATAGCGAGGGCATGATCTTTTTAGGAACAATGCCAATTGTTGAGGGCCAAATCGGTACAAATGAGCTGGCCAGGGCCGTATCTTTTGTCCTGAAAACAAATAAGGTATGTATCGCTCGCGGCCATGGCGTATTTGCCGCGGGCAATAGTCTCTGTGATGCTTATACGGCAGCCTGTATGGCAGAGCATAGCGCGCAGGTTAGATATCTGGTAAAAGCCTATTCAAGGGATAAATTTATATCTTTACCCTCACTTCGATAATATGAGCGGGTAATCCTAGTTTTTGAAATCCACACTGAACCCCCCACTCTCCTACCCGCTCACTTTAAATTTTATATTTTGCAGATGACCGTCTTTTCTCCGGCCAATCGTCAAAAGATCTATTAATGCCGGAGGTTAAAGGTCTCCTATGAACTCTTCTCTGGAGCTCGGAAAGATCATGGGCATACCAGTGCGCCTGCACTGGACATTTCTGTTGGTCATTCTGTATATTGCCTGGGCTTTTGCCTCTTTCAGCCAGACAGTCTACGGAAAGACTTATGGTTTCGGCGACATTGAGCCGCCGCAGCTGCGATGGCTCTATTCTCTGCTCTTTGCCGTAATTCTCTTCGCCTGCGTGGCCCTGCATGAGCTGGGTCATTCCTATATCGCCCATAAGAACGGAATCAGCATAAAGAGCATAACTCTCTACTTCTTCGGCGGGGTGGCTTCCATGGAGGAGATCCCCAGAAATCCCCGCCTGGAGCTGCAGATGGCCTTTGCCGGGCCGGCTGTAAGCGGGGTGTTGGGATTGATCTCGGTTTACCTGGCCGGACCTGCTGCCGCTTTTGGTGGTGCAGGCAATGCTCTGGCCATCATGCTCTGGACTTTAGGCATCATGAATCTCATCCTCATGGCCTTCAATCTCCTCCCTGCCTTTCCCATGGATGGAGGCCGCCTTTTGCGGGCCTGGTTTGCCACCCGCATGCCATACATTAAAGCTACCCGGCGTGCTGCGGATATAGGAAAGATCTTCGCGACGCTTATGTTTCTGCTGGGCCTGTTATCCTTAAATTTCATGCTCCTCTTTGTGGCGTTCTTCGTTTATGTGGGGGCATCTGAAGAGGATAAGGCTACCGAAATAAGCGTCAGCCTGGAGGGAATACTGGTCAGAAGCATAATGTCCACCCCGGTGCGCAGCATCGCTTTGGAAATGACACTTGAGGAGCTAAAAGAGCTGATGTTCCGAGAAAAACATAGAGGCTATCCGGTAATGTCTGGCGAGACCCTGGAGGGAATCATCACCTTGACCGATCTGCAGAAGGTTCCAGAAGCTCTGCGCACCCAAACCCGTGTCGATCAGGTGATGACAAGAAAGTTATATTTGATTGGCCCTGAGGAGGAGGCATCGACTGCCATGAAGATGATGAATGAAATGCAAATTCGCCGACTGCCTGTGATCGATAAGGGCCGATTGGTGGGCATCGTCTCCAGGGAGGACCTGGTCAGGGCCATTGAGCTGTGCAGAGAGCGGGAACATTAAGAGGTAATCAATTTGGAGAATACGACGGAAAAGATGAAAGAAGACGGCGCGCCAACTTGCCTGCTGGTGGAGCCGGCGGAGAATTCCGCTGGCTGCGAGTCCCATGAGATCATAATAGTAGGAACGGCCCATGTCTCAGAAAAAAGCGTGCAGGAAGTAATCGGCAAAATCGAGGAGATGCGGCCCGATATCGTGGCTGTAGAGCTGTGTCCTGCTCGCTATCGGGCTCTTATCGGCCAGGAGGTAGAAAAGGAGATCAAGATCAGTGAACTTTTAAGTGGCGGAAAACTCTTTTTCTTCCTGGTGCAGTTGTTTTTGGCCTACATCCAGAGAAAGATCGGCGAGGAGCTGGGGGTCAAACCCGGCTCGGAGATGCTGGCGGCCATCGAAGCTGCCAAGAAAGCTGGCGCGCGGGTGGCGCTGGTCGATAGGGACATAGGCATTACCATTCAGCGCTTCTGGTCGGCCATGGGATTTTTTGATAAGATCAGGCTGGTCGGATCCCTGTTACCCGCGGCTCTTGGCTGGGGCGATAAAGAGGAAATTGATATTGACAGCATCACCCAGGCAGATATCGTCTCCCAGATGATCTTGGAGTTTCGCAAGATCTCACCAGGAGCGGCGAATGTGCTGGTAGATGAGCGCGACGCCTACCTGGCTCGAAATCTGTTCTTGCTCTCCAAACAGGGCCGGGTGCTGGCCGTGGTAGGGGCTGGCCACCGAGAGGGCATTCTCAAGCATCTGGAGCATCCAGAGAACATTCCCGCCCTGGAAGGCTTGAATGAGAAGCCCGGCAAAAAGATCACCTTTGTCAAGATATTTGGGGTAGTGGTGAGCCTGCTCATCCTGGCCACCATTGGTCTGGTGCTGATCACAGCCCAGTCCAGCGAGATGATTCTCCAGGCCTGTGTCATCTGGTTCGTTGTAACGGGAGTGCTGTCGGCTTTAGGAGTGGTCCTGGCCAGAGGCCATCCGCTCTCCGCCCTGACGGCGCTCATGGTGGCCTGGATGACGACCCTCAATCCCTTTGTGGCAGCGGGCTGGTTTGCCGGAATGGTGGAGGCCTGGAAGCTCAAGCCGACCGTATCCGACCTGAAAACGCTGGCTGCTGCAGACAGCTTTAGGCAGATGATGCAAAACCGCCTCTTCAAGGTCATCCTGGTGGCTGCACTAGCAAACGTGGGGGCCATGCTGGGGATGTTCATTGGCGTCTATCTCATCTGGCAGTGGCTGGGACTGAACATTTCGGCAGAGATGATATGGGAGATGATAAAAAATGGATATTCTTCAATTTTTAATTATTTTTAAATTTTCCGCTCGGAGACGACGGCAATTCCCGCATCCTTGATCTTGTTCTTGCGAGCTACATTGAGCAGAAAGGGCGTCAGGCTCTCGACCATGGAGGAGACGGCCAATGGACCCGCGTTCAGTGGTCGGAGACTCTTTATCTCACCGGCCAATTGCGCAGTGATATCTATATCCTCTGCATCATCGCCACAGATAAAAGCATCCGCCTTCATCACCCGATCAATATCCTGCAAAGCCGCGGCGCAGATGGTATGAAAGGCAGAGACCACTCTAACGCCTTTTGGGAGCAGCGACCTTGCCTGCAGGGCCGCGCTTCCCTCGATAGGTGGAAGATACTGGAAAAACTTACCGTTGTAAATCATGGGCACCACGGGCGAGATGACGAGCTGGCTCTTGTAGGCTTCTGACAGACCCGCTGTAACAGAAGCCAGGTGCTCATAGGGCACGCATAGCACGACCACGTCAGCCGTAGCAATGGCACTGGCGTTGTCCGTGCCCTGCACATTGCCAACCTCCCCTAAGAGCAGTAATACCGCGGCCGCGCTCTCCCTGGCTTTATCAACATTTCGTGAGCCGATGATGATCTCATGCTTTTGACCCCAGCGCACGGCAAATCCCGTGCCGATATCTCCGGTTCCGCCAACAAGAGCAATTTTCATGGCCTTCGCATTAACCCCCTATTATTTTACAGTTTTGTGCCGGAAAGCATCTTTTGCAGGAGGAAGGATAGGATCACGAAGAGAAGGATCCCCAGGCTCAGGCTCTTGACGATTCCAATTCGATTAACTCCCAGGAGAACAATGGTGACATAGCAAAGCCAGGGCGGAGTGAATATCAGAAGGCTTCTGGCATACTCTTCCACCGTCTTGCTGCCGCCCTCCGCATAGATGAGCAAAAAACTGAAAGCAGTCTGCAGGGGCAGGGTGGTGATGAAGGCAGAGAGCATGCCCCTACCCTGGCTGGCGAAGTAGGCTGTGAGAACCGTCACCGCTCCGCCCAGGAGGAAATAGATTGCCAGACGCAGGTCGGAGCCCGCTAAATATGCCAAATAGGATGCTAATTGCATTTTTAGAACCTGCTAAAATATAACAAGGGATGGCACGAGATGCGAAAGGGAGTAGCAATGAAGGGGGTAATAAACGTCACCTCGTGCCGCGAATTCCTGCATTATCCTATCATAATGCAGCTATCACTATTAGGTCTCTTCTCCTTTATTAAGTTTTAGGTTGAAAAACCGATAGGACTTTTTATAAATTATTATGAAATCAAGCGGGTCTTATGGCCGCTTCGACCTCTGTCATCCCGGCATCAGTCTTGATGCCTAGTCCCCAAAAATGAGTGCGTGAGGCCCGATGCCCGCGCTCTCGCAGCCGCTCTATTGCATCATCTATCTTGCCGGGGGTGATGTGCAGCCTCTCGCAGATGCTATGATGATCATAGTACATGGGCACCTCTACTTCGCTTGCACATGTGTCGAGGAGTTTTTTTGCCCGGCGGCTCAGGCCCTCCCAAGCAGAGGCCTTCTCGATTACCTGCGCCTCCTGTATCCCGCCCAGCCAAAGAGGGCCGGCCAAAGTCGTCTTGCCAAAGCAGTGGCGGCACTCTCCCCCAGGCAGGGGCTTTTCCAGGAGAACAAAGCTGCCGCAGCTACGGCAGTGCTCGACATAGCCCAGTTTTTCCAGGCATCTATCCGCTGCTTTTGCCCCCTTGATCACACGCAGGTAAGTTCTCACATAGTGATCGGTAACATGGGTGAGCATGGGCTGCATGGCTTTATCCAGGCGGGCCAGCTCCCGCGCCGCCAGGCCGAGCAGAATTCTGGCCCCCATCTCCCGGTGATAGTCCGTACGCAGTGGTACTGCCATGTACTTGCGGATACCGCTCATGAGATGGGCACCGCAGAGGGGAGCCGTGTCGGTGGCGGTGATGAATAGATAAGAGAGAGCTGACCGGCTGGCTGCAGAAAGATAGGAAGAGGGTGAGCCGAATGGGTCCAGGTCCACTGCCTGGAAGTGCTGCTCATGCAGGAGAACGTTGGCATTGCAGCAGGTTACAGTGCCGTCCAGACAATTTCGACTCAGGTTTCTTTCCATGAGCTGGCAAGCCTGGGGGTTGACATCGTTTAAGGTCACTTTTTCTACACCGGCTTCCTTAGCCACTCTTAGACCGCGAATGCCGCTGGCAGATAAGGCATCCAGATAGTCGGAGAGGCCCAGGCTATTGGCCATGGCTACGCCGATATCCCGGTTGAGAAGCATCTTGGGATTGTAGAAAGCGCCCTCTGTCTCGAAGGTGATGGCGCCCTCCGTTATGAGATTCATTAGAAATCATTCTCTTTTTGGAAGGGCGGAGCGCTGGCATCAAATGGCCTGGAGTCCGTCCATTTGGGCGGCAAGCTGGATGTCTTGCGGGATATCACCACGACACCGCCCTGCATCCTTGTGGTAGGAAGCTCTTCATCGGCTGGCCCATACACAGCATATTTCTTAACTTCATCCGAAAGCATCGCGTTGTCTAAACCCGCCCGGAATGGCCGGATGAGGGGACGGAAGTCAAAGGAACGGGACTCGGGCCCGGGAAGAGAATAGGGCTGGTCGCCTATGCCGTCATTATTCTCGTCTTTGCCCCGATAATCGTTGTAGTAGTTGCCGATAGTTGTATTCCAGATATTTAGACTGGTATTCTCATAGGCATTGATATCGTTTCTAAAGAAATTGTTGCCGAAGACGAGGTTATTGCGATTCTCATTGAGCCTTATGCCGTGCTTATTGTCCGAGGCGTTGTTGTCGTAGACGGCATTGAACTTGCAGCCTCGGGACAGCTCAAGGCCGTTGAAGTTGCCCTTGGCGGTGTTTCGGATCAGCATGTTGTAGCTGCTGTTCTCTTGCAGGCTGATGCCGATGCCAAATCCTGTCATGATCTCGCTTCTGCTGTTATCCTCGGCCAAATTATCAGTGATATTATTGTAGTTAGACGAGGTCGTCACCAGGATTCCGTAATAATTATGGTCGGCTCGATTTCTTCTCACCTGGTTATAAGACGCATTCCAAAGGGACAGCCCAAAGGTGTTCATGGAGAGGATATTATCCTGGATAACGCCACCATTCGTCTCTTTAAGGAGTATTCCTGTGTTGGTGTTGTTAATAATGCTGTTATTGTCGAGAGTAACATCGCGAGACCCAACAATTTCCAGCCCGTATTTTTTGCAGTTGGTTATGCGACATGCAGTAACTTTAACCTGGGAACTCTGCAGGATAGAGGCTCCCGTATCGCATCCTTCCATGGTCGTATTCTGCAAGACCAGGTCCTGCACATTATCTGCAGAAATAGCCACCTGCGCTCCAAAGATGCTGCAATTTTTTATAGATATGCCGTCGCCCCTTACAACGACGGCCGAATTGGGCTCATCAAAGCGCCCTCCTGCCGCAGCAGTAGGATTTTGCATGTAGTAATTAAACTTGGCAACGCTGTCCTTGCTCACGCCAATGATGCGAAATCCAGTGATAGTGACACCATCGCTGTTTACTCTTATGGCAGGTTTCTGCAGAGCAGCAGAGAGAATGGGGCCGCCCTGGCCCTCAATGGTTAACGGCCGGTCCACCTCGAAGCGGCTTACTTCTCCCGGACCTACTACGATCGTGTCTCCCGCTTTGGCCGAGTTTATGGCTGTCTGGATATCAGCACCCGCCTGGATAACGCTTGCCTGGACGGGATCAAATGCTGCGTAAATGAAAAGCACAAAAGCTAGAAGCGCGAAAATTGTCTTACCATTGCATTTATTGACGGAATATCTCACGCAGGAAAAATTAGTGTCTGAAATGGCGCATGCCTGTAAAGACCATGGCCATGTCGTGCTCATTGGCAGCATCAATCACCTCTGCATCCCGTATGGACCCGCCGGGATGAATTACTGCAACAGCTCCGGCCTGGAAGGTCTGATCCAGCCCGTCTCGAAAGGGGAAGAACGAATCCGTGGCAGCTACCGTCCCTCGGGTGCAAAGACCATGCTCCTCTGCCTTTTCCGCACCAAAGCGCGCTGAATCCACCCGGCTCACCTGGCCCGATCCTATGCCTATGGTCTGGCACTCCGACGCATAAACCAGGGCATTGGACTTGACATACTTGGAGACCTTCCAGGCAAATCGAAGAGCTTTGCTTTCCCCGTTTGTGGGAGATCTCTTGGTTACAACCTTCCATTCCTTGAGATCACCTGTATCATAATCCTGGAGCATCATGCCGCCGAAGATGCTTCTTTGATAGAAGCCCCTATAAAGTTCGTCCTTTCGGGCCAGCAGATCTCCAATATCCAATATTCTGCGATTGGGCTTCTTCTCCATAAGCAGCTTCAGGGCCTCGGGCTCATAGCCTGGAGCCAGCAGGACCTCTACGAAGCTGTCGCCGATGGCGCGAGCCGTGTCCACATCCACGGGCCGGGAAAAGCCGATGACGCCTCCAAAGGCGGATTTGGGATCGGTGGCGAAAGAGAGGCGATAGGCATCAGCAAGACTTTCGCCATAGGCCACGCCGCAGGGATTGGCATGCTTCACAATGACAGAGAGGGGCTTTTCTACCTGGACGCTATCGTACTCAGATAGATCGATCAGCATCTCAAGCACCGTTTCCGCATCGACCATGTTGTTGTAGGACATCTCCCGTCCATTCAGCTTCCTGGCTTTGTGCAGGCCCAGACCATTCTGCTTGCTGTAGAGTGCCGCCTTCTGGTGCCAGTTCTCTCCATAACGAAGATCCTGCACTTTCTCATAGGCTGCCGCCGCATAACGGGGCATGGAGTTCGTGCCTACCTGAAGGGCGGCAAGCCTAAGCGAGTCGCTTTGCAGACACCTGTAGAGGGCATATGCTTCCAGGTTATTTCTCGTCTGCAAAGAAAGGCCGCTCGTCTGCTTGATCTCTTCTAAGACTGATGAGCAATCGACGTTGTCAAATAAAACAGGACTTCCGTTGGCCAGCGCTTGGCGAATGAGGAGTGATCCCCCGGTAGTTGTCTCATATCCAGGATCGCATATCAAAAGGCAATCCGTTCCCTGGCCAGGGAGCCGGTCACAGATTTGCAGGCCAAGCTGCTCCAAGCCGGGGAGAATGGGACTTGCCACCTGAGCCTGATCTGACAGGACGACGACTTTCTTGATCTTCATCGAACCTCTCTTCTTTCATCGCTGGCGCTATTTTAACTTTTTGCCAAAACGCTTCCACCCAGGCAGATTCTTAGCAAATGTCTTCAAAAATTTATTTATCGGACTTGAGAAGATGAGGGAGGAGAACAGGACTCGAAACATTACTATGCCAGAGATAAGCTTTAAGCTCCAGGGCGCCTCTTTTAGGAATAATGGACATTTGTGAGGCGGTCAAGTATCATCCCCAGGGCTGCATCATCAGCTTTGAGGTAGTGCCCGGCTCCTCCCGGCTGGCTGTGCCTTCCGGCTTTAATCCCTGGCGAAGGTCAATGGAAGCCCATCTGACGGAGGAGCCGTCGCGAGGGCGGGCTAACCGGCAACTGATGGAGGAGCTGGCCAGAACGCTCGGTATTTCCGAGCTAAATGTAGAGGTCTTAAGCGGCCACAAGAGTGCCAGAAAGCTTCTTTTGGTAAAAGGGATGGCAACGGATGAGGCCGTCTCGGCATTAATGCAGAAGATGAAATAATTAAGCAGGAAAAATATGGCTTGGGGTAGAGATGAGCATGAGATCCGTCCCAAGAGGACTTATGATCTAGAGGCCCTGGAGGAGCTGATCGCTTCCCTTCTCGATGCTTCCTACCAGGGTGCGGCCATCATTGTGGAAGGAAGGCGCGACCTGCAGGCCTTGCGTGCTTTGGGCCTGCCAGGACCCGTGATCATGGCCAGTCGCCGATCGGCTCTGGACCTGGCAGAGGATGCTGCCCGAAGCTACGCTCAGATCATACTACTCACCGACTGGGATAGCAAAGGCGATGAGATGTGCAAGACGATCGATTACCACCTACGCTCGATGGGCTCGCGACCGGACAAAGAGATCCGAAGTCGTCTTAAAAAGCTGGTCAAGAAAGAGATAAAAGACGTGGAGAGCCTGAGCCAATACGCACAGAGAATGAGGGAGCAATATGGTATTTAGGATAGCAGTCACCGGGTCACCCGGCATCGGCAAATCCACCCTGGTAGCGAAAGTGGCCACAGCCACAGGCATGCGCGTGGGAGGAGTGCTGGCACGGGATAAGCGTTACAAAGATCGGCGCATCGGCTTTGAGCTGCTCGACCTTGCCACGGGGGCCGTGGGCATGCTGGCCGATGAGACGGGCAGCGGGCCGCAATTGGGGAAGTATCGCGTCCATCCGGAAGACCTGGATGGCATAGGAGCGCATGCTGTGGAAAACGCCCTGAAATGCGAACTGATTGTGGTAGACGAGGTGGGTCCCATGGAGCTGACCAGCCACCGATTCGTCTCCTCCGTAGAAATGGCCATCGCCTCATCTAGGCCCATGCTCGTGGTGCTGCACGAATGGTCCAATCACCGTCTGGCCAAGAAAATTCGCAGCACATTTCAGGTGATAACCGTAACCCAGGAGAACCGTGAAGCTCTTATCGATGAGATCGCCAAAGCTCTTTCGGGCAAGAAATAGGCCAATCAGAGCCCCAACTTCTTAGCTCTGATAAAGGCCTCTTCCGCCTCATGATCGAGATGCAGTGACTGGTAGGCTACACCCAGGTTCTTCCAGGCCGTTGCATATTCCGGCTCGATCCTTATGGCCTTTAAAAAGCAGCTTATCGCCTCCTCGTGCCTGGCTAAAACCCCTAAGGCAACGCCTTTGTTGTTCCAGGCATAGATGTCGAAGGGATCGATCAGGAGCGCCTCTTCATAGCTTTCGATAGCCTCCTCATGTCTATGCAGGTTGTCTAAAGCCGCGCCCCGGTTATTCCAGGCCCTTCTGCCGTCCGCTCCGAGTGGATTGCACTCAATGGCCCGGGCATAGCTCTCCACCGCCTTTTCATATTGCCCCAATCGGTGCAGGGCAAAGCCCCTTACTATCCAGGTCCGGGCATTGTATGGATCGAGGACCAGGGCCTTTGCAGAGGACGCTGCCGCCTCTGCATTCCTATCCATCTGGCTGCAGACCAGAGCATGAGCTCTCCAGGCATCGGCATCATTAGAGTCGAGCAAGAGGGCTTTTTCCAGAGCTACAGCTGCCTCATCATACCTGCCCAGCTTTCGCAAAGCTATGCCCTTCTTATACCATAAGTCAAAGCTTGGCGGTCCAATTCTCTCTGCCTTTTCCCAGGCCGATACCGCCTCATCGTAGTTTCCCCGGGCATAGAGGGCCTCGGCCTTTGCATTTTCATCTTCTTGCATATTAATTCCGAACCGCAAGCTCTTTATCATCGGCACTATTTGACGGCCAGCTTAAACTCATGGCGGTGCAATTGGGGTTTGCGTTGAAACCATATTCAAGTATTGGCTCATATAGTAAAGTATATATTATACATATTACTAAACTAATATTAAATGTCTAGGGGGTAGTTTCGGAGGGGTACGATGAAACCACAGCGGTCCGAGATATTAGGCCGAATGATTAGGTTCCTCAATCTGGACTCAGATGGCCTGAGGCGAGTTGTGCTTGAGTCGATTGTGGAGGCTAGAGAGTTTACGGTAGCCTCTATTCATGAAAGCGTATGCAAGAAAATTGATGTTTCCAAGAAGGTGGTAGCCTCCATGATCGGCTACATTTGTTCACGTTTGGGAATATTGCATGTCAATAAAAAGTCTTATCGCACGCCTATGAGCTATGTTTTAAGGGATGAATATGCAGATATAGCCAGAGCAGTACTGGCTAGCTTATGACCAATGTCAAGAAGGCTCCCCGGACCGCCACTACGCTCAAGGTCCGCTCTAAATCGGAGTACGCAATAAGCCGTAGCCGTGATCCGTATCATGAGCTAATGCTTCGCCTTTTTCAGGAGGAAACAACGGCGCAGCGCGGGGGGAAATTCCTGGCAATTGTAGAGGAACGGCAGAAAAGCGGCGATCCGTTGAAGACCGCAGAGTGGGAGCAGCTTCTGATAGAACTGAATGTCAGTCGATCTGCCTTTTACGCCATGAGAAACAAGCTACTTGGAGCAGGCCTGATAACAAACAAAGGCGGCGAGTACCGGCTCTCCGGGATGTTCAGCCGCGATCTGATGGACATGGCTCGTTGGTGGTGGACGGCGGTCCTTGGCAACAACCTGGAGAACTTATAAGCAAGCTTTTAATTCAGTCATCTGCTTTTCTATGGTCTCCACCACTTTGGCATTCTCCATAAACTCCAGGCTGCCCTGACAGAAGGGACAGAGGAAATTGGCCTCGCTCGCCTCGTCGAAGATGAACCTGGCACACCCATCGGTACAGGCATAAAAGATGTTCTCCTTCTCATAGGCCAGCCTCTCGTCCAATTTGCGCAGCAGCCTTTTGGCTTCCGATTCCAGCGCCTTTTCAAAATTCTCAGGGCACAGTTGCCACAAATAAGTGAGCCAGCCTGAATCAGGATCGCGCTTGCGTCGATATATGGCCAGCCTGTGTTCGTAAAGCAGGTAGAGGGTGCGTCTTACGGTATTCAGGCTGATGCCGGTAAGCTCTGCCAGCTTCTCGTCCGTTATCTCTTCGCCTGGTATGCATTCCACAATGCGTAAACCATCTTCCCCTACAAGCTTGTTTAGATACGCTCTATGAATAGACTCTTCTATGACCGTCAATGAATCACTACCTGGATATAAGCTAGCTAATACTCGATTTGCTTCATACATCACCCAGGGCACTGACTTCTGCATTGGCCCCAAGTTTGCTTTAGATTTATATTACGTTTTCCTTCTATATATCTCCATCGTGAAGATCTTTTCAGGTATTAAAAGTGGCTCTTCGCGATTTTCCATTTGCTAACCCCAGGTTACTATGGTTTTCCAGTTGGTAATTAGGCGCTCTGTGCGCCCTTTTATGAACTGTTGTGGCTCTTTGGTGGAAACGTGGTCAGCAATTGGTAAAACAAATGGCTGACGATACTACCACCACCGCAGACACAGAGCACACTAAGCACTCGCAGAAGACCCGATTAATCGATTGTTAGTATAATATAATTAATGTTATTGCGGCGACGTCTATCTATGTTTTTTGCCGAACAAATAATAAAATTAAAAATTATATATAAATTTCCCTTCGGAGGTGGGCTCCACCCGTCCCTTAGCTCGACCCCGCCTCCCCCAAGAGAGCCTTGAGCTTTTGTATGGATTGCAGAGCCTGGTTGGCCTCGTCGAGTTTTTCCTGCTCGTAGTACTGAAGTATATCCTCAATTGGTGCTTTAAGGCGGTAGACCTTCATGGGCCGGCCGGTGCCATCGCTCCTGCCCATCGTCTCCTCCACCCAGTTGTTCTTCCGGAGAGTACGTAGCGCGATGCTCACCTCCGGCTGGCGCAGATCGGAGCCTCTCTCAATCTCACGGGAGGTGGCCTCTGTGCCGCTGGCCAGATAGGCGATCATATTGGAGACCTTTCTCGGCACTCCCAGGCTTTTCAGCGTTTCTACAACCTCAATATCTTTTTCGTCAAATCTCATTACGAACGATTCCTTCATTGTTATCTTCTCCCTTATTTTTACTCCCTTGCAATAAATGGAGTACGTTATGATATAAATAGTTTATTTATGTAAAAAAAATTTATACTATTATTACTACATTCAGCAAATGCATTAAAAATAAATAACTTTGTAAAAATTTGAATTACCTTCTTTTTATCTTCTCGATAAATTGCCTCTTCTTCTCCACAGCATTCATAGCTGCCCGGTCGACTTTCGCAGTCATCTCTGCCACATCTCTTCTCGCGTCCTGGCCGACAGCCTTTTTTATGGGCGTGTAGGCAGCTTCCCGGAAGCGTGGGGAAAAGTCCATCACTTTTCCATCCATATGGAGCAATGCGCCCTCTCCTGCCTCGACGGTGCCGATCTCATCTACCGCCACCCCGGCTTTGCCAATGGTCCTGGCGATCTCTTTCGCCTCTTCCTCAGGAGCTATTATGAGCAGGGCATCAATGGAGACACCCAGATAGTCGATCAACAGGTCGTCGAGCATCTCCAAAACCCGCGGATTTACCAGGCGGCGCATCCTCTCCTCCTCGAAGTGCAGCTTCACTTTTGCCGTGTAGGAGATCTCCTTGGCGTCGCCGCGAATGCCACCATTGGTCACGTCGGTCATGGCATGAATGGTAAGATCCTCCTTGAGCAGAGCTTCGCAGGCCTCCAGGAATTTGATATTCAGCGTCTCTTCTACTACTTCATGCCGATCATAGTAAAGGGCAGCCGAGCAGACAGTTCCCCCTCCGGCCCCCTCGCTCATCATGATCACGTCACCAGGACGGGCGCTCTTTCTGGGCGTGAGCTTGTCAGAGACGCCTACAGCTCCCACACAACCGGTCAGCCGGTCGCCGATGACCATATCTCCGCCGATCCGCAGTGTACTGCCGGTGATGAGAGGAACGCCGATCAGCTCCGAGACGGTGGCGATCCCGGCGATATGGTCGAAGAGCTTGGAGACATCCCCATCATCGGCGATATGAATGTCCGAGAGAAGAGCGACAGGCTTTGCGCCCATGACGTAGACATCGCGTAGAGCTGCGCGAGTCACATGAAAGCCGGCCAGGAAAGGATAATCGCTGAGGCGGGAGTGCATGCCATCTACGGTGACGGTTATGTACTGTCCTTTGGCTTTGACCACGCCCGAGTCGTCCAGCTGGCGGGAATCGACCACGGCATCGGTTCGACCGATGACCTCGGCGATTTTGGTATGAGTATAAAAATCGCCTGAACCTCGCGAGCCCACTCCATAGTCACCCATGGAGACGCCCACATTCTCCAGCCGGAAGACCTCGCCCCGGGGATGCAGCGTCGCTGCCGCCTCCTCCAGCACCGCCTCCGCCAGGATGAGGGCTTTATCCTCCGGTATTCTCTTGACTTCTCTGATCAGTGAGATGAGCTTGGACTTTATCTCCGGGTCCTCTCGTAGCAGGCCCCGCTTGGCAAATCCTTCCAGATCCATGTGGCGCAGTTGTACTCACCTGTAGTAAAGTATTTGGCAAGGCGTTTTTGTCCGGGGCAGTGACAAGCCGGAGGAGCATCAGGTCTGAGCATAATGTTTATGGGACGGCAAGAGAAAAACTTCTGCTGATGTAAGTACTGCGATGTGATCATTGCCCATGAAAATCTTGCAAGCATATCATCAACATCTACCGTGATCATGAAATCATCCCAGAGGCAACTACTCGGAAATTCCGATTAGTTCAAACCGAGGTCATCCGCTGGGCGGAGCGGCTTGTGGACTTCTACAATCTGCATGTGATTATTGTCATCGTCAAGATGATGCTTGGCAAAGGTCCGGAGGAGGGTAATTGAGCCCCATCAGCACTTCATCTCCTGGCAAAGAGCCGCTCTAATTGATTTTGATCTATTGTCACCATCACCGGCCTGCCGTGCGGGCAGGTGAGGGGATTATTGCAAGAGGAAAGATCCTCGACAAGCTTTCTCATTTCAGCAAAGCTAAGCTCCTTTCCTGATTTTATGGAGCCCTTGCAGGCCAAAAGCTTGAGAATCTCATCTTTATTGGTCGAACCGGGGCTGACTATCCCTCGAGAAAAAAGGTCTCTTAAGATGTCGTGCACCGCCTCGGCGCTCTCCAGCCGCCTCCCTAAGGCCGGAACGGCCCTGACGCTGTAGGTGTTTCCCCCAAAAGACGAGACATCAAAGCCTATGTCCTGAAGCGTCTCCTGCCAGGAGGACAACATGATTCTCTCGCTGGGTGACAGCTCCAGGGAGATGGGCTCTGCCAGCTCCTGGCGGATCTTTTTGCTCTTGTAGCGTTCTTGCAGGAGCTCGAAGCGGATACGCTCTGCAGCGGCATGCTGGTCAATGAGCACCAGCCCCTCAACACCCTCCGCCACGATGTAAAGCTTCTTGATCTGGCCCAGTATGCGGAGACTGGGACGCTGCGGCTCTACCAGCGACTTCTCCCCCGCCTCCGGGCTGAGGGGAAGAGTACTCTGCTCACAGCTTTCCGCGATGGTGGCCTGCCTGACGGGGGAGGATACCACCGGACATGGCAACCCGCCCGGCATATCTTCCGGCGCGGACTTTGCATGTTCCTCCAGAGCCCTGGCCGCAGCCTGAGTGAGAGCGGAGGCGATCTCCTGCTCATGCAAAAGGCGGATCTCTCTTTTGGCTGGGTGAACGTTCACGTCTACAAGCTCGGGACTTATCTGCAGGGAGATGACGGCCACCGGGCTTTTTCCCAGGGGGATGATGTTTCGGTAAGCTTCCCGTACTGCTGCCGAAAGAGTTCGGGAAGAGACCGCCCTCCCGTTTACGAAGATGAATATCCTGTCCGGACTGCTTCGCACGGCCAGCGGGTCTCCAATGACCCCGGAGAGGGTCCAGCCAAGACCAGGCTCCTCCAGCCGGGCCATGCCTTTCAGAGTCTTCAGGCCGAAGAGACGAAAGAGCACGTCGTCCCAGCTTGACGATTTTATCGATTTGAAGATGGTGCGTTTGCCGGAGAAGAGCTCAAAGGAAATGTCATAGTGGATGATAGCCATCTCCGTGACGATATCTGTGATGTACACGGTTTCCGCTTCCACCCCTTTGAGGTGCTTTCTTCTGGCAGGAACATTGTAGAAGAGGTCCCAGACGGTGATGGTGGTTCCCACTGGAGATCCGACCTCTTTTGTTTCTACAATCTTGCCGCCCTCAGTGCGTTGGTAGGTGCCGGAGAGAGAGCCTTTCGTCTTGGTTTTTACCTCTACGGATCTTGAGACGCTGGCGATGCTGGCCAGAGCCTCACCTCGAAAGCCCAGGGTGGCGATATTCTCCAGGTCCTTGGCTTCACTGATCTTGGATGTGGCATGCTTTTGAAAGGCCAGGGGCAGATCCAGGGGATCTATGCCGCAGCCGTCATCGGTAATTCTGATAAAGCTTTTTCCGCCATCACCAAGCTCAATGAGCACTCTGCTGGCGCCGGCGTCGATGGAGTTTTCCACCAGTTCCTTGACCACGGAAGCGGGCCGCTCGATGACCTCTCCGGCGGCGATCTTGTTTATTGTATCAACATCTAATAGTTTAATCCTGGCCATCGCACTCACCTCTGCTCCTGCCCCGTCTCTCATCAAGTCTTTCGCCCAGCCTCTTCTGGTATTCGGCTAGACTGCTTAGCGCCTGGAGGGGCGTCAGTGAATCTATATCCATGGCACGGATTTCTTGCAGGATGGGATCATCCTTCTGGAGCTGCAAAATCTTTCCCGCCTCTTTTCCATCATTAGATGGCGCATCGAAGAATATGAGTTGAGTGTAACGGGAGGATTTTCCGGACTTTTTATTACCGGATAGAGGCTCGATCACCGCCTCTTTCTCGATCTCTTTTAGAATCTGGTCCGCCCGTTTCGTCACGGCCTCGGGCACTCCGGCCAGGCGGGCCACATGCACGCCGTAGCTCTTGTCTGTGGCTCCTGGTACCACGGTCCGCAGGAAGGTGATGGTCCCTTTCTCCTCTTTTACGGCGATGCTGTAGTTTTTCACTCCCGGCAGGATGCCTTCCAGCTGCGTCAGCTGGTGATAGTGGGTGGCAAAGACGCATTTGCATTTGATGTTGCTGTGCAGATATTCCGAGATGGCCCAGGCCAAAGAGAGTCCGTCAAAGGTGCTGGTGCCGCGCCCCACCTCGTCGAGCAGCACCAGGCTGTCTTTGCTGGCAGCGCCAAGGATGGTGGCAATCTCCGTCATCTCCACCATGAAGGTACTCTGGCCGGCAGATAGATCATCGTAAGCTCCCACGCGGGTGAAGATGCGGTCCACCAGGGAGAGCGAGGCATAGGCCGCCGGCACAAAGGAGCCTGCCTGGGCCATGATGGCACAGAGCGCGATTTGGCGCATGAAGGTGGATTTTCCAGCCATGTTGGGACCGGTGAGAATGATGAATCGGTTATGATCATTATCCAGGAGAACATCGTTGGGCACAAAGCCACCTCGCATGGCCTTATCCAGGACGGGATGCTTTGCGCCGCGCAGGAACAGCTTGCCCTCGCCATTGAACTGGGGCCTCACCAGGCCGCTTTCCGCAGCCGCTACTGCCAGGGCGACGAGTACATCAAGTTCTGCCAGAGCCATGGCCCTCTCCTGAACGGTGCGGGCCTGTTGGCCTATTTTGCCACGCACGCCTGCAAAGATCTCCTGCTCCAGAGATATGGACCTCTCCTGAGCCGACAGCACTCGGGATTCCATCTCTTTGAGCTCAGGGGTGATGAAGCGCTCCGCGTTTGCCAGGGTCTGCTTGCGGATGTAATCCTGAGGCACCAGATGCAGGTTCGCCCGGGAGACCTCCAGATAATAGCCGAAGACGTTGTTGTAAGAAATCTTGAGGGATTTGATGCCGGTCTTCTCTCTCTCCGAAGCCTCCAGGCGGGCGATCCAGCCCCGGCCGTCCCGCAGAAGGGAGTGGAGCTGGTCAATCTCTGCGTCAAAGCCGTCTTTGATCACACCTCCGTCTCGAAGGTGTGTGGGCGGATCTTCAACGATCGACCTTTCCAGGAGAGAGATGATATCTTCACAGGGACCAAGCAGGCCTTGCAGCTCGACCAGGTAGGAAGATGCGGCATTTTCCAGGATCTCCTGCAGACCGGGCAGCCTTGCCAGCGTGCTTTTCAGCACAATCAGCTCTTTGGGACTGGCTGAGCCGCAGGAGACCCGGCTCATCAGCCTCTCCAGATCGCACATGCCCTTCAGCACCTCTGTCAGGCTTTCCCGCAGCACAGAATTATTGTTCAGCTCTTCCACTGCCTGATGCCTTTTTAAAATCGCCTCCTCCGAGAGCAGAGGCATCTGGATCCAGCGGGCCAGGGTGCGTGCGCCCATGGGCGTCTTTGTCCGGGCCAAGAACTCCAGCAGCGTTCCCCGCCGGGAGCGGTCCCGGATGTTCCTCAGGATCTCTAGATTGCGCAGGGTGACCTCATCTAAAACCATGAACTCGGCGGCGCTGTAGCTACGAATGTCATGCAGGTGTCCCAGTGCGTCGAAGTGAGCCGAGTGAAGATAGGTGAGAATGGCTCCGCAGGCGCGGGCGGCGAGGGGCCGGTCAGCGAGGAAGAGCCGCTCCTCCCAGCCGGGGCCAAAGCGTTTCTCCAGGGCGGCGGATGTGCTCTCTTCTGAGAAGGAAGCCACATCCAGGATCTGCAGGCTGCTGCCCTCCCAGTTGATGGGAAAAGGCGCAACGCACTCCGCCGGCCGAAACTTGGCCAGCTCAGATGTCAGCCGTTCCGCGGCAATCTCCGTGGTCAGGAACTCTCCCGTGGAGACGTCCACAAAAGCCAGGCCCATCCTGTCCCCATCTTGCACGACGGAGGCGAGGAAATTGTTGCTGGACTCGTCGAGCATGGCAGGCTCAATGATTGTGCCTGGTGTAACCACACGGGTTATCTCTCTTTTTACCAGCCCCTTGGCCAGCTTGGGGTCCTCCACCTGATCGCAGATGGCCACCTTATGCCCGGCCCGGATGAGCTTGGCCAGGTAGACCTCCAGGGCATGATAGGGCACGCCCGCCAGAGGAATCTTGTTGCCCTCGTCGTCCTTCTGGCGGGAGGTAAGGGTGATATTCAGGTCGCGTGCGACGACTACGGCATCCTCGGCAAAGGTCTCGTAGAAGTCGCCTACCCGGAATAGCAGCAATGTATCCGGGTACTGCAACTTTTCCCGGTAATACTGCTCCATGAGAGGAGAGAGCTTGGACATAATCTTCTCAAGCTCGGGCTTCTCTTCTCATATCGCTTTCGGTGCGCGCTCGCCGTCTCTTTGCGTGCCTTTACGATTTCCAGCCACAAAGAGCACAAAGCGCATAAAGGCCTTAAAAAAGATGCCAGTTTCCCTTGCCAATGAAAGATATGCTAAATCGCGCAGTTTTCATCTTATGCAAATAATAAATAAACATACAAATGCCGGCTTCCCGGCACTTGGTTTACACCTCATTTAGGCCGTCTTCTCGCCTTCAGCGTATCCCGTCCAGGAGTCGCCGCTGGTGGAAAATGCCTGGTACACCCCTTCGGCCCAGTCCTCGCTCAGATTGAGATTGAGCTTGTATTGGACGATGGGATTCGCGGTGACAAGATTCAGCTCCATGGTTGCATCTGCAACCGCTCCTGATGCAGTCACATCCTGGGTGTTGTTGCCTTCTTTGATCTTGCCGGCTCCAAAGACCTCATTTCCTTTCTGGAAGAGGACCAGGGCCAGATCTCTCTCTACGCTATCATTGAGTGTAAAATACCAGTTTCCGCCAGCATTTATTACTTCCAGCTGGGCGGGGGGCAGCTCTGTATCTGTGGCCGCAGATGGGTTCTCAACTGGTGCAGTCTCTTCTGCTACAGTACTGGCTACATCCTCTTTGCTGGCCGACTCCGCTTGAGTCCTGGATTCCTTGGCGCTGTTACCGCCACCGGTGAGAGTGCTGGGAACAGTCCAGTCCATCGAGGTTTTGTTCTCATTTAGCTTTCTTTGCGCCTTGGGAGTTGCTGCCAGTCCCTCCGGCGACTTGATAATCTCTACTTCTCCACCGCTCAATAACTGCTCCGCGGTTTGGCTCTGTTGATCATCCCAATTGGCGCAAAGAGCCGTCACAGCCAGGAAGGCAATGAAAAGCAATGATGATAGTATTAGCATTTTAAATCTCATGACATATCGACCTTCTTAGGAATGGTTTTTCTAATCCTCATGAATGGATGCTTTTCGGCCGGGCTGACCAGGCTTATGTTCCATTCTACCGCCATTCGCATTGCCATGCAGGTTATTAGTTGATAAGCTTAATGGTTATACGACAAACAACGTTTTATTATTTTTTAAAAAATGATAAATTATTAGAAATTGTTTTAGATTTAAATCTAGTTGATCTTTCCCATAGCGATTCCCTTCCAGGGAACATATGTGACACTGTAGCCATGATAGTCGCCTGATATGGACTTTCCGCTCATGGTCAGAGAAAGATGGAAGAGCGTTAGGTCGTCGGAGAGAATATCCAAATTCAGCTTATTCCCGGCGGTGGTCCCGGTTGCCGTGACATTTTGAAGGCTGCTTCCCACGGTAATTGTGCCCTTGCCGAATACGACATCATTAGACTGGTACATCTGCAGAACAACAGCTCGCTCCTGGCTGTCCAGCAGATCCAAGCTCCAGGTACTGGTGGGGCTGATGAGCCTCGCCTTGGGCAGGGAAGACTGCATGTTTACGGATGCAGCAGGCAGACTCTTTCCCATTATCACCGGCGTAGCATTGCCTTTCTGGTCTTGCTGACCTGGGCTCAAGATATCATCTCCCATGGTCTTTCTTATGTCCTGAATTGCGCCCGCATCTGCAGGATTCAAAAGATCATCTTGTGCAACCGCGCAGGCTGCCAGGAAAATGAGCATCAAAATGCCTGCCAGAGATCTGATATTAGTGTATTTCATTTTTTTGCCTCCCATTAAGTCAGATAATGTCCGATAATAATAGTGCAGAGAATGCACTTGTAAAAACAGAAAAAATATAACACAAAGAGAAGATCATTAGACCAATAGAGGTCTCAATCCGAGCTTGCCCTTTGCACCTCGATCTTCTCTCCCGTCTTCATGCGCTTGATGATGCGCTTGGCCATCTCCGAAGACTTGGCCACCCGGATATCTCCTCTCCGACCCACCGTGGCCGTGAAGACCGGCTCCTCGCCTACGAAGACCTCCGCCGACTCTCCGGCCATGCCTTCCAGCCAGATGATGAGGTGCTTGGCCGTCTCCTCCACCTTGGGTGCCGCCAGGACAGGCAGATCCTGAGTGCGCACGTCGATATGCAGTCCCAGGTTCTTCTCAATCTGATCGATGTTCTTGCCGGCCTTGCCTATCACTCTTGCCGCCTCATCCTGGGGGACGTGGATGACAGCAGATGAGTCGGTAAGCATCTCCACCTGGAAGGGGCCTCGCACATGATGCGCTATCTCCTTCTCAATCTCGCGACTGGCCAGCCTCCAGGATGGGGAGGGCCTCCGGCTCTCCTTGGACACGGGCATGACCACGATCTGCTCACCATAGGAGTATAGCTCATACTCCGCCTGGCCCGTCTCAAAGTCCTTGACCACAATCACCGGGCGGGCCAAATCCGCTTCCACCATGCCTGCGGGAACCTTGACCACGAACTCCACATCCAGGACATGGGTGACCTCACCCTTCTCGATGAAGACCACCGTGTCCACCACCTGGGGAATCATGCCCATGTCCACGCGACCGAGAAGACGCTGCAGGGCATCGATGGGCTTGTTGGCATGCACCACACCGATCATACCCACGCCAGCCAGGCGCATATCTGCGAAGACCTGGAAGTCGCGCGTCTTTCTCACTTCGTCGTAGATAGTGTAGTCGGGCCTGACCAAGAGCAAGATATCCGCCGAAGCTTCCATGCTGCCTTCGAGCGGCCCGTACTGAGTGATCTCCGATGGAACTTGGAGATCGCGAGGCGACTCAAGGGTCTTGACCACATAGTTGCAGCTTAAGAGATACTCGGCAACTCCGGCGGCAAAGGTGGACTTTCCCGATCCAGGCGGACCGGCTATGAGGATGCCTCTCTGACTCTCCTTAAGCCTCTCTTTTAGCATGCTGCTATGCCGGTAAGAGTCAAAGCTCACCTTGGCCACTGGTCGCACGGCCGTTATCTCCAGGCCGTCCGAGAACGGGGGCTTGGCTATGGCGATTCTCATGGGCCCGATCTGAATTACGGCGGCACCAATCTTCTCCATCTCTACATAGCCTTCCGGATCCGCCTTGGCCCTTTCGAAGATCTCGCGAGAGAGGTCTCTTAGCTCCCTTTCCGATAGCGGCCTCTCCCCTATACGAATCAGGGAAAAGTCCCCCACCCGGCCGCGTTTGGCCATGGGTATGGCACCCTCCTTGAGATGCACGGAGAGGGTATCCTCGGTGAAGTATTTCTCCAGGGTTAAGGACTTGATAGGCTCGCGCTGCGGGCGGACGTACTCCACGTCCAGGCCCATGGCTTCCGCCACGCGGAACTGAACTTGATCACTGGTAAGGAAGGAGGCACCAAGTTCCAGAGCTACATCCCGAATCATGGCGTCTATCTCTCCCCCTCCGGCTAGCTTGATCTGGTCCAAATTGGGCCTGATGCCCACGTATTCCAGCTCGATCTTGCCCGTCTTGGCCAGCTCAGAGAGCTTGCGCAGCTCCTCCAATCCTCTAAGACCGATATCTCGCCCGTGGTTGGCCTGAGCCTCCAGTTCGGCTACCACGGCCTCAGGTACAACGATCCTGCGGCCCTGCAACTCACCGGCTTTGATCTTGGCAGAGACTCTACCATCAATTACCACGCTGGTATCTGGCACTAACGGTTGCGCCATTGTCTAAAACATCCTTTAATCATCAATTATCATCTAGAGCTTAGATAAAGCTAGAGATAGACTATATCCATCTTTCGCTTTTCAGCCATCCATTCCAGCACATAGTCAATGTCCAGTTGCCTTCTGGTCTGCAGACCGGACTGTACCACCATGATGGGACTGCCCTTCATAGCCTCCGATATCTTTTGGGTGGCAACCGCCCCAAATCCTGGATCGAGCCTCCTTAAGATGTAGAGCTTTATGTCGCTGCATGCAAAGCCTTCATCGGTTCTATGCCCCAGTTCGATGCAGACTTTTCCTGGCGAGGATTGCAGCTGGAAGGCAACGTTGTAGCTGGCAAATTTGCTTCGATCATAGAGCTTTCTCTCCTGAAAAGCGGGCCGCAGATCCTCTTCCATTATGGCCGTGCCCAAATTGATCAGATCCTGGGTAGCCACGCAGGAGTACTGAGTGCAACCGGCCAGCTTGGAAGCAGTGAGGTTTTTTAATGACGCATCCTTGGCATGGCAGTATTCGCTGTCATCAACCGCCCAGAAATCCCGGCTCAAAGGGAACGAAGCCGAAGCATAATTGTCGCAGCTCTTGCACTTCATCCCGATGACAACTTCCTTACTCAGGAACGGCGCGATGCCCTCTAAGATGGCCAGAGCATCTGCGACGCGAAAGTCTGCGCTCTCTCCGAGGTTCCTCTTTGCTTCCCGGACCGCAAAGAGTATTTCATTCCTGTTATCCATAGGCTATCCTTCATTACCCCGGAGCTAGTGTCCGGGCGGCATGAACTCAATATAAGAAGAGCATCATACATAAGAACTTGCCGTGGCTCCGAAAGAGATATATTTACTCATCACTTTTTCGCGGAGAAGAGTAGATCAGAGCGCGAACTATTGGAGGTCAGCCCTTGAAAGAAATACGCTTACATGGTCGTGGCGGTCAGGGATCTGTCACTGCAGCCGAAATGATAGCCGTTGCGGCTTTTGAGGACAATAGGTTCTCACAGGCATTTCCGGCCTTTGGAGTAGAAAGGAGAGGCGCGCCGGTAATGGCCTTTGCCAGAATTGCCGACAAGCCCATTCGGATCAGAAGTCAGATCTATGAGCCGGATTACGTCATTGTGCAGGATGTAACCTTGCTCGATGTGGTGGATGTGGCGGCAGGACTTAAACCGACGGGGAAGATAATAATAAACACCGACCGGCCCCGTGAGGCGCTCAAGCTTAAAACAGATGCCGAGGTAATCACCATCGACGCCACCAAGATCGCCATGGAGATTCTAAAGCGGCCTATTGTCAACACCACCATGCTGGGAGCATTTTGCGGTGCCAGCAAAGAGGTGGGGCTGGAGAGCCTGAACAAAGCTATTTCGGAACGTTTCAAAGGTGACTTAGGCAAAAAGAACCTGCTCGCCATAAAAGCCGCCTTCGAGAGGGTATCTTAATGGCAATCAAAGCAGGGAGTTTAGTAGATGCGTGCAGCACCCGCATGACAAAGACTGGTGCCTGGCGGACGTTCGTGCCCATATTCGATCATGAGAAATGCATAAAATGCAGCCTCTGTGAGATCTACTGCCCCGAGGGCTGCGTCCACCAGGAAGATGGGCTCTTTGTCCCTGACCTGGACTACTGCAAAGGCTGCAGCGTGTGCGCTAACGAGTGCCCAAGAATGGCGATTACAATGGTCCTGGAGGAGAAGTGATGAGCGAGAAGACTGCTAATATGAAAGTGGTGGAGGGCTCTTATGCGGTGGCCCACGCGGTCATGTGCTGCCGGCCGGATGTGATCTCAGCCTATCCCATAACACCTCAGACCCACATTGTGGAGAACCTCTCCCAGATGGTGGCTGATGGTGAGCTTGACAGCGAATTTTTGACGGTTGATTCAGAGTTCTCAGCCCTGTCCGTTTTGGTCGGCGCCAGCGCTTGCGGTGCCAGAAGCTACTCCTCGACCACGAGCCAGGGCCTGGCCCTGATGTATGAGGTTTTATACAACGTTTCCGGCATGAGGCTACCTGTTGTTATGAACGTAGCCAACCGAGCCATGGGCGCGCCGCTCAACATCTGGAACGATCAGCAGGATGCTATAGGCGCTCGCGATGTAGGATGGCTGCAAATCTATGTGGAGAATGTGCAAGAAGCTGTGGATGCTACGCTGCAGGCCTACAAGATAGCCGAGGATGCCGAGATCAGGACACCCATCATGGTCTGCATGGATGGATTCATCTTAACCCACGTCTACGAGCCGGTAGAGCTCTTGGACAAGGAAAAGGCCAGGGAGTTTCTGCCCGACTACCAGCCGCCCGCTATCCTGGATCCGGCCCACCCCAAGACCTTCGGTGCCTTCGCAGACCCCTCCACCTACACTGAGTTTCGCTACCAGCAGTTCGAGGCCCAGCTAAAGGCTCTGGTCAAGATTGAAAAGGTTGCTCGCGAGTTTGAGGAGACCTTTGGAAGGTACTACGGTGGGCTCTTGGACAGCTACTTTGTCGAGGACGCTGAGATCGTAATAGTCACCCTGGGTTCAGTCATAGGCACCATCAAAGACGCCATAGATGCCATGCGATCCGAGGGCAAAAAGGTCGGCCTGCTAAAGGTGCGAAGCTACCGGCCCTTCCCAGTCCAGGCTCTGCGAAAGGCCCTGAAGGACGCCAGCGTAATTGCCGTTATTGAGAAAGACGTCGCTATCGGTGGCGAAGCCGGTCTGGTAACAGATCTGAAGGCTTCCTTCTACAACAGCAAAATCAGAACGCCCATCATCGGCTTTGCCGCGGGTCTTGGAGGTCGCGATATCACAGTCAAGGACATCAGAAAGATCGTGTCCAAGGCAGAAGCTGCCCGAAAATCAATAGAAACCGAGTTCGAATTCCTGGATCTGAGGACGGAGATCCTTTAGGAGCTGAGAAAAATGGAAAAATCTTTGCTGGCACCAGGGCATAGGGCCTGCGCAGGATGCGCTATGCCCACCACCATCAGGCTGGTCCTAGACGCCGCTGGACCCAATACCATTGTGGTCTCGCCCACAGGCTGCCTGGAGGTTACTACCACACCCTTCCCAGAGAGCGCCTGGTGTGTTCCCTGGCTTCACTCCTTATTCGAGAATGCTTCCGCAGTGGCCTCCGGAGTGGAGGTTATGCTCAAGCGACGGGGCAAGGACACCAACGTGATCGTCATCGGCGGGGATGGAAGCACCTTCGATATCGGTATGGGCTCCAACTCCGGCATGTTCGAGCGGGGCCATAAGATCCTCTATGTCTGCTACGACAACGAGGCCTACATGAATACGGGAGTACAGAGAAGCGGCTCTACGCCCTTCTGTGCGCAGACTACCACGACCCCCCCAGGCAGCCAGAGCCAGGGCAATCCCCGGCCCAAGAAGGATATGCCTGCCATCGCTTTGGCCCACAAGGTTCCCTACGTGGCTACCGCTTCTGTGGCCTATCCTGTGGACCTGAGACGAAAGGTTAAGAAGGCCCTGCAGGTGAACGGGCCGTCCTATATTCAGGTCAATGCGCCCTGCATCACCGGCTGGACCTTTGAAGCCGGCACCATGATTGAGCTGGCGCGTCTGGCTGTTGAGACCGGCCTGTGGCCGCTCATGGAATATGAGAATGGAGAGCTGACGGGGGTCAAGAAGGTACGCCTGCCCAAGCCCGCCCAAGAGTACCTCAAGCTACAGGGCCGCTACAAGCACCTATTCAAGAAAGCGGAATGTGTAGATATGCTGGGCCAGATCCAGGCCATGGCAGATGCGAATATCGCCAAGTACAAGCTGGTTGACTAAACATGTATGTGGGCCGAATAGTCTTAGTAGGCCGCAGCCAGGGAAGGAGCTTTGTCGCCTACAGAGTCTCCTCCCGCTCTTTTCCCAACCGCAGGGCAGAGGTGCGCGGCAAGAGCATTCTCGTCTCGCCCCTTGATCCCGCCGACCTGTCCCGGAATCCTTACATCGCCTACAATTGCATCCGCGTCGCCGGCGACGTTGCCGTTGTAAGCAATGGCACTCATACCGACATGATTCTGGAGAGAATCCAGGATGGTCAGCGGCCAATAGATGCCCTGGCCATCAGTCTCGTGGCTTACGGCTATGAGAGGGACGAGCTTGACACCCCGCGAATAGCCGGCGTGGTGCGAGGAGACCATGCATGGTTAGGCATTGCCAAGCGGGATGAGTTTCGAGTCAGGGAGTTGCATCTGGAGGACGGCCAGGCCTTTTTGGTCGCGACTTATGAGAAGACCGACTTCGAGGCCACAGCCTTGGGCGGAGCAGGGGCCGGCGAGATTGCCCGCCAGGCGTTTGATCTGCCCTTAGAGAGGCCGGTCTGCGCGGCGGCGGCCTTTGCCCTTCCAGAGGGGCAGGGCAGCGGATATGATCTGGCAGTTTACAATCCGTTGTAGAGGATGTAGTAGAGGGATATTATGGAGATCAATGGTGTTCAGATCGAAGACACCTTTGCCGAAGGCTTTCCCATAAAGATGGCAAGGGTGCTGATTACCGCCGTAACGGAGCGCTGGGCGCTCGAAGCGGCGCGTGAAGCCACAGGATTTGGAACGTCCGTGATAGGATGCTCGGCAGAGGCAGGCATCGAGTGCGTTGTGGATGGAAGTCAAACACCGGACGGCAGGCCGGGTGTCAATATCCTGATCTGCAATATGGGCTACAAAAACCTGGAGAACTCACTTCTTTTCCGGATAGGCCAGTGCGTGCTGACGGCGCCAACGACGGCAGCTTTCAGCGGCATGCCGGATGCTGAGAAGCAGTTTGATACCGGCAAGAAGCTCAGCTTTTTTGGCGACGGCTACCAAAAGCAAGCAGAGATATTTGGCAGGAATGTCTGGAAGATTCCCCTCATGTCCGGAGACTTCATCGTCGAGCAGAATTTTGGAGCAGTGGACGGAATTGCGGGCGGAAATTTCCTGATACTCGCCCAAAACCAGGCAGCAGGCTTGATGGCAGCCGATGCGGCTGTAAATGCCATCAGCAAAATCAAGGGCACCATAACCCCCTTCCCAGGAGGTGTTGTGGCCAGTGGCTCCAAGGTGGGCTCCAAGTACAAGTTCCTGAAAGCCTCCACGAACACAGCCTTCTGCACGTCGCTACGCGAGGACGGGGTATGTACTCTGGCAGAGGACGTCACCAGCGTCTTTGAGATAGTAATAAACGGCGTCAGTAAAGAAGCCATTTCCGCAGCCATGAAGGCGGGCATTAATGCCGCGTGCCATGTGCCCGGCGTATTAAAGATCAGCGCCGCTAACTACGAAGGAAAGCTCGGCACTCATCAGTTCCCGCTGCATGTGGTTCTGGAGTAGATGAGATAAGCGATGACAGCCCAAGAGGTCTTTGATACCCAGGAAAAGATAAAGACCTGGCTGGTCCAAGAAGGGCTATTCAAGGAGGAGGGCCAGGTCGAGAATCTTTACTTTCAGCTGGCAGCAGAATTTCCCGCACAGTCCGGCCGGCATTTATCCATCATTCAGCCCAAAAACCACGAAGACATGATAGTGGTATTCAGCCGGATAAAGCTGGCCGACACTCACCAAAAGGCGCTTTCCGCTATGCCTCCCAAAGAGAAGGAGCGATTGCTCTGGCAGATGCGATATGATCTGCTCTTCCAGGATTCCAGCTTCGAGATCGAGCCTGTAGGAAGCGATCTGCAGAGCATCCGTTTTACGCGAGAGATATACTATGACGGCCTGACCAAGAACAAGCTGATGGAAGCCATCCGGGAGAACTTCAAATGCGAGCTTTATGTGGTTTGGAAGTTCCAGGAGATCTTTGGCGAAGGACCTACAAACAAGATCGCAGATCCGCCAGAGCCGATGTACTGCTAAGGCACCAAAGGGTAGCAAGCAAAGGGAAGTAGGCAGCAAAAAAGCCAGGGGGAAAAAAGAGAAAGCCTGTCAATCTTCAGAATATCTCGTAGGTCATGGTCACGCTGGCTGTGATCTCCATCCTCCCCGGCTGGATGGGTGTGGCAAATTCGGCAAAATTCGCGCTCTTGGATGCGGCAGTAACATATCCGTAGCCCTCCGAGATCTCCAGCACCCGTCCCAACTTCACGCCTGCTGCCTTGGCGGCAATCTCCGCTTTCCTCCGGGCGTCCTCAATGGCCAGAGTTAAGGCCAGATCTTTTTGCGGCTGCGGATTTTTAAGGTCGAAGGCAACCTCCTGGATGCGGTTTGAGCCTGCCGCGACTGCCGTATCCAGTACCAGTCCCACATCGGTGGTATTGTTCAGGTTCACGGTTACAGTGTTCGAGGCCACAAACTCCGGGGCTTTTTGCTTCTCTCCGGCCATGACAGGCGCATCCTGAGACTCCGTGCCCAGGCTGTAGCCGCTGGTCTGAATTTCACTCTCGGCAATTCCCGCCGCCAGCAATGCGACTATGGTCTCATTCATCAGCCGGGCATTTTCCGCTGCAGCAATGGCAGCGCTGGCATCTCGCGTCTGCACGCCCAGCACAACAGTCGCCTTGTCCGGAGCGGCGCTCGCTTTGCCTTCACCCTGCACTATCAGCTTGGATATATTATTCTCCACGGCAGTAGCAAATGGGGCGACCAGCAACAAAAGCATTATCGCCAAAAACACTATGCGTATAATTTTCATGATAATCTCCTCATATTTCAAACTCATATGTTACAATTACGTAGGAAGTGACGTCCACCATACCGGTCTGTGCCGAGCTGCCATAGTAATCGTTAAGGGCAACAGGATAACCATAATCTGAAATATCCAGCACGGCTCCCAAACGCACTCCCGCCGCCGCTGCCATCCCAGCTGCATTCTCTTTGGCATTTGCCACCGCTTTCTGGCGAGCTTCAGACGCAGCCTTACTGGCATCGCTTAGACCGTATCCCTCTACATCCGCCTGGGCTCCGGCAGAGCGGGCTGCATCCAGCACGCGATTTATCCTTGACTCATCCACGCTCTTGAGACGGACTATCGCGGATTTCTCCAGAGAAGTCGCTCTATAGCTAGAATTTTGCCATGCAGTAGTATTATTAGACGGCATCCCGACACGACTGTCTAATGATATGCTGCGAACGCTACTTGACTGGCCGGGCAGGATCTCCTCGTCTTTTACGCCTGATGCCTTCAAGGCATCGATTACAAGGCCCATCTTCTCCTGTACGTCCGCCTGGGCTGCCGTCATATTTTCAATGCCGCTCTCCACAGAAACGGAGATGGTCGCAGTATCCGCAGGAACTATCACGGTTCCCTCGCCAAAACTGGTCAGAACGGGATTCGTGCCCACTGCCAGAGCCGGGAGAATGGCAGTGATCAAAACGCAGAATATTATAACTAACCACTTCATGTAATCCCCTAAAGAGAGATGTCGCCAAAGATATTAAAAAGTTCGCTTGAGGAATGCGGACCTCGATGGATCGTTTTTGGAGAAGGAGCTTTTTGTCGTTGATTCTGCAAAATTTTATATAGATTCGAAACAGGAGCAGAAATCATGAAAATTATTTAAATTAAAGAAGGTGACTTTCATGAATTCAGATTCCGATCAGCTAGATCCTCAATCCGATCCAAAGCCCAACGCTCTTGCACCAATCACAAAAGAGGCAAAAGCCGAAAGGCCGAAAAAAAGAGCGCTAGGCGAGATCTTCTCGCGTGCCTTCCAGATATACAGGGACAATCCCATAATGATTGTGCCGTCACTCATTCCCATCGCAGCACTCGTCTTAGTTATGGTGATCTTCGCGGGCTATATGGGGCTGATAGCAGTCTTCGGTGAAGGGGAATTCATCGCGTTCTCTGCCCTGGCAGGACTTTTCCTGTTCCTAATACTGATGATAGTACTCTTCTTCCTGGCAGAAGGGATGACAATCGAGATGATCAGAGAGGCATCCTCAGGCAACAAGGCGGACCTATCCTACGCCTGGCAGGCCACTTTAGCCAAGATGGAGCCGCTCGTCCTCACCTCCCTCCTGGCCGGCATAATTGTAGCTTTCGGATACGTTCTTTTCTTAATACCAGGAGTGATCTTGAGCTTTGCCTTCTGGTTCGTCGCCCAAACGGTAATGATTGACGGCAGATCCGGCATAGAGGCCATGAAAGCAAGCGATCGTTTCGTAGAGGCCAACCTATCCGATGCTCTGATTGTGGTCCTCGCCTCCATGGCCATCGGCGCAGTGCTTCCCACCATTCCTTTCATCGGCGCCTTGGCGAGCCTGCTCTCTCTGCCCTACATCTACGGCCTGGCCACATTGCTCTATCTGGACGGCAACGAGGCGCAAGAGTATCAATCGAAAACGCCGAAGACGACTGTGGAGGTATCCTGAGAGGCAAGGAATAGAGCCGGCAGGTCATTTGCCATTCCTCGACCATCATCTTTAATTTTAGTATTCGCATGTGCTACAGTCATGAGCAAGATCGGAAAGGCGATAAGACTGGAGCGCATTCTGGATCGCAAAACACGCAGAACGGTCATTGTACCCATGGATCACGGCATCTCCGTAGGCCCCATCGCCGGTCTGACGAACATGCCCGCCACTGTGGATAAGGTAGCTGAGGGTGGCGCCAATGCTGTTTTAGGACACATGGGACTGCCGCTGCACGGCCACCGGGGCTATGGACGCGATATTGGATTGATCATCCATCTCTCGGCATCCAGTTCTCTTGGTCCTGATCCCAATCACAAGGTTCTTGTGACTGAGGTAGAGGATGCCATAAGAATTGGCGCTGACGCGGTAAGTATTCATGTCAATGTGGGCGCGGATGATGAAGCAGAAATGCTGCATGATTTGGGCAGAGTAGCCCGAACCTGCGATCTGTGGGGCATGCCGCTCATTGCCATGATGTATCCCCGCGGACCGAAGGTCAAGTCCGAGCACGATGTGGAGTACGTCAAACTTGCCGCCCGAATCGGTTCCGAGCTGGGGGCAGATATCGTCAAGACCAACTACACCGGCTCTCCTGAGACCTTCCGGGAGGTTGTCGAGGGCTGCAGCGTGCCTGTAGTTATCGCGGGAGGGCCCAAGATGGACACGGAAAAGGATCTCCTGCAAATGGTCTACGACGCAATAAAGGTAGGGGGAGCAGGGGTTGCCTTTGGCAGAAACATCTTCCAGGCGAAAAACCCCACGCTTTTGGTCAAGAAATTATGCACGGTCGTTCATAATGGCTATACTGCAGAGGAGGCGGAAAAGGTCGTACTCTAAGCGACCTTTAACCGTTTTTTAATTTAATATTAGCATAATAGTAATGGATTCGACCACAAGCTATATCCACTTCCTCGAATACATTAGGGAGCATGAAGCCCATAGCTTTCCTTCTCCTGGCCTTTTTCCTGGTAACCATTCCGACTGCCTTGAGCCAGGATGCCAATTATTGGCTCATTCAGACCCAGAGCGACTACAATAACGGATCCTACTCCCTGGCCTTGCAGGACATCGACGAATACCTGGATTTGAACTCCAGCGATACCTGGGCCTGGAGCTTCAAAGCCAATATTCTCCGAATTATGAAGAGATACAGTGAAGCCGTAGATAGCTTTGACCAGCTCATTCTCCTGGACGGCTCCAATGCTCAAGCTTACAACGACCGGGCCTTGATCCTTTCTGGTGGCATGAGACAGCATGAGGAGGCCTTAAATTCCCTGGAGACTGCCTTGCAGATCAACCCCAATAATGCCAATTATTGGTTTAATAAAGGCATGATCTTGGAGGAAACTAAAAGATATGCAGAGGCATTAGAGGCCTACAGTCAGGCTTCAGCCTTAAACCCATCTCTTGATATGGCCTGGTACAGACAAGGTTGGATCTCGGCAACTGAGGGCAACTACAATGAGTCTCTTCCTCTCCTGGACAAGGCGATCAAGCTCAATTCCAAGAACGCTGATGCCTGGAACACCAAAGGATTGGTCTTAATGAAGCTGAATTCCACGGAGGAGGCACAAAACTGCTTCGAGAAGGCAACCGCTCTGCAACCGTCCAACAGAGATTTCCAGCAGAATCGACAAAAGGCGCTAGGGGGAGTGGAAAAGGAGCCTGAGAAGACGATAGAGTTTAAAATTATGCAGTGAGATTCAAACATTTTTCGCAAAAATTTTTTCCTTAATAAATGCCTCAAGAGCTTGCTGAATGTGTACACAGCCCACCGTTTCACTCTTTGGACAGACCTCTCAGGCCGGAGATTATCCAAAATGCCATGCCCCATAAGACCAAGACTGTTAAGATCATTAGCTCCATATTCAAAACCCTCATGATTAAAAGTGAACTATTAACATAAATAGTTTGCTCTTGAGGACCATGAGATCAAGGTGTCAGTTCGAGAAAATGAGAGGGCAGGCAAAGTCGATGAAGAAACATTTAGGAGGAAACAATGGTCTTGGTCGACTTTTGCCCGTTTTGTGATCGTCACATGGCGATATAAATAAAAAAATTTCTTAAACACAAAAGGATAGGTGCGGGGCCTCAGGTAATCCTGGCCACCGCTGACACCTCGTCCCCTGACTTGACATTCATGATGCGCACGCCCTGCGTGGAGCGGCCCTGCACCCGGATCTCGCTGGCCGGAATTCTGATCACCACTCCATCCTTGGTGGTAACCAGCAGCTCGTCATCCTCAGAGACTGTGGTGGTGCAGCATACGAAGCCCTTTCTGGCATCGATATTCTTGACGCCCTTCCCACCGCGCCTCTGCTGGGGATACTCCTCAAGCTCCGTCCTCTTTCCGTAGCCCTGATTGGTGATGGTGAGCAATGTGAAATTGGCGCTCGGCCGGATCACATCCATGCTGATCAGCTCGTCTCCCATGTTCAGGCTGATGGCCTTCACGCCCATGGTGCCTCGGTTGGATGCGCGCACGTCATCCTCCTTGAAGCGAATGGCTTTGCCAAACCTGGTGGCCACCAATAGCTCCTTACTTCCGTCTGTGAGCTTGGCCGAGACCAGGCTGTCGCCCTTCAGATTTACGGCCTTGATGCCGCCTTTCCTGGGATTGGAAAAAGCCTGCAAGGGCATCTTGACAATGCTGCCGGCTCGGGTTACCAGGATTATGAAGCCCGACTCGAAGCTCTTCACAGGTATGGCTCCCGTGATCTTCTCATCAGGCTCGAGCTGCAGAAGATTGACAATGGACTTTCCCCGAGTTGCCCGGCCCAGGGAGGGAACCTCGTAGACCTTGAGCCAGTGGGCCTTGCCCTTGTCCGTGAAGAAGAGCAGATAATCCTTGGTGGAAGCAGTAAAAACGTCGGTTACGAACTCCTCGCTCTTTGTCTCAGCACCAATGACTCCCCTCCCGCCACGCCGCTGCATGCGGTATGCCGTTAGCGGCTGGCGTTTTATGTACCCGGAAGAGGTGATAGTCACTGCCACCTCTTCATCCTGGATGAGATCCTCCCGGGTAACCTCGCCCTCCGCCTCGATGATCAAAGTGCGCCGCTCATCCCCGTAGGTATTAATGAGATATGTCAGCTCTTCTTTGATGATGCTCAAAATCTCCAGGTTGCTGGAGAGTATCTTCCTCAATTCTGCGATAAGCTTTTCCAGCTCTGCCGCCTCGGAGACAATCTTCTCCTGCTCGAGACCGGTGAGCCGCTGCAGCCTCATGTCCAAAATAGCCTTGGCCTGCTCCTCGCTGAGCAAGAAGGCCTGTATAAGAGCATCTCTAGCCTCGACTGGAGACGACGATGCCTTGATTATTCTTATTACCTCATCGATGTTGTGCAGAGCGATGAGCAGGCCCGCCAGGATGTGAGCTCTCTTTTCGGCAGCATCAAGCTCGAACTTGGTGCGCCTTTCTACCACTATTGAGCGGTAGTGGATGTACTGCTCAAGAGTCTCCTTCAAAGAGACTATCTTGGGCAGGCCGTCCACCAAAACCATATTGTTGATGCCGTAGCTGGTCTGAAGAGCCGTGTGCTTATACAGTTGATTTAAGACCACATGAACATTAAATCCGCTCTTGACCTCCACTACCATGCGAATGCCATCTTTGTCCGACTCATCCCGCAGATCAGATATGCCCTCCAGACGGCCGCCTTTGACCATCTCTGCCATATCCTCAATCAGCTTGGCCTTATTGACCTGGTAGGGAAGCTCAGTAAAGATGATCTTAGTGCTTCTCGTCCCTTCCTCAATCTCCGACTTGGCCTGCATCAGAATGCTGCCCCGGCCGGTTTGATAGGCGGCCTCAATGCCGACCCGGCCTACGATGAAGGCGCCGGTGGGAAAATCGGGCCCGGGCAAAATGTGCATCAGCTCGGAAAGCGTGGCCTGGGGCTCGTCGATGAGATGGATAATGGCCCCGCATAGCTCCGTCAGATTATGGGGCGGAATATTGGTGGCCATTCCCACGGCAATGCCGGTAGAGCCGTTGAGCAGAAGGTTGGGCAGCTTTGCCGGTAGAACAGTGGGCTCTTTCATCGAGCCGTCATAATTAGGGGTAAAGTCCACTGTGTTCTTCTCAATGTCCGCCAGCATCTCCTCAGCTATCTTGGAGAGGCGCACCTCAGTGTAACGCATGGCTGCTGCCGGGTCTCCATCAACAGAGCCGAAGTTGCCCTGGCCGTCGATGAGAGGATAACGCATGGAGAAGGTCTGGGCCATGCGCACCATGGTCTCATAGATGGCCGCATCCCCGTGGGGATGGTACTTACCCATGACATCTCCCACCACACGCGCTGATTTCTTGTAGGGCTGGTCGTGGGTCATGCCCTGCTCATACATGGCATAGAGTATGCGCCGGTGAACGGGCTTGAGGCCATCCCGCACGTCGGGCAAAGCTCGACCTACGATCACACTCATAGCATAATCAATGTAGGAGGATTTCATCTCCTCAGTGATGTTAACCAGTACTTCTGTCAATAGCCACCTCAAATATCAAGATTCTTAACATACTTGGCGTGCGTCTCTATGAACTCGCGTCTAGGCTCCACCTGGTCGCCCATGAGGATGGTGAAGATGCGATCTGCCTCCACAACATCCTCCAACGTCACTTTCAGCATGGTCCTCTTCTCGGGGTCCATGGTCGTATCCCACAGTTGCTCGGGATTCATCTCTCCCAGGCCCTTGTACCTCTGAATGGCAGGCTTGGCCAGGCCCTTCACCAGATTGTTGAGCTGCTCATCCGAGTAGGCATAGCTGACCTGCTTTCCCTTTTTAACCTGGTAGAGGGGCGGCTGGGCGATAAAGACGTAGCCCGCATCGATGAGCGGCTTCATGTATCGGTAGATGAAGGTCAGGAGGAGGGTGCGAATATGCGAGCCGTCCACATCGGCATCGGTCATTATTACTACCTTATGATATCGGGCTTTGGCGATATCAAAGTCATCGCCGATGCCCGTGCCGAAAGCCACAATCATATTGCGAATCTCGCTGTTCTTGAGAATCTTGTCGAGCCTGGCCCTCTCCACATTGAGAATCTTGCCGCGCAACGGAAGAATAGCCTGAAAATGCCGGTTTCTGCCCTGTTTGGCACTTCCGCCTGCCGATTCTCCCTCAACTATATAAATCTCGCATTTGGAGGGATCGTTGTTGGAGCAGTCGGCCAGTTTGCCTGGCAGCCCACCTGAACCCAGAGCATTCTTGCGCCGCGTCAATTCCTTGGCCTTTCTGGCCGCCTCGCGGGCACGCAGGGCTTCGCCCGCCTTCTCCACAATGGTGGTGGCAACGATGGGATTCTCCTCAAAGAACTCGGCCAAGCCCTCCGAGACCATGGACTCGATTATCCCCCGGATGGCGCTGTTTCCTAATCGGGTTTTGGTCTGGCCCTCGAACTGCGGATCGGGAAGCTTAACGCTGACGACCGCCACCAGTCCCTCGCGCAGATCTTCTCCACCCAGCTTGACCTCGCCTTTGAAGATCTTGTTAGCCCGGGCGTACTCATTGACCGTTTTGGTCAGGGCGGCACGAAAGCCCATGAGGTGAGTTCCACCTTCACGGGTATTGATGTTGTTAGCGTAAGAGAAGATGTTCTCGCTATAGGTGTTGTTGTACTGCAGGGCAACCTCAACCTGATTTCCGTTCTTGCTGCGCGAGAAGTAGATGGGCGGTTTATGCAGAGCCTCTTTGTTGGTATTGAGAAAGTCCACGAAGGATAATATGCCACCCTCGTAGCAGAAGTCGTTCTCTTTGTCCGTCCTCTCATCCTTTATGGTTATCCTCAGGCCACGGTTGAGGAAAGCCAGCTCTCGCAGCCGGGAGGAGAGTGTATCGAAGTTGTATTCTGTCTCCTCAAAGATTGTGCCGTCCGGCTTGAAGGTGACTGTGGTGCCAGTGTGCTCGGAGTGTCCTCTGACCTCGACCTCTGAGGCCACGTTACCGCGCTCATATCGCTGCCAGTAGACCCGTCCGTTCCTCCTGACTGCCACCTCCATCCATTCGGAGAGAGCGTTGACCACGGAGACGCCTACGCCATGAAGGCCTCCGGAGACCATGTAGGACTCATGGTCGAACTTGCCTCCTGCGTGCAAAACGGTCATGACTATCTCCAGAGCGGGACGGTTGAACTGGGGATGATTGTCTACGGGAATTCCGCGACCATCATCAGCCACGGAGACGCTGCCGTCAGGGCGAAGGATCACGTTTATCTCTTTAGCGTAGCCACCTAAGGCCTCATCCACGCTATTGTCCACTACCTCGTAGACCAGATGGTGCAGCCCCAAAGTATCTGTGCTGCCTATGTACATCGAAGGCCTGCGCCTGACTGCCTCAAGGCCTTCAAGAACTTGAATTTGGCTTGCGTCGTAGCCCGTTGCTTTGCTCAAAACTGATTAAGCCTCCTGAATAATTAGGACTGTAACGAAATAACCTGAGACGATATAAGCTTTTCCCTAAAATATATCTTAATTTTTATTTTAAATTTTGATGCAATGCTTCATCCTGAATGATGAGGATAGTACTGAGGAATTGTCCCTGTCGCATTGAGGACGAATGAATTGGCTCATGGGATATGACCTTCAAAAAATCTTGAATGAGGATTTCATCAAATATTAAAGCCAAGGTCCGGATTCGAACCGGAGTGGTAATGCTCTGCAGGCATTTGCGTAGCCGCTCCGCCACCTTGGCAAGGGGTATTGGCGTCTGATAACTGTGTCGATCTGATTTAAACCTTTATCGGTTGGAGGCGCCCCTTGCGCCGCAACCTTGCAGAGATGTCATTGCCTATAAAGATTGCCTTCGCGGCAAAGAGATCCTGTGCAAGGTCAAGCCGGCACTTTTGTGACCTGCCACCCAGGGAGCGCTGAGGATGCGGTGCAATTCCGCAATTTCGCCCAGAACCCGATCATTCTGTTTTCGGGTTTACTTTTTTGAGGATTAAGCGCTATTTTTCTGGGCGAAAACTATATATCGACAAAAGACTACATTAAAATCGGCAAAAGTCGAAGTACATCTTTTCTCTCCCTCTGATCCCTGAGACTTTTGCCTCCCTCCTATTCATTAGCCTTTTTTCCATCTTCTTTGCAAGGAATATTTTATATGGTTTGGGAGCCTCCTCGTGCTTGAAACATTATGGTCCTGGAAAACTTAGGCGGATCGCTGCGCAATGCTCTAAAGAAGATTGCGTCAGCGAATAAGATCGACAAGGCTTTAGTAGACGATACCGTGCGGGAGATTCAGCGGGCACTTTTGCAGGCAGATGTGAATGTGAAGCTAGTGATGCAGCTCTCCAACACCATCAAAGAGAGGGCGCTCAATGAAAAGCCGGCAGCGGGCATGAACCCACGCGAGCACGTCATCAACATCGTCTATAAGGAGCTGATCAACCTGGTAGGCCGTGGCTCGGACATTCCCCTGAAAAAGCAGAACATCATGCTTGTGGGCCTGCAAGGATCAGGAAAGACCACCACTGCGGCGAAGCTTGCCACCTTCTTTCAACGAAAGGGGCTGCGAACGGCAGTCATCTGCGCCGATACCTTTCGCGCCGGTGCCTATGACCAGCTAAAAGCGCTCTGCGAGAAGCAGGGAATCTTTTTTTTCGGAGATAAGGGCAATCCCGATGCCGCTGCTGTGGCGAAAGCCGGCCTGGAGGCTGCTAAGAAGTACGACATTCGCATCGTCGATACCGCAGGCAGGCATGCCCTGGAGGGCGATCTGATCCAGGAGATGAAGGACATTCACGGCGTAGTCAATGCTGAGCAAAAATTGCTGGTGATGGACGCCGCTTTGGGCCAGCAGGCTTCCGAACAGGCGCGCGCCTTCAACGAGGCGGTGCAGATCACGGGCGTCATCATCACCAAGCTGGACGGCACAGCCAAGGGCGGCGGAGCACTCTCGGCCGTGGCGGAGACCAAGACCTCCGTGGCCTTCATTGGCATGGGCGAGACGCCGGCCGACCTGGAGAAGTTCGAGGCGGACCGCTTCATCTCCCGCATGCTGGGCATGGGCGATATCAAGACGCTCATCGAGAGGGCCCAGGAGGTGCAGACCGATGCCCAGGTGGACGTTGAATCGCTTATGCGGGGCAAGTTCACCCTGAAAGATATGTACCAGCAGATGGAGGCCATGAACAAGCTGGGACCCTTAAAGCAGATCATGCAGATGCTGCCCATGGGTGGCCTGGGGCTGGATCTTTCCGACAAAGAGTACCAGATGACCAAAGATCGCCTGGACAAGTACCGGGTGGTCATGGACTCCATGACGGCGAAAGAGCTTGAGGATCCCAAGATAATAACCGCCTCGCGTATCAAGCGCATATCCCGGGGCAGCGGCGCAACTCCGGATGTGGTTCGCGAGCTTCTAAAATCCCATCAGGCCATGCAAAAGGCAATCAAAGGCATGAGAGGCGGGGCCGGCAAGATGAATATGAAGCGCCTCATGAAGAGATTTTCTCCGGGAACGAAGACAGGAGAAATGTAGATGAATTGGGAGTGATATGTTGGCAGGAACGCAAGGGACCGGGTCTGCCCGTAGCGCAGGCGCTCAGATCTCCCATTTGCCTTCCGCAGTTCCGTTCAGTCTTTCTCCATCTGGCATCGCCAAGATGTAGTCTCCCAGAACAGTACTGCCTTCTGTCGCCAGGCTAAATTTGTATACCTCTCCGCGAAAGGCAGTTACATCAAGGGACAGTTTGTTTGCTTGAAGCATTCCCACAGCCTCTACAGGCCCAGTAACATTTCCTCTGGTTAGATTTCCCTGGCCACGAATATTTCCTTCTGCCTGATTGAGAAGAAGATAAATGCGGCTATTATCCAACAGATTCAGGCGGATCTGGCTCGTTGCCGCTTTTTTCACATCAGGAGCTGCCACAACGCTGGTTGGAACATTCTCGCGGACGAACTCATCGTAGCTATCCATACTGATGTCCACGGCCGAGTCCCCCAGAAAGTTGTAGGAGGCTCCACCACCCAATGAACAACACTTAGCCGCTGCCGGAGAGCTGGCAGCAAGCACTATTATCAGTAATGCAATCATGCCTCTCGTCTTAGATCCCTCTTGTGTCCGTTTCCGCTCAAGGGCATTAATCTTGCCCCTGTAATTTATGGCTCATGCATAACTGCTCTACGTGGCCCTTCCCACCCATGCCCAGAGGTCGCAATGGGATTGATGCTTTTGCCAAGAGTTGTTGCAGAACAGTTCTTGGCCGCTAAAGTTCTTCGGCGAGTCACCGTTCCCGATTCGCTCGACCGCATCGGGTAAATGAATCAGATTCTTCTGAAAGAGAGGCTCCCGATAAAGAGAGCTTGAGCCCGGAACTGGCTCTCAATCAATCAAGGATGTCAGGCTTAAGAGAATCCAATTTTTCATTCCTTGCTAAAACGCCCTCTAGATTATCATTTATTGCAGAATTGATGCTATTGAGATTCTGCAGCAGCTCATGGCCAGAAGACGTAGTCTTGTATAGTCGTTCTTCTTTTACCAGATAACCGTGCGAAGTTAACCATTCGAGGTATAATCCTGCATTTTTAAAATTGAGGTTTACCTGATAGACGATTTTGGTCTTGCTTGAGCCATCCGTTTTGCAGATATTGAGAATACAGCCCAGTATCTCCAGCTTATTTCTTCGCGTCATCTCCTTTTCCCCTCTCTTTGTCGACCTCTGTTTACTTCAATACATTGGATACGGATAAAACTTTCGTAACTTTGATATTATGTATTCTTCGACAATTTAAGAAATATAATGCACAGAATACGCAATACTGCAAAAATGATTCCAGAAAAGTGTTTTTTAATCTTTGAAAATTTTAAGATATGGCCCACTGAGGGGGGACGTTTCCATCTTAAAGCAAAGGCTGCTGACCAGAAAAAAAAATAAAAATGCTAACTGCTCAAAATCAATTTTGCGCAAAAGCTGACCTGGATAGGCGCGAAGAGATCATTCGCGAACAATCGATGCAATCGCCATATCCAGTTCTTCTGCATCCCGGCGCAGCGGTCCATCTCCCCGGCTCTTGAGCTTTGCCAGATCCCGGCGCAGGGGTCCCAGACGCAAAACCGCGTTTTGTCCTTCTGCCGAGGAAGCTATTTGCTGCAGCCTCTCCAGCCTCTGCCTCATGGCATCCGGCCTCTGCAGCAGTTCCGACAGCTCTTGCAGGGCCTTGACGACGCTTTTGCCGCGCGCTGTTAGCTCCAGGTAATTGATCCTTCCCTCCGGCCGGGATTTAACCAGTCCCTGCGCTTCCAGCTCATTGAAGATGCTGCAGGTATGGGGAAAGGTAGAGTCTATGCGCTTGGCAACCTGCGCGGCGTAGGCGTGCTCCATCTCGCCCAACGCCAAAATAGCTAAAACGGGCTTTTCCCTGAGTAAAAGCCGCTCTAGTGGTTCACGCATGCATTCTCAGACATTTCAGGCTTGCACAGCAGCTTGTGTTTGGATCTGGGTGGGAGTGACGACCGGAGCGGAAAGAGCCTGCTCCGGTGGGGCTATGTCAGTCGGCTTGTCAAAGTCATAATACAGATCATCCGTCTCTATGCTGACCGAGATCTCTCCCAGCCGAATCGATTGATTGAACATCTTCATCTCGCCGGTATTGGGGTCCATTGCACCTATGATCTCCGGCGTCATGGAAAAGCTCATGAGGCTTTGGTATTTCACAGGCAAGTAGGACTTCTTGGAGATCCAGATCGTCTTTTCTATCTTGCCAGTCTCATTTAGCTCGGTTCTGTTGACTGAGGGCAAATACATGGGATACTGGGTCACCTTGGCAGCAATGGCAAAAGCGGCATTGTGGAGATTGATGTTATCCCCGCTCCCAGTTACTATCAACAATTTGTAGGCATCCTCTCCATTGATAGCCTCCGAGCCGAGATCCTCTGTTGTAGACAGATTAAACGTCTCTGCTATGGCCTTCACCTGATTGTTTTTGTCCAGGCCCCAAACCTCTTGCTTAGATCGCGGGTCCACAAGATGAGTCCAATTGCCACTCTCATCATTTATATAAGTTGAGTTTCCTATCTGATAAAGATCGGCACTTGTGGTGCTGGTGTTCGCAGGCTGGTCCGGCATCTCCATCTGATTCTTGGTCGAGCCGCTGGCATGGGCCTCCAAGCTCGACAGGTTTACAACGGCAACATTCTCAACACTTTCCGTGACCGTGGTTAACTTCTCAGAAGTTGCATTGGCCCCAGAATTGAGCTTTAGCGTCTGAGTCACTGAACTCTTGATGCTGTAGCTGGTCAGGTTTTCGGCTGCTGCAATGGACAGAGTCTTGAGTTCTGCGGCACTCTTATCCGCAACGCTTGGGCCTTTCTCCGTGCAGCCGGAGATGGCCACGGCAATCAATATAAGGACTAGTAATAATCTCTTCATATTTTAAGCTCCAATCTTAGTCATTCAAGCCTAATTTTGCCCGGCGGGCAAAAACTTTTCGCCTGTTATCATCTCGAAGAGTTTGATGTAGATCCGGCTCGTCTCTTGCACCACGTCAGGAGGCAGAGCTGGGATAGGCGGCTCATTTTGGCCGGCGTCTCGGGCTTTATACAGCTGGTCTTTGTAGCCCGTCTGGCGGTAGTACTGGCGCACATACTCCTTGGATAGGTCCACGAACTCACCCTGCTCATAGCGAGCTTTGTCCCAGAAGCGGTCCTCGTCTGCGGTTCCGTAGACATCGATCACCATGACCTGTCTATCTTCGTTAAAAGCCAACTCTTTTTTGCCGTCCACGTGAATCAAGCCTCGCGAGGCTACGCTCTTGCCGATGTCCTCATCGATCTTGAGCACAACCTCCCGGGCATCCTCATATTCCTGAGAGGAAAGACCCGAGATCCGAAGCGCTTCTGCCTTTTCCAGCAACCTATCGGTCTTCTCAAGCTTGGTGGAGACCTCCAGGAAGGGCTCGGGAAGAATCTCACCATAAACGACCTTGTGACCGGAAGGAAAGCCCAGGGACTGTGCCGAGACTCTTCCCTCTTCTACACGATCATAAAGGGACCCTGCCACATACCAGCGGCATATCCACTCCAGAGGAATGAGGTAGTTCTTGGACTGGCTGGAGATCTGCTGCGGCTGGAGTATGTCCACCTTTTTGCAGAGCATGCCAGCCGGAGCCTGGTACTCCAAAAAGTGGGTCTTGATGCCCATTCTGGCAGCTCTCTCAAACCAATAAACACCCTCCCTGCTGAGGGTTTCACCCTTAAAGGGAATCTGGCTGGGAATGACCTTGTCGAAGACGGAGATGTTGTCGGTAAAGAGAAACTCAAGTCGGTCCCCGAGGTCGTAGGCCTCTTTGACCTTGCCCTTTATCAAAAGCTTGCGCTGCATCGGAGCATATCTGACCGGGAAAGATGATAACACTTTTGGTTTTGAAGCAAAAAAGAGGATAAGAGAGGCTTATTCCTCTCCCATACCGCCCATGCCACCGGGCATGCCACCCATGCCGCCAGGCATGCCGCCCTGTCCGCCGGACTTGGAGGCGATGACATCGTCGATACGAAGAATCATGACTGCGGCCTCAGTAGCACTGTTGATGGCCTGGGTCTTGACCCGCAGGGGTTCGACTACGCCTAGCTTTAGCATGTCCACCGGCTCGCCTGTGTCCATGTCCAGGCCGGCGCTCTTAATGCCCTTCTCATGCTGGCTTCTCAGAGACACCAGGGAATCGATCTGATCCAGACCGGCGTTCTCAGCCAGTGTCTTGGGAATGACCTCCATGGAGTCTGCAAAGGCCTCAATGGCCAGCTGCTCGCGGCCGCCCACGGTTGCGGCATACTCGCGCAGACGCAGAGCCAGCTCGACCTCAGGGGCACCGCCGCCGGGCACAATCTGTTTGTCTTCTACGACTACGCCCACAACGCGCAGCGCATCTTCCATGGCCCGGCTCAGCTCATCGACTACGTGCTCGGTTCCGCCACGCAGGATGATGGAAACTGACTTGGGGTTCTCGCACTCTACCACGAAGGTCATCTTCTCGTCGCCGATCTTCCTCTCCTCGACCAGGCCTGCTTTGCCCAGGTCGTTCTTGGTCAGATCGTGGATGCTGGTGACAACTCTTCCGCCTGTTGCGCGGCCCAGCTTCTCCATGTCGCTCTTCTTGACACGGCGCACGGTGTAGATGCCTGCCTTGGCCAGGAAGTGCTGGGCCAGATCATCGATGCCTTTCTGGCAGAAGACGACGTTAGCGCCAGTGGCCATGATGTCATCCACCATGCCCTTGAGCATGGTCTCTTCCTGGTCCAGGAAGGCCTGCAGCTGATCGGGTGAAGTGATCTCGATCTTGGCATCGACCTCAGTCTTCTCAATCTCGATAGCGGCATTGAGCAGAGCAATCTTTGCGCCCGTAACCTTCTTGGGCATATTGGGATGCAGCCGGTCCTTGTCGATGACCATGCCGTGTACCAGCTCGGAATCGGTAATTCCGCCACCCACCTTCTTCTCCACGGTGATGTTGTCGGTGTCGACAGACCCGTCCTCATCCACTACGGCCTTGACAGCCTCAACGGCCAGGTTGGCCAGCTCTTCTCTAGCTGTGCCCGAGCCCTTGCCGGTCATGGCGGTGATGGCGATCCTCTTTAAAAACTCAGTATCTTTAACAGATACATCAACGGCAATGGCCTTGAGAATCTCCAGGGACTTGTCTGCCGCAGCCCTGTAGCCGGCAGCGATAACCGTGGGATGAATCTCCTGATCCAGCAGAGCCTCGGCCTGCTTGAGAAGTTCCCCGGCAAGCACCACTGCGGTAGTGGTTCCGTCTCCAACCTCTGCATCCTGGGTCTTGGCTATCTCCACCATCATCTTGGCGGCGGGGTGCTCGATGTCCATCTCCTTAAGAATGGTAACACCATCGTTGGTTATTACTACGTCACCCAGAGTGTCGACCAGCATCTTATCCATGCCCTTGGGGCCGAGTGTGGTTCTGACGGCTCCTGCCACGGCCTTGGCGGCCATGATGTTCGACCTCTGTGCTTCCTTGCCAGCGGTTCTCTGGCTGCCTTCCTTGAGAATGAATATGGGTGTCTGTCCACCAAATTGTCCTGCTGCCATTTAATACCTCCAATGCGATTTAGATCAAATTGAGACTCCGGATGTTTGAACGTCTATATGAAGGTTGCGATATGAGGTTCTGTTGTGTTCGAGGATGGTGCATGCGTGGTGTTCGTTTGTGGTGGAGGATATGAAAGATCGTAATGGATTGGTATTACTGACAATGGTGAACTATGCACAAAATTGGTCGCGTACGTGATATTCTGAAAAGCGCAAACGGGTGATGTAATGGGGGCACGAGGTCAAAATGAATCCCTTACATCCGATTTTAGCGAGATTTTTCAGTAATCTCCACCCGCGACCACAAAATTTAATTTAGTAAAAAGAGATATAGTAACGCAATAGGACTATGTCATGGTGATAGAAAACTTTATAGAGGTTAAAAGGAATCGATATGAAAGTTTAGGGGACTAGATGCCGAAATATAATAATCCGCCAATAATTGAATCTGTGTGCGAAATAAGATTTAGCGACGATACCAATTGGGATATTACAGTTCCAGGTTTGATTTTTGAGGATATTAGGAATGAGTATCCGCAAAAGGAACAGCGCACCACTCAAGAGATTAATATTTCCATGTCTGGCATAGCATTCCCCAGAACCCGCTCACAAATAAAAAGGCAAGATTATGCTGTATTTCTCACAGATGATAAAAAATCGCGCATCCAAGTAGGGCCACGTATTCTATTGATAAATCAACTCAAACCATACAGCGCGTGGAACGATTTCAAATCTCAAGTTAATTATGCCTTTCAGAAATTAAGTGTGAGGGTTGAACTCGCAGGAGTTCAAAGAATAGGTCTGCGGTATATTAACAAAATCGAAATTCCGATGGAAAATAATAAAGTAACCTTAGAAGAATATTTCGAATTTAGACCTTTTTGTGGAGAACGGTTACCTCAAACGCATGGCGAATTCATAGTAGGTTGCGTTTTTCCGTACTCCGGTGGCCGAGATCTTTGTAGGATTGAATTTACAAGTGCAATGCCAGAGAACGAAGGCTCATTGGCTTTTCTCTTAAGCTTAGATTATTTTTTAGCTAAACCACGAAGCATACCAGTCACCCAATCAATTGATTGGATAGAGGAAGCACATGGAAATATAGAAAATCTTTTTGAAGGGTGTATTCTGCCTCCCCTTAGAGAAATCTTCGGCGAGGTGAAAGAATAAAATGGCATCATTGGTATCGCACCTGCTTTTTGAGACCAAACCGGGGAGAGGTGAAGGTTCTCTAGCCATTGGTGAAGATGATCAACTTTATTCATATTACTCTGAATCGAATACACCGCGGAATGAGGTTTATGAAATAGTTGATCCAAAACAAGAGGAAGACTTGCCCCAAGAGGAATCGTTTGCTATGTCCGCACAGGTAGAATACATTTTAAGATATTTTGAAATGCTAGGGGCAAGAATCGAGTCTCCTTCTAAAGTGCGCGATTATCTATATCGTTGTCCAGGAATAGCTATACTCGCTGGCTTTGTATCTGAACAAATATACAATGGCTTTGATTTCAAGGCGCAATTATCCTTAGAAGTTCAAGACGATGAGGTCCCAGATAGTGAATATTTAACAATCTATGTTAGAGTTCCAGAATATAACAATAGCGTTATGGATCGTATTAGAAAAATTCGAGAAAGCTATTATGATTCGCTTAATAATATGACCGGATGGTTCTTATTAACTACTGACTTTAGTTCTCCGAGGTAATTTGAAATGGTTTTCGATGGAAATGAAAGCCTTCATGTGGCGCAATTCCTCGGAGGAAAGAATAATGGGCCATGCACACCAGAATCCATTCAGAGGGCAGCAATAAGTAGGGCCTACTTTGCTGCCTTCGTCCATGCCTTATATTATGAAATAGACAATGATGGATTTCAGCAAAGTCCACTCGATGAACGTGGAAAAGATCATGGGCTGTTGAGAAAACATTTTAGAGACCATAAAAAACACAAGATTGCGTCCGAATTGAAGGAATTGCACAACTGGCGAAAAACGTGCGACTATGACTATTTTACAGACCCTTCTATGTTATTGTCCGCTGCGTTGGAGAGTTCATTGACAAACGCAAAAGATATCATAGATACTCTAAAATAAATAGTATTTAATTATTATATTCTTTATTTATCTTATAAAATTCCTTCAGCATTCGGCCAAAATATAGCAAATGATGTAATTGATATCTAAACAAACAAAAAAAATAAACATATTTGTAGTTTTATACTTTTTCTAAGCAGTATCCCCCACTTATTCTCTCCTTCAATCCCACAATCCCCGCGGCCTCTGCTGGCGTAGCTCCTTTAAACCCCCATGTGTGGCCTGATGAAGCTGTAATAAATCTTGTTCATAGGGATAACTGGCGTATCATCTACCTTTATGCCCCCTATTATCTTCTCTCGTCCTCTTATGGTTCCATGCATCCGTTCAAGGAGATTGCTTCTCTCCTGCAACACCACACAAAACAAGTTC
>Ga0351901_1014_pt1 | contig 60658 bp, 65 predicted proteins | sample BONcelHT113001D4_FD_206875 | JGI IMG/M metagenome (GOLD analysis project Ga0351901, IMG submission 206875) | Enriched cells from coal bed in the Powder River Basin, Montana, United States - BONCAT cells T11 rep1 HSBNCT.T11.300.1.D4 ...
TGAGCAGTGCTCCATCGTCACTTAACTTAGCAGCCTTCAATCCAAGCTCGATGCCCTCAAGCGCCACCATGGCAAGACCGCCGCAAAGCTTGACGCGGCTACATGCCGAATGTGCAGGATCCGGGCCTTCCGGGGCGAGCTTTGAGCCAAGCAAATTCAACTGAGCTAGCAATCAAAGAAGCTGCCGGTGATTTCCTGCGAAGAAGCCTGAAAGAATCAAGGATCACAGATATATCCTATTGCCGCCTTAAAGTGGTGCAGCTATGTATTCAATCATCGCTTGCGGCATTTTTGAAAAGGAGATCGAAGCGCTGCGTTTAGAGCTGGGATTTCCCTTTGAGGCCCACTACCTGGGAGCAGGCCTGCACGTGGACTTTGACGATCTGAAAGAGGCTCTTGTGGCCGAGCTGGAGAAGTGCCGGGCAGATGGCAACGAGGGCACAATAGTAGTATACGGCCAGTGCCATCCCATGATTGAGGAAATCTTGAGGCCCTACCATGCTGCGCTTGCGGCATGCCAGAACTGCGTAGACGCCTTCATCACCCGCAAGGGGCTGGAGAAGAAGGCCAAAGACGGGCTTTTCTTCTACCTCTCCCCAGGCTGGCTGGATGCCTGGAAAGACATTTTCCGCCGCCTGAATTGGGGTCAAGAGGAGGCCAGGATGCAGATGGGCTCTTTTCGAGGATCTGTCTATCTGGACACCCTGAAAGATGCGGCTGCACGCGAAGAAGAGCTTTTGGAATTCTTTGACTTCACTAACCTCCCCTTTGAGATAATGCCCGTAGATCTGGGCCACTTCAAATCCCTCATAATCAAGGCCAAAGAAAGCTTGGAGGATTGAGCTTGGACGAGTTGGAAGAGATAAAAAGGAAGAAAATGGAACAGATGAAAAAAGAGATGAGCATATCCGCGAACCCGTCGGTAGAGCTGCCGGATAAGCCCATAAAAGTCACCGATGCGACAATTGATTCTGCCGCATCCCAGTATCCTATCTTCATCCTGGACTGCTGGGCGGAATGGTGCGGACCCTGTCGCACGATCGGGCCGATTATCGAGCAGCTCGCATCGGAGATGAAGGGAAAGGTCGTCTTCGGCAAGCTGAACGTCGACGAGAACATGCAAACCGCTAACAAGCACAGGATCTCGGCGATTCCCACTCTGATGATCTTCAAGAACGGCAAGCTCATCGATAAAATAGTGGGCGCTTACCCCAAGCCTGCATTAACCGCAAAAATTCTTAAGCTCCTCTGAAGGCTAACCTTCCGAGGATCTCTCTTTTCTATAACTTTTTCAGGCAAAGATTGCTGACAATTCCCTTCAAGGTATGCTATTGACTGCCTTGATCTCGGGATAGCCGGAGATACTGTAAACCGGTTTGGACGAGAGAGTGTCAGGCACCTCGTAAAGAGGCTTGGTTCTTGAGTATTGACTGATATTGTAAATGGGCTTATAGATATCGGTATTGTAGGTGATTTTGGATGCATTTCCCAGGCGCTGACTCACATTGAATGCGGGATTAGAAGAAGTGCTGGAAGGTATATTGTAGGTGGATTTATTGCCATATACATCCAGGTTGTTCAAGGGCTTGGTCTTCTCGAAGCCGGCCCGAAGAACCTTGGTGTGAGAAGCGGCATTCCCGGCACCCATTTGGGTAGCGGTCGGGGCGCTTTTCAGGCTATTATCGAGAGAAGTAGCCATTGTCGCATCCGGGTTTTCAGCCTGCGCGAGACCCTCTGTGACATTCTGAGTCTCGTTTAGCGTGATCTTCGCCGTAGCGTTCTGAGTTGCGTTTATTGTGATATTCGCGGTAGCGTTCTGACTACTATCTGCAATAGTGGCCGGCATCAAAAAGGCCAGCAGCGCCAGAGTGCAGATAAGGCTGGCATGAATTTTCTGCAAATAAATCATCTCCTTCTCCGGAGAAGAACGATCGTGAGCATGGCTAATGCTGCAGCTCCTGCCGGAAAGTCTGCCTCTTTTGCCGTATCTGTAGCATTGCTCCTCAACAGAGGCTTGGCCTCAATCACATTCTCCTCCAAATCCACAACGGCGCCGCCCTGCCCGAGTAAAACAGTGCGTAGCAAATAAATGCCCGGCTCAAGAGTCTTGTTCCAGGTGATCTCCACCGTCTCATCGTCTCCCGTAAGAAGGACAGGCGTCCTCTTCTCGGTGGTATTGAGAATGGAACCATTTTGAGATAGAATAAACCGCAAAGATCCCTCAAAGGGAACGCGAGAGTTGCCCATGACTGTGGCGCTGGCACCGGTCTCATCCTGATAGGTCTCGGTGATCATAGCGTCATCGACAGCCAAGAAGGAATTCATGAAGGACCTTGTTTGGTTGTGATTCAGCTCCACAATCTTGACCCGGCCCGCATACTCACGTCCGTTTTCCAGGATCTGCTTCCAGGCATAGTCCTTGGTAATAGGCATGGCAAAGCTTCCCGTGATAGGTATCACCTGCTCTTTGGTGACATACACGGCCTTGTTCCCGTCGATGAGCATGTAGTAAATATCCACAACGGTAGGATCGCTGGCACTGATGGCAAGGTGCATGCCGCGAGAGTCGGCACGAAAATCGCGCACGTCAAACCTTATGGGCTCAACTCCCCCGTAAAAGAAGCTATCGCATTTCCTGGAAACGACAGTCCCATTTTCCCATAAGAACGCGCAGACATCATAACTGCCTTTCTCGGCATGGAAGGCTGGCCAGCGAATGACCCAGGTCCCCGGACCGTCCACGGTCAGGTTCCTGGTCATAATCAGCCTTCTCTCATCGATCAGATCCATCCGCAAGGCCATGCCGGCCACGTCTCCTTTTAGAGTGACATCAGCCGAGTCGATATTGGAGTAGAGATTTGCAATCTCCGAAGACTGGGCTGTGCCCGCCATAGCCATCAGAGCTGCCAGGGCCACCAGGGCCGCTAAATGCCAAACCGCGCTTATTCTCATAGGGACCTTACCTGCCGATAATTGCCATGTTGCCATGTATTCTGTCTTTTCTTAATGGGGTTTAAAACTACCGTTTCAAAAAAAGAAATTAAATAGTCAGCCAATTGGTGAACGGCGCGATCAAGGTTATGAGCAGGGATGTCAGTACCAACCAGGAAAGAATGGCCACAGTCGTCCTGGTGTACCTTTCCGCCTCCTGGGGCCGGACTATCCTCTCAAAGCCGGACTGCACCAGGTCCCTGAAGATGTGCCCGCCATCCAATGGCACTGCCGGAAGGCAGTTGAACAGGCCGGCATAAAGGTTGATCCAGCCGATCCAGAGCAGGAGATTGGCGATCCAGAAGAACTTGCTTCCCAGGGGCTCTGCCCATCCGCTGGGCTCAAAGACGGCGGTCAGCCAGCCACTAAAACCAGGAAAGCCTTTCTGGGTGAATCCAGGAATTCCGGCAAAAGGCAGGCTCAACATGTAGGTGAAACCCTGCATGCCGCTACTGGGGATCGCCTTGAGAACCTGCAGAAATTGTCTGGCAGGAGCCTCTTGAAAGAATGCGCCTCCGGATAAAACTGCATTCCCGGAGATGCCGATGCCTATGAATCCTCCGCTATCCTCAGAAGCTGCCTCTTTCGCCGTGAGATTGACCTGATAGGTGATGCCCTGACCTGTGGTTATAGCGATGATTTGGCCGGGGCGAGTGGTGTTCATCTGTTTTCTGAAGCCCTCCAGGTTTACAATCTCCATTCCGTCGATCCTGGTGATTAGGCTCCTGGCAGGAAGACCGGCAGATTCGGCGGGCGAGCCCTTGAAGATAGAGGCCACCATGATGCCTCGCGCCGGCTCGCCGGGGAGCGGCAGGATCTGTTCTCGGTCGTCATAAAACATCCGCATGCTCGCAGTAGAACTGCCCAGATGGCTGTAGAACTGCTCTAGATTGCTGTCTCTGTTTCCATTTACGTCCAATAGCACCATGCCGCTCGCAAAACCTGCCTTCTCTGCAGCAGAGCCATCCTGGACATCGACTACTATCAGCCTGTCCACCGGAGAGATGGATCCTATGACCGGCCCGAAGAAGAGGGCCATAGCCACTGCCGCAACGATGAAATTAGAGATGACACCCGCAGATAGAATCCTGATTCTGGCCCCCTTGCTCACCTTTGGCGGCATATCTTTGCTGCCGAAGAGCTCCTCTTCGTCAGGCTCCACAAAAGCTGCTATTGGGGCAAATAAGACTGCGACTATTCCCATGGACTTGACGCGCACGCCCTCTACGCGACTGAGTATGCCATGAGCAAACTCGTGTACCACCATGGTCACAAAGAGAGCTATCCAGCCCCAGACGAAGGGGATGTACTCATTTAAGCCTGGAATGAGGAGAATGTTTCTCGGAGCGTTATAGCTGCTGGGCTGAGGTGGCTCCTGAATCATGTAATAGGTCATGATAAGAACCAGCATCAAAAAATAGGTCATGCTCAATACGACCAGAGGGATGCCGACCGAGGCCACGATCCTCCAAAATCTCTTGGGACGGGCCAGCCTGTCCAGCAGATTCAGGCCCCTGCTGGTACGAAAGAACATCGCCAAAGGAATGCCTAGCACGCTTCCGACAGATATTCCCCGGCTACGCCATTTTTCGCTATCTTTCAAAGGCAAAAGAAGGATGGAATACAAGCCGATCAGCGCTGCGGCTATGAGCAGCCAATCCACGAAATCAAGCTGAAACTGCAAGTTCAAAATTTTATCCTCAGAGTAAGCCCTGCTCCCTCAGCTCTGCCTTGGCCAACTCCTGATGCTTCTTCTCCAAAAAGCTATAGACATTTCCATGCGGAGCACCATCAAGCAGCATCTCGATGGCGGTGCGTGCAACTCGCATTTGTTCAGGATAGCCTAAGATGGCGACCGTTTTGCCATACACAGATACCTTGGCACCGGAGAGCCTCTCCATGATCTCGCGCGACCGTCCGTCCTTGCCGATGATGCGGCCCTTGATGCGTTCCATATCGCTCTTTGTGCCTGCCGTCTTGGAGAGGTCCAGCACATCGAGCATCAACATCTCGTCATCAAGAATGGCCAGGGCCCTCTCCGGTGAGAAGCCTCTGCCGATGGCTTTTACCAGGTCTAATACTCGGAGGCCCTGCAACGGGTCTTCTGCCGATGCAACGGAGACCGCACCTGTCTCGCTGTCTATCTCAAGAGTGGTCTTGGTCTTCTCTTCGATAAAGCGCTTCATGGACCCGCCTGGTCCTACCAGCACACCCACGCGCTCCTCTGGAATTTTGATATCCAATTTAATCAGCCTTCTTTTTTATTTATCTCTTCTATCTCTTCTTTGTCTTTGCGAAGCTTCGCCCAGATCTCCTCAGGGGAGCCCACATTATATTTTTTCTTAAAATAATGGGCCACGTTGGCTATATCGCGCTCCAGAAATCTTCTGGCCATGGGATGGTCCAGCGTAACAGACTGTCCCATATCTATTATCACCGGCTCACCTTCATGATAAAGTATATTGAACTCGCTCAGATCGGCATGAACGAGCTTCCCGCGATTGTAGAGCACCGAGATATATTCAACGATCTTTTCAAAAATGCGCTTTGCGTCCTCGGCCTCCAGGTCCACGTCTTTTAGCGTAGGAGCAACATTCTCGCCATTGCTGATTAGATCCATAACCAGTATGTTCTCCTTCATGGCTATGGGATGGGGCACAGCTACACCCACCTCTTCCGCCCGCGTCAGGTTTCGAAATTCCTTCCGGGTCCAGGCCGCGACAATAGCTCTCTTTGTGCCCTTCACGCTTCCAAATCTTGGATCTCCATGCAAGTAGTCCTGCATGGCATTGAAATTGCTGGTAGAGATGCGGTAAATCTTTAGGGCCAGCTCTTTTTCGCCCACGATGGCCTTAAAAATGTTGGCTTCTTTGCCGGTGCAGACGGACCCGCCCAGAGCATCAATTACGCCCTTGCTGGCCAGGCTGTAAAGGTCCATCAGGGTGCGCTTATCAAAGACCGCATCCTGGACGTTTAGATCATCGGAGTCCTTTATCCTGGTGCGAAGAACATCGATCTTGGTATCGAAATCTTCATCCTTGGTACGCCTGCTCATAAAGTGCCTTTCAAGAAGATTCCTTTCAAGAAGTTCCTTTCAGAAATCCCTTGCGCTGCAGCCAGTCCACCTGGGGACCGGTGTATCTCCAGACCACATCGGCCTTATCATTCTCGATTTCCCAGGGAATGACAATAACCACGTCACCTTGTCTGATCCAGATCCTCTTTTTCATCTTGCCAGGTATGCGGCCCATCCTGGTAACGCCGTCGATGCATCTCACCCTTATGCGATTGGCTCCAAGCAAACTTTCCACATGACCGAATATTTCTCGATCCTGCTTGCGGGGGAGACGAACTCTGGTAATTACAGCTCCTTCTTCTTCCCTGCCACGACCTCTATTATACAGCTTATCACCTCAAATAATAATTATGGACTAAGACTCATGGAATCATCGGGGTCGCTCTTGCCCCGAGTAGCATAAGTATCTATCTTTTCGCCCTTACGCGCTAAAAACCACTCTTAAATAGTTAAAGCTTGTGTCGGCCAAAATACAAATGGGCCCGACGCGATTCGAACGCGTGATCCCCGCCGTGTGAAGGCGATGTCATAACCAGCTAGACCACAGGCCCTCGGAGTAAGCAACTAAGTCATCAGCTATTTGTATCTTGCCCTTGGGAAGAGAACAGCAAACTCTTTTTCGTCCGGCGCAGAGGAATTATTTAAATAGTAATTCGCGAAGCTAATGAAACAAATGAGTTTCATTTTGAGAAACCCAGCCTATACATTTTATGAGCGGCTTTTAAAGACACGCATTCTTGCCGGAGAGCCGGTGGAGCATGTGGCCATCATTCAAGATGGAAATCGAAGATTTGCCATGCAAAGAGGCCTTTCCACCTATCTGGGGCATAGCCTGGGGGCGGAGACCTCGGAAATGGTCATGGACTGGTGCCTGGAGGTAGGTGTTAAGCATCTGACTCTCTACACCTTTTCCACGGAGAACTTTGAGCGAGACGAGAAGGAGAAGCGCTATCTCTTTGATCTGATCAAAAATAAGTTCGTAGAGCTGAAGCGCTCCAAAAGGATACACGGCAATCAGATTCGCGTGCGAGCCATAGGCAGGGTGGAGATGCTGCCGCCGGACCTGCAGGAGGAGATCTGCCGCACAGAAGAGGCCACGCGAGAGTATGAGATGATGTACCTAAACGTGGCCCTGGCCTACGGCGGGCAGCGCGAGCTGGTAGACGCGGCGCGGTCCCTGGCGCGCCAGGTTACAGAGGGAAAGATCAGGGCGGAAGATGTGAATGAGGATCTGATAGCTTCGCACCTCTATCCGCAGGATGGCATCTCTGTGCCCAAAGTGGATCTGATCATCAGGACGGGCGGGGACTATCGCACCTCTAACTTCCTGCCCTGGCAGGCCAACGGCAATGAATGCGCCGCATACTTTTGCGCACCCTACTGGCCGGAGTTTCGCAAGATCGACTTTCTGCGCGCCATTAGGACGGCCCAGACCAGGGCCTCAGGCCAACAAGCTTAATAACTAAAAGTATGCCATGAAGGATGTTTTGTCCCGATGGGGTAGTGGACATCCCGGAGGCCTGCGGAGCAACGTTTGCGCAGCGAGCCTTCAACCCGGGTTCGAATCCCGGTCGGGACGCTTTCCTTACCAAGAGAGGGTAAGGTTTCATGAGGACTTTTCCTTGCCTTTTTTGTGAGGCCTTAAAATCTCGGTCGTGATGCAATAAATGGTTGGCGTTTTGGTATCCACCCCCTGCTTGCGATCGCGATCATACCATTCCAGGATTACTCTCTAAGAAATTGTAACGCAATGACTCTACGACCTTGGCGGATCTAAATTCCAAACCAGAATTGATTCACCACCAAAACATCTCCTAGATTGAAACATTCATCCATCAGGTCAACGACTCAATATTATCTATTGCATCCGGCGATTCGCTTTGTCGCTATTCAGAAAGCAGGGAATCGATCTTCTTGAAATCATCTAGCAGAGTTTTGCCACACTCAGTTGTTTCATATAATACGATCTTTCCCTGCTTAATTTCTAAGAGGTTATTTTTTATTAGCAGATTAATATATGGAGCTACTGTTTTAAAGTTGAGGTTTGCCTGATATACTATCCTCGTCTTATTAGAGCCATTTTTGCATATATCTAATATTTTTGAAATAATAATATGTCTACTTCTCTTCATCTTCATTTCCCCCATATCTATAAATACGTTCGCATATGTTGGGTGCTGAAAAGCATTACAACGGACTCGGCATGCAATCTATGAGATATATGGTGGTTCCATTTAGATCAGGCGGCATTATTCCACCATCCACACCCACGACAATTAGTACATATACGATCTCAGCAATATTGCTCCTAGTAAGCAACACTTAAAAGCTTTACTAAACTATTGTAAGTACTCATGTTATTACTGGATAAATTACTAATCCATTCTGCAATTTCTGATAATAAACATACAAATTTTTTTGTATATATTATTAATTTTAAGTGCTGCATAGATAGCAAAAAACTCCTAGAATTGAACCTAATCTTAAAAATTTTTTAAGTAATAATTCTTTATATACTGGATTTATTTATTAGAGAGTATAATTATTATTTAAATCTAACGCCGATAGTCGCGATGAAATACATATAGATGCATCTACAGAAGAGGCTGTTCCAATCTGCGGCACAGGCCCTATCTTCCAGCCCATTATCATTTCAGCATGGCGTACTCATGCCACGCATGCCCGCTCATTGATCAACCTCACCCAGGTTCGCGCAGGCGAGGTGCTGCTCGATCGCTTCGCCGGAAGCTGCGGCATTCTGATCGAAGCCTGCCTGATCGGCATCCAGGGACGGGGCATAGAGGTCCAAAACCGGCTGGTGAATGGTCCTTTATGCAATCTGCTGTGTCTGGACTGATCTCTTTTATTGGGGGAAGCAAAGCGTTTTTCATTGCATAATCCATCTATTGATGCCGCTGTCCTGGACACACCGCTGGAAGGTCGTCTAAAATTCTGCTAAGTAAAAAAAATTTCTTTTGCATGAAAGTTTAATTGATCAATTGATCTATTAAGGGCGATCATGACCAGAGGCGTATGGTAAATCGTGGCGGATAGCTCGCCGGATGCCTTGCTCGCGAAGGCAGGCTTTGATATCACCCTGAAGCATACGGACCCCCGTGCCTGACGCGGCATGTTTTCCACTGCCAAAAAGCAAGTGAAAAGTCATGGATTTTAAAAATAGTTGGCTTGATAAGAAGCTTAAAAAATAGAGTTTATAAGATACGTTAAGTAATTCCCAATTAAGTATCTGTAATTAGGGCGAGTAAAAGGCTTAAATATTTGACCCCTAATTGCCAAGCAGGTAATGCAATGAATAGTAAGCTATCATTATTAACAATATTCATCTTGATCCAATCATGTCAGATCGCTCTGGCACTGGATGTAGATTTGACGGGCACCTGGACTTCAAAGTACCAGTTTGGCCCAATAGAAGAAGTAATGACTGCGAATATTCAGCATTTTGGCGTTAATCTTCTAGGATCCTTCACAGTTAAACCTTCAGAGGGAGATGAATATTCCGGAATAATATTCGGTACAGTTGATGGGAACGCAGTTGCTGCAAATTATTTATCTGTAAGAAACTCGGGCGATGCCGACCCGCAGGTAGCAATTATTTTCATAGATAGCCAAATCGTGGATCAAGATACGCTAAGGGGCACTTATTATGTCCAGGATAGCGAAATGAATGCGATATCCGGGCCATTTGAAGCTGCTAGAAAATAAGCGGAGACTGCATGAATGCTTCCTGGGATTACTATGATCTGGCTGAAGACCACCTGAAGGCATTTACAAGATCTGCAGTGCGAACGAAAATAATGCTACGCATGAAAGACGGCGGCATGACTGCAGGAGATCTTGGAGCAGAGATGAACATGCGTACATCTACCATCCTCCACACGATAAAGGAGATGATGGAAGATGATCTCGTAATGAAGAAAGGCACACGATATTCCTTGACCAGCATAGGGAAGATTCAGACCATTCTACTGGACGAGCTTGTTGCAGCTATTGTGTTATTGGATCAGCAAAAGGATTATTGGCTAAACCATGATTTAAGAGGAATACCTGAGCACCTCCTGGCGAATATCGGGATGCTAACCCATTCTAAGATGATAACTTCAGATCCCACATCGCCTTTAAAGATCCTGGATAACTTCGTTAAAGAAGTATGTAAATCCAATTGTATATACGGATTTTCTTCATTTATCGCCCCCGGCTTTGCGGAGATGATTAATGATTGCACCAAGAGAGGCGCAAGAATTGAGCTTATACTAACGCAGGAAATTTATGAGATAATATTAAATGATCAGGCTGCACCCTTAGCAAACTTGCTGGAATTTGAAAACTTTAAATTATACATTATTAACTCAGATATAAATCTTGGCTTTACAGTCACTGAATCGATCTTAGCTCTGGGATTATACAGAAATGACGGGAGGATTGATTTGGATAGCGAAATAATTTGCATGGGTAATTCCGCCGTAGAGTGGGGAACGGAACTCTTTGAATATTATAAATCTCGTTCTGAATTGATAAAATGCTAATTTATTAGATAAAAGTCCGCGCACGAATTATCGTTAAAGATGTCAGTTCGCGCCTCGTACTTCACATGAATAGTGATTAAAATCATTCATAATTACTTATTTTTCGTACTTATTATAAGTATCTAAAGCCCATAGCGTCTCAAATAAATATTTAATAAACATTTAAAAATGAAAATTAACAGTCTTAACTAATTTATTTTTAATTAAAGCAATTTTGCCGAGATTTCTGTATTATGCCATCCTTCTTAAGAAGAGCTTATAACTAGAAAAATTGCTGATCCTTTTTTATGATAACGAAATTCGATAGCAAAACTATATTATTATATAAAAAAGATCTTTATATATATTGTGTCGTATTGGCAGCTACCCTGAAAGGGATATTCCGGTTCCTATCGGTAAGTTCCCTCTTCGTTGGAGCAACTGGATTCTTTATTGCACTGGCAGGATATTGTCTCCTTGATGAGTATCCAAGCATGCTGATCTGCTCTGCAGTCTTTTTTATGACCTTCAGCCTCTATAGCTTAAATAAGCTCACGGACATGAAAGAAGATGCGATCAACATGCCCGAAAGGCTCAACTTTCTGAAAGGACGGAGAAATCTTATCATTGTTTACTCAGTTGCTTCATATTTATTAAGCATATTGCTGACTTTTCTCGAAAATCCCTCATCTGTAATCGTAGTTTTTATTCCGCTCATCGCAAATGCCCTGTATGGATCCAAGCTGCTTCCCGGCTTGCCCAGACTGAAAGATATACCGGTCATGAAGAACCTGGTCGTCTCTGTATGCTGGGCGACAGCCACTACGCTACTACCTGCCGGGCATATAATGGGCAAAATATCATCAGTAGCACTTGTCTTCTATTTCATACTGGTAAAGGTATTTGTAAATACCGTCCTTTATGATATGAGGGATATGAAAGGCGATAAGGAGAGTGGAATAAGAACAATGCCGGTAATATTAGGCCGAAAAAAGACGGCCCTTGCCTTGATGGCCGTCAATGTCACTCTTCTGCCGTTGCTGATGTTCCTGGATGGTAATGCAAGGCTCCTTGCGGCCATATTAATCATCAACGGATTTGCATACACCATCTTCTTTGCCGACAGGATAAATCAATTAGCTATGGATATATTTGTGGACGGCGAATGGATGCTGTCGTTCATCATGCTGGCGATATTAATTCATTCTGGAATGATGGCTTAATTGCAGAGGCTCCTCAGGCCTCTGCCGCCCACAGTCGGTATCGATAGCATCCTTAAGGCCATATTCTGTTTAGGCTGTCACCATGCGCTCGGAGACATCCTGATCGGAGAGCATCTCCAAAAACGGGCTCCTCGCTATCTTCTGTTGGTAGCAGGGCAACCTTTATACTAACTTCCACTAGAAAATATGCTATGTAGATCTCACATGAGGACCTCTTTAAAATAGCACTAAATATCGAGCATCCTCGGTACATCACGTTAATAGCATTATGTTATGGAGACTAGATTTGATGTCGATTTTTCAAAGGTTAAATCAGTAGGCTTCGATGAAGCCTCAAGGAATTATGACCTTCTCTCCATCGTGCGATCCTTAACAAGATTGATTTTCCCTTCACATTTTTTTTCGCTAATTACCGAAAGACCTAATTACCTTAGTCGCAAATAAAGAGCACCTGGCGCTGCGAATCGCGGCGCAATTCGAGTGAGGGAGCGGTTGGTTGTGGCATTACAAAGCAGCAAATTTCCCCGATCCAAGTCGGGCATACCTGGATATGATGAACTGGTCGATGGCGGTTTTCACAAAGGGACGGTAAACACCATCACCGGATCTTCCGGTTCGGGCAAAACCGTCTTTGCTGGCCAGTTCATAAATTACGGCATCAAGATGGGCGAGAAGGGAATGATAATCACTCCTTCCGAGAGCGCGGAGTATCTGAAGCGAGAGATGATGTCCTCATTCGGCTGGGACTTCTCCAGCCAAGAGAAGGAGGGGAAACTCGCCATCGTCGATGTCACCGATCCAGTTTTGCGCCTGCAAAAGAGCATCGATGTCGATCCGGTTGATTTTCTCATTAACTTTCGTAAGCTTGTGGAGAGAAAACTGGAGGAAGCCAAGCCCGACCGGCTCTTCATCGACGACCTGACGGCCTTCTTCATGGCCGTGGAGCAACCCTTTAAAATTCGGTCCCTGACCGACGACCTCTTCGGCACCATTCGTGCCAGCGGCGTCACATCCGTGGTCACCATCGGCACGGCTTTTGGCACTAACCAATTCCTGGAATACGGAGCTGACTCGGCCACTGTACTAAACCGTGAGCGCATCGGCAACACGCTCATCAGGTCGATATACATCATGAAGATGCGCGGCTCGAAGATCTCCAATAGCATCAGGGTTCTGGACATATCCGATGAGGGAATCTCAGTGTCCTCGCTCTCGCCCTATTCCTGAGAGGATGAAACCGGAGGGTGCATAAAATGATCGAAAGATGGATCGTCCTGGCTGCAGAGGAAGCAGGTCCCGTCTCGAATAAGATGGGCGGTATCTGGAATGTGGTGGATGCACAGGCCGTGATGCTGGCCCGGCTGGTGGCGCGAGGTGATATTGAAAGCGGCCTGCACATCCTGGTGGCGGGTCCCAACTATCCCACCTCCGGCTCGGACTGGAATACAGGCAAAAACCGGGTCACCGATCTCACGGGATTCGAGAAGCTGGATATGGGACAGGAGCTCGACAAGGTACTGGGCGAACTGAATGCCTCCGGCATCGAGACCGTCACCGGACAGAGAACGCAAGAAGGCATTCCCATCGGCTATGTGCTCTTCAATACCAATTATTATCAGTCCCACATGGTGCATTGGAATAATCAGCAGATGACCCGTAACAATGCCATCAAGACGGAAGCCTTTGATCTGGTGGGCCTCGATTCCATGAACTTCGAGAGAGCTCACTATGGTTGGGAGTACAACCACTACATCAACCTCTCTTATGCCGTATCGGAGCTGGTGAGAGGCCTGGCACGCGCCCCGGAAGAAATTGCTAAAAAATACGCCGACAAGGCAGTCTCGGAGTTTGCAAAGTCGGTAATGCCCAAAGTGAGGGTTTCCTTGCATTGCCATGAGTTTGGAGTCTTCTATGCAGTAGCCAGGCTGAAGAAGTTGGGAGTTCCTGTAAGATCAGTCTGCACACTCCACGCCACGGTTCCCGGTCGCACTGCGGGCTATAAGTCTCTGCAGAAGATTGCCCAAGGCGAGTCAAAAATGGAGATCGGCACACCTATTGGCTTTGCTACCTTAGAGGCGCTGGCCCGCTATGCTGATGCAGTTACATTCGTGGGCGACTCGACCATGAAAGAGGCCATGCTCTTTTACCGCTTGAAAGGCATTGTCATCAGAAATGGAATCGATTTAGAAACGCAGGAGATCGATTGGGATAAAAAAGATCGCTGCAGGGCCAAGATCCAGGAGTTTCTGGCCGACAGCCTCTACAAGTACCGCGACGGCCAGAGCGTAAAAAAGGAGAACATAATTCCGATCTTCACCATCTCCCGCATAGAGATCGAGAATAAAGGATACCTTCAGCTCCTTGATGCCCTTATGCTTCAAGATCACCTGCTCAAGCATAGACTAACCGGCCAGCGTCATGCCGAAGAGACAAGGGTGGTATGCTTCCTGATTGCGGCTCACGGTCCTAAAGACAAGGAGAAGCTGCCGGAGGGTTTTCCCATCAATCTCACGCCAGAAATTCTGGTGGGCGAGGAGATCCGCCTGGAGAACATGATCAAGGATCGGGGCCTGGATGAGTCGGAACTGATCTCCGGCAGACGAATGGTGGCAGCACTGCTCTATCCTCAATGGGTGGGTCCCGATGACGGCGGCCTGGGAATGCATGCTGATGAGATCATGGCCGGCTGCGTTGCCGGCATATTTCCTTCCCAATATGAGCCTTTCCTTCTCACCGCCCTGGAAGCGGGCAGGGAAGGCACGCCCAACATCGTCAGCCGGTCTGCAGGATACAGCGATGCTTTAAAGAAGATCAAACGCCGCGTGCCGGGCCTGGGGGGCGTGATTATTGTGGACAACATTGAGGCACACCCCCAGGAGACCGTCCTGGATTATGCCCTGGCACTGGACTACTTCACCTGGACTTACCTGGATGATGAGGTCAAATACCGGCTGCTCTGTGAAGAGTCCTTCTCCTTAGCCAGGCAGTTTAGCTGGAAGGAGCCGGTACTGGAGTATTACAAGAACCTGGTCGCTTAGATGTGAGGAAAAAATGAGAATTGCCTATTTGAGCATTGAGTTTCCGCCCAGGATATTCGGCGGCCTTGGTGTGTACGCGGACGAAATATCCAGAGAAATTGTCTCCCAGGGAGAGAAGGTCTCGGTCTTTACATTGGGGGACAGCAAGCTGGAGAGGCACCAGGACATGAATGGAGTGGAGGTGTTCAGAGAGGTCCCCGTACCGATCAGGGATGGGCTGGAGATATTCCTCTCACCCGAGACACTTTCCTGGGGGGAAGGCCTGCGCTTCCTTGAGGACCTTTTAAGCCTAAACCAGCTTTCTGCGGCGAGCATCATGGAGAATGGGCCTTTCGATCTCTGCGTGGCCCACGACTGGCTTGGACTGCTGGGAGCTATGGCCGTCAAGAAAGAGGGCATTCCCATGATCTACCACGTACACGGCCTGGAGGTCGGTCGTTCGGATAATCCCAATCCTCAGCTCGTGGCTCTGGAAAAGAAAGGTGCCGAAGTAGCGGATCTGATCATTACCGTTTCAGAGGCCATGAAGCAGGAGCTGGTCAGCCTGGGTGTTAGGGCGGAGAAGATTCGCGTATGCTACCACGGCGTAGACGCCGCGTTTTTCAATCCCCATCAAGCTGATCCCAAGCGGCTAACGGCCCTGCGAAAGAGATACGGCTATGCAGAGGATGATGTTATCGTGCTCTTCATGGGCAGGCTGGAGAGTGTCAAAGGGATTGTACAGCTCTTTTCTGCCATTCCTGATGTCCTGGCAAAGCATCCCAATCTGAAGCTGTTGGTAGTGGGCAAGGGCAGCTTGGAGAGCTGGGCTCTTTCGGAGGCGAAAAGGCTTGGCTGCATCACGCTGGTCACGGACTTCCTGGATGCTGAGGATAAGATGCACCATTATGCTCTGGCTGACCTGTGCGTATTTCCCAGCATCTATGAGCCCTTTGGCATCGTCGCTCTTGAGGCAGCCGCCATGGGCAAGGCGGCCGTGGTGGGCGCCTCCGGCACATCCGGTCTGGCGGAGATTGTGAAAAATCCAGGCGACGCGCGGCCTACGGGCGTTCATGTCAATGCTCGCGATTCCCAAGATATCGCCTGGGGCATTAATCTCGCCCTGGAGGACCTGGACCGACTCAAATCCTGGGGAAAGAACGCCAGGGCCAGGGTAATTGAAGAGTTCACATGGAAGAAAGCCGCAGAGAGAACCCTGGCGATTTATAAGGAAGTAGTCTGAGGAGAGAGGAGGCGAGGCGATGCCAGAGCTGAGAAGGCACTATTTCCTGGATGAGTACTGCATAATCGCCGCAGAGCGAAAGAAGAGGCCGTCTGATTTCCCTGCAATGACGGCCCCCGGAGACGAGACTGTTTGCCCATTTTGTCCGGGAAACGAGGAGATGACCCCACCGGCCGTTGCAGTCTACACGGAGCATGGGATATTATCCGATGGCCAGGAGAAGATTTCCGGCTGGAAGCTACGGGTCTTTCCCAATGTTTTCGCGGCCATGGTCCAGAGCCCAGCGCCCGCCACGACGACGGAATGGATTGCTCTGCCTGGGCAGGGCTTTCACGAGGTGATTGTAGACAGTTTCCTGCACAAAGAAAATCCGGCAGACTTTGCCCAGGAGCACATGGAAAAACTCATCCAGGTCTACCGGGATCGCTATGTCCATTACTGCAGGAACAGCCTTGTGAAATATGTATCCATCTTCAAGAATTGGGGCAAGGAGGCGGGAGCATCATTATCTCACAGCCATTCTCAGCTCGTCACCCTTCCCATTCTTCCGCCCCTGATTAAAAGAGAATTGGACGCCATCAGCCGCGCAACACACTGTCCTTTCTGCAATATCGTAGCGCAAGAGAAGCAGTCATGCCGGCTCATCGACGAGAACGAAGACTGGATTCTCATTGCACCCTTCTATTCTCAGGCACCCTACGAGACCTGGATTTTGCCGAAGAGGCATTTTGCCAACCTGCAAGAGATGCATGAAGCTGAAGGCAAGAGCCTGGCTGCCTTGTTAAAAAGGGCTTTAGGGAGCATGCGATCCCTCTTGAACGATCCGCCTTATAATTTTATGATCTTCCAGCTTCCTTTCAGCTACCACCTCAACATCAGAATTCATCCGGCTCTTTCCAAAATCGCGGGCTTTGAGAGGAGCACAGGAGTGTACATAAACTCCTTTGCGCCGGAAAAGGCAGCAGATGAACTCAGACAACATCTAAAAGCAATCTAACAGCGCCGAAAAGTTAATCAATTATCCGGCTGTAAAGAATCACAATTTGCTTATTACATTCCTTATGTATTTCATAAAGCAGGGATGAGATGGACCGAAATGCGTTCCACCCCCCTTATTAATGATATCGTAGCGAATAAAGATCGATAACCATAGCTGTAAGGCAAGACAATACCGGTGAAGAAATGCGAATTGGAATGCTCTCCTGGGAGAGCTTATACTCAATAAAGGTCGGCGGGGTGGCCCCATGTGTCTCAGAGATCTCGGAAGCGCTGGCCAGAAGGGGCCATGAAGTACATGTATTTACGCGCCGAGGCGATTTTGAGTCCTACGACAAGATCAATGGCGTCCATTACCAGAGAGTGGATGTGGACAGCTCCGGGGACGTACTAGCTCAGATGAACCGCATGTGCGATGCCCTTTACGATCGCTTCGGAGCGGTGCAAAGGCTCTTCGGCAAATTCGATATTATGCATGGCCATGATTGGCATCCTGTGCTGGCTCTGATCCGCATAAAGCAGGACTATGGTCTGCCCTTCCTTCTGACCATGCACAGCACGGAATGGGGCAGGAATGGAAACCACTTCGGTTACGGCATATCCCAGGAGATCTCCCATCGAGAGTGGCTGGGCTGCTATGAGGCATCCAAGGTGATTGTGACCACCAGGCGCATGCAAGACGAGTTGATGTGGATATACAGCCTGCCTGAAGAAAAGATCCTCATAATACCAAACGGCATCATTGTGGGAAAGATGAGAAGAGGCCTTGACGCCGGCCGGGTCAAGGAGAAGTACGGCATTCACCCCATGGCGCCAATGGTGCTCTTCTGCGGCAGGATGAGCATCCAGAAGGGACCGGACCTCCTGGTAGAGGCAGTGCCCCGTATCTTAAGAAACAGATCCGATGCTCGTTTTGTCTTCATGGGGGAGGGTGGCATGAGGCAGGACTGCGAGAGGAGAGCTCGCGAGCTTGGGGTAGCGGATGCCTGCCGATTCCTTGGATACACCTCCAGCACCGATAAAGAGGAGCTGGTCAATGCCTGCGACCTCATGTGCGTTCCCAGCAGAAACGAGCCTTTCGGCGTTGTGGTCCTGGAGGCATGGGATGCCTGCAAACCGGTAGTAGCGACGGATGCGGTGAGCATAATTAATAATTTTGAGGACGGCCTCCTGGCCTATATTCAACCGGAGTCCATCGCCTGGTGCATAAACCGGCTGCTGGCCAATCCCGAGGAGATGACGAAACTGGCCCGGGCAGGATGCAGCCGGATTGATGCCGAGTTTAGCTGGGATCACATCGCCAAGAGGACGGAAGACGTTTATGAAGATGCGAGAAAACGCGGCCAACCGAAAGGTTCTTGAAGGGTGAGTAGCACAAAGGGCTCTTGGCGCCTCGATAGCTTAGCCCGGTATAGCGCGTCCTTGGTAAGGACGAGGTCGCGGGTTCGAATCCCGTCCGAGGCTTAAATTTTTTTATGCATTTTTCTTGTGCGGTTGATGACATTTTCTCAATTGCACGCCTTCCAGGCTCGCAGCACCTCTGCCACCGACCAGGCCTGAGAGATGCACCCGCCCGGCCGCTGGGGCATATCGCCGTCAAAGACCTCGGGGAGGGTGTTAATCCCGCCTGCCTGCATGGTTATCAAAGGCCTGAGAAGCTCTCTGGCCTGTGCCAGGATCGGGCCGGACCTGCCTTTCACTGAGAGCAGAGCATCAATGTACGGCCCCATGAGCCAGGGCCAGACGGTGCCCTGGTGGTAGGCCCCATCCCTGCGACGAGGGTCGCCCTCGTATCTACCTGCATAGCGCGGATCGCGGGGGGAGAGCGTTCTCAGGCCGAAAGGCGTGAGCAATTCCCGCGTCACAACATCAAGAATGCTCTTTCTCATAACATCCGGCAGCAGATCGGGAATTCCTGCCGCGATGATCTGGTTGGGCCGGATGGATGCATCCTCATGATCAATCACATCGAAAAGACAGCCAGTCTCACTATTCCAAAACCTCTGGTAGCTTTTCCTGACCATCTCTGCCTGCTTTGCAAATCCTGGATCATGGGATTTGTCTAAAGCCTCGCAAAGCTTCTGCATATCTATCAAGGCAGAATACCAGAGGGCATTTATCTCGCAGCATTTTCCGGCCCGCGATGTCACAGGCCGGCCATCCAGGCGAGCATCCATCCAGGTGAGCGCTGGCCCGGATACAATAAGGCCATCTTCGTCCCCCCCGAAGTCCTCTCCAGACCGAGAATAGCGACGAAATACCTCGAGTAGCCTGGGCCAGACACCCCTGACAAACTCCCGGTCTTTGGAATATTCAAAATAGCTGCCCACAGCCCGAACAAACCACAGGGATGCGTCCACGGTGTTGTAAGACCTGGCCCCCAGGTCGTTAGGCAAAACGCCTTCTTTCATGGCGGCTGCGAAGGATTTCAGGACCAGCCTGGCATCCTTAAAGCGCCCCGTGCACAGCAAGAGGCCGGGAAGGGAGATCATGGCGTCCCTTCCCCAATCATCAAACCAGTGGTATCCGGCGATGATGCTCTTGCCTTGGCCTCGTTTCACCAAGAAGGCGTCCGCGGCCCTTGCCAGATCCGGAATGGGGGCCAAAAGCATTTCCAGGCGTTCCTTTTCTCTTTTCTGCTCTGCCCTCCAGTCCGGCATGCCAGTCCTCCAGGTGGAGGCAGCAATGGCAAAGGCGGCATCTCCAGAGAGCTCGATCTCGAAGCAGCCCGGGGAGAAGAGGTCCTCCGTCCAGGCCAAGCCCCGCCGCCTCTCCTCTTCGTACTCGAAGTTATGGTAAATCGTCTCCTGCGGCACATAGACGGGCCCGTCCGAGAGGAGAGTGAGACGAATGTCCGGGTGAAGACGTGATCGAAGAATCGTTCCCGTTTGAAGAGGTTCCTGGCTCATGCCCGGCAGAGGAGAAGCAGCGTGAAAGCTTCTGCTGTGCACCAGGGGAACGATGGCAAACATTCCCTTCCCATTTTTAATTTTGTAGCTGATAATGGTGGTGTTCTCATTACGAATCATGAAAACGGTCTTCTCGATCCGGGCATCTCCTATTCGATAGCATAATCGTGGGAAGGGGTCCGAACGAAATTCCTGCAGGTATTTGAATCCCTGGGGGTGGATTACACCGGGATATTGATGATTGGCTAAAGAGACGCCCTCTATCTCCTCGTCCAGGGAAGAGAGCAAAAGCCAGCGATCCACCGGAGGCTGCAGCGCCGCCACAAGAAGGCCGTGATAGGCTCGCGTGTTGCTGCCGGCCACGGTAGCAGAGGCGTAGCCGCCCAGACCATTGGACAGGAGCCATTCGCGGTTTGCGCCCTCTTCATAGCTCTGCGGGCGAAGGGCAAAATCAGTCATCATTTGCCCTCCGAGAGGGCGGCATCCACTGCCGATAGCAGGCTTTTTCGCAGTCTCTCCCCCGTGATGCTCCTTAATTTGGCCAACTGCTGCGCGAGAGGCGCATCTGCGAGGCTGGTCTTTGCCCAGAGGGCCAGATCCCCCCGGCTATTATGATATTGCAATGAGTCGAAAGAAACGGTTTTTAAAAGATTCTGCAGACCGGCCAAGCTCCAGGCGACCTCTCCAGTGAACTGATCCTTGTCTGTGGCAAAACGGAAAGGTGAATCGGCCAGATGGGTCTTCATCTTAAGACGGTAGTGCAGGTCACATAGAACGCTGAAGTAGGTGACGGAGGCATCATAGGGGATGCCGTAGGGACTGAAGTAGCTGTGCACCTCTCCAGGCCCCCCGCCATGAGTGAAGATGTAATAGAGATGATCAGATAGCAGAAGCGTCCTCCAGATCTGCAGAAGCTCTGGGTCCCGGCTCTCTTTTACCGGGGCCTCTAGCCTCTTTTGGTAGATGAAGCAGGCCTGCTGCAAGGCATTTCCCAGCCAGCAGCTCGTATCCCTCTCCAGATCCGCCCAGGAGACATAATTTGGCACAGATAGCTCTCTTTTTGCAGGAGTGTCTCTCGCAATCTCGGCAGGCGTGGCAAATCGGAGGTTATCATGCCGTAAAACCTCTTCAGGCAGAACGCGCAGGAACTCAAAGATGCCAGTATCCGCCCACTGATGCTCGCCAAACGTCTCATAGTCGCAGAAGATGTTTATGCACTGGCCGGGAGTTCTTGCCAGCCAGGTGGCATACTTGTCGGCGGTGAGTGGGTACTCTTCCCAATTGTGCGAGGAGAAGCGAAAGCCGATGTCGTCTGTGAGCTTGTAGTTTCTGAGCAGCAAAGAGATGCCGGTCTTGGGCGGCCGGTAAACATAATTGGGGTCGGCCACCACGCCCTCGGTGAAGACGGCCCTGTATCCCATGCCCTCGACCATTCCAGCAATCTCATCATTGTAAATGAGCTCCGTATTCTCGAAGGTAGTGGGATGCAGACCAAAAATGTCCCAGATAAGCTCCTTATGCATCCTGACCTGCTCGAAAAACTCAGCTTTATCCTCGTAGAGGCTGGCTAAAGAGTGATAGTAGGTCTGCCCCATCACCTCCACCCCGCCTGTCTCCACCAGCTTGACAAAGGAGTCCAAAACCTCGGGACGATAGGCACGGCACTGCTCCAGGAAGATGCCGGAGAAGCTGTAAGCGACCTTGAAGGGCCTGTCCGATCCCTCATGCTTTCTAATGCTCTCTAAGATCACCTTGTTGGCAGGCAGATAGCATTTGTCGGATACGCGCTCAAAGATCCTCCTATTCTCAGAATCATCGAAATAAAACTCCCGCAAATTGGGCACAACCTCCTTGAGGGGAGAACTGTCCCAAAAGAAATTTTTCTTGAGCCGGATGGGCTGGTGGACCTCAAAGCATAGGGATACAAGGGTCATGTCTTCTATATCAGGCTGCAAAATATTTACATCCTTCGCGCGGCCCTCTCAATTATCCTCAAATGAGCAAAAGGTATAAATCCTAGAAAGGAATTCTTAATTGCTTCCAGTGGGGGAATTTGTAATGGTATTTGGACTGACAATGATCAAAGTAAGCTCTGGCCAGGAAAGATCGGTTTATGCCCATCTGCAAAAGAGGCCGGAAGTAAGGGACGTCTATCGTCTCTTTGGAGAGTATAGTTTCTTTCTAGTTATGCAGGCAGAAGAGAGAAATGGACTCTCCCGCATGCTCAGTGAGATAAAAGCTAGAGAGAATGTAATCAAGACCGGGCCCGTCCTTCTCACCGCAGAAGAGGGCGGCCCGAAGATGGGCAGAACAGATTTCGCTGCCGCCTCGGGACAAATCCTTGGCTCTTCGTGATTTATTATCGAGCCACGATTATTAACCGCAGAGACGCAGAGTTCGCAGAGACGCGCAATTTTCCTTATTACCTGCACTTGAAAAATATAGCACACTGCTTCCAAGCAATTAGTCGTCTCCGTTCGTTCGTCCTCTGCGCTCTTCTAGCGACTCTGTGGTGTCACTCCGTAGAGCAGCTCGGCTCGATAAGAGGCTCAAACTTGGTGCCGTAGTAGATTATGCCCTTCTCACCCTCTTTTCCCAGGATGCGAAATACGGGCCGTACAAGCATGCCGATCTTCACACCCGCCGAGCTTGAGACGATCTGACCGGTAATCTTGGGGCCCTCATCCAGTTGAATAATGGCCAGATTATAGGGCGTCAGCCTCTCGAAGTTATCGGTTGCATTATAGATAGTAGTACAGGTGACGATGGTGCCCGTCCCCTTGAAGGTGTACTCCTCTAAATGCGCCCCGCGACGGCAGTTGGGGCAGAGGTTTCTGGGAGGAAAGAAGTATTCATTGCAGCAAGTGCAGTGTGTCCCGGAAAGATTGTATCTTTGCGGTATGCTTCTCCAGAATCTGGGCGCTTGGTTTGTCATCTTCACCTCGTAAATATGTGGACCAGGGCCGTTCCGCCCGAGCCGCCCACATTGTGGGCCAGGCCCACCTCCGCCTCATCCACCTGACGCTTGCCCGCTTTTCCGCGAAGTTGCAGGACGATCTCGTAGGCCTGCTTTATTCCTGTGGCACCCACGGGATGGCCGCATGCCTTCAGCCCTCCGGAAGTGTTGATGGGTAGGCTGCTGCCCAAAGCCGTCAACCCATCTTCCGTGGCTTTGCCGCCCTGACCCTTCTCCACAAATCCCAGGTCCTCTATGGCCAGTATCTCCGCGATAGTGAAGCAGTCATGCACCTCGGCTACGTCAACTTGGCGCGGCTCGATTCCGGCCTGGGTGAAAGCGGCCCGCCCGGCATGGACGGTGGCATCCAGAGTGGTCAGATCGCGACGATCATGCAAGGCCAGAGTATCGCTGGCCTGGGCACTGCCCACGATCTTTATGGGCTCTTCGGAAAACCTTCTTGCCATTTCTGTGGGGGCAAGCACCACAGCCGCCGCTCCATCGGAGATGGGAGAGCAGTCCAAGACATGCAGAGGGTCCGCCACCATGGGAGACTTAAACACATCATCAATCGTTATCTCCATATGATACTGCGCGATGGGATTCATGCAGGCGTGGTGGTGGTTTTTCACTGCCACCTGGGCCATCTGGTCATGCGTTGTCCCATAGCGGCGCATGTGCAGCTTGGCCATCATGGCATAGAGCGCAGGGAAGGTGGCGCCAAAGAAGCACTCCCATTCCCTGTCCGCCGCCGCGGCCAGTGCGTCGGCAGCGGTGCCGGTGGAGACATCGGTCATCTTCTCCACACCCGCCGCGATGACAATATCGCTATAGCCGCTGGCCACCGCCAGTACCGCCTGGCGTAGCGCCAGGCCTCCGGAGGCACAGGCCGCTTCCACGCGCGTGGAAGGAATGTGCAGACGGGAGAGGCCGGCGCAGTCAGCAATGAGCGCCCCGATGTGCTCCTGCTCGATGAACCGGCCGGCGCTCATGTTGCCCACATAGAGAGCGTCGATCTGCTCGCCGGTGATCTCGGCATCTCCAATGGCCATCACACCGGCCTCAGCGATCATGTCGCGCAAAGAGACATCCCATCGCTCTCCGAACTTGGTGCAGCCCACACCAATTATGGATACGGATCTCATATTCTCAGCTTGCCCTTATGCTTGGCATACATGGCATAATCAAGATACTCGGCCTCTCCTATATAGTCGCGAACGCTAGGCGCGCCACAGCGGATATCTTCAATCTTATCTTTCACGCTTATGCTGAAGGCGTCGCTTCCGGCGCCGGAGCCAAAGCTGGTCACAAAGATACGCGAACCGGGGCGGGCGATGTCTAAAGTGGCAGCGAGACCGATGAGGCAGGATGCCGAATAGGTGTTTCCGATAAGGGGCACAATCAATCCCGGCTCGATCTGCTTTTTGGAGAAGCCCAGCATCTTGGCCACGCGCACGGGAAACTTACCATTGGGCTGGTGAAAGACGGCATAGTCATAATCCTCGGGCACGCTGCCCATACGTTCCAGAAGGCCTCGCGCGGCGCCTGCTACATGCTTGAAGTAGGCCGGCTCGCCCGTGAATCTTCCCCCGTGCTCCGGATAGGGCATGCCCTCCCGCCTCCAGAAGTCAGGGGTATCGGATGTGAAAGAATAAGTGCCCTCGATCTCTGCGGCCACGTCCCGGCTGCCTATTAGATACGCCGCTCCGCCAGCCGCGGCCGTATATTCCAGCATATCTCCCGGAGCGCCCTGGCTCACATCCGCGCCTATGGCCAGGCCCAGATCAATTAGATTGGAGCTGACTAGGCCCAGGCACGCCTGGAGGGCAGCAGTGCCCGCTTTGCAGGCAAACTCAAAATCCGCCGCCGTAAAAGAGGATGAGGTGCATACGGCCTGGCCTACGATGGTGGCGGTAGGCTTCACGGCATAAGGATGGCTCTCCGAGCCGGCATAAATAGCACCTATCCTTTTCGGATCAATCCTCGCGCGCTGCAAGGCGTTTCTTGCCGCCTCCACGGCTATGGTCACCGTATCCTCATCCAGATCGGGCACGGATTTCTCGAAGACGCGTAGACCCTCCGAGATCTCCTCTCCGTCTCCCCAAACCCTGGCAATCTCGTCCAGCCTTATGCGAAATCGCGGGATATAGACCCCATAACTTACAATTCCAGAGACCAAGAGATTTCACCCTTTGCTCAGAGCAATGGAGATCTCATCAACGGAAAAATGTGTCGTTAAAAGAGGAATATTCTCGACCTGTGCGATTTTAATGGCAATGGGACTGACCTCGGAAGGCATCAGCCCCTGCAAGACCACGGCGCCGGGCTTGAGGTTACTTACCCGCACGGCCACCATGGGCGATTTGCCGGAATGAACGCCTGTAAATATCAGGGCCCGAGCAGTGCTGCGTCCGTAGATCTTCTGGAACTGGTCGGGAAGCATCTCAATGATGGCCTTCATGCTATCTATTACCGTATAGCCCCAGATGGTGATATCCGTTCGGCCGAAGATGACCTCGGCATTCAGTTTTTCGACAATGGTAGCGAGATGGATGGGATCCTGGTACTCGCAGACGCTGCAGATGGAGTCCAGGCCTAAAATGTCGCCCCACATGTTCTCGTAGGCGCGCAGAACATTGCAGCCGCGGCTCTCATCAATGCGCAGGAGCGCATCAATGATCTTGCTCACGATCATTATGCCGGGGGACTTGCGCCTGCCGCTCTCATAATCAGAGATCACTGAAGGAGACATGCCCATATGATTGGACAGGTCGGTCTGGGTTATTCCGAAGTTTCTGCGCCATTTCCTCAGGGTATCGCCTGGACTTTGGGAAAGGGTGATCTCTCCTGCTATCTTCTCAGCCAGTAATCCTCGTGCGTTGGAGATCTCCCCACCGGAATTCATAAAACAACAACTAGTCAAACTAGGATATAAATCTAGCGAAAATAATTCGGCATTCAACGTAAGAATACCCTCAATAAAATAGATCGAAAAACGAGTGCGTCGACCGGGATTCGAACCCGGGTTGTAGGCTTGCTTCGCAGAGAATCAAAATCTGCCTGGAAGGCCCAAGTCATAACCACTAGACCATCGACGCCCGCCCCTTAGGTGGCAGAGGTTGAACTTAACTGTTTCGATTGAAAGACGGCAATTAAAGCTTCACATCCATCCTTATGAGGAGACATGCCAACATGTCAGATACTTGCCGCGAGATCAATTAAAAAACATACTTATTGGCCAGAATGGGGCCAACAACGGATCAAAAGCATCTAAGTCTATTCAGTGCGGAAAAAATTTTGCGGCTTAAGCCCCAACAGTCAGACCGTATCCCAGCAAAAATACCATTGCCAGCACCAGAAGCATTACCCAGTAGTGAAATACTCCATCCATTTTTCAATCACCTTTTTCCAAGCCAATTGCCTAACATTTCTATACCAGCCCAGTGGCCAAATGGTATTATAGCCATTAAGCTATTTACCTTTTTTGGTTATTTACCTTTTTTGGTTATTTACCTATTTAGGTTTAAACCCATAATACCACTCACGCCTTGCATTAAGTATTTTGAAAATACGAATCATTTTATCAATAATTTAAATGAAAAATTAACTAATTAGTGCTGAAATCCCGATATAAAGAAATACGATTATCTTTCAATGGCTCGCAAAAAATGCCCGTCGATATATGTGATGCGAAATACTTGCCTTAGAACTACGTTTTGCAAAATTCAATTTAGAAGAAATTATTTTAAGGGAATAATACCTTTAGGATGTTGGCTACATTTGAGGTAGCGCATGTGATCTAATGAAATGATGCATCATATTAATAAGAGCATGAAATCATGCCATCAGATAACTTGATATATAGGTGAGGCGGCGAGGATGCAAGGCATGAATCTACTGATAACGGCCTTCTGGCTAATGCTGCCTGCCTATATACCCAATAACTGCGCAGCTCTCTTCGGAGGAGGCATGCCTCTGGACGGAGGCCGGATCTTCCACGACGGGCGGCGCACTCTGGGTGACGGCAAGACCTTTCGTGGAACCTTCGCGGGAACTGTCTGCGGCGTTTTGGTAGGGCTCCTGCAAAACATGGTCGCTCCCTTTGTCGGCATGCCCTCCTTCGGCAGCGGCTACGAGCAAATATTCATTCTCCTTAGCCTATCCCTTGGGGCGATGCTGGGGGATATCGTTGCTGCGTTCTTCAAGCGCCGCATGGGTCTGCGGCGCGGTGCACCCCTTTTTATCATAGATCAGCTTGATTTTGTCATCGGAGCCTGGCTTCTGACCCTGTTCATAGCACCTGACTGGTTTTTTCAGCATTTCACTTCTGCAATAATATTAATTGCGCTCATAATAACTCCCATCCTGCACCGGGTTACAAATATCATAGGCTACAGGATGGGTGCGAAGAAAGAGCCCTGGTAAACTCATAATCGCATTTTCCCTGTCGGCTATCGCGAAAGGTTTATAAGTTTAGGTAATTGATACCAAGAGCGTCATAGCCAATTTTATCATGAAACAGCATGAAATTGGTGAAATGAAAAGGAGGAGGAATAAATGGACGCATTTAGCATGGGGCTTATAGCTGCCATGGGCGCCCTTGCGACGGTTGCAGGTGCTTCTGAGGATATAGAATCCGATATAGGATCTCAGAGCAATCCCAACTCGCAAGTTCAACTGGCCGCCCAGGTCGGCAATCCCCACAGGATTTATAATAAGGCCATCTCGGGAGAACCCCCGGCCAACGCCCTGTGGGCCGCCACTGCTGCTATGGTAGCCTATACGCTTATTACGGCCTTCCAGATGCCCGCACTGCTTGCCCTAGTGGCAGGCGCATCCGTTGCTGCTCTGTTCAACGGTGTCTTTTCGATGAGTTCTTACTTTGGCAGGAATTCCAGCCAGAAGAGGTTCAACCAGTGGGTTTATCTGGATATCGTCAGATATACCACGCCATCTATTATGGCGCATGCCTGGATAACATCGTTTTGTATTGCAACTATATCGTACATCATGGTATACATGTTGCCTACCCCACACCCGTTCCCGATGACAATTATTGCCTTGATTTGGGGATTGGCTGTTGGTGCTATCGGCTCATCCGTGGGCGATATCCACTATGGTGGTGAGCGCGAATTCCAGAACAGGCAGTTCGGTTGTGGTCTGAACACCATGCTGTCCGGCCAGATTGTAAGAAAGGCTGAGGCAGGTCTGCGAAACTCCATTGATAACGCCTGGTTCTGCACCAAGTTCGGCGGTCCCGCCACGGGAATGGGCTTTGGCCTGACGGTCTTTTTGGACAACTGGAGAACAACGGTATTCGATCCGGTAACTCAGGCATCATTCGCCATCGCCATGGGACTGTTCTTTATCATAGTGATGGTAATCTATAACAACTACATTGAAAAGTCCACCAGGAAAAAGTACGGACCATACCCAGAGTACAAGGGGGATATTGCAGCATGAACTTTGACATTAATACCATTGTCTACATCCTGGAGATCATTGTCGGAGGGCTCCTGGTAGGCATCGGTGTTCACTTTGTGCCGGTGGGTGGCGCCCCAGCCGCTATGGCTCAAGCTTCCGGTATCGGTACAGGCACAGTGCAGCTCGCTGCTGGCTCTGGCCTCACCGGTCTACTAGCCGCCGGCCTTATGATGTCAGTCACAGACAACCTCTGGCTCATCCTGGCCTCAGGGGCTGTAGGCGCAGGAATCATGATCGGCTCTACAATGCTCACAGGATCCTGGATCTACGCTTATGCAGTGGGTGTACCATTCGCTTCTGCCAAGGTCAACTTCGACCCCATAACCGGATTTTCCCAGCCGCCTTATGTGGCTCCGGGAACAGTTGGCCAGGGCATACCCACAGTCTGCTTTACCAGCGGCATGATCGGCGGTATGATGGGGGGTCTTGGCGGTGCCATGATCTACTATCCACTCTATCTGATCAACGGCAACGCCGCTTTGAGCGCCATGTTCGCCATTGGTATCTTCCTGGTGAACGCTGTGATTGCATCCTGGAACATCCAGGGAACCATCGAGGGCTTCCACGACCCAAAGTTCAAAAAGTGGCCCTTCGCCTTCAAAGCCTGCGCCATTGCCAGCATTCTGCTCGCTATTGCGTCAGTGTTGATCACGGGAGGTGCCTGAAATGTCTTTAGGAGGAGCAGCAGGCGGAGCACCGTCTGCATATGACCCCAAGAAGCTGAGAATGTACGGCCTGGTTGGGTCCGTCGTGGGTATATATATTGGCGCCATCCTTAACAGCGCGCTGGACACCAATTTATTCTCCTTTATAGGAGCTGTAGCTGCCATATTCGCAGTGGTAATGGGAGCCAACGCTGTTAGGAGAGTTTGTGCTTATGGTATAGGCACGGGAGTTCCATCCATCGGCATGCTGGCTCTGGGCATGGGCATCATTGCCGTCATGTTCGGACTATCTATGGCCGAAACCTTAGGCTCAGTACTGCTCGGCCCAATCATAATCCTGATCTATGCCGGAGTCTTCGGTTATGTAGTCGGCGTCATTGCTAATAAGGTCATCAAGTTCAACATTCCCGTCATGGAAGAGGGCAACGCCGACCTGTCCATGGCAGGCGCAATGGCCATATTGGGCTGGAGCTTTGCTGTATCCGGCTCTTTGGGCTATGTCAACATCTTGAATGACGTTCTTATGACAGGCTATATCGCCATCATCTTCATCGCCGGCGGTCTCGCCATCCTGCATCCTTTCAACGCCAATCTCGGCCCGGATGAGAAGCAGGACCGGACCCTGGTGAATGCGATCATGGTGAGCGGACTGGCCATGATTGCAACAGGAATTGCAGCTATAGCGACGCAGGGACTTGCGGCCGGACTATTGCAGCTTGTAATCGGCTTTGCCATATGGTTCTACTTCTTCAAGATGTTCTACCGTCTGGTCAAGAGAGATGCATCAGCAGTGGTCGGAACAGGACTTCTGCCGCCAACGGTGCAGTGAGGAGGTCTAGATATGGGATTTGTTAGAGTTTCACCAGAACTGGGCCTGATCTTCGACCCCATGAAAGGAGTGGTTTCGGAGCAGAGGGCGGACGTAGTTCTGTACACTTTCGACCCGGTTTATGACAAATTGGATAAACTGGACAAGATAGCTGATGACCTGGTCAATCAGCTTGTGCCGGACAACGAGCTTCTCAGTTCGTACGCCCACCGAGGCAAGGCCTCGTACATCGCCGGCCTGTACACCAACATATGGATGGGGTTCATCATCGGCCTGGTAGTATCCTTCGTGTTGCTGCTATCCATGGCGTTCACCGATCCGGCAACCTTTGAGATCGTAAAGAAGGCACTCGGCGGAGGTGCTTAGAAATGGTGCTAAAAAAGAAGCCATCTGAGCCCTGGCCGACGATTACCGGCGAGTATGAAGTGGGCAATCCAGAGAGCCCCGTCGCAGTATGTACCTGCGGCTCACATCTTCATGGCGCCGATCTCATCAAGGCAGGCGCAGGTCTTGTCGGACCGTGCAAGACCGAGAACATCGGCATAGAGAAGATGGTGGCCAACGTTATCGCCAATCCCAACATCAGATACGTATTGGTTACGGGAATGGAGGTCAAGGGGCACATCACCGGACAGGCCGTCGAGGCTTTTACCCAGAGCGGAATTGACAAGGAAGGAAGGATCATTGGTGCCAAGGGAGCCATTCCCTTCATCCAGAACCTGACGCCCGAGTCCATTGAGCGCTTTAAGAGCCAGGTTCAGGCGGTCATGATGATGAACACCGAGGACATGGGAGCCATCACCGGCAAGATCAAAGAGCTGGTCTCCAAGGACCCCGGCGCTCTTGACGTCGATCCCATGACCATCGAGATCAAAGAGGGCGGCGAAGAAGAAGAGGGAGCCGGTCTCCGGCCCATGGCTGCAGAGATCGTTGAGGTAAGGGGAAGGATGCGCGGCATAAATACCGCCGTAACCGGCTCCGGCCTTCTCAACAAGCTTCAAGCAGGCATCTATGCCGGCAAGATCGAGGGCATAGTTCTCGGCATGACCGTAGTCCTCGTCCTCTTCGGATTAATTCTCAAGGTGGCAGGAGGAAAGTAAAATGGCTGAAGAGATTGCATACGGCCAGGGAATAGCGTCCGTGGTCGAGCCCAATATGCCTGTGATTGACGCAATAGTAGAGGAAATCAGGTACAAGGGCCAGCTCCTGGCCAGAGAGACCAAGCTAAGCTCCGGCGTTTTAGCTACTGTATCCACAGGATTTGCCATTGGATTTGTCCTCGCCATTGTGATGATGCTGGGGCCTTTCGCCTTCATGGGGGGGCAGTAAACTATGGCAGAAGACATTAAGCCGGTAGTACCCGTTGCCGTGGTCGATCCTGATCAACTCAGAGACGTAATGGCAAAGCTGGACAAGATCGAGGAGAAGATCGAGTTCTACTCCTCAGAGAAGTACATGAGAGCCGGCAAGTCCATCGGCAGAGATCTGGGCGCAGCCTATGGTGTCTGCGCAGGGTTGATCTTGGTTTTAGCATACATACTATTCGTATACGCAGGCAATTGGAAAGCGGTGATTTGAATGTTTAGATTTGATAGGAAGCAGGAAGTCTTCGATTTCGGCAAATTCAAGATAGGGGGCCAGCCGGGCGAGTACGCCACATGCTGCATAGGCACCATGTTTTACGCCAGGCACAAGATAGTCTCGGATCCGGAGCACGGGGTCTTCGATAAGGCTGCAGCAGAGAGACTCTGGAATGCACAGGTTGAGATAAGCGACATCACAGGCAACTCCTGTATGAACCAGATCGTGGCAGAGAGCAATGAGGCCATGGCTAAAGAGATAGACTGGTTCGTGGCTCTCTCAGATTATCCGTTCCTCATCGACTCCTCGGCACCCGAGGTGCGAGCCTTCGGCGTCAAGTACGCTACAGAGATTGGCGTGGCCGACAGGGCCATCCATAACTCCATCAACGCCTCAATCACCGACGAGGAGCTGAAGGCGGTTAAAGAGAGCGATCTCGACTCAGCTATCGTGCTCGCCTTCAACGCCATGGAGAAAGGAACCAAGGGCAAGATGGATATCCTGACCAAGGCTGCAGGCGGCGCTAAGAAGGGCATGCTGGAGTACGCCAAAGAGTGCGGCATCACCAGGCCCCTCATTGACACCGCGGCCATGCCGCTGGGAGCCGGCTCCGGCGCAACCTATCGCGCTGTCATTGCCGTCAAGGCCCAGCTCGGCCTGCCGGTAGGCGCAGGATTCCACAACGGCGCATCTGCCTGGGACTGGATGAAGAAGTGGAAGAAGCAGCACAAGGAGGCTTTCTCTCCCGTCGATATCGGCTCCAACCTGGTGGCCGGAATCGTGGGTGCTGACTACTACCTCTACGGGCCGATAGAGAACGCCCCCATGATCTTCCCCGCAGCCGCAATGGTGGATATCATGAAGGCAGAGTCCGCAGAAGAGCTGGGACTGGAAGTTCTGGCAGAGAAGCATCCCCGGAAGACGACGCTTTAGGTCGCCTTCTCTTTTTCTTTCTTTTTTAGGGGAGGATTTTTTTGCCCCGCATTTTAGTAAAAGCTGTTTTTGAAGATATCAAGTTTCAATGCCAGAGGTGCGGCTCCTGCTGCCATCACAAGAGACCCCTTGATTTTGATGATCTCGTTCCCATGGAGCGGCTGAAGGAGTTTTGGGAGAAGTCCAATCTGATCTACCTCACAAAAAAAGATGTCACCGCCATATCCAAAAAGACGGACAAAAAGCCGAACGATATCGTCGATACTCTTTATGACTACGACGGATGCTATGTTAAAGTTAAAGACAATGGCCGCCAGGTAATCCTGGACCTGCCGGTTATGAAGAGCAAAGAGGATACTACCTGCATCTTCTACCGGGAAGGCTGCACCATCTATTCTGTGCGACCCATTGCTTGCCGGCTCTTTCCCTTTCGGGTAGAAGAAGAGACAACACCCCGCGGAGATATTCTGCTCAATATCAGTTACAATCCCACCTGTCCTGGCATTGGAAAGGGACTGAGGGTGGATAAGAGGAAGCTAGAGAAGCTGGTGGGAGATCAGTTCCTGCAAAGGACAGAGGACATAACACCCCATGTGCAGAGGCTGAAGGACTCAGGGGCTATCTCTGAAAAGGCCAGGATATTCAGAACTCTGCCAGGAAGAAGAGCTAATCGCGATCATAACCATTAAAAGATAACCCTAAGGTCTAACAATTCAAAAACATCCAGCTAACAGCGTTGATTTGAAGAGATAGCGAGTATTTTTAAAAATATATTATTTAAAAACCTCATCAAGGGGCTCATATTAACCAAGCATGCCGAAGGAGCGTCGCCTATTAAGCACCCTGGTTAAGATAAGCCCGCTAACTGATGTCTATGCCAGATGTCCAGTCAGAGCTGCAACCATGAAGATGATCGCAGATATAAGGACGGTATAAAAGCCGGCATCCTCTGATGTGATCGATCCTGCAACTTGGATATCGTTTCCCTCTAAGGGCGGAGCGTTATGTATGAAGGCAGACATATTCATTTCCTGTACGTCAGAATTCCTCCCCATTTTCTTGAAGGCCCGTCGTACAAATACCAAGGTAAGCATTCCATTTATTTATACCTTTCTAGAAATGGTTAAATTATCGGTATTGAAATTGAGTTATTGATCCAATATACCCAGATATTTTCCATTTAAAGGTAAATGATCATTTAGTAATTTGGCAATTTCGTTAAATACCTTTTTTACCGTTTTAAAAAAAAAACCTCAAGGACAATGAAAAATTAAGAGAAAAGGAAGAGCAGCTATCCTATTGCGAAGAGATATACTGCTAATCCCTGAAAAAGCAACCGCAACATCAAGTGGCATTAACTGGTGTAGCTCTATCAATCACTCAGAGCTGTGGAGAGTTATGAGCCAGAGCATTTGATTCTCTCCATAACGAATCATGCAGCAAAAAGTTTATCATGGTCGGGCTCCAACAAACTTTTGGCTTAATCTGCCCAATTTCCAGGGAGGTGAAAAGTGATGGATATTATGTCTCAGATATACGCGATAGTTATATTTGGCATTCTTGTTGTAGCCCTGCCCATGTTCCTGAACAAGTGGTCGGATAGCAGGTCAGGCGTAAGATAGATCATAGTAAGTTTCCTTTTTCGGTCCTGGCTGAAGCCGGGACTATTATTATCATATTATTTTGCGTTTTCTTTTTGTAATGAGGATACTTTGCTTACCTCTTCATTTAGTGGCCTTGTGGCCTGGCCTTTTTGCCTTAAAAATATTATGCCCAGTCTTCAGCTCTCGTACCTCTTCGGAGCAAATCCGGATTTCCCCTCTTCCATAGTCTTTTATACTGATGAAGAAAGACCAAAACATAAAAAAAGGCCCGGCGAGCAAATGCCCAGCGTCAAATATACCAGAATAGAAATAACCCAAGAAGCATACTTGGCTTTAGAGGCAGAAGCCATTCTCCAAGGGAAGACCTTGAAGAAACTGGCGTCAGAAATGATATTGAAAGGGGCTTCTAAGAAGGCTCTAAATTTTGTCCGGGAATCTAACGTTTCAATAGAATCCGACTTGAATTTTAGCAGAGATAAACTGTCCAGAGTGATAAACGATATCGGAACAACAAAAATAAGCATCGACGAGAGCGTTATGGAAAACGTCCAGAAGAGCCTGGTTGATGAAGGATATCAAGGAGCAATGTTATATGTGGCTCAACATACAGCATCGATGCAGCGCGATGAACTCTTTCGAATATTGACGACCTGTCAGCTCAATAAAGTGCCTTCGGCGATGGCTGTGGAGATCATTAAGAGTTTAAAGAGAATGCAGGAAGGCAAATAGACATCATCGAGCGAATTTCGGAATATGATAATATGCCAGCCGGGTATGTTGAGATTTGACTTCTGGCTTGGAGACGTCTCTCATCTCATCTTGCATTTCTTATTGTAATGCGGGCATTTGACATTGGTGCAGACGTTCTCCTTCGCAGCCTCAGTTAGCACCATCTGCATCATATCAAGGCGGTCGATCAACGAAGCATCAGCAGATGCAGCTTCCGCCTCTGAGAGGGCCAATGCAACTTTTTGCAGCATATTATGAGCTAGCATTTTTTCTTTGCGAGAAAGCGCAAACTCAGCCTCAAGCTTTGCAAGATCCACTTCATTCACAGGCTCCATAGGCACTCCTTCTTCGAAATACCATTTACATGTCCACTTCCAGTCCCAGAATGCTCTTTGAGCCGCTAAATACGTCTTTAGCGATCCATGCGCAGCCCTGTGCTGCCGCGCATCCGTCCAGAGGCAGTACCTCCCGGCCCAGGAGCTCGGATACGCGCCTGCACAGCTTTGCGGCGGGGCTTCCCGCCAGGAACATATCGGGATTTGGCTCGCCCCGGTCGCGACAGGGGACGAGGAGGGCATTGATCTCCATGGCCGCGAATAATGATAGGGATTCGAGGGCCAGGCTCTCCTCCCCGGGCAGGCATTGCTCAAGGCTTGATCTTCCCATTTTGGAGAGGATGCCGCCGCAGTTGAAAGCCTGGTTAGCTGTCATCTTCCCGGAGTCGACATCTCTTATGGCCTGCACATCTAAGGGACCCTGCATCAATCCGGGGGCAAAGATGGGCGCATCAATGGCCCCTACGATCTTTCCCTGCAGCACAGCAAATGTTACGGTGTTGGAGCTGGCATCGCATACAATGAAGCTATCGCTTTTGCCCCTAAAAACGCCATAAGCCAAGCCCACCTTTTCCGGGCTCATGCCGTGGGAGAAGACCTTCAGCCGGGGATCGATATCACTGGCGCGATGAATGCCGGGCAGAAGGATGGTCGGCCAGCCCGAGGCCTGGATGGCTTCAAAGACACGGGTACCACCGCCCACATGCAGCCCAGCTCCATCTTGCTGGACCAGGCCGCGATTAGGTGCATCCTGCAGCCTCACAATCCGGGTTAGGCCGTCGCCCATGGAGTAGCTGAGGGCTACCAGGTCGACGACGCCTTGGCCCAAATTCTGAGCAATCCGCTCTACAATCTCTTCGGCAGAAAGATGGCTGGCCTCTTGCCTGGCAAGCATCCAGCAGCGACCCTCCGGGGTGGCAAATCTTATGGCAGTGGTTCCGTGGTCTACTCCTATGAACATCAGATCAGCTCAATACCTAGATTTCTGGTAGACTGGTATTTTTGCTAGGCCTTCATAAGCGTATCCGGCCCATGAGGCTCGAACCAGCTATTGGAAAAAGAGAACGACAGGCATGTACCATCAGGATTTGCCTGCCTTCTTCTGCAAAGTGCATCAGTGCGGATGTGTTAATTTCGGGCTGAGCGGCAGTTTTTTTTGATATCTCAATGCGGTCTGATTCCGATCTTGCTCTTTATCACCCGGATGTCTTTTTCTATTCTGCTTAGCCGTTCTGTATTGCTGTGATGTACCACGTCATCGCGCAGGTCCCGGATCTCTGCGGTTGTTTCGTCTTGCTTACCTAGCATTTGATCCAGCTTGTCGATCGTGAGATCCTGCTTATTGAGCATCAAATCCATCTTCCCATTTATGCTCTCGATTGCATCTATGCCCTTGGCAAGCTGAGAACTCATGGATAGCATCGATGTTCTCACAATAGACGGCACGCGACCATCGAAAGGCTCACTCCTGATGCCGGACACATCAGCCTTCTTGGGTTTCCTGGCTCTCACAGCATCAATGAAAGCCCCTAATTGAGCATCCTCTGCATCTGCTTTGGCGATTACTATCTGTTTGCCGTCTTCTTCTGAATTATGAACCGAGAACTTTCCGATTTCGAATTCATCGGCCAGAGCGATCAAAAAGGGCCGATATCCTACGCCTTGGACTTTGGGACCAGCAATTACTATCTTTTGCTTCATAATCCATTCCCAATAATTTCTATTAATGCCTATTTCGCTGTTTCTTCTTATTAGAGCTTCCGCTCTTGCTCGATTCAGGCCGCAGAGATGAGCTCCAGCAATTCTTTCGCCACCTTGCCGCTCTCTCTTCTCGTCCTCATGAGCGTGCTCATGCGCTGGCACTCTCCCTGGTAGCTGCTCTTTTTGTCCACTATGAAGAGGTCCACCTTGCCAAGCATTGATCGCACGCCCTCATCGCTGGCAGGAACGCCCGAGGCCACCATGAATTTGGCAGCAGGGCCGCTCACCGGCTTATTCCCGATGAATGGGCTCATGGCCACCACCTTTTTTCCCTGCAGCCGCTCGCGCACGCCCTGCAGAGCCAAAATAGGGCCGATGCTTGTGACGGGATTGCTGGGACCGATGAGAATAGTGTCTTCCTTTTCCAGCAGATCCAAGAAAGCCTGGCAGGGAAGGGCGGCATCCAGACCCGCAAAAAATAGGTCGCGAACCTCCGGCATTCCCCGGCGCCCTACCCAGAATTCCTGAAAGTGCATCACTCCTTCCGGGGTAGAAACGACTGTAGAAACAATGTCATCCGTCATGGGAACGACCCGCTGCTCCACCCCCAGTGATTCGGCCAGAGCTTGCGACGCATGGCTGAGTTTGACGCCCCGGCGAAGCAGCTCGGAGCGAAAGATATGGACAGCCCGATCCTTGTCCCCCACCTTTAGCTTTTCTTGAATGCCCATCGCGATCAGAAAGTCATGGGTCAGGGACTTGTCGCCCTTTATGCCCCACATTCTCTTCTCGTCGATCATATCTGCGAGGGTGTAAAGCACAGAATCGATATCGGGAGATATATAGTTCCCAGAGATCCAGAGGTCCTCTGCCGTGTTTACTACTACGGAGAGCTCCTCTGGCCTCAAAAGCTCCTTTAGGCCCAGGAGAAGCTTGGGCGTGCCCGTGCCACCGCTTAAGACCAGCATCTTAAGACCAGCATTTTCATACGTCCACAATAATCATGCCCGTTTTGAGATGAGCCGCATCTTCATCCGGGAGGGTTGATTTTACGGCTTTTTCATAGTCAATTGCGCTGTTGCCCAGGGGATCCTCGAGAATGATGGTCAGAGGAAACTGGCCGACTCTGGCAAGGTTGATCTTCTCCAGGATCTCTTCGCCCTTCCTGATGCTTTCATGGCTTTCTGCCTCTCGCGCCGAGCGCGTGGCAAAGCCCACCACGCCCTCAATCCTTTCAAGGACGCCTTCCACATTGGATATATACGACTCCGAGGCAAATCCTGGCTCGATGTCCACGCCAAGCTCCGGGATGCGCAGTGTGCCGCTTGAAGAACGAATCACTCTTGCGTCCAGATCTTCAATGCTCGTCACCGGCAGAGTGAAGCGCAGCGGCTCCTTTTGCGTTAAAAGAATGGTATCGCTGTGCCGAAAGCCGCAGTCACAAATCCCGGCAATGACCATGGCCTCTCCGAAATGGGGTATGTCCACCGTCTCCCAGCAAAAATCCATCTGGACTGAGCATACGGGACAGGGCGCGTTTGTGGTTAGATTCAATCTTTGCTCCCGACAACCTTCTCACGGTCAATCTTTATGCCATTGGGCACTAAAACTATGAGATCATCGCCAATTCCAGCTATATCTCCGGAGACATCTTCGACTGCCTTTTTCAGTTCGCCAATGGCCCTGTCTAAAGCAGCTTTATCCCGCTTCAGCCCGGCGATATCCACCAGGACAATATTGCCGGCATAAATCTCCTGTTTAATCTCGGGCAGAACCTCGACCCGTCCCAGCTCCGCAACCCGTAAGATTATCTCCGGGGAGCCGCTCCCTTGCTCAAACTGACCCAGATCAACCTCAGAGTAATCCTGCGCCTTAGACTTTCCTATGAGCTTGAGCTTTTCCATAAATCCAGCCATCTAAAAACCCCGCTAAGGAAATGTGTATTATTATATTTATATTTAACGCTGTTACATATCCACGAGTTTTAATCCAACAAAGCCCATAGCCACCATGAAGAGCAGGACGATCAGAGCAAAGCTCGAAGATCTCATCTCCGCAGGAAGGGCTATTTGTGCCCCTAAAATAAGCACAATCATCAGAAATACGAGGCCAGTACTCAGGCCAATCTCAAGCCAATTCTTCTTCACAAGTGTACTGTCCACCTCGCCTTAGAAGATATACTTTTTCGCCCGAAGGCCGTCCTCGCCCGCCAGGGAACAGACCAGCGACCGGGTTTTGCTGCCATTCCAGCCCATAGCAATAAAACGGGGATAAACGGGCAGCCTCTCTCTCAGGCTACAATCAGATAGGCTCTTATGAAGGTCCACTTCATCCGGCCAGGGGCAACCGGGATTTATGCCGTCCACAGTGACAGCGCTAATTCCCCCCAGATCATTAGCGCCCGCAGCGAGCAAAGGACGCGGGTCCACAAGGTTGGGAGGAACCTGGATGGCCACCTCGGACGGAAGGATCTCGCGCGCCGCTTCTACCGTCCGGCAGAGATCCATTATCGTTGGCCGGGGTGCATTCTCCAGAGGCGTTCCCGATTTAGGATCCAGCGGCTGGATGATGACCTCCTGAATATGACCAAAGACGCTATGCAGATGGGCAATCTTGCTGAGCGCTTCTACCCGGTCCTGCCAGCTCTCGCCTATGCCAACCATTATGCCTGTGGTGAAAGGAATACGAAGTCTTCCGGCCATGGCCATGTACTGCAACCTTAAATCTGGCCTCTTTCCCGGCGACATTGCATGCGCATCCAGCTGGGCAGTCGTCTCCAGCATCAGTCCCATGGAGGCGTTATACGGCTGCAAGCGCTGCAGATCTTCTTGCCCCAGCAGGCCGGCATTAGTATGGGGCAGCAGGCCAGACTCAAGGGCAAGTTCGCATAGCTCCACCAAATAGTCCAATAAATCCGCGACGCCGGCATTGGCCAGGATGCCATCAAAGCCCGAGACGGTCCAGGGACTCTCTCCCATAGTAAAAAGCGCCTCGCTGCAGCCTGCGCTAAAGCCCTGTTCCAGCAGCCTCAGTGCTTTGGATCTGGAAATCAAATGGGCGTCTTTCAGTTCCTTTCGAAAAGAGCAGTAGCCGCAGCGATTCCTACAGAGGTCCGTCACTGGAAGAAAAATATTTTTGGAGTAGGTGAGAGTTTTCATCTTAGATTCTTTATCTAGCGACGAAACTCCACCAGCTTCAAGACATTTCCAAGCGGGCAGTCCTCGGGAGCCTCGCCCACTATATCCACAATAGTGCATCTTTCGCCATCCTTCAGTCCCGATGGGTGGCACATATCATACATGCTGCATTCAGGATCATCGCATTTCATGGCTTCAAAGACGATCTTGGAACCGGGAAATGCTTTTCTGGCGTCAAAGGCCGCGATTATGGGGCTCTCCGCCACCTCAACCGCCCGCACTCCAGCCTCGTGAATAGGGCAATCATGAACCAGCTCCCCACGGGTCCCCAATATCCTATAGCGCCTGCTCGGCTCCAGGTTGATGCACGTGTTTCGAAGCTTACAGGTCTCGCATTCCGGTGTGGGGCCCACGAAGGTGAACTCCAGGCCAATGCTGGCAAGTTTCGTTCCAATCAGCGTAATTTGTGTAGATGCCTCGGACATAGTTCATTCTCCTTTATATATTATTATTTTAAATTATTTTCTGATTATTTCTAATTTTATATCCAATAATTTCAGATTATTCCGGTAGCTTCAGCCGCTTTGGTCGCAGCCATTCTATTCAGGCCTGAATCCAGGATGGTATAGCGTTCCGGTCGAATCTCGTGGGCACTGACCAGAGCAGAGATTACGCTATCTGCATCCAAACCCGCTTCTGCCGCAGATGTGGGAGCGCCGACCAATTCCAGAGCCCTTTTTATCATCTTCCAATCCCCGCCATGCAAATACATCATCATGATGGTGCCAAGACCACAAAGCTCGCCATGCAGAGCCCTTCCCGGTGCAATTTTGTTCATGGCATGAGCGAACTTGTGCTCCGAGCCGCTGGCAGGGCGGGATGATCCGGCTATGCTCATGGCCACTCCGCTGGAGATCAGCGCTTTGATTACTATCCGGGCCGATTCCTCCACGCCCGGCCGAATATCCGGCGCAAGCTCAACGATCATGCGCGCCGTCATGCCCGAGAGGGCAGCAGCGTATTCACTGTAATCCTCATTTCGCAGGCGATGGGCCAGCTGCCAGTCCAGGATGGCAGTGTAGTTGGAGATGATGTCGCCGCATCCGGCGGCCAGTAGTCTCGCCGGAGCCTGGGATATTATCTTGCTGTCGGCGATTATGGCCAGAGGAGATTGCGCTTTAATGGAAGTGGTCTCCCCGTTGACCGTCAAAGACGCCTGAGAGGAGCAGATGCCGTCATGCGAAGCGGCCGTGGGCACAGACAGAAAAGGCACACAAAGGCCTAGAGATGCGAGCTTGGCAATGTCTATCGATCTGCCGCCTCCTGCACCGATAAGAAAGCCTGCTCCATTCTCCCGCGCCAACCGCTCTGCGCGATCTACCTCTTCCAGCTTGGAGGCGCTGCAAATGAGGGTCTCGGGCTCGTAGCCGCGTTCCTCCAAGAGCTCAAAGATGGCCTTTCCCATCACATCCTGGGTACGCGGACCGGTAATGATAAGAGCACGCCCTTTGAGGTGCAGACTGGTGCAGATCTCGGATAGCTCCAGTATCACGCCACTACCTACCGCTACGATGCGCGGGAGTTCCATCCACCTTGATCCGACCAACCATCTCACCAGCGAAAAACAGGCTAGGATGTAATTGGTCTATGGCGATATAAAATCATATCCTTAGCAGGTCAAGATCTCAGAGCGCAGGTCGCAGAGTATGCGATCCCTTATGAGATTGACCTCGGAACTGGTTCTGTTGCGGGGGCGAGGAAGTGGGATCTCAATGATATCCTTAATTCTTCCCGGCCGGGCGGACATGATCACAATGCGATCCGCGAGGTATATGGCCTCGTCAACGCTGTGGGTCACAAAGACCACCGTCTTTCTCTCCTCCTGCCAGATGCGCAGAAGTTCGGACTGCATGATGTTGCGCGTCTGGGCGTCCAGGGCTCCGAAGGGCTCGTCCATGAGCAGAGCCTTGGGGTGGTTGACCAGAGCGCGAGCGATGGCCACACGCTGCTTCATGCCCCCGGACAGCTCATGCGGATAGCGGGTCTCAAAGCGCTCCAGCTCCACCATTCTTAGATACTGCCTGCCCTGGGCAAGACGCTCCTCGGAAGGTATGCCTTTCAATTCCAGACCGAAGACGACGTTATCGATGACCGTTCGCCACGGGAATAGCGAGTACTCCTGGAAGACCATCCCTCTCTCCGGACCGGGGCCTTTTATGGGATCGCCATCAAGGGTTATGGTGCCTTCAGTCGCCTCCTCGAGACCGGCCACTATGCGTAGGAGTGTGGTCTTACCGCAGCCAGAGGGGCCGATGAAGCAGATGAACTCATTGTCCTCTATCTCCAGGTTGATATCCTGCAGGGCTACCATCTCTTTTCCGTCCGCGAAAAATTGCTTGGATACGCCCTTGATCTCCAGCAGAGCCATTGCAAAAGGCAATAGCGCACTAGGATGCTAAAGCTCTTTCCATGGGCATTTTATATTCGAATCTGGATAACTAAATGCAAAGGCTGCCGAATTCAGCCACAAACGCACAAAGACAGATCAAATAAAATGGGGTGAATGGGAAGACTACCCATTTTGCCCAGAAGCATGTAGGGCTCGGCGCAGTCTTCCTTGCCAAAGATACGAGTTGCATCGGCCTCTATAAAGCCGCAAGCCGTGCGGGGCGAAAGTGTTTTCCTTAGATTTTCTCCGGCTTTTCCAGCAGCCGGGTCTTGTTCATCAGCTCACCCGTGCGGGCATGGGGCCGGCGGGAGACGGTGTCGTTGGCTTTTTCCATCTCTCTGGACTCGTCCGCCAGCTTCGCCGCTGCGCGCATGACCTCGTGGCCTGCGGCTGCGGCGAGAGCTATGGCCTCCAGCTCTTTCAGGCGGAAGCAGGCGGCAGCATCGATGCCGGCAACAGCCTGCGCCATGTATAGAGCGCCTACGGCCTTGGCGCGGGCGTAGGGGTTGGAGAAGTTCATGCGCTCGGCGCACTTCTCGGGCGTGACCAAAATGGCAGGAAGCTTGGCCTGGCCTGCGATGATGCTGGCCATGGCACTGTCCAGCTCTTCCTGCACCAACCGGATGGCTCCGCAGGCTGCGAGAACCCGCAGGGCGTCGGAGTTGAAGAGCGCCATCTCGGCCGGATCGAGAAACTCACGCTTGGCACCGATGAGCGGGTCCATGGGCAGGATGATGTAGCCAAAGCCCTCTGCTGCCAGTAGGTCGCGCGACTCCTTCTTACTGGGACCGTCGGAGATGACGATAGTGGGCATACCCTTGAAAAGCTCGCGCGCCGACGTGGGCCCGGCCGTCGCGGCGTTGGGGCTGCAGATGACTACCAATTGAGGAGCCCAGGCCAACAGTTCGGCTGCAGCCTCGCCCTCTTTCTTGGTCATCTTGGGGCCGAAGCTGACGATCTTGAATTCGATGTCGGATCTTTCCGCAATCTCATCCAGGGAGAGATCAATAGCCGTCGAGGTGGCTATGTTTCCGAGCTTCACAAAACCGATCTTGAACATGCCGCCATAAAAGACCGAGAAAAGATAAAAGGATTTTGTTTGCAGGATACGAAAATTGCCGGCCAAGAGGGCTCTTCGTTATCTCTGCGACCTCTGCGTCTCTGCGGTTAATATTCGTAGCTGAACATCAAACCCTGGGGGTTACGAATAAAACCGCAGAGTCGCTAGAAGCGCACGGAGGACGAACGAACGGAGACGATTATTGTCTATTTCCCACTCGAAACAACGAGGAACCTAAATATCATCCCGGCCAGGGAGAATCTGTGAGCGACCTGGCCGATTTTACCAAGAATGTCCTGCCATTCCTGTCCCAACTGGAGGAAGACGAGGCAGGCCCCGATCCATCGGAGATATCGCGAAGATATGGCATCTCAGAGAACAGCATCGTTATGCTCAGCCGAAATGAGAATCCCTACGGCCCCAGCCCGTGCCTGCGTGCGGCTTTGAAGGATGTGCCGCTGCACAGGTATCCTGACTCTCGGCCTTTTGTAAAGGCCCTCTCTGGGTACACCGGCTATCCTGAGGAGTGTCTGGTGACGGGAGCAGGTATGGATGAGATCATTACTACTATCTGCCGCGTCTTCCTGGGAAAGGGAGACGCGGCCCTCATTCCCGTGCCCACCTACAATTTCTATGGCCTGGCGGTAGAGCTCTGCGGAGCTGTGCCCCACTATCAAGCTCGGCTTTCCGGCTTTGCTGTGGACAAAAAAATTCCGGAGGGGATCAAGATGATCTTCCTCTGCTCGCCCAACAATCCCACGGGAAATGCCCTTTCGGAAGAAAACGTGCGAGCTGTGGTGGAAGGCACCAAAGCCATTGTCTTTTTGGACGAAGCCTATGCCGAGTTTGCCGGAAAGAGTCTGTTGAATCTGGTGAAAGAGTACGATAACCTGGTGGTGGGCCGCACCCTCTCCAAAGCCTTCGGCCTGGCTGGGCAACGCCTGGGCTACGGCGTGGCGCCGCCCTGGATCGCCGAGCAATACCGGCGTGTTGCACCACTGTTTAGCATAAGCAGCCTCTCTCTGGCGGCGGGAGTGGCCGCACTGCAGGATCTGGACTGGATGAGAGAGTGCGTGGGCAAAATCGCCTCGGAGCGAGAGAGAATGCGCCAGAGACTGGCCTGCTCCAATCCCTCCCAGGGCAATTTCCTCTATGTCCATACCGAGGAGAAATCAAAGGTGATTGTAGAGCGATTGCTCTGCCGGGGGATTGTGGTAAGGGATTGCAGCTCCTTTCCCGGCTCTGGGGATCACTGTCTGCGCGTCACGGTGGGCAGGCCTGAAGAGAACGAGCGCTTCTTAGAGGAATTCGAGAAGGCTGACACGAAAATGTCAAGTTAGAGTTTTCCGCATAATTTGCGTTTAAAAATAAAATAATTTCCTATGGCCCTCACGGGCAGGGCAGGGTTAAAAGCGATGCATTGCCGCTCTCCAGTGACATCCTCATATTAGTATATCCCGAATAGGCTCCGTTCATGACATAGATGGGCACCGCGCTGGAGCCCTTTTGCACCCGCGCTCCTACTCTGGCCGTCCCCTCTACCTCGGAATGGATGCTGTAGACCGAGTTCTGGTCAGTCTGGCTGACGGATGTATCCTTGATCAGTTCCCCCAGACCAGAATAGCTCTCTGAGTAGACCGATCCCACCTCATAGTTTTTAACGCAAAGGGCGTTCTTTAGCTCGCTATTGGTTATTGGCGCAATGTATCTGGATGGCCTGTTCTGGAATACGCCCCATTCGTTCGCCCAGATCTCATTGTAGCCGTCTGCAAAGCCGCCATAGACCTGAGCATTGATGGATCGGGACACAGTTCCAGTGCCTCTCGTTCCCGTGACCATCTTCTGTCCGTGAAAACCGGCTTCCGTCTGGTAGATGCGCATATCGTCAGTGGTTCCCTGGTTATAGATCCAGGAATGCTCTGTGAGGTTCTGTTCCACGCCGTTTACCGCAGGAACAAGTATGCTAGTGCCGGTAATGATAAATATAATCATCAATCCGAGCTTCAACGATCCTGGCCACCATCTCATCTGCACACCTCAACCTCAAAGAACATCATGGCTGGACATTGAATATAAATCTGATCCCTATCGGCCCCTATTGCGCCCTCTCTGCTTGATATCTCTCAGGCGGGCTTCCAGAGATGCCTGCAGATCCATAGAGAGACCGGCCCCAAAATAGTCCAGGCGGGCGGCGATGGTCAGCTTTGCCGCCAGGGTCCGGGCCACACGTCCCCGCAACTTTTTGGCAGATCCTATCACAGCAGGATGACGGAAGATGAGGCCATGCTTGGGCGAGGGTGCATGGCCCTTGAGATGCTTGAAGAGAGACTTCTCCGCACCCATGACCTGCACTCGACTGGAAGGCATCTTCGCCAGACGGGAGAGGCCGCCCGCCCGGGAGATGAGCCTTGCCGCCAGGATCGGTCCGGCGAGAGCTGCGAGATTGGGGGCAAGAGCCTGCGAAGCGGCGGAGACGTCCGTTTCCGTGGCCTTGCGGGACTCACGAAGGCCCAGGATCGCTTTTGCCAGCGTGCCCATATTCTCGTCTTCTTTTAGACCTTCCGCCAGATCCTTTCCATGGACGATCTCCTGGCTGTGCAGGCGGGACCATTCGTAGAGCCTCTCGTCCAGCAGATTGATCGCCTGAGACAAATTATCCAGGGCTTCCATGGCCTGGAGCAGATCCTGCTCAACGGTGCTGCCATCCAGAATGCTCCGTCGCACCAGGCCCAGGGCCGCCTCTCGCAGCAGCCTGTTATATTCTCCGTCGTCAGCTGCAAAGCCGCAGGCTTTGGCCAGGGCGCGCAGATCGGGCTGGGGAAGAGGAAAGGCACCGACTGGCTCCGGCTGGAGCTGCTGGGGCTTTATCATCTGAAGGTCAACTCTTCCAAACCAGGTTAGGATCTCCATTTGCTTATACTCCAGCTCGGTCTGGAATAGATTACTTTCGCCCCGCACAGATTCAGTTTAAATACTTCAGGACCTAAGTTACAGTTACCTCTCAACAAAAAAAATTAGGGGCTGAATTGTCTATGAAAGAACTGGTTGATCAGATAAAAGCTCGTCTCAGAGATCAGAAGATCGAGGTCTCTGATGAGGATATCGAATCTCGCCTAAAGAAGCTCATCGTGGATTTTCGCGTGCCTGAAGGCGAGGCGAGAAGATCGGTTTTAAATTACTTCTTCAAAGAGCACGGCATAGTGCCTCAGGTCAGGGCCGGCTCGGAGAAGGTCAAGATCGCCGAGATCAAGGAGTCCGGCAAATGGGTGGATCTGGAGGTCAAGGTTTTGGATCTCTGGGAGCCGGCTGCCCAGACCATCTCTCAGACAGGACTTGTGGGCGACGCAACGGGGTCCATGAAGTTTGTGAAGTGGACCAAATCTGAGCTGCCCAATCTGGAGCTTGGACGAAGCTATATCTTAAAAAATGTGGTCACGGACGAGTTTCAGAGCAGGCTTTCCGTAAAACTGAATCGCACCAGCCAGATCGAGCCGTTAGATGTCGATGTAGAGGCAAAGCCTGCCAGCAAAGCCGCCCAGCAAGTAACGGTGGTGGAGATCAATGAGCCTGGCCTATGGGTGGATCTGAAGGTCAAGGTGGCGCAGCTCTGGGAGACGAATAGCGAAGCCATCTCCCAGTCAGGACTTGTGGGCGATGAGACCGGCACCATCAAATTTGTGAAGTGGGTAAAGGCCGATTTGCCCGACCTGGAGGATGGCAAGAGCTACCTTCTCAAAAACCTGGTCACAGACGAGTTTCAGGGCAGGTTTTCCGTAAAACTGAATCGCACCAGCCAGATCGAGCCGTTAGATGTCGATGTGGAGATAGGCTCCATAGCCGCAGAGTTCTCAGGCGCTCTGGTGGATGTGCAGAAGGGCTCGGGGCTAATCAAGCGCTGCCCTGTTTGCAGGCGCTCTCTGGCAAAAGGCGTTTGCAATGAGCACGGAAAGGTGGATGGCACATATGATCTGCGCATTAAAGCGGTGCTGGACGACGGCAGCCGGGTGCAGGATGTGCTCATCAACCGGGAGACCACAGAGAGGCTGGTAAATCTCACATTAGAGGAGGCAAAGCAGATGGCCATGGAGGCGCTCGATCATGAGGTAGTGCGCTCACTAATTGAGAGCAAGCTGATGGGAAGATACTATTCCATAACCGGGCCGAGGATTGATCGCTATCTTCTGGTGGAAAGCATTAATGAAATCCCGCCAGTGTCGCTGACGCAAGTGGACGAGCTAATAGCTGCCATGGAGGTGGCATAAAAATGGCAGGATTTTCACGAGAAGTGGCAAAGAGGATCTTCGCCGGTGAACTGAAGAGCTCTAACTACTCCTTCCGCGATGGCGAGGATCAACACCAGTATGCTCCTTCGTATCTTCTCACCCCCACGGGAGCGAAATGCAATCGCGTTTTCGTGGTCGGCACCCTCACCGAGAAGGATGACATCGGCGGCGACACTGAGTACTGGCGCGGTCGAGTAGTAGATCCCACAGGCAGCATACTCATCTATGCCGGTCAGTACCAGCCGGAGGCAGCTCAAATACTGGCCAACATGGAAGCCCCTTCATATGTAGCCGTGGTGGGCAAGCCCAATCTCTACCAGACCGATGACGGAAACATCATCATATCTCTGCGCGCTGAATCCATCCAGCGGGTGGACGAGAATACGAGAAACCAGTGGATAATAGACACCGCCCGGCGGACCTTGGAGCGACTGGAGGCTCTGAAGAATTCCAGGCCAGTCCCGGTATCCAATGATTTCGCCACCGCGGACAATGTGCCTGCTTCCTCTTCCTCGTCCACTCCAGCACAGGACACAGATAGAGCTTTGCAGCATTACCACACCGATATCGAGCATTTCCGGCAGATGGTCCTTCGCGCGCTCTCCTCCTTAAAGGCCGACCTGGCCAAGAGCGACATTCCTCCGGAGACAAAAACCACGAAGAGCGCGATTGCAGAGAGTGAGAAGAAGCCCGCCACTACGCCAGTAGAGCCGCAAGAGGTGCCTGCTTCCCGAAAAAGCAAGCCCAAGAAGAGCGAGCCCTTTAATGCCTGGCCGGAACCGGAGAACGATGAAGAGGTAGAGACTATTAATTTCGGCAAGAAGAGCTGAAAGGTTTTATATAATGTACTGAAGCAGTATAACATGGGTGAATCAATATGGTAATTGGAGTAACGATGGTAAAGGTGGTGCCGGGACAGGAAAAGACAGTCTACAATGCCTTACAGGAGATAGACGGCATTAAGGATGTCTACCATGTCTTCGGCGAGTTCGACTTCGTGGTCATCATCGAGGTTGAGGGCCTGAGCATGTTGAATAAGCTCGTGGACGTCATCCGTGAGATAGATAACGTAACCGCCACCCAGACAGTAGTCGGGGCTGAACTTTAGCCCTTTTTCCCTTTTTTATGGAAATTGCCGAGGAGCTGGCCAAGCAGCAAAAGGCCATATCCGTAGCTGAATTTTTTGAGAAGAATCGTCAGATCCTGGGATTCGACTCCGCTCCACGAGCACTCATCACCTGCGTGAAGGAGGCTGTGGACAATTCCCTGGATGCCTGCGAAGATGCCGGGATATTGCCGGATATTTTTGTGCAGATAAAGAAGAGCGGCGAATACTATCAGGTTATTGTTGAGGATAACGGGCCGGGCATTGTGCAAGATGAGATCCCGCGCGTCTTTGCCAAACTGCTCTATGGATCGCGTTTTCATACGCTACGCCAAAGTCGAGGCCAGCAGGGCATAGGCATATCCGCGGCGGTGCTTTATTCCCAGCTCACCAGCGGCAGGCCCACCAAGGTCATCTCCAAGATCGCTCCGGACAGACCCGCCCGTTACTGCGAGCTGCTCATAAATACAGCCAAAAACGAGCCAGAGATTCTAAAATCTGAGGACATGGACTGGGAACGCCCCAGGGGCACGCGAGTGGAGCTGGAGATGGAGGGCACCTATGTGAGGGGCCGCCGCCAGTCGGTCTATGGTTCGCTGAAGAGCACTGCCATTGTCAATCCTCATGCGCGCCTGACATTGGTGGAGCCGGAGGGCAACGTGGAGGTCTTTGAGAGGGCCACTGAGAGTCTGCCCAAAAAAGCCTATGCCATTTCCCCTCATCCGGACGGAATTGAGCTTGGCGAGCTGATCAAGCTTCTGCGCTACACCGACAAAAAGAAGCTGCGCGTCTTTCTAAAAGAGACCTTCTCTTCCATCGGCGCCATATCTGCTCAGGAGCTGTGCAGCCGGGCGGGTCTGGATCCGGAAGTGGCTCCTACTGACCTGGACCATGAGGCCGCATCTCGCCTTCACTCTGCCTTCAAACAGATCAAGGTCAAGTCGCCTCCCGTAGACTGTCTGTCTCCGATAGGCGAGGAGCTCATCAAGGCTGGACTCGAAAAGGAGTTTCGGCTGGACTATATCGCCACCACGGTTCGGCCCGTATCCGTCTATTCGGGCAATCCCTTCCTGGTCGAGGTGGGACTGGGATATGGAGGAGAGCTTGAGAAGGAGAGTCGCATTGAACTGCTTCGATTTGCAAATCGCGTTCCCCTCGTCTATCAGCAGGGTGCCTGCGCCGTAACTCACGCTGTGGAGAGCGTCTCCTGGAAGAACTATTCCCTGGGCCAGCCTACGGGAAGCGGCGTGCCGGTCGGCCCGGTGGTGCTGCTGGTTCATATCGCTTCCACCAACATTCCCTTCACCTCAGAGAGCAAAGATGCTGTGGCCGATATGCCGGAGATTTTAACCGAGATCGATCTGGGGCTGAAAGAGGTAGCGAGAAAGCTGCGCCGCTACCTGAGCCGACAGAGCGTTCTCTCGGAAAGAAGGGAGAAGGAGGAGATCATAAGAAAGATCCTGCCGCGCATCGCCCAGAAGCTCTCCGATGTCCTGGAAAAGGAGCTGCCTGATATCGGACCGGTGGTAGCCAAGATCATGGGCAATCTTCTCGTCTTCCGGGAAGTGGAGAGAAATAACGGACAGCTATACATCAAAATCAAGGTAGAAAATCACAGCGAACAGTTGCGGTCCTTTAAGCTGCATGAGGTGCTGGCCGTGCAGGCTGAAGCCGTCTCGCCTGTCGCCAAAATCATTCCCATGGGAGATGGCTACGACTACCACTGGAAGCTCTCCATCGGTCCGGGCCAGGCTACCACCCTCAGCTACAGCATCACGGCTGAAGGCGTAGCCCTGAAAGAGCCGGTGATTGAGGGGCTGGATGCGGAAATTGTCACAGGGGCCAGGGTGATCTAGCCAATGGAAAAATCCGACGAGAAGAATGAATTTGAAAAGAGACTGAGTATAAAAAAGGCAGAAAAATCAAAAATAGCTGAGGAGAATCTTCTTAGCCTCGCGGATACTCTTTACAACCAGTTCCAGGAGGGCATAGTGCCCCATATCTCCCTGCCCTCCCGAACCAAAGGAAACATCGAGTTTTCCACTAAGGATGATGTCTGGATTTATGGAGATCAGGAGACGACACGCAGTGTCAAGACCGTGCGTGGAGCCAAGACGCTGCTCAAGACGGTTCACCTGGCAGAGCTTCTCATCAAAGAGCATCTCAAGAACAATCGCGGCTCGACTTTAAGAGAGATCTATTACATCTCCGAGAACTGGGATATCGCCAAATTCCATGAGCAGGCGGAAAGTGACCGGCTTATCGAGGATCTGGAGATCGTCACCTCTCTGCACCGGGAGGACTTTCACGTCAGACCGGAGGAGGATGGCGCAGCCGTCTTCGGGCCGCTGCGCCTCAAAGAGCAGACACGGCGAGGCGAGCGGGAGATGCACTGCCAGGAGGATGTGGGCGAGGCCGGCTACCAGATACCCTTCAATGTGGATAACATCGAATTTTTAAGCCACGACGCAAAACTGGTTATGGCCATTGAGACGGGCGGAATGTACGCCCGGCTGATCGAGAATGGCTTTGATGAGGAGTACAATGCCATCCTGGTTCATATCAAAGGACAGCCGGCAAGGTCCACGCGCCGCATCATAAAGAGGCTGAATGCGGAGCTGAACATCCCAGTGGTGGTCTTCACAGATGGCGATCCCTGGTCCTATCGCATCTTTGCCAGCATCGCCTACGGGGCCATCAAGAGCGCTCACCTCTCCGAGCACCTGGTCACTCCAGGGGCGCGTTTCCTGGGGGTGCAGCCCAGCGACATCGTGGACTACAACCTCTCCACAGACAAGCTGACCGATAAGGATTTGCAGGCACTGCGAAGCGAGCTGACCGACCCCCGGTTCAACACGCCCTACTGGGAAAAGCAGATCCGGCTGCAACTGGACCTCAAGAAAAAGGCAGAGCAGCAGGCCTTTGCCGGCAAGGGCCTGGATTATGTGACCAAGACCTACCTGCCACAGAGGCTCACTGAGATGGGGATAATCTGAGTTTGATCATCGATTTTCACACTCACATCTACCCGGAATGGGTAGCGGCCAAGATTCTGCCCGCCGCCAAGAGAAAGCTGAAGGTGGCGGTGCCGGGCACGGGCTCGCCCGAAGATCTGCGCCGCATGATGCAAGCAGCAGGAGTTGCCGGGTCGGTGCTCCTGCCCCTGGCCAAAGGCAGGGAGGATGTCTCCAGCCTCAACGACTGGGTCCGTTCCGTCTCGGGAGAGAGCGAGGAGCTGACAGCCTTTGGCGCTGTGCATCCCTTCATGCCGGATCTGGAGGCCGAGCTGGACAGGCTGGCAACCTGGGGCGTTAAGGGAGTAAAAATGATGCCTCTCTTACAGGAGGTCTATCCTGACGACCCACGCTGTGGCCTGCTTTTCGAGGCATTGATAGAGAGAAAGATGATCCTTGTGGCTCATGCAGGCCGGGACCCGCTGGACCGGCAGGAGGTCTTTGGCACGCCGGATCGCTTTGCCAGGACCATTGAATGCTATCCGGACCTGCGACTGGTGCTGGCTCACCTGGGGGGTTTACGCATGTGGGATGACGTCCGGCGTCACCTCCTGTCCGCCGGCGGAAATGTCTATTTCGACACAGCTTACGTCTCTTTTTACATGGGCCGGGAAGAGATGGGGGAGCTGATACGAGATATAGGACAGGAGAGGGTCATCTTCGGCAGCGATTACCCCTGGGAGGAGCCAGGAAGGGCGGCGGAGATTATCAAGAGCCTGGGACTTTGCGACGCGGAAGAGCAAGCAGTCCTCGGCAAGAATGCGGCCAAACTTCTTGGTATTGAGAGTTTCTGAAATAGGCCAAAGGTTTATACTTCTTTAGAATAGATGCGCTGATCTATGAAACGCGATCTGCTTGACATTTTAGCTTGCCCTCTCTGCAAAGGCAACTTGACGCTTGAGGTATTCGAAGAGAACGAGAAGGAGATTGTGACGGGCAAGCTCTGTTGCCAGGCCTGCCAGGAATGCTATCCTATTGAAGACGGCATACCCAATATGCTGCCGCCCGATCTGAGAGATTAGTCTTGGCCTTGGCAGGCCGAACAAAAGGCCCGGCAAGGTCAAAGCATTCACTAGCAAAATATTTATATAATATTATGAGATATATGGTGAGGGGGAGTTTTGGCATTGGATCATGTTGTTCACATCAACAATGGCAGCGGTGCGGCCAGGCCCATAGTTCTTCGTCTCCTTCCCGGCGAGGAGACCATATTCAATCTCAAGGTCGTCAATGACGGGGAGCCGTCTAATATTTCTCTGCTGGCCAGCAGTCCCGTCTTCAAGGCGGTGCGCTTGAAGAAGCCGGATCACTATGTTGTCCTGGAGGAGATCATACCCATCCTGGCCAGGATGCCGGCTAATAAGAAGCGTCTGGACGGCGAGATTCTTCTCTCCGGCAGCCATGGAGAAAGCCGGGTACCTATCACTCTGCTGCGCGATTCGGAAGATCCGGGCGACGATCTGGAAGACCCCGGCCTACAGGGGGACGAGGAATTGAAGGATGATCTGATGGGAAGGGCTCTGGAAAGAGAAGATACAAGCAACGACAGAGATGAAGAAGATTCAGACGATGAGGACGAGGATGAGGAATACTCCCCGGAAATTCGGCGAGTGAAGCGGTCCGAAGACGAGGACGAAGACGAGAACGAGGAGACGGAGACTGAGAAGGAGCCACGGCGCATAGCATTCTCTCGCGATAAAGATCTGCAAAGATACCGATCCGCAACCCGCCAGCAAAGAGCAGGCGGGATAGAAAGCCGCGGCGGGGAGAAGCGCGGCCAGCAGTGGGCAGGAAGCCGTGTCGATAAAGATCGAAGCGATAGATACAGCAATGCTCGAACTGGCCGCGACAGGGAAGACGAAATCGAGAGCGATGCAGAAGATGATAATAGCCGCGTTGAAACTCGCACTAACAATCGTATTGATGATCGTTTTGTAGATCCCAACAATAGGCAGAATGAAGGCCCACGTTTCATCCCCAGGAAGGTGCCTCTAGGGGAGCAAGAAGAGAGAAAGGAAGAGGGGACGCAAGAGTGGAAGAGAGCCACCTCCGGCTATGAGGAGGACCGTTACCAGAGCCAGCGGCAGGAACCGGACAGCGAGAGCCGGGAGATCCCCACTTCCGCCGCCGAGAGAGAGGAAAGAGCCCCTGAGGGGCCGGAGGTGTACGTCGAACCGGATGAAGGGCCTCAGGCAGTCTATCTGGACAAATTGGGCGGCTTTGGTGCCTTGGGCGCTCTGAAAGTCATCCCGGTGGCCCTATTTCTGGCGCTGGTTGTCGTTCTGGTTTTGACGTTCATCACAGAAAGCATTCCTGAGTTTCCCGGCGCTTTAACATCGTCCATCCTGATCGTCACCCTTATCATATACGGAGCGGCTACGCTCCTGAAGGCGTGAATATGAGATACATTGTGGTCACAGGCGGGGTTATGAGCGGCCTTGGCAAGGGCATTACTGCGGCGTCCATCGGCAGGCTGCTCATGAACAGGGGCTATAAGGTTACAGCCATCAAGATCGATCCTTACATCAACATCGATGCCGGACTCATGAGTCCATTCCAGCATGGTGAGGTCTATGTCCTCAAGGATGGCGGCGAGGTGGATCTCGACCTCGGCAACTATGAACGCTTTTTAGATGTGGAACTGACCCGCGACCACAACATCACCACCGGCAAGGTTTACAGCACAGTCATCGAGAAGGAGCGCAGAGGCGAGTATCTGGGCAAGACGGTGCAGATCATCCCCCACATCACCGAAGAGATCAAGAGACGCATTCGCCAGGTCTCCCGGGATGGAGGCTGCGAGATCTGTTTGATTGAGGTGGGTGGCACGGTGGGCGATATCGAGTCCATGCCCTTCCTGGAGGCCATGCGCCAGCTCAAGTATGAGGAGTCGGGCAACATCTTCTTCGTTCACGTAACCCTCGCCCCTTCCACCATGGACGGAGAGCAGAAGACCAAGCCCACCCAGCATAGCGTGAAAGAGATGCGCCAGCTGGGTCTGCAGCCGGACATGATAGTAGTAAGATGCGAGCGGCCCCTGCTGGAGGAGACCAAGCACAAGATCGCTCACTTCTGCGATGTTCCCATGGAGGCTGTGATCAGTGCCCACAATGCCGACGACATTTACCGCGTGCCCCTGCAGATGGAGGCGGAGGGGCTGGCCAGGTACATAATGAAGGCCATGCGGCTCTTTCCCCTGGAAGAGCGCAAGGATTGGGACGAGTTCGTGCAGAAGATGGACGCTGCAGAGGGCGTCGTGAAGGTGGCCATCGTCGGAAAGTACACCGTCGGCTCGCAGTGTGCCGATCCCATGGAGGATGCCTACCTTTCCATTCGGGAAGCCCTGAAGCACGCAAGCATTGAGGCCGGTGTAAAAATTGATGTGCAGTGGATCGATGCCGAAGAGCTGGAGCACGGCTCTGCCGACCTCATCTTGCGAGAGGCGGATGGCATCCTGGTTCCGGGCGGCTTTGGATCTCGGGGCACGGAGGGCAAGATGAAGGCAGTGCAGTACGCCCGGGAGATGAAGGTTCCCTACCTGGGGATTTGCTTTGGCATGCAATTGGCTGTGATCGAGTACGCCCGAAACGTCTGCGGCCTGGATAGAGCGAGCAGCACGGAGTTTGGGGCCACACCAAACCCAGTGATCGCCCTTCTGCCGGAGCAGGAGAAGATCAGGCACATGGGCGCTACGATGAGGTTAGGCAACTACCCCGCTCACCTGAAAGCGGGCAGCCTGGCGCACAAGATTTACGGGACAGACGAGATCGTGGAGAGGCACCGGCACCGCTACGAGGTCAATCCCGCTTACATCGCCCATATTGAGGAGAAGGGCATGATCTTCTCGGGCACCAACGGGGATTTGATGGAGATCTGCGAGATCGCCGAGCATCCCTTCTTCTTCGCTTCGCAGTTCCACCCGGAGATGAAGTCGAGACCGGGCAAGCCGTCGCCTCCGTTCCTGGCTTTTGTGGAAGCAATGAAGGGGAAAAGTAGATCTGGCCTGTCTTCAATCCGTCTCTAATCATTCTGCGAACCAGCTTGGGCTTTTGCCCTGCTGTTTTAATTCATATCCATGAATGAAATAATTAATTGCTGCTCTCTGAGCCTCATTCAAATCTTCTTTTTCAGAAATTGTCCGAATTCGATCAATAATTTGGGCGGGATCGATAAATAGCTTTATCGAATCTGGATCTAGGAAGTATTTGATTCCAAGATTTGTATAGCTCTTCGCGACAAATTTCTCTAGAAATGTAACTAAATTGTTGTCATCTGTCGCGATTTGCTGAATCCAGTCTACTACTTGTTCTTTTCGCCAATTATGCCAGCAATACAAGATAAATGGCAAATTTTTAGCATTTAATAGATAGCCATTTTTCGATGCATCATTCACTTTTTCAACAGCCATATCTTCAAATTCGTCTAAACGATCTTCACCAACAAGTCTAGTCTCTTCTGATAGTACCCGACTTTCATCGAATCTGCCATGTTCATAATCAAGCATTTTGACAAATTCAACGATAATTGTAACAGCATGACCCTCAAAAATGGCTTGCTTTAATAAGTCTGATCTTGTTTTTTTATCCAAACGTGATAAGAGATCTCGTATCAAAAATCTTAACTTAGCATCGGAAGATAATTCTAATCCGACCTGTGGTTCATCTTCTGGAACGAGCAATTTATCGCCTATTTCGAATAGCGCTCTGGTTATGGTAGGTATTTCTTCGAGCAAGATTTTTTTGTCTGTATAGTCTCTAAGGCGATCAATAAATGCTTTGGCCATAGTTGTACCATCTGGCCTTTTTATAGTAGTTAAATCTAAAAGCTTCGAACCAAATAACTTCGAATCTCCTGCGAAAGCAAGTATTAAACCCATTTCCATAGTTGATATGCTTCCTTTTGGGATTGCTAATCGGAAATATACTGGAAATATGTCTGAGCTACATATACGAAGTTGCTTTCTGCACTCGGATTGATCTGCGAAAAAATTCTTATTATCACTATAAATTTTTTGCAGTTTTGGGAACATTAGGTTTAAAAGACGCTTAATCGGCTCTTTGATTTTGTCGTCTACTTTTTCGAATAATAAATTAAGAAAGCTCTTGTGATCTTCCAGACTTGGAGTACCTCTAAATCCAGATTCATCAATTACTCCTATGAACATCCGAGACTCGTTTGATATCGAACTATAAACTATTGGACAAAAAATCTTGATTGATTCTAGAGCAATAAAATCTATGGGATTTACTTCGCCTTTCACCAGTGGATAAGTGATGCTCAAAGTATTCGTGAGACGAACTATGTCTCGAGGCGTGGAGATAAGGCGATCTAACCCCTTCCAATAAATCTCTTCCCAATATCTTTTATCAAATTCTTCTTCGGGAATATCTCCCAAAATTTTATTCAATTTTCCAAAAAACATAGATCGGAAAGATGCTTCGTCTGGCGGGGGTAATTCTAAAGGTAATTGAACGATTTTTTCAAGGTATTCTTCACCAGATAAACCATTTTGTTCGGATAAAGCTTTAATGGCTATCATTTTATCAAAAGCCATTAAATAAATTATATTGGGAAAATCTGCGATTGCCTTTACGACTCTGAATATTTGCCTAATTTCTTCGGGAGTCAATCTGTCGATGTCGTCGATTGTAACAAGTATCTTCTTGTTTTGTTCTTTCAATGATTTAGAAATATTATTTTTTAATTCATTTACATCTTTTTGCCTTGCGCGAATTATTTTTGATACTGCTTTTCCGGTTGAAGCATATGGTATAGGGATATCTGAAACAATGTCTGCAAAATCTGCCATTTGTTTTGTTAAATCATTCATTGAGAACTTTCCCTTGCTCAAGATAGCTTGTAGCTGATAGAAGAAACGTATCGTTAAATCTTCGTGGCCAGAAAACCACCAAGGATTAAAACTCACTACTACTAGCTGTTCATTTTCATTAGCATGACTTAGATAGTGATTTACAAAATTTAGCAAAGTAGTTTTCCCCGATCCCCAAGGTCCATAGATAGCAATGACGAATCCGTCATAGGGCTCCATATTGCTAATTATTTTAGATACATGTTCCGCAAATGATGAATAGCCCAATTGATCTTTATCAGGATCTACTAACGCCCTATCAGCAGACAATGATTTATCTTCTGGTTTTGTCATCAACACAACCCATATTGAGTTGTTATTAGTTCTATAAATTATCGACTGATGAAATAAATGGTATTACATAATCCTAACGCGACCACAATTCTTTATTAGGGCAAGGGCCTGATCGCGCTCCTGTCCTCCCAATCCCCCTGATTTCTGCCGATGACTGCCACGCCGCCCCAGGCAGGCGCCCGCCTCCGTGCCCGTGCGCACGCACCTGCGGGTGGGCGGGGTCCGAATGGTGAACGACACGGGTGCCAGGCATTTATGGCCCAGAACAAAAATCTGAACCGATGTAACCGAGGCTAATCCGACGCATGTTTATCACAAAGATGCAACTTTTTCTTAATAATCGACTCTATTCTAAACTAATATTTTTTCGTTTTTTCGATACCCATGAAGATTTCATCCAATGTCAAACCAAGCACATGGGAGCGTTCCTTGGTATAGTCGCCTCTCCCCAGGTCGAAGCTTTGCAAGAAGCGAACTGCATCCAAAGGTCCGAGGGCTTCGGCCAGAGCTTCTATCCCGATCCTTCTTATCTCCTCTGTGCTTCTAACATCCGTCTTGGAAGACATTTATCAACCACCTCAAAGGATTCTCTATTTCGACAGAGATCTGGTTTCGTTTTATTCTCGCGACTCTCAGCACATCATCATCGACCGTAAACATAATGTCCGCTGCTCTTTCTGCATATGAAATGTGCGCAGAGTCCATGGTTTTAAAACCAAGTTTTTCGAGCTCTGATGCCCTTTTGACGATTCGCTCGTCGGTCTTTATTTTTTCTTTTGCAAGGGATGCCAGGACAAAAGCATCTGTTCTTTTCTTTTGATCCATCACAGCAGATATTTCAAAATCAACTGCATCACTTCCGACCAAAATCCAGTCCTCATTACATCTGCCCAAGATGGTCAAAACTGCTTCGGATTCGATCCTAATTCGATCTTGTGTCCTATCATCAAAGGGTCTGCATAAACAGCAGACGTCCATATAGACTTTCATATCACCATGATTATTAATATTTGGCCAATGCTGCCACTAGATAAAGTCCTCTTGGACATTAAACCTTTTCTTCGAAAATTCAGATACCGTGGTTTCAGTTCCGTATACCCGATCGCTGCCGTGCGGCTCGACCGTCCCGGCATCTACCCACATCCTCTTGCCTCTTTGCAGGAGCTCTCCAGATCCTGCGCCCGAGCCCTCACGGCGGAGCCTGGCCCTCGGGCCGTCTCCGGACCGGCGGCGATCCCCCTGGCGAGGGCCCGACCGCACGCCGCCATCCTCCCCATCCCACGGATTTCTGCCGACGACTGCCACGCCGCCCCAGGCACGCGCCCGACCCCGTGCCCGTGCGCGCTCCCGTGGGTGGGCGGAGGGCCGACGAACATGCAGGCCCTGAGCCTGTGCGAAAATCGCTGGATGCCGTTTAGCAAAGTGAACGTCTTCTATAGCGACCAAGCTCTACGATTATGATTGCGTTGGCCAGTTCATTGGGCATTATGGATGTTAAAAATTCTTTTAAAATATTATTTATTTCTTGTGATTTGTATTTAAATGGACGTCTTAGAATGATCGCTCCGGGGTGCAAAGGATAACGCAGCAGTTCGCCGAAATCCGTATCTCTTGTTACTACTATCCGTTTGGTCTTAAGAGCATGTTGAATTATCGCTCGATCGCTCGCCGCCATCATGCCAATGTCCCTGACGTCTTCAACGTCGAATCCGAGCGGAGCGCATCAATTCAGCGCTCGACCTCGGCATGTTGGCATCCAACAGAAATCGGATATCAGGCATATGCGCAAATTTCTTCACTGGCAACGATCCTTGCGGCATACCCGATGGCAGCAAGTACGTCCTCTCTATTCAGTCCGTACTCATCAGCTACCTCGTTTATCTCCATCCCACCAGCCAGAGACCCCAAGACAATCTCCACCGGTACCCTTGTGCCTTTGATGACCGGTCTTCCATGAGAGATCTCCGGATCAATGGTTATCCTATCTTCAACCATAATCTTCCCACATCAGTGTTGAACGTGCATCTTTATTAAAAGATTCCATTGCTATGAATCTCACCATTCAGGATCGCTGCCGGACAGCTCAACCTTCCCGGCATCCATCCGCATCCTCATGCCACTTTGCAGGAGCCACCACAACCCAGCGCACGGTCACCCGCTGCCGGGACCTCGGGCCGTCCCGGACCGGCGGCGATCTCCCCCAGGCGAGGGCCCGACCGCGCCCTTCCCCCGCTCCCCCTGATTTTTGCCGACGACTGCCACGCCGCCCCAGGTACGCGCCCGCCGGGATGGGCAAACCTCTCCCTGGCATTAGTGGAAATGAATGGTGTTTATAGGACCCAAGTCAATGTCATCTGATGTTTCGTATTCCAAGATAACTTTAACCTGATACGGTAGCAATTACTGTTAAATATTCAGAAGTCAATGTCCCCCTAATCTAAAGCGCAGCCTGTTGGCAAAAAACCGTGTGCGGACGAAGACCCTTCGAGCAATTTTGCTCGTGTGGCCCGCATCCTCCCTCGGATCAAATATAGTTCTTCGAATGCCAACTCACCGTCAAATAGTAAATGGCTTCTGAGATTCAAATTTGTAGTTCCTTACGCCGGTAGGATAATAGTTGGGTGTTTGTTCTCTGGGCATGCGTCTCACTAT
>Ga0351901_1015_pt1 | contig 58324 bp, 53 predicted proteins | sample BONcelHT113001D4_FD_206875 | JGI IMG/M metagenome (GOLD analysis project Ga0351901, IMG submission 206875) | Enriched cells from coal bed in the Powder River Basin, Montana, United States - BONCAT cells T11 rep1 HSBNCT.T11.300.1.D4 ...
TCAGACTTTCAACATTTCAGGACTATCTGAAAGAATTTTTATCTGAACTCAAGGGAACTGATAATGCCATTAATTATGCCCGTGGCTGGGTGAATGAGGATCTGCGTGACTGGTGTATTACCCGGACCCTTGAATGGGGGGTGAGATTCCCTGGTCATGATGATCTTGTGGTCTATGTATGGGTTGATGCTCCAATCGGATACATCGGATTTACTGAAGAGTGGGCAAAATCTACTGGTGAAGATTGGAAAGATTACTGGTGTGAAGACCGCAGTCGCATAACTCACTTTATCGGACAGGATATTACCTATCATCACTGTGTGTTCTGGCCGGCAATGCTTAAAGGGGCTGGCTATGGGACACCTTATGCGGTTGTCGCATCAGGTATGGTTAAGATTGATGACCATAAATTTTCAAAGTCCAGAGGATATGTTGTCTGGACAAATGATGACTATCTTGACCAGGGATTGCCCAGTGACTACCTGAGATACTATATCCTTACCTATACTAGCCATACCAAAGAGATGAACTTCTCATGGAAGCTGTTTTTGGAACGGGTGAATAGTGAAGTGGTAAATACACTCGGCAATTTTGTATACCGGTCTCTTCATCTATCACATAAACAATTTGGTGGAATTCCTGATGCACCGGTTGAAGACGAGGTGACTGCCAGAATCCATGAGACTATTGAGATTGTCACTGGATTAGTTGAGTCGTACGACTTTAAAGGGGCGATTGATGCGATTCTGGCTCTTGCTGCATATGGAAATAATTATATTCAGGTTCGCGAACCCTGGAAACTTGCAAAGACTGATCTTACCTCAATGGCTCAGGTGATGAGAAACTGTCTTCAGATAGCAAAAGCTTTGACACTTCTGATTGAACCCGTGATGCCTGACTGTGCCGCAAGTCTCTGGAAGCAGTTAGGGATGGCAAAACCTATGGAATCTGTAGGATTTCAGGAGGGTCTTGTTCATCTGACGCCAGGTCCTCTTCCTGCTCCTTCAATCATCTTTGAGAAACTTGATGAGAAAAAAATTGATGAATTTGATGCCGCTCTCAGGCAGAGAATTGACGCTCTGACTGCAGTTCCTGATACCAGTATAAGCATAGAAGAATTTTCAAAAGTTGAGCTGAAAATCGGAAAAGTACTTGTGGCGGAATCAGTTCCAAAATCTTCCAAATTACTAAAACTCCAGGTAGGGTTCGGTACAGAAACCCGACAAATTGTCAGTGGTATCGCTCAGTTCTACTCCCCGGATGAGCTGGTTGGAAAAGATGTGGTTGTGGTAATGAATCTGAAACCAGCAAAAATCTTTGGCATTGAGAGTAATGGAATGATCCTTGCAGCAGGGGATGAAGCCTCGCTTTTAGTTCCACTTCGAGGCGTTGAACCAGGGACGAAAATTCGATAACCCTGGTTAATCTGTTTTTTTCAGCAGGTTCAGGTTCTGAATCATTCGCTCTTTTAGTTCTGGAATTTCTTCAAGACTGATTGCTGTTTTAAGCGGTGTTATTCCTCTGTTATCATGAATCACTGCAAGACCATCAGATGCGATGCCCCGGGTATAGGGATGTTCATCACCAAGCAGCTGAATCCATGTGTCCAGGGCATCATTACTTTTCAATGCCCATAGCGCTTTAGCGGCCATATACCGTACGTGGTCTTTTTCATCATGGCATGTCTGAATTAAATCAGGCACTGAATCATCCGATTGTATCATACTAAGCGCTTCAGCTACACGATATCTGACTCTCCAGTCATGATCCTGAAGAAGTGGAATCAGAACCGGTAATGCTTTGTTTCCAAGTTCTGCGATCTTTTGTGTATACATTGCCCGCTGCTTTTTCTCAGGATTGTAAAGTCCTGCGATAAGTACCGCAATGTCGTTTGTTTCTGATGAAGGCATAAAAAAAGTTAGTAGGTTGAGGAATATCCGACGGATTGCGCAAGGTCGAATAATCCCCTCATCTGCGTTCTCTGATCGTCATATATTTTGGTTGTGGTATTGGAGTTTACGGTTTCCTTATCGTAGGTCTCAAAGTTGGTTGTCATACCGACTTCCGCTGAACCGGTGGCCAGTTTATCTTTGGTGTCAGTGTCAAGACCCTGTGCATCAAAGCTGTACCGCAGGCTTACTGGAACCTTTGAGTTATCAGATATAGATCTTCCCCCCATCTGGGTAACTGCAGCAACCTCTTCTACATTCATCAGACTGCCCGCACTAACGGATCCCCCGAACCCTGCAACTCCGGTATCTCCTCCGGATGCAAAGACACACTTCATAACCCCGTTTTCGGTTGAGTTTGCTCTACCATATTGAGATATCGTCCCCTGTTCATCCCAGAGCATGAGACCATTTTGACTTTCATCAGCCTGGTAGTTTACGGTGTGTCTCGCTGCAAGATTGTCCATACCTGCAGATGCGTTCGAACCATCCATACTATACTCTTTGGTATACCGGGTTGACCCGGCTACCGCCATCGTATCTTCCCGATAGGTGATATCCGTCCTTACTTCATTACTTTGTAATGTTGAGGACTTGACATTACCTTCCGGCGTATTTGTCTGCTCCCACTCCATTTCATGTTGGACCATCATGGTCCCTATACAGGTTGCATCAATAGTTGATGTGATTCCTGTTTCGTCATAGAGTGCGGATGTTGGCCTTATTGCTACCGAGAATCCCGGCAGAAGGAGGAGGCTAACCATGAGCAGAGCAAAGAATCTGCCCAATTCTCTGTTATTCATTCTGATCTACCCCATTAGATGTCTGACCATCCAACCCCGAATTATGATTGGTTACGAACAATTTGTTTGTGATCTATATATGTCTTCCTCATTAACTTCGAGAAAATCTCTGTTTTTTGAAAAAAAAGATTAATCACTGGCTAGAATGTGTTGCCTAATGAGATATAATTTATTTTCAATGAAAAAGATTCGAGTTTTTTTTGAATAACCCCATCTGAATTTGTAAATATGTACGAAAAAAGTATCCTCTTTTTAGGCGCAAGTATGTAAATCGCGCTCTCGTTTTAGAAAATCCAGTAGAAATAAGGGGGTTATAATGGTACCAGATATCATGCAATAGTAGCGGGCTAAATTTTTTGAATCCTTGAATCTTCTTTTATTGCGATGCTCTAATAAAATATTTATATCAAAAAATTTTGATAATCTGGCCCCTTTCTTAACATTTAACGCTAAATCTCCGTATTAATATAAGATAAATATTTTATAATGCGATTTTTAAAAATCCGGATATGAAAATTTAAGCAGCCCAATTATCCTTAGGGTGTCTTACAGACTGTATGAAAAAATGGTTCCAAATTCTAATTGTTATGATGAGAAAAAAAGGATGATGCTTGTATATATCCGATTACGCGAGGTAATCAGCAGCTTTTGGCATCTCTTCTTTAAGGCCCTTGCGCTTTCGGATCTCAAGAACTACATCTTTAACCAGGCCTGCAGGAATAAGTTCGAATCCTGCGAACTCTGAGTTCCACATGGCCCGGCCTTCAGTAGCTGATCTGACATCTCCGGCAAATCCAAAGAGTTCAGCAACAGGTGCCTTACCGATGACGGTGATGGTGTCTCCTTCACTGGTCATGTCAAAGACCTGACCACGCCGGCTCTGGATCTGAGCAGTCGCCCCTCCCATGTAATCCTGTGGGACAGTAATGTGGAGTTTCTGAATTGGTTCAAGAAGTGAGTCTCCACCAAGGAGAAGACCTGCTTTGATAGCACTTCTGACAGCCGGAATAACCTGTGCAGGGCCACGGTGAATGGCATCCTCGTGCAGTTTAACATCAACCAGTTTCATAAGAAGATTCTGAACTGGTTCATCTGCAAGCGGACCACCATCAAGTGCTTCATGAATACCCTCGATGATGAGTTCCATCGTTTCGTTCAGGTACTGGATACCCTTGGTCATGTCAAGGAGCATGTTGGTGCCATAGATATCTTTGACACTTTTTGCTTCGTCTTTCCCAAACCCGGCTTTTACCATTGCATCTCTTCTTTCAAGCTGCTCCTGTCTCATTGAGATCTCATGGCCTTTGATGAGCTCAACGACATGGTCTGGCATTGGTTCTAAGGTGAAATAGAATCTGTTGTGACGGTTTGGAGACTTTCCTTCAACTGGGCTCTCAAGTTTGTTTACGATCGTTTCACGGTATACCACAATTGGTTCTGACGTGACGATATCAACATTCTTATCCCGTTTAATTCGGCCGGTGATGATCTCAAGGTGAAGTTCTCCCATCCCTGCGATCAGGTGTTCTCCGGTCTCTTCGTTGATATTGACGCGAAGTGTTGGATCTTCCTTAGCAACCTGCCTGAGCACGTCGACCAGTTTTGGCAGATCCTTCATGTTCTTTGCTTCAACAGCAACGGTAACAACCGGCTCACTGTAGTGTTCAAGTGATTCGAACGAGGCCATCTCCATCAGACTTGATACTGTGGATCCTACGACTGCGTCCTTCAGACCGGTTACTGCTGCAATGTTCCCTGCGAAAAGTTCGGGAACCTCAACACGGGTCGGGCCCATAAAGATACCAACCTGTTGAAGCCGGTTCACCTTTTTTGCAGTTCCCATGACATATACTTCATCTCCTCTGCTGAGTTTACCGCCGAACAGACGTCCGGTGGCTACTTCTCCGGCATGAGGATCAAAGGAAATATCAGTGACCATCAGACAGGTAGGTGCATTTGGATCACAGGTCAGCATCCCTTTCCCTTCAGGAGAGTTAACATCACCGTGCCAGATAACGCCTACACGACGCTTCTGAGCTTCTTTTGGATTAGGCAGGAATGTAACAACCATATCCAAAATAACATCACAGAGTGGGCTTTTCTTGGCAAGGGCTTTCATCTCTCCCTTTTTACAGTGTTCATACACATCCTTGAAAGAAATCCCACTCTTCTTCATAAACGGAGCTGATACTGCCCAGTTATAGAGAGCAGATCCAAAGGCTACTGTACCAAGGGCTGCATCGAGTTTCCACCCATTGTTGTACATCTCCTCGTTCATGCCCTTGATCAGCTTGTTGACCTTATCGATCACTTTTCCAAGCCTGATCTGCATCTCCAGTTCGTCAACCTGCAGCTCGTTGATGAGCCGGTCAACCTTGTTGATGAAGAGAACCGGCTTAACACGCTCTTTAAGCGCTTGCCGGAGTACCGTCTCTGTCTGTGGCATCGTACCTTCGACAGCATCTACCAGCACAACGGCACCGTCTACTGCACGCATTGCACGGGTAACATCTCCACCAAAGTCCACGTGACCGGGAGTATCGATCATATTGATCAGATATTCTTTCCCACCGTATTCGTGGACCATAGAGACGTTTGATGCATCGATGGTAATACCACGTGCCTGTTCTTCTGCGTCAGAATCCATCCAGCAGGCTCTTCCTGCCAGTTCTTCGCTGATAATGCCTGCACCTGCCAGGAGGTTATCAGACATGGTCGTCTTCCCGTGATCAATGTGGGCAACGATACCAATGTTTCTGATATGTTCCGGCTGGTTCATGAGCTGCGTGACGCGCTCAACCGTCTTCTTCCCTCGGCTCATAATATTCCTGGAATTGTGTGAAAAAAGTATTGAGAAGTATGTCTAACGTGCCGACTTGGCAACACGCTCTCTCTCTTCCCGCTTCCCAACAGAGTAACACTTTGGATCTCCGTTTGCGGCAGCGATGAGTTCCTCAGCAAGGGCAATTGCTACCGGCTTCTTCTTCTTATGAGAAGCAGAATAGACACCTGCACCAATAAAACCTACTGCGGTATTTACTCTGCGCATAGGTGCGGTATCGACTGACTTTGGGACGTTAATCCCTCCATACTTCAGTCTGACCGATTCCTCACGCGGCCCTGAGTTGGCAACCGCGTCACAGAGGACTTCGACCGGATTTTTCTTGGTCTTCTTGTGAACGATCTCAAAGGCTTCTTTGACGATACGAATCGCAAGGGTCTTCTTCCCGGTATTGACCTCAGTACGCATCAGTTGGTTAATCAACCGCTCAACGATGAGCATATGTGATTTGTTAAACTCCTGTCTGGTAAGTCTGCCACATGAATGCGGCACCATCATCGAGGTAAGATTAACATACCGTGCGATACCTGGATCCTTAATATTGACCTCAGTCACGTCCCACTTGTTAAAAAGGAGTCGTGCCGGGGCCGGCGCTGATTCTTCACTCATCACGTTCACCTGCGCGGCTTCTCCTTCCTACCGATGACAAGTTCATGAAGACAGACATTGTTCACCTTTGTGACCACAAATCTGACTCCCGGAATATCACCCATAGAACGACCAAGACGGCCGCCGATGCCTTCAATTTCGACTTCATCGTGCTCATCAATAAAGTTGATTGCACCGTCTCCAACTGCAAAAGCAGAGACCTGACGACCATTCTTAATCAGTTGAACTCTGACACACTTCCGAATAGCTGAGTTTGGCTGTTTTGCTTCAACTCCTATCTTTTCAAGAACTATGCCGCGTCCTTGTGGCGCGCCTTCAAGAGGATCTGCTTTTAACTTCAGGCCCCCGGCTGTCCGGGCGAAATGCGGATCGCTCCAGCGAAACCTGTGCCAGTCGCGCTTTAACTTCCGTGCTGCGAATTTTCCCTGTCCCATTACATCACTCTGTAAAACTTCGATGAGAACTACCTGGTATCGGTGAGGTTTTGTCCAAATGCACGACAGATGCGTATTACCGTGCCAAGTTTGAAACCTGTCTGTATACGTTACCCCTACTGCAATATAATAGTTGTATTCCCGTCTAACATAATGATATGCAGATCAGGCTTTACAAGGAAGTCTCCTTCGATGCAAGTCATCGCCTCCTCCACTACCGGGGAAAGTGTCATAACCTGCACGGTCACCGGTGGAAGGTTGAGATATGGATATCAGGTGAGACTGATGAACAGACAAACATTCTGGTAGACTATAATGACATCAAATCTGTGGTAAACCGGTATGATCACCAGATTATTCTGAATGAATCAGACCCGATGGTTCCTCGGATTGAGGAATTTCATCCGGTAATTACGACCCCGGGAGATCCAACAAGCGAACTTCTGGCAGTATTGATCAGGGATGCCATTGAATCCGAATATTCAACTGTGAACCGAAAAATCCGGGTTGATACTATCAGAGTCTGGGAATCTCCGACCTGTTTTGCTGAGATTAATGCATGAAGATAGAAGAAATTTTTACCAGCATTCAGGGTGAAGGCGCGTTTTGTGGGTACCCTACATTGTTTATCCGGTTATCTGGTTGCAATCTTCGGTGTGCATATTGTGATACACCTAACGCGCAGATCGGTGGTGGGAGAGAGGTAGATCCTCTTTTGGTTGCAGAGGAAGTCTTCAGGTCAGGGGTGACCTACGTCTGTGTTACTGGGGGAGAACCCCTGCTTCAGATGCATGATCTCTGCGCCCTGTTGCCCCTGCTCAATGATTATGGGCATTCGGTTAGCATAGAGACAAATGGAACTATAGATTTTCGCCCACTTCAGGATTTATCAACGATTTGTATGGATGTTAAATGTCCTTCATCAGGAGAGACGAGTGATCTCTCTCTCCTCACATTTATCAGGGATTCAGACTCGGTAAAATTCGTAATAGGGACTGAGGAAGATATCTGCTATGCTCATGAAGTGATGAAAAACTATCTGATAAAAGGGGTGATATTCTGGTCACCTGTATTTGGAAGTGATTCTCATATGATCATCTCCTATATAATGGAACAAAAACTTCCAGTGCGGTTTCAACTTCAGCTTCACAAGGTCATCGGGGTTAAATAATGAAAGCAGTATGTCTCCTTTCGGGAGGTATGGACTCCTCAACGCTTGCATATCTGGCAAAGAAGGACGGATATGATATTTTCGCACTTCATTTTACCTATGGTCAGCGTACAGAGGATAAAGAGCGGGAATGTGCGAAAATTATTGCCTCTCGTCTGAATGCAGTAGAATTTTTGGATGTTAACCTTGCGTACCTCGTTCAGGTTGGCGGGTCAAGCCTGACCGATCGCGCTCTCCCTGTTCGTGCGCATCAGGATGCAGGTGAAGGAATTCCACAGACCTATGTCCCTTTCAGAAATGCAAATCTTCTTGCCGTTGCAACGAGTTTTGCCGAATCAAGAGGTGCAAATGCTATCTATATCGGAGTACAGGCATCTGATTATTCCGGATATCCTGATTGCAGGCCTGAGTTTATTGACGCATTTCAAAAGGTCATTAACACCGGAACCCGGCCTGAAACACACATCAGGCTGATGACGCCATTTGTTCAGATGAATAAGGCTGATATTCTTAGGGTTGGAATGGATCTCGGGGTGCCTTATGAGGATACCTGGTCATGCTATCAAAGTAATGATTTGGCATGTGGTGTTTGTGGCTCGTGCCACTTTAGGAAGGAAGCCTTTTTGAATGTGGGGGTAATTGACCCTGTTTCCTACCGGTGATGACATGGAAATTTATCGGGGAAAACGGCTTATCATCGAAAAGGCGATGTTCTCCCTCCCAAACGGACATGAACGTGAAGCGGTCGTTGTAAGGCCAGGTGATGCAGTGGTAATCCTCCCGATGGATGGAGATTTTTGTTACCTCATTCGTCAGTGGCGGTTTGTTATCGATCAGTATATTCTCGAAGCACCTGCAGGTACGATGGAGCCTGGTGAAGATCCCATCGAGACTGCCAGGCGGGAATTAATAGAGGAAGCAGGTCTTGCAGCAGGTGAATTGGTTTCACGAGGATTTATCTATTCGACTCCTGGATTTACTGATGAGCGGATTTACATCTTTGAAGCACGCGATCTCTCTCCATCACATGAGCATGCACCAGATGAAGATGAGATAATCGAGCCAGTCAGAATTCCGATTCCTGAAGTGATGAGGATGGTGAAAGGAGGGGATATTATAGATGCCAAAACAATTGCTGCGATTGTCAGGTGCCTTGGAATATGATTATGAAAATCTGTATTTCCTTTCTTCTTGCACTTTTTCTTACCATCTCAGGGTGCACCGGGCTTGAAAGTACTCCTGAAAAACCAGCTTTTATTCTATCCGATGATGGGGGTCTCTCACTACAGATACCTGAATCATCATCATTCTCAACAGTGATTGGTACTGACGGTAATGTAACGGTTGAAGAGGTCACACTCAATACGTTTGCCGGGAATGTTTCATCTGTTCTGATAAGTCCTGCAAATCCGGTGGCCGGAGTAGTCTGGGCACCGGGTGCCGGAGTTCCTGCCTTCGGACATGTTGATCATCTGCTTGCTTATGGGAAAGCCGGAATTGCAGTTATTGTTGTTGATATCAGGGGAAATGGAGGAAAAACACCCGGCTATCCTCTGAACCTTGAAGTGGATTATGGTACATTGTCATCCGGAGATCAATGGCCTCAGGTGTATCTCATTACTTCAGATCTCATAACTGCGAAAAGATATTTGAATCACCGGTTCGGTCAGATTCCGATATGGGCAGTCGGCGAATCTAACGGAGGTCGATATGCTGCACAGGCAGTCTCTGCTGACTCTGGATTCTATGGATATGTCGGGATATCCACATCAGGATTTGGCAGACAGGGGGATCAGTACGAGGGGATGGCACGAAGTTTTCTGCTGAGTGTGGATCCTGAAGTCCTTGCAGGAAGTATTAGTCCACGCCCCTCCTTACTATTTCATTCGTCCAATGATTCAATAATTCCCATAGAATTTGGAGAAAGACTTGCAAAATCTCTTGGTGATTCAGCGGAATTTTTTAGATTTAACGGAACACACGGGGTTGATGCTGAAGTTGATGCTGTTCTCATCTCCCGTTTAAACCAATGAAAACCCTTTTTTTGAGATATGTATGAAAAAAGTGAATTAAACTGGGAAGATTTTAGATCCATACACTTCGTTGATGATTTGTCCCATCCCGATATACAATGCAAGGGCACCTGCAATAAGGCCTGTTACACCGCCAAGTGTGTGTATTGCTGCAACTCCTGTCAGTTCCGCGGTAACGAGGAACACCACGAGAAGAACGACAAAGAAGAGTGTTACATTAAGTATTCTGTGCATTCTAAATGAACATACAAAGAGTCCCAAGGCAAATAATCCCCAGACTCCAAGGAAGGCTGCGAGATCTAACGGGCCTGGTGCTTTTGCAAGACCTAATGCAGGGAGTATCATGATTGCTGCAAAGGATATCCAGAAGAAGCCAAAACTGCCAAAAGTGACCATGCCAAATGTGTTGTTTTTCTTCCATTCCATTATTCCGGCTATTACCTGGGCAATTCCCCCGTAAAATATTGCCATTGCAATTATCGGGCTGCCAAGCGGGGTGATTCCTACATTATGCAGACTCAAGAGTAATGTTGTCATGCCAAAGGCACACAGTCCAAGTGGTGCCGGGTTTGCAGTGTCATCTACAAGAAATATATTATTTCTACTTTTTTCTTCGATGGGTTCCATGTTCCCTCCGTAGTACAAATGATTTTGTGGTGCATATAGTTAAATTATTCGCACCACTTTGTACCAAATTAACGAAATATGGTTCACTTCGTTTCATGTGTGAGTAGTTTTTGGTGCACTCTCTACCAATGAGAAAAAATATGGGCGATAACCTTTTCAAATTATTTCACTTATGAATTACCGCAGACCTTAAGTCCCTGACGTTTCAATATATACCAGCTTACTATACAGGTTAGTTGCCATGAGTGAAGCGGGTGAACATGATGACGCACGGCGGCGTTATGAATTTAAGAAGATGCTTGAGCGGCTGCAGGCGAAAGAAGGCAGCGGAACTGAGTTAATATCTCTCTATATTCCTCCAGACAAGCAAATTTATGATGTCACCGCCCAGTTGCGGGATGAATTTGGTCAATGTGCCAATATTAAATCAAAGCAGACACGGACGAATGTACAGAGTGCAATATCCAGCATTCTTTCCCGTCTAAAATACTATACACGGCCACCAGAAAGTGGAATGGCTATCTTTTGTGGGAGTGTAAACAAACACGGTGATCGTCAGGATCTGGAGTGCGATGTTGTGCTTCCACCACAGCCATTGAATCTTTTCATGTACCGGTGCAGTTCGAAGTTTGAACTAGAACCGCTTAAGGACATGCTTGAGGAGAAGATGGTATATGGTCTTCTCGTTTTAGATCGGCGAGAGGCATACTGGGGATTTCTTCGGGGGAACCGGATAGAACCGATGGGTGGAACTACCTCCACGGTGCCGGGTAAACAACGAAAAGGTGGTCAGTCAAGTGTCCGTTTCGAGCGTCTGCGTTTGATTGCAATTCATGACTTTTATAAAAAGGTAGGTGAGCGGTCCAGTGAGATCTTCATGGGAGAGAAGGACTTCTTTAACCGGTTTAAAGGATTGCTCATCGGTGGTCCTTCCCCGACAAAGGAAGAGTTTGAGCAGGGGCAGTTCCTTCATCATGAGGTTCAGAAACGGATTCTCGGTCTTTTTGATGTAGCCTATACAAATGAAAGTGGTCTTCCCGAACTTGTGGACGCTGCAGAAGATGCTCTCAAAGGCCAGGCTGTTATCGAAGAAAAACACATCATGGAGCGGTTTTTTAAAGAGCTCGTGAAAGAAAATGGCCTTGCGGCCTATGGTGAACAGAGTATCAGGGCAAACCTTGAACTTGGATCAGTTGATCTACTGCTTCTTTCAGACAAGCTTCGAAAATCCCGTCTTATCATTAAATGTGACGCCTGTGGATACACCGAACAGAAGACCATTCAGATGGAGCCGGGAAAAGATGCTGAAGATCTTGAGTTTGGTACCTGCCCGACATGTACCTCTCCATTACAACTCGTAGAAGAGAATGATATCATCGATGAGCTGACATTACTCGCAGACCAGAGTAATAGCAGTGTGGCGATAATTTCTGATGACTTTGAGGAAGGTTCCCAGTTATTCAGTGCATTTGGTGGAATAGCAGCAATACTTAGATACAGGACCGGTTTCTGATGTATATCACAATGTGCGAGCGAATCTCACAGATTCTTAAGGAATATACCGCGAGAGATGACGCGCTCATAGTCCATGGGGGTGATCATGCAGATCTTGCTTCTACGATAGCATTTGCCCTCGCTAAAGAGAAGAAAAAATCTCCGGCAGCAATCGCTCAGGAGATTGTGGCAGCACTGTCTGATCGTTTCAGGATCGATTTGAATGTCCGTGCTGAAGCAACCGGTCCATATATTAATTTTCATTTCGAAGGAAATTACTGCGCAGATGTCCTTGCCAGGGCAGTTAAGCCAGGATATGGGAGTCTGGATTCCAAAACTGAACGGATTGTACTTGAACATACAAGTGCAAACCCGAACGGCCCTCTTCATGTGGGTCATATCCGAAATACCATCCTTGGCGATACCCTTGCAAGGTGTTTTCGAAAAGCCGGATATCCACTTGAAGTACAATATTACGTCAATGATATGGGCCGTCAGATAGCAATCGTAGCGTGGGGTATTGAGACGCAGGGAGCTGATATTTCTACCGGAGGGAAAGGTGATCATCTCATAGCCCAGGTATACGTTGAGGCAAATAAGCGGCTTGAAGCTGATCCCTCCCTGAATGCAGAAATAGATTCACTCATGCAGCAGGTTGAAGCCGGGGATACTTCGATCATTCAGCGGTTTAAAGTACCGGTCAAGAGATGTCTTGACGGGTTTAAAGAGACCCTTATCGGACTTCATGCACAGCACGACCGGTTTGTGTATGAGAGTGACTTTGTCAGGAATGGAGATACAGGCAAGGTTCTCTCCCGTATCGGACATATGCCGGAAGCAGTGCATGAAGAGACACTTGCGCTTGATCTCTCAGCATTTGGGTTTGAGAAAAAATATATACTTCGGCGGTCGGATGGGACCAGCGTATATGCGGCCCGCGATCTTGCTTTTCACATCTGGAAAGGGCATAACTTTGACCGTGTTATTGATATCCTTGGTGCAGATCATAAACTCATCGGCAGACAACTTCAGGCAACGATGGAACTTCTCGGGGAAAGGGTTCCTGAAATAGTATTCTTTGAATTTGTGTCTCTTCCGGAAGGTTCGATGAGTACCAGGAGGGGAACGTTTGTTTCAGCAGATGAACTCCTTGAAGAAGCACGTTCTCGGGCACTTGAAGAGGTGACTACACGCCGCCCGGAGCTGGACGAAGAAACCAGACTAACTATCGCAAAAGGAGTAGCAGCTGCTGCAATCCGGTATGATATCGTAAAAACAATCCCTGAGAAAAGCACGGTCTTTAACTGGAAAGAGGCACTTGACTTTGAGAAACAGAGTGGGCCGTATATCCAGTATGCACATGCACGGGCATGTAGCATTCTTGACAAAGCAGGTACATTCTCATACTGCTACGATATTGAAGGAGAAGGAGAGGTAATTCTGGCCAAACATATTGCCCGGTTTCCACAGGTCATAACTCAGGTAGTCGATGAATTAAAACCCCATCTTCTGGCGATATATGCACGTGAACTGGCTGATATATTTGGTTCGTTTTATCATGCGGAGCCTGTTTTAAAGGCACAGGGGTCTGTCAGGGATCGCAGGTTAACACTTGTGGATGCGACCCGGAACACGCTGCAGGAAGCACTTGAAACGCTGGGGATTGATGCGCTCAGGGCGATGTAGAACAAGGGATAAGAAAGACCCGGCGATTGCTCTTCGGAGAATGGGATATCTCTTCTTTGATCCCTCTTCTTCTGCTGCCCTAAAGCCCTGTCTCTGGTGTAAACGCGCTCTTACCGGCGGTGAGATGTGCTATAAAAACCAGTTTTATGGCATTTCAAGTCATCGGTGTGTTCAACTCACCCCGACATTGAAATGTAATCACCGATGTCTTTTTTGCTGGCGTTCATTTGAACATGAACATCCTGCAGATAATGATCTCTTGCCTGAAGATATTGTCAAAAAGATACCGTTTTTACAAAAAAAAGGGTTAGCAGGGTATAAAATATCTCCAAAGGTTACCGCTGAAATGTGGGACGAGGCGACTCATCCCAATCAGGTAGCAATATCGTTATCTGGTGAACCTACTCTGTACTCCCACCTTCCTGAGCTCATTGATATGCTAAATGATACTGGGAGCACAACCTTTCTTGTATCAAACGGAACAAATCCGGATGTTCTTAAATTATGTCGTCCGTTTCAGAAATATGTGTCATTACCTGCGCCTGATCGTGAAACCTATCTGAAAATATGTCAGCCTCAGGAAGACTACTGGGATCGTATAAATGAGAGTCTTGTACACCTTGGGAAAGCAGCGGATGAAGGTGCGAGAACCGCAATCCGGATTACTGTGGTAAAAGGAATAAATGATCATGATCCTGGTGGGTTTGCCAGGATGATACAGGAAAGCCGGGCGTCATTTGTTGAGGTGAAATCCTATATGCATGTTGGATATAGCCAGCGTCGGCTCACAATTAAGCATATGCCTCTTCATGAAGATATTGTGTCATTTGTTGATCAGATGCTACCCGGGTGTGATTATTCTGTCAGGGGGGAAAATCCGCATTCACGGGTTGTCTGTCTTGAAAGAGCAACATAAGATTTAGGATCGTGAGGTATTATGAAATTTGATTGCGAAGAGTTCAAAAACAAGGCAAAGGAAGACTTTGAAGAAGCGTGGCATGCCGGCCCATCAGTAATAACCCCCCCATCTGCAGATCGCAGATATCCCCGGCTTTCATATCATCGGGCACATGAACATCCTGTATTTTCAACCATTCAGAGGCTTCGTGAAGCATATTTGATGATGGGATTTGATGAGGCTGAAAATCCCATTATCGTTGAGGAGCAGGAAGTATACCGGCAGTTTGGTCCTGAAGCTATGGCTGTTCTTGACCGTGTTTTTTATCTTGGAGGACTTCCAAGGCCAAACGTGGGAATCGGTAAAGATCAGATAGAGAAGATAAATGGAATAATCGGGCGTAATCTGTCTGGTGATGATGAAGAAGCCCTCCGAAAGACTCTTCATGCATATAAAAAATCAGAAATAGATGGCGATGAACTCACTCATGAACTCGCGCTGGTTATGAGTACTGATGATGCTCTTGTTGTTGAAATTTTGGATAAAGTATTTCCTGAGTTTCGCGATCTTAAACCTGAATCCGGACGTTCAACCCTTCGCTCACATATGACTAGTGGCTGGTTTCAGACACTTGGAGCGATCTGGGAGAGGGTCCCTCATCCAATCATGCTCTTTTCAATAGATCGGTGCTTTCGAAGGGAGCAGGCAGAAGATGCACACCGGCTTATGAGTTATCATTCTGCGTCCTGTGTAGTAGCCGGGGAAGATGTAACTGTTGAAGATGGAAAGGCGGTAGCCCGCGCATTACTCTCTGCATTCGGATATACGGACTTTGAATTCAGACCTGATGAGAAACGTTCAAAATATTATATGCCTGATACTCAGACTGAAGTGTATGCGTCACACCCTGTCCATGGATGGGTAGAAGTTGCCACTTTTGGTATCTATTCGCCATCATCATTAGCGCAATATGGGATCGGAGTGCCGGTTATGAATCTTGGTCTTGGGGTTGAACGCCTGGCAATGATTACGACCCGTTCAAATGATGTAAGGGAGATGTGTTTCCCGCAGTTTTTCCCGTTAACATACACGGATGCCGAACTAGCCCGTGCGGTGTCTATTGATCAGGAACCGACAACTCAAACCGGAAAACAGATGGTTCGAGGCATATGTACCACAGCGCTTGCCCATGCAACCGAAATCGGCCCCTGCTCATTCAAAGCATTTGAGGGAGAATTATTTGGCAGACGTATATCGGTGTATGTAGATGAACCTGAAGAAGGGGCAAAACTTCTTGGTCCTGCCTGTATGAATGAGATATATGCCTGGAAGGGTTCTGTCCTGGGTGTTCCTGACACTGAAAAATTTGCTGTGGTCAGGAAAGAGGGCGCAATGGTTGGGTTGACATGTATTGAAACAGTCGCATCAGCAGCTGCAGCATCAATAGAGCAGGCAACCCGCTGCGGCGTTGAGACGCAATATCAGGTAAAAATGGCCAGACTGCCAGGTGATATTAATCTGAAGATTGAACCATATGCGATGCGGTACATTACTGATAATACCTGTAAAGTTGATGTCAGGGGTCCGGTATTTCTCACGGTCAGATCTGTATTAGAGACCTGATGTTGGGATCTGATCGCTCAAATATTCCGGTATGATGTATTTGCTCTGTAATATACATATTTTTTAATATTTCGCGCTTGCGATTCTTTTGCCTGTATAACTTCTGTTGTTAGTTCTCTTCCGGAAAGATTATCTTTTTCAGGAGCAACATTCAAACATTCAGAACTCAGAGGTACCTACTGAAGTTTCCAGATATCGGAAGATGGGGATGCTAAGATGGATGGGATTCGTATAATTAAACCAGCCGGATTGCTGGTAATTCTGCTTTGTGCACTGATGATGAGTGCCGCAGCAGTACCGCCACTGCCTGCAGAATTCTATGGGACCGTGACGCTTCAGGGGAGTGCTGCCCCGGCGGGGATGGTAATAGTTGCAAAGATACATGACCAGGTACGCGGCCAGCTCACTCTTACCGAGGCTGGAACGTACGGGGGCAATGGGATATTTGATGATAAACTCGTAGTCGCAGCCACTGAAGATGATATCAAATCCGGCGCGGCATCAGTTTCATTCTTTATTGGAGATTATGCTGCGAACCAGGTTGTTCCTTTTGAACCTGGGAAGGTTCAGAAGCTGGATCTTACTGCAGGAGGCTCTCCAAGTGAGGTGGATGCTGACTTTGTAGGCTCTCCCACTTCAGGAGTAGCCCCTCTCACTGTTCAGTTTACTGATACGTCCACCGGCGGCCCTACTATGTGGTCTTGGAATTTTGGTGACGGTGGTACTGATATGGTTGGCAATCCGTCTCACACCTACACTAGTCCCGGGGTTTATACCGTAACGCTGACTGTAAGCAGTCAGACTGGTGGTTCGAGTACTGAGGAGAAGGTCGGATATATTACGGTCACCCAGCCTGGTGAGGTGGATGCTGACTTTGTAGGCTCTCCCACTTCAGGAGTAGCCCCTCTCACTGTTCAGTTTACTGATACGTCCACCGGTGGCCCCACTATGTGGTCTTGGAATTTTGGTGACGGTGGTACTGATATGGTTGGCAATCCGTCTCACACCTACACTAGTCCCGGGGTTTATACCATAACGCTGACAGCAAGTAGTCAGACTGGTGGTTCAAGTACTGAGGAGAAGGTTGGATATATTACGGTCACCCAGCCTGGTGAGATTGATGCTGACTTTGTAGGCTCTCCTACTTCTGGCGTTGCCCCTCTCGCTGTTCAGTTTACTGATACGTCCACCGGTGGCCCTACTATGTGGTCTTGGAATTTTGGTGATGGGGGGACTGCGATGGTTGCAAATCCGTCACATACGTACAACAGTGTGGGGAATTATACTGTCACTCTCACAGCAAGCAGTCAGACCGGAGGTACAAGCACTGAAGAGAAGGTTGGGTATATTACGGTCACAGGAAGTGGCGAAGGACCCAAAGCCTCGTTTACGGTTGATAAGCGCAGTGGGCCAAAACCCCTGACTGTTCAGTTCACTGACACCTCAACAGGTCTTCCAACGATGTGGTCCTGGAACTTTGGTGATGGAGGAACTGCAATGGTTGCAAGTCCATCGTACACATACCAGCAGGCCGGTGTCTATACTGTTTCTCTGACTGCATCAAACCTTGCCGGAAGTGACACAAAGGTAGAGGATGATTTCATCGCAGTAACTGGTGACATACCTCCGCCTGTTGCGATGTTTGAGGCAACCCCGGTATCTGGATCAGCTCCTTTGACGGTGCAGTTTAAAGATCTCTCAATTGGACCGCCAACCTCATATTACTGGGACTTTGGTGATGCATCCACCTCAGATCAGGCAAATCCGTCACACTCTTATGCTAATCCCGGGAGTTATACCGTAACTCTGACGGTTGCAAATAGTGGTGGAAGTCACACCATGAAACGGGAGAACTATATCTCAGTCACTGGTCCGGGTACAATAAGTGCTGACTTTACTGCGGCACCTACGACTGGTGTTGCTCCTTTGACCGTTCAGTTTACTGATACGTCCACCGGTGGTCCGACAATGTGGTCGTGGAACTTTGGTGATGGTGGTACTGACATGGTTGCAAACCCATCCCACACCTATACTAACCCTGGGACATACTCTGTAACTCTTACGGCAAGCAGCCAGACCGGCGGTTCAAGTACTAAGGTTCGCGAGGGATACATCACCGTCTCTCCATCCGGCGGGGTGGTTGCTGACTTCACCGCTGCACCTACGACTGGCGTTGCTCCTTTGACTGTTCAGTTTACTGATACGTCCACTGGTGGTCCGACGATGTGGTCGTGGAACTTTGGTGATGGTGGTACTGACATGGTTGCCAATCCGTCTCACACCTACACTAACCCCGGAACTTATACTATAACTCTAACGGCAAGCAGCCAGACCGGCGGTTCAAGTACCAAGGTGCGGGATGGATTCATTGTTGTGAATCCGCCAGGCGGAATTATTGCAGATTTTGCTGGTGTTCCCACCTCAGGCAATGTCCCTCTGACTGTCCAGTTTAGTGATCAGTCGATTGGTGGCCCGACAATGTGGGCATGGGACTTTGGTGATGGTAGTACTGACCTTATCGCAAATCCCTCACATGTTTATCGTAATCCAGGCATTTATACCGTTAAACTCACGGCAAGTAATGCCCAGTCTTCAAACAGTGTTACTAAAACCGGATATATCTCTGCATCACAGCCTGGTCCTGGTGGATCAATAAAAATTACCTACGCCCCAGACCGCTCTCAAGTCTATCTCAATGAGCAATTTATGGGAGAAACTAAATTCCTGCAGACATTCCGGATTGATAATCTGCCGGCAGGGGTCAATCAGCTTCGGCTTACCAAACCCGGGTTTACTGATTATTTCAGAGATATATCGATTGGTACAGGAAAAGTTGCAGAAATTATTGCTGACATGCAGATTAAACCAACTGCGAATGGCATCATAAGTGTATACACGTATCCGGCAGGGTCTTCAGTGTATGTTGATGGTGTATTGGCAGGGGTCGGACCGCTCTGGTTAGCTGATGTTACCCCGGGTACTCATTTGATACGGGTTACCGCTCCTGAGTATCTTGACTGGAACCAGGAGGTTACCGTAGCTGGTGGAGGAAGTGTTACATACGTGACTGCAGCACTCTATCCGTCATGGTGGACTCCGATGTATGGGTACGTGATGGTTTCATCATTACCGGGAAATGCCATGGTTTATCTTGATGGTGTAGATCAGGGGATGACTCCTCTGACTCTCTCGCAGGTAAAACCGGGAGCTCATTCTATAAAAGTTGAATTATCAGGGTATCCTCCTTATGAACAGCAGGTGAATGTGATGGAAGGACGGACTGCCTACGTCATTGCCCAGATGGGACCTGAAGAAGTTATTCCAATGGCAATCAAATAGACCAGTACAAAAGGTATTATGAAAATACGTTGTATTTTCATAATTAAACCTGCTAAATTAATAGTGGACCCTTTTTTCTCTGGCAATACGAATTTCGGTTTTCATTTTTTAATCAGATGTTGTCTTAAATCGTTACGTAATGGTGAACTACATTCTGTGGAGAAAAAAATTGATATTTAAATTAAAAATTGATATACTGGTTGTATCTTTTAACTCCCGCGTTAGAATACAAAGATAAAATATCGGGAAAAAATTGATTTCTGAAAAATATTCCGGAATTTTGTGAAGAATTAATAATAGAACCCGTCTATGGGCTCGCTGAGATTCGAACTCAGGATCTCCGCCGTGTGAAGGCGACGTCATAACCAGCTAGACCACGGGCCCGAAAAGAAATGCATCGATCGGGAATTGAACCCGAGCTATTGGCTTGGAAGGCCAAAGTCATGCCTCTAGACCATCGATGCAGATGCCTCACTATATTGGATATCTTCACTTATAAATCTATCGCGTTTGCTGCTAAAGAGAAGGATGAAAAGAAATAATGTTGCATCTCATCTTTAAATATGAAGGTCAGTGCTGTTCTTTTTGACATTGATGGAACTCTTTTCACTGGTTTACATCCGATTCCCGGTGCAGCTGAAACCGTCGGATATCTGTTAAGCAGGGAAATTCCCTGTTGTTTCATCTCAAATGGGACTCGTCGTGCACGAGCTGGTGTTCTTGATAAACTCAGTCTTTTAGGACTTCCAATACATAAAGAACAGATTATTACTCCTGCAATTGCAGCAATTGAATACCTCAAAATACAAGGTATCTCCGAATGTTGCCTGATCTCTGGGGGAGATGTGGCAGAAGATTTCCTTCAGGCAGGTATCTGCCTGTCTGACAATGCACACACTGTCGTCATTGGCGATGCCGGTGATAATTTCACCTATGCTTCGATGAATCGGGTTTTTCGTCTGGTTATCGGTGGTGCAGATTTGATTGCACTTGAAAAAGATCGGTACTGGATGGATTCTGACGGACTTTCTCTAGGCGCGGGAGCTTTCGTTACGGCACTTGAATACGCATCTGGACGTTCTTCTCTTCTGATAGGTAAACCTTCGGATGAGTTTTTTACTATGGCACTAACGACTATGGGTGCCGATCCATCTTCCACTATGATGGTTGGTGATGATGTGGTGAGCGATATCGGGGGAGCTCAGCGTCAGGGTATGGCGGGTGTGCTTGTCATGACCGGTAAGTACAAAAAAGAAGTCTGTGATCATTCACTAATAAAACCAGATTATGTGATCCCTTCTGTTGCCGCAATCCCTGATCTTATCCGGGGACATTTTGATGTATAAACCGGGTATGTATTTACCCCATGCCTCTCAGATTAACAATGAATATGTTTCTCCCTGTTATACCTGGATACAGTTTTCACGGGTATTGTGGAGATTATCAATATGGGACCGAGGACTATGCCTGAAAAAATTCAGATGACTGATCTCTCATCAGAGGATCAACGGCGCCTAGCCCTGACCGGGCTGGAGGTGGATATGAAGAACCGCTCAGGGAGTTTTTTCCAAAAGGATCAGGATGTTTGTCATGTCACTTCTGATTGTGAAGGCATAGAGTTCCTGACGATTAATGCAGCCCTCACGAAATACCCCTGGGTTTCTGATTATTTCTGGCGGGCAGTTTCAAAGGATAAAGATAAGTATACGCGATATGTTGCAGCACAAGCCGATAAGCGTGGTTTTGTAATTATTGCAAAGAAAGGAACCCGCAGTGTCTATCCACTTCAGGCCTGCCTTCTGATGTCAGACTCTCCTGTCCAGCATGTCCACAATATTATCATTGCAGAAGAAGGATCTGAACTCCATATCATTTCCGGATGCACTTCTGCCACTGCGAGATCGAGTGGTGCTCATCTTGGGGTCACTGAATTTTATGTAGGGAAGGGAGCAAAAGTAACCTCAACAATGATTCACAACTGGGGTAAAAATATTGCAGTTTTCCCTAGAAGTGCCGCAATCGTTGAAGAAGACGGGGTGTTTCTCTCAAATTATGTATGCATGGAACCGGTTCGAAGGATTCAGATGTCTCCGCTGTGCACTCTTTCAGGGGAGAGAGCTGTTGGAAGGTTTTCAAGTGTTGTTGTTGCTCCTCCCGGGTCACACCTCGACCTTGGATCAACGGTCATTTTAGGGGCACGTGGGACGAGTGCCGAACTGCTTACCAGGGCCATTACCACCGGGGGGATGATCCTTTCGCGGGGAATGATTCATGGGATGGTGAAAGGAACCCGTGGTCATATCGAGTGTAAGGGATTGATCCTAAAGGATGGAATCATCCATGCAATTCCTGAGATCAGGGGTGATGTGGTTGATACTGAACTCTCTCATGAAGCTGCAGTAGGAAAGATCGCCAAGGATGAGATTGAATACCTCATGGCAAGAGGTCTTGATGAGGAAACAGCAACTGCAACGATAATCAGGGGATTTCTGGATGTGAAAGTAGAAGGACTTCCAGATGTTCTTCAGGATCAGATCGATGCTGCGATCGATGCAGCCGAAAAATCAGGTTTCTAACCATGGATAGAGGAAGGGTCAGAGAACGCTATGAGATGGTAAGTAGTCAGATTCGTGCGAGGGGAATAAAAAACCCGGCTTTACTTAAGGCAATGGGGTTAGTAGCCCGGGATTGTTTTGTTCCTTCTCATCTGTCTCATGAAGCATATGAAGATCATCCGCTTCCTATCGGACATGAACAGACGATATCTCAACCATATATTGTGGCGTTGATGACTGAACTTCTGGGGCCGGTTCCCGGTGATCATATCTTGGAGATTGGAACTGGTTCAGGATATCAGGCTGCAATAATTTCTAGTATGGGGGCAGAGGTCGTAACCATTGAACGAATCCCCGAAGTTGCTGACATTGCAAGAGCTAATCTCTTAAAGGCAGATATTACAGGAGTAGACATTTTTGTCAGTGACGGAACACTTGGGTGGCCGGAAAAAGCTCCATATAATGGCATTATTATCACTGCTGCTACCCCCGAAATTCCTGCTCCGCTTCTCAGTCAACTGGCTGAAGGTGGCCGTCTTATCGCACCGGTAGGGTCCCCTCAGATTCAGGAACTTATCCGGTTAACCCGTAAAAACGGAGAAATTATCTCTGAAAATTTCTGCTCTGTACGTTTTGTCCCCCTTATCGGTGAGTATGGCTGGAAGGATCGTCCTGATAAATTCTGATGTCAGTAAAGAAGAAATAATGTTAATCTAATCGCGCGCTATTATACTTTCTATTGGAGAATTCATGCATATCATAAATTACGCAGTATCCCGGATTGAGTCCATGCTTGAAGACTGTGGTATATCTGACAACCCTGTGGTGCTTGAACAAGAGCAGGAAGTGGTCAGATGTGCATATGAGCGTGGAGCCCTTCTCCGGGTCACTTTCGGAGGCAGATCAGCAGGTATCTCAACCGATGATCCGATACGAACCACAACAAAACCTTCTTTCATGTTTGGTGCAACTCTTGCAAAGCCTTCACACCGTTCTGCTGCAGTTGGAATCCTCAACGTATTAACCGGTTTTCTCTGTACATCCCGGGTCCTTCATGCATGTGATCCTTCCTGTTATGAGCCCTGTGGCTGTGAATTATCCTCGCTCATTGCAGGAAAAAAAATCTGGTGCTGTGGGGAGATGCATCAGATTCGGGAGAAGTATTCTTCTCATCTGGTTGAAAACCGACAGGATGCAGATCTGATTCTGGTCAGTTCAGACGGATTGATCGGTAAAGATGGGGAATTTCTCCCGGTTGAACCTGGAGAAAAAATCCTCTTTATTGGACCTTCAACTGCAGGAGTTGCATCTCTTGTGGATGGATGCCATTTCTGTCCACATGGCAGGACGAACCTCTAATGTATGAAACGCAAAACTGATCACTACTATGCTCTTTGGCTCTTCAGGGATCCGTCGTCTCTATAATCAGGATCTGCTCAACCTTTCCCTTCGGGTTGGTATGGTTGTGGGCAGTCAGGCCGGTTCAGTACTCGTAGGAAGAGACTGTCGAAAAACTGGTCCTGCGATAACAAACGCCTTTATTGCAGGTTTATGCAGTGTCGGAACCAGGGTGCTATCTGGAGGAATTGCACCAACACCTTCTGTTGCGTATAGTGGCCGCGCTACAAATGCTGCCTGTATGGTTACTGCATCACATAATCCTGAGGCATATAACGGGCTTAAAATTTTTAATCCGGACGGCTCATCATTTTCTGCTCTCCAGCAGGAAGACGTTGAAAATGGCCTTTCAGATCTTCCCCGGCCAGAGTGGAACCATCAGGGAACATCTTCATCATGGGATCCACTGACTCCCCACCACGATGCAATTCTTGCCGGAACTGATATTAAAGAAGGGATTTCTGTCATCCTCGATTGTGGTAATGGAGCGGGCAGTGTTTTAACTCCTGCCCTGCTCAGTGAAGCGGGGGTGAAAGTTACTGCAGTGCATGCAAATCCGTCAGGAACATTTTCCCGTCCCTCTGAGCCACTTGAAGAGCATTTTCCATATATTCCTTCACTTATCAGGAAAAACAGTGCACGATGTGCGATTGTTCATGATGGTGATGCAGATCGGATGATGGCGTTTGATGAAAAGGGGATGTACATTCCTGGTGACATGCTCCTCATCCTTTTTGCAAAATATCTCGATGTGAAACATGTGGTTACCACCTATGATGCTTCTATGGCAGTAGAAGAGGTGGCAGAGGTCAGGAGGACTCCGGTAGGAGATGCCTATGTATCTGAACAACTGGTCAGGTGGGGTGAATTTGGAGGTGAACCATCAGGAGCCTGGATATTCCCTCAAATATCATACTGCCCGGACGGACCGTTTGCAGCTGCATTGTTTTGTGAAATGGCTGGAGAGTGGAACATCTCTGCCGAGTTAGAGGCGATCCCCCGCTATCCGATTCTCAGGCGCTCACTTGATCTCGCAACTTCTCATGAGGTTCTATTCCAAATTGGAGCTGTGAATTCAACAGATGGGATACGGATCGAAGAGGATGACGGGTGGTGTCTGATTCGGGCAAGTGGAACAGAACCGAAGATACGGTTTACTGCAGAAGGGCGTACCATGGATATTGCGAAGAAAATGCTTGATAAAGGAGAAGAGATTGTGCGTCTGGCACGGGCAGGTGTTGCCTGATGGTTCAGTGTGTTATCCTGGCGGCAGGAGAGGGCAGACGGATGAGGCCCCTGACTGGTTCTCGTCCTAAAGTTATGCTTCCGGTTGCAAACCGGCCGATGCTTGAGCATCTCCTGTGTGCTGTTCGTGATGCAGGGATTACAGATTTTATTTTCGTAGTCGGGTATGAGGAAGCAGCAGTCAGGCATTATTTTGGCGATGGTTCAGCCTTTGGTGTCCAGGTCCGATATGTGACACAAAAGCGGCAACGGGGAACCGGAGATGCGGTAATGAGTGCCGAGCCTCATCTGAAAGGTCGGTTTTTACTCCTGAATGGGGATATGATCCTCTCACTTGAAGATATCAGGAGCATACTTTCTTCTCCTGATCAGGTTCTGGGGGTATGTTATTCAGAGCATCCCCAGGATTTCGGCGTAGTAACCGTTCATTCCGGGACTGTAACAGGACTTGAAGAGAAGAGTGAAAATCCGAAGAGTAACCTCATCAATGCCGGGATATATCTGTTTGATATGGATATTTTTTCAAACCTGGCAGGCATTGTTCCCTCTCCACGGGGAGAACTTGAGTTAACCGACGCACTGCTTCCACTCATTGAGGAGAGAAGACTGATGGCAGTAACTCTCTCATCGTGGTCTGATCTGGGGTGTCCCTGGGATCTTCTCGGGGCGAATGAGAATCTTCTAAAGCATCTTACCTCTGAAAACCATGGGGTTGTTGAGGAAGGAGTAGTCCTGAAAGGTCCTGTCTCAATTGGAAAGGGTACGGTCATAAAGAGTGGGACATATATTGAAGGGCCGTGTATCATCGGGGAAGATTGCCGGATAGGGCCCCATGCTTACATCAGGGGTTCAACATCGATTGGGAACGGATGTCATATCGGACATAGTATTGAACTGAAGAATTCCATTGTAATGAACAATACGAATATTCCTCATTTTAATTATGTTGGTGACAGTGTCATTGCGTGTGGATGTAACTTTGGGGCCGGGACAAAAGTCGCAAACCTCAGGCATGATAAACAGTGTATTCATATTGGTGGGGTAAATACACGAAGGCGCAAACTTGGAGCAATTATCGGTGATGATGTCTTGTTTGGCATTAATTGCTCAGTAAACACCGGAGCTGTTGTAGGAAACCGGTGTAGAATTGCTCCTCATTCCTATGTTGACGGGATAATCGGTGATGATTCGGTGGTAAAAAGATGACGGTTCAGGCAGTTATTCTGGCAGCAGGAGAAGGAAAGAGGTTGCGTCCTTTGACACACAACCGTCCGAAATCTCTATTACCTGTTGCGAACCGACCAATTCTTGAGCACCTGACTGAGTCACTTGTCAAATGTGGTATTCGCGATATTATTGTCGTTGTCGGGTATCGCAAGGAACAGGTTATGCGTCATTTGATTGGCCTGCCTGTTCCTGTCAGAGTGGTTGAGCAAAAAGACCAGATCGGCACTGCTCACGCTCTTCTCTGTGCTAAATCTCTTATATCTCACGATGTCCTTGTGCTTCCCGGCGATAATTATGTTGATCCTGCGTCTTTAAAGGAATCATTGAAATCTAACAATTCAGTACTGATAACAACGCATCGCCACCCTTCAAATTTTGGGGTGGTAACCATTGATGAGGGATATATCACTGATATCGCTGAAAAACCAGCGCATGCAACCCGTATGACGGTCAGTTGTGGTGTATATCATCTCAGTCATGATCTCCTTGATATGATATCTGAACACAGTATGGCTGAAGCAGTAATGTCATTTATTACCTCTGGAGTAAAAATTGCCGCTGTACATGCCCATGAGTGGCAGGATGCCATATATCCCTGGGATCTCCTTTGTATGAATGAACGCCTTCTCAGAGGCATTACTGCATTTCGTGAAGGATTCATAAGTTCAAGTGCAGTTATTGAAGGGGCTGTATCAATTGGAAAATGCTGTGTTATCGGACCATACACAACAATCAAAGGACCGGTTGTTATTGGTGAAGGCTGTGTTATTGGCCCCCATGTTGTCATTCTTCCGGGAACCAGTATCGGATCACGGGTGACGATTGAGCCCTTTAGTGTTGTTGGGAACTCAATAATTATGGATGACTGTGTTATCTGTTCTCATTCAACTGTTCGGGCTGCTGTACTTGGTGATGGCTGCACTCTTGGTGAGCACACCGTAGTATCCTCAGGAGCCGGCCTGCTGGAGATGGGAAAAGAAGTAGTTCAGTCCTCATGCGGTGTTATTATGGGCAATGGTGTGTTCTCTTCACCCTTGGTCTCTTATGAAAACAGTGTAATTGGCAATGATTGTTATATTGATGCCAGAAATGGTCTCCGGCTTCGCTCCAAAGTCATCCCTGATCGCACCCGGGTGATGTAACATGTGTGGCATTGTGGGATATGTTGGGTACCGCCAGGCTGCACCTGTACTTATTGAAGGTCTGAAACAACTTGAATACCGTGGATATGACAGTTATGGTATTGCGACAATGTGCGATGATATCTCGATCCATAAAAAAGCAGGCAAGGTATCTGATCTATCCACAGGATCATCAGCTCTGCAGGGGGTATGCGGGATTGGTCATACCCGGTGGGCAACACATGGTATTCCATCTGACCTTAATGCCCATCCTCATCTTGACTGCACAGGCACTATTGCAATTGTTCATAATGGTATTATTGAAAATTATGCAGGGCTCAAGCGTGAATTAATTATTCGGGGTCATTCATTTAGATCCGAGACCGATACTGAAGTAATTGCGCATCTTCTTGAAGAAGTATATGACGGGGATCTTCTCATGGCAATGAAACTGGTTGTCCCTCTCCTCCACGGTTCATTTGCAATTCTGGCGTTATCAAAAGGAAATAACCAATTGGTGGCTGTCAGAAACCAGAGCCCGCTGGTTCTTGGGATTGGGGATGATGAGTTCTTTGCTGCCTCTGACATTACTCCCCTTCTTGAGTATACAAACCGGGTCGTCTATCTTGAGGATGGTGATTTTGCAGATATCCGGATAGATGGGTACACTTTTTTTCAGGGAAGTCTGATGGTAAACAGACCTGTTCATGAGATAGACTGGGCTCCTGAGACTGTGCAGAAAGGTGGCTTTCCTCACTTTATGCTAAAGGAGATTTACGAACAACCAGAGGTTATTCATCGGGCTATTCATTCACTAAATGACAGTAATCTTCCTGAGTCACTTCGAAAAGCCAGGTCCATGACGGTTGTTGCCTGTGGAAGTTCGTATCACGCTGGTCTTATTTTCAGGTACCTCCTCGAGTCAGCATGTGGAATTCCGGTTCGACTTGAACTTGGTTCTGAATATAAATATAACCCGGTTCCTTCCTCTGATGTTATTATTGGGATCTCTCAGTCCGGAGAAACAGCAGACACCCTTGCGGCGATTAAGAAGGGAACCTGTAATAATGTACCAACTGTTGCAATAACCAATGTTTTAAACAGTTCAATCACCCGGCATGCTGATGATACTATTCTCATGCATGCCGGTCCGGAAATCAGCGTTGCAGCAACAAAATCTTTTATCTCACAGGTTGGTGTTCTTCTTCAGGTGGTAAACCTGTTATCTGGTCGTTCATGTGATGACATTCTCTCTCATGCAGGGTTTGCTATAGAAAAAGTGTTACTTATAAATTTTGAAGAGGCAGTCGACCTCTGCAGTAGTGCAGACCACATCTTCTATGTTGGTAGAGGACCGTTTTATCCGGTGATGATGGAAGGGGCTCTTAAGATGAAGGAAATATCATACATCCATGCTGAATCATACGCGGCAGGAGAAATAAAGCATGGACCTTTCTCTCTCCTTTCATCAAAGACTCCTGTAATTGCGATCTGTGCACCTGGTCCTTCATATGCGGTGATGCTTGGCAATCTTAAGGAGATGAAAGCGAGAGGGACTCCTATCATTGCATTAGGTTCTGAAGATGATATTGAACTCATTGAACTTGTGGATATTCTCATCCCACTTGAGCCAGCTCATACCTACATTCAGGTCCTGACTGCGACAGTTATTCTCCAGGAATTGGCGTATTACACTGCTGCACGACTTGAACGTGAGATTGATAAACCCCGCAACCTTGCAAAGAGTGTGACGGTTGAGTGATGATGTCACCTCATGATTCAGGGGAGCATACGCAGATAAGGGTGGTAATAGTTGGCCCCTCTCCCCGGTTTTTGTCCGGAATCAGTTATTATACCCTTCGCCTTTCAAATGCTCTCTCCGGGCGGATGCATATTGATACACTGCTCTTCAGGCATATGCTTCCACGCAGGCTCTTTCCTGGTTGGCGGCGGGTAGGAAACTCTCTCTCAACTCTTCAGTATTCAGAGAAGGTCGATGTGACAGAATTGCTTGACTGGTATAATCCATTCTCATGGGTTGAGGCTTCGTGTATCATCAGGCGGGCGGATGTGGTGATCTTCCAGTGGTGGACCTCCAGTGTTGCTCATATGTATCTTGCCCTGCAGATCCTGAACTATTGTAAGCGACCAGTTCTGATTGAATTTCATGAAGTGGTAGATCCTTTTGAACATTCTGTTGTTCCGATTCGGCTATACTCCCGACTGATGGGTAGGTTGATCAGACGTTTTGCAGACTGTCACGCTGCACATTCAGAGCATGATCGCAGACTCATCGCAGCACAATACCAGATTTCTGAAGAACGGATTCGTGTCATCCCCCACGGTCTGTATGACCATTATCCCCTGTTACAAAAGGATGCTGCAAAAAAAGAGATTCAGGTTCAGGGATCATTTGTCTTTCTCTTTTTTGGGTTACTTCGTCCTTATAAAGGAGTTATTCATCTGATACATGCATTTGAACAGCTTCCACAGGAGATCATCAGATCATCATTTCTTGTCATTGTCGGTGAATCATGGGAAGATATGGTTTCGGTAGAGGCAGCTTCACAATCTCCGGTATCAGATCGGATACGATTAATTAACCGGTATGTTTCAGATGAGGAAGTTCCCACATTTTTCTCGGCTGCTGATGCGTTGATTCTCCCCTACATTCGTGCTTCACAAAGTGGGGTTGCGCACATCGGCATCTCATACGGTCTTCCTATCATTGCTTCACAGGTTGGTGGAATTGCTGAAAGCCTCTCCGGATACGATGGCTCTGTGTTTATTCCTCCTTCTGATGAACAAACTCTTTCAAAAGCGATGGAACAGGTTTATCACGCAGACCAATGTAAATTCCCGGTACCTGAACATCTCCGGTGGGAGACTGTTGCTGATCAGTATTATAACACCATATTGGATCTGGTCCGAGGGGAAAGGGTATGAGGATTGCAATCCTCTCCTGCCTTGATTTTATTGTTCCCGGGGGGGCAGAGCGGTTCTTCATTGACATGGCACATGCCCTTGATGCAACGATTGTCTGCCTCTCTTATGATCAGGGATTGTCAGAGATGTATCCTCTGGCAAAAACTATCCGGTTCCATCCGCTGAATCAGACTCTTCCGCCGGAGCCTTTTCGCCAGCTTGCAGGCATGTACCTTTTTCGATCCCTGCATCTTGATTATGACTTTTTTATTGTGACTGATGATATGGCCCTGCGCTACCTCATTCATGATGTTCCCCACTGTTATTTTTTACTCACTCCGCGTCGGGCACTGTATGATATGTACTATCAGACTCTTGCAGATCTTCCCCTCCCGAACCGAATTGTTTTCGGAGCTATTCTCTCTGTATTCAGACATCTTGATCGGCGTTTTGTCCGGAATCATATCAGAAATCTTGCTGCGATTTCTCACAATGTAAGGAGTCGTATCTGGAGGACGTACCAGATGCCGGCGACGGTACTATATCCTCCAATTCATATTGACGCCTATCAGAACCTCGGATATGATGATTTCTGGCTCTCTGTCTCACGTGTGGATAAATGGAAACGGATAGAGCTTCAGATTGAGGCCTTCAGATGCATGCCTGAAAAAAGACTTCTGGTAGCAGGCAGAATATACCCTGGGTATGAGTACCTCAGAGATACCGCTCCTTCCAATGTGGAATTTTTAGGCGCTGTTGAAGATGCTGTTCTTGCCAGACTCTATGGGATGTGCCGTGGCTTTATAACTACTGCAATTGATGAAGACTACGGACTCACTCCGCTTGAAGCAATGGCAAGTGGTAAGCCCGTAGTTGCAACAAAGGAGGGCGGGTATCTTGAAACTATTGCTGATGGATACACCGGAATTCTCGTAGCGCCCGACTACCAGGCAATTTGTGATGCAATAATGAAAATCGATGAAGATCCCACGCGATATGCTGATGCATCCAGAAGGCAGGCAGAAATGTTTGATTACAAGTTATTTAAAGAACAACTATCTACGTATGTGCATACGTTGACACAAGGATGAAGATCGTATCTTGCCCGATTATTGAATTACCAACTGGCACGAGATGACTGGTTAATGGACTGGAATGACAGACATATCCTGACAACCGGATTCACCAGATTGGTGGATTTACACCTTACTAATGATGTATTGATACATGTGCCAATGGTGCAGTTTTACTAGATGCTATGCATATGAAAATATTCTGGAGAATGATACCTATAATATGAAAGAAAATAGGATTATCTTCAAAGAGTTGGATCCTGATGAGTAAATTTGTTTGATAGTGCAACATATGTGGAGAATTTGATGAATTGTGATGTAATCAAAAACCCGAAAGTGCTGTTTGTAGGGGCTGCACTTCTCATAATCTCTCTCTTCGCCCTAATTATAAGAATTATCCCTGTTTTTTCCGGGAATACAGATGTTCTCTCAAATGTAGGGATGGATGATCCAACCTATCAGCTCAGGCGGGTTGAATTGTGTATTGCGAACTTCCCCAATATTGCATGGTTTGATCCGATGACTTATTTCCCTGAAGGTCAACCGATGCACTGGGGTCCGCTCTTTCCTATCCTAAGCAGCGCAGTCTGCATCCTTCTCGGTGCAAGCACCCGTCCGGATATCATTTTTACCTGCCTTCTTATCCCATGTGTCATGGGTGCAATATTAGTGCCGGTAGTGTATGTTCTGGTAAAAAAGGTTGCAGACTGGAAGGCCGGTCTCATTGCAGCGTTTTTTATCGCAATATTTCCCGGACAGATCTTCTTTCGTTCGTTCTTCGGATACTATGATCATCACATTGGTGAGGTACTCTTTGGGACATTGTTCTGTCTCTGTTATGTATATGCCCTCGTATATTGTCGCCAGCATCCGGTTGATATTGCAGATAAGAAAACCTGGAAAATTCCCGCACTTTTAGGGCTTGCATGTGGAGTTACATACGTTATCGGCCTGTCTCTGATGCCGACTATGATCCTTTTTGCCCTTCTTGTGGGAATTTTTACTCCCCTCTGGTTTATTATCCAGCGGTCAATCGGACATCTCGGAGCATCCGCACTAGTGGTAAATACTACAACGTTTCTGGTTGCAATTGTAGGATTTTTAATTATCGGTGTTCATGCTGAGGGAGGTCTTAATTACTATACTACCGGCCACCCGATAGTATATGGACTCTTGGTTCTGGGAACATGGATCCTTTTTGGTTTCTCATGGTATCTGCGTGAACGTCCCTACACTCATTATATCCTGGCATTGGTCGGGGTTTCCGTTCTTGGGCTGGTTATACTCGCAGTAACTCTGCCGGACCTGTATAACTATCTGATGGCTAATGCGAATGCATTCTTTGGTCAGGAAATCCACTGGAAAACTATTCAGGAAGCTCGCCCCTGGAATTTTGATGATGCATGGAGAACATTCCAGTACAGTTTGTATCTTTTTGCCATCGGTATTGTCATTTTATTATACCGGCTTAAAAAAGAACTCTGCCCGTCACATGCATTTATTCTCATCTGGTCGGTTGTCATCCTCTATGCGACCATCCAGCATATCAGGTATGAGTATTATCTTGCTGTTCCTGCTGCAATGTTAAGCGGGATTACAATAGGATTTGGCATTGATCTTTTCCAGAAAGTGAGAGGAAAGAAGGCTGTGGATGATGATCCCCAGTCTTCGGTAAAAGGTGGGAAACATAAGGATGCAAATCGCCCCCTGAAGGGAACCCCGGCACCATCAAAGTCTTTACATAAGAATTTTGCAGCAGTTTTTCTCATTGTAGTGGTCGTTCTTGGGGGACTTTTTACCTATCATGCCATGGGTCGTGACCTGGCTATTGGTGCATTTAATTTGAATCCGGACTGGAGAGAAGCAACCACATGGATGGAGCAGAATACACCCGAAACCGGGGTGGATTATTACTCGATATATGAGAAGGATACCTGGCAGCTTCCAGACAGTGCATATGGGGTAATGTCCTGGTGGGATTATGGTCACCTTATTTTATACCTGGCCAAGCGAATGCCAAATGCAAATCCCTTCCAGTACGGTGTTGCCGGAGATTATGGTGCTGCCCGGTTCTTTATTACAACCAATGAATCAGTAGCTTCAGGAATCCTTGACAAACTTAAGACCCGGTATGTTATCACCGATTATGAAATGGATACCGGAAAATTCTGGGCAATGGCAACATGGGATAATCCTGATGTTGGTGCATATCCTTATCAAAGAACGTTTATTCTCCCGGATCCGGATAATCCACAGATAGGTCAGAACTTCCCGTTCTTCATGGAACCGTATTATCAGACCATGATATCACGTCTGCATAACTTTGATGGTTCAATGACGGTGCCAGATCAGGTTCATTATATTCAGTTTATGAATCCCCCTTATTCGCGAACTACTGATCCGCTGATTGTCAATGGTTCCCAGGTCTCCTATGAAGTCGGTGCTGCTCTTGTGAAGGATTTCAATCAAACAGACAGTAAAGAATATGGTGCTGCCCTGGTTAACTATGTATATACAAACCCGGTATCTCCTGTTTCTGCGCTCCAGCATTTCAGATTGATTCATGAATCTCCAACCCGGGCATCACCTGACATGCTTCCTGATATCAGATATGTAAAAGTGTTTGAGTATGTTCCTGGTGCCGTTATTGCCGGGGAAGGTGTCATCGAAATCCCGGTTGTAACAAATACGGGCAGGCAGTTTGTATATCGGCAGGAGAGTAATAATGGAACATTCAGGGTTCCCTATCCAACTCAGGCAAAGGTGGGGGATGTTACGACGGTTGGTCCTTACAAAATAACATCAACCGGGAAAGAATATCATGTCAGCGAGGATCAGGTTCTAAAGGGCGCTGTCATCTCAGGTTGAAGGGGAAGTTTTAAGTTTTGTAAGGGTGAGGTGGAAACATGGATGCGGTGATAACCATCGGATCACCGGTCCGGTACCCCCGGACTGGTACAGAAGGACATATTGTCAGAATAGAGGAGAGAGGTGGTTTTTCTTATGCTGAACTCGATTCTACCGGTATGCTCTATCGGACTGATTTGCTGACTCTGGCAGTTATGACTGAAAAAGTTCACAAGTCAGATGATCGAAGTGAAGATTTAAAACAGGCACAAAAGGAACGTGAAATTTCTGGTGACATGTCATTTCAGGAGATTCCGAATCTTGATAGTGCCTGTAATGGAGCGGGATAAAGCCATAATCTCCATAATATTATGGTTTTCTATCCTGATAATGTTATTTTCAAGGGGATGTGTTATGCTCACGTATAAGTATCAATCTGTTCAAATAGGTAAGGAGGTTTGATTACTGGTGCCAGAAGAAATAATACCGAGTACTAATATCGGCGTTGTCGGGCATGTGGATCATGGAAAGACCACGCTTGTCAACGCCCTCACCGGAGTCTGGACTGACCGGCATAGCGAGGAGATGAAACGGGGGATCTCTATCCGGCTTGGTTACGCAGATGCAGTCTTTTATAAATGTAAAAAATGCAAGGGTCCGGAAGGATTTAGTACCCATGCTGAATGCCCACGATGTGGGGGTGAAGCCGAACCGTTCCGTGCAGTATCTTTTGTAGATGCTCCTGGTCACGAGACGCTGATGGCCACCATGCTTTCTGGTTCTGCTCTTATGGACGGAGCCATGCTTGTTATTTCCGCATCAGAACACTGTCCGCAGCCCCAGACCAAAGAACATCTGATGGCACTGGAGCTGGTTGGGATCAAGCGGATTGTGATCGTCCAGAATAAAATCGATGTGGTGACCCAGAAAGAGGCTGTTCGAAATTACGAGGAGATAAAATCCTTTGTAAAAGGAACCATTGCTGAAAAAGCTCCAATTATTCCTGTTTCAGCGCAAAAAGACATCAACATGTGGGCGCTTTTACAGGCCTTGGATGAGACTATTCCCACCCCATCAAGAAAACCTGAAGCAGATCCGATAATGCTGATTGCCCGATCTTTTGATGTGAATAAGCCCGGTTGCAGTTGGAAAGATGTGAAAGGCGGCGTTGTTGGTGGTTCTCTGATTCATGGTATCATTAATGATGGTGATGAGGTTGAGATAAGGCCCGGTATCCAGAGTCAGGTTGAGAATAAGATCCGATGGGATCCTATCATCACAAAAGTAACTGAAGTTCATAAAGGCCAGAAGAAAGTCCATATTGCAACCCCTGGTGGTCTTCTTGCTATCGGGACCAAATTGGACCCGGCAATTACCAAGAGTGATATGCTATCAGGCCAGGTCCTAGGGCATGTGGGTAAGCTCCCTCCGGTCTGGGATAAGATGTGGTTCTCAGTGAAACTGATGGAACGGGTAGTTGGCGCAAACAGCGAACTTGAAATTGAACCACTCAAAGCCCGTGAACCACTGATGCTCTCAGTTGGAACTGCGGTAACGGTGGGGATTGTGACCAGTACTAAAAAGGATGCGGCAGAAGTCACTCTTAAGCGCCCGGTCTGTGCTGATATCGGCGCACCTATTGCTATCAGCAGACAGGTCGGAGGGAGATGGCGTCTGATCGGAATGGGTACGCTGATCGAGTGACCGTTCTGATAGATACGAATGCGTTCCTCATGACTGCCCAGTTTAAAATCGATTTACTCCAGGAAATCAGATGGATGCTGGGCATTATCAGACCCGGTGTTCCGGATGTGGTCATTCGTGAACTTGAGGGGTTAGCCCGTATGCGGGGAAACGATGGTGCAGCTGCGCGACTAGGTCTTCGATTTGCGCAGCAATGCGAAGTTGTGCAGATGGGTGGTACTGATGGAGAACCGGTTGATGATCAGATCCTCTCATATGCGCGGAGAGAGCGATGCAGGGTTGTCACAAATGACCGGAATCTTCGTGACCGTCTGCTTAACGAAGGGCTTGAAGTAATTTCGCTGAAAGGAAAACAGAAACTCGAGATCTTCAGGAGATAAGATGTATTACAGGCTAAAGATGGTAGATAAGGTCAGGGTTCCACCGAACCGGCTCGGTGAGGATCTCGAGACCGTTATCCTTGATGTGCTGCAGGAGCAGCTTGAAGGGAGTATCGATAAAGAGATCGGCATCTTCATTGCGGTTACCCGGGTCACCCGTATTGGTGATGGTGAGATGATCCCCGGTGATGGCGCGGTATTTTATGATGTAGATTTTGAAGGTCTTGTCATCAGACTTACCCTTCAGGAGGTCATTGAGGGTATCGTTGTTGAGACGACCAGTTTTGGAGCATTTATCAGCCTTGGTCCAATCGATGCCATGCTTCACGTGAGTCAGATATCTGATGAATACATCAGTTATGATGAGAAAAATTCTCAGTTAATCTGTCAGGATTCCAACCGGCATCTTGGGGTCGGTGATGTGGTGAGGGCACGTGTTGTCACGCTCTCTCTCAGTGAGCGTGAACCTCGTGAGAGTAAGATAGGTCTTACCATGAGACAGGCTGGTCTTGGAAACCTTGTCTGGCTTGAAGAGGATATGAAAGCCGAACAGAAGGAAAAAGATAAGGGCAGTGTTTGAAATGGCCGGTTCAAAGAAGAAACAGCAATCTGTCTGCCGTGAATGTCATCGGGTTGTTGATGGAGCGTCCTGCTCAATATGTGGGACAAATAACCTGACTACTGACTGGACCGGATATCTTGTCATCATTGATCCTGAACATAGCGAAGTTGCGAAACGAATGAATATCACCCTCCCCGGGAGATATGCACTCAAGGTCCGTTGATGCTAGTACTCCCGGAGGATCAGCGGCATTTGTTCAGGCGTCCGTTCGGGAACCTGTATCCTTCCCTTGATCCGGTTTTTCCCCTTCTTGAAGGAAAACTTTTTTTTAGTGTCGGGGATGTGGTTACTGACTTTCTTCTTCGTGCAGGCTATCTTCCCTCTGTTGCGATCATTGATGGTCAGACGATGCGGCGTCCATATAATGGGGTCGTCATCGATGAGTACCGGATTATTCACGTGAAAAACCCGGCAGGATGCATTAGTTCTGCACTCGTTGATGCCGCGCAGATTGCAATACGCACTATGCGTGCAGTTATTCAGGTCGATGGCGAGGAGGATTTAGCTGTTCTTCCTCTTGCGCTCGCTGCCCCTAACGGGTCTATGATATTGTATGGGCAACCTGGCGAAGGAGTGGTTGTTCTTGCGATATCTCCTGAAGTAAAAGCAGAAGCTCAGGTATTACTTGATCGGTTCGAACATGTCACTGAAGGGGTCTGACCGCGCAGGTATATATCTGTTCTATGCAAACCTATAAAGGATCTCTATGGAGATAAGTATTACTTCTGATAAAAAGAATGAACTCCTGTCCAGAAGGGAACTTGAGTTTACTATCACCTATAATGGTGCTACTCCTACTCGTAAACTGGTTCATGCCAAGCTGGCAGCGATGGTCAATGCAGCAAAAGATCAGGTTGTTCTTGATTCCATGAAGTGTCGTTTTGGGATTACTATCCTGAAAGGGTCTGCACGGGTGTATGAGAGCAAAGATGATCTGGTCAAGCTTGAACGTGCCTATCTCATGACTCGTGGAGGAGTTGCTGAGGAGGTCTTCGGTGCTCAGGATGCGCCGTCTGAAGACGCCGCGGAGGCATCGTAAGGAGATTGAGTACTATGGCGGCAAAAGGTAAACAAGTTAAAAAGTCTGTCAAGCGCTCAGCGTACTTCACAGTCAATGGAAAGACTGCAACCCCATCCAGGCGTTACTGTCCCCGCTGTGGGCCAGGTGTTTTTATGGGTGAGCATAAAGACCGCGTGAGCTGTGGCAAGTGCGGATATACTGAATTTAAGAAATAATCCTGATGGATACATCGGGTCCGGTGCTGGGGATTGAAGGGACTGCCTGGAACCTCAGCGCTGCTGTTTTTGATGATGATCTTATCACTCTGAAGTCACGACCGTACTCCCCTGTCCAGGGTGGCATTCATCCTCGTGAAGCAGCACATCATCATGCTGCTGAGATCGGGGGTTTAATCCATGATGTTTTACAGGAAAGCCCAAGTCCGGTAGCGGTTGCATTTTCACAAGGTCCTGGTCTTGGGCCATGTCTTCGTATCGTGGGAACGGCTGCCCGCGCTCTGGCTCTTTCACGTAAGATACCACTGCTTGGAGTGAATCATTGTGTCGCTCATGTGGAGATTGGCAGGTTTGCATCAGGATTTGATGATCCAATCGTTCTCTACGCAAGTGGAGCGAATACCCAGGTTCTTGGCTATCTCAATGGCCGGTACCGGATTTTTGGCGAAACCCTTGATATCGGAATCGGCAATGCGATAGATAAATTTGCCCGAAGTAAGGGTCTGACTCATCCTGGTGGGCCGCATGTGGAGCGACTTGCAAAGAGCGGCTCTTATCTTCCGCTTCCATATACCGTAAAAGGGATGGATCTCGCCTTTTCAGGCCTTGTAAGTGCAGCAAAAGACTCAACCGCACCAATAGAAGATGTCTGTTATAGTCTGCAGGAAACCGCATTTGCGATGTGTGTTGAGGTCACTGAACGTGCTCTGTCTCAGACTGGAAAGGAGGAGATGATTCTTGTTGGAGGAGTTGGAGCAAACAGCCGGCTTCAGGAGATGTTAAAACAGATGTGTGAAGACCGGGGTGCTTCGTTTGCTGTTCCACCACGGGAATACCTTGGTGATAACGGAGCGATGATAGCATACACCGGTCGTCTGATGCTTGCCTGTAATGATACTCTTCCGATAGAAAAGTCACGGGTAAATCCTTCATATCGGGCAGATCAGGTCGCTGTTTCCTGGCGGAGGGAGCCTGTCAGAGCCAGTTCAAAGATTTTTTCAGACAATTGCCTGGAAATTGCAAGGGGCGCTGAAGCGGTAGTGCACATTGGCCCGGATCAGGTTACCAAACGGCGGGAAAGCAAAATATATCGCCATCCAATCCTTGATCGTCGTCTGATTCTCGAGCGGACCCGTGCAGAAGCGCGGCTGATCTCTGAATCCAGAAGGTCAGGTGTTCCCACTCCGATAATTGCAGACATTAGTGGTGACACTATTGTAATGGAACGGATCTCCGGCCTGAAACTTCGTGACCATCTCTCTGCAGAATATTTATATGATGCTGGCAGGATGGTGGGTCTTCTTCATGATTCCGGTTTTATTCATGGGGATTTGACTACGTGTAATATCATAATCAATAATGAGAAATGTTACCTTATCGACTTTGGTCTTGGATATAATTCGAGCGAATTAGAGGCGCGCGGGGTTGACATTCATGTACTTTTCCAGGTTCTTGAGAGTACTGCGCCTGATACAGATCTTAAATCTGCGTTTATTGATGGATACCGGGAGACATTTTCTGGAGCTGATGAAGTCATTCTTCGGGAACATGAAATCGATCTGAGGGGCAGATATTTGTGAAAATAACCTTTGTCACCAGTAATGAACATAAGGTGCGGGAGGCTGCAGGGATACTTGCGGGTCTTGCTGATATTGAGCATATTGCTCTTGAATGCCCGGAGGTAAGGGATGATTCTGTTGCAGTTGTCGCACAGGGTAAAGCAGCGTTTGCTTATGCAAAGTTCTTATGTCCGGTTATTTGTGATGACACCGGTCTTTTCATATCCTCATTAAATGGGTTTCCAGGAGCATGCGCTGCATATGTGCAAAAAACCATTGGTAATGCCGGTATTCTAAAATTACTTGAAGGAAATGGGGACCGCTCAGCCTGGTTTGAAACGGGTATTGCATATGCGGATGAACATGGAATTCAGGTTTTTGTTGGAAGGATACATGGTACTATCGTTAAACCAGCAGGAAATGGTGGTTTTGGATATGATCCGATTTTTTCTGTTGGAGATAAAACTCTTGCTGAGATGAGTGCTGTAGAAAAGAATCTCGTATCTCACCGAAGTCTGGGATTGTTAGCGCTTCGTGACTGGTTAGTTAGTACCGGACATTAACTGGTTTAAGTGCAATCTGTTTCACTTGTTTACTCATAACATTCATGTGCTGAACCAAGGTTATTCCATAACCCTTATGTGAAGTCAGCACCTTCTATATAGGACAGATAGTTTGCGTGGAGTAATATCATGGCACGTTTTCCTGAAGCAGAAGCAAGACTGCTCAATGTTAAAGTCTGCATGCATTGTAATGCCAGAAACCCGGTCCGGGCAACAGCGTGCAGAAAATGTGGGTATAAAAATCTGAGAACAAAGAACAAAGAGCGTAAGGCCTGATAATTCAGGCGCTATAATACGTTACTCTTTTTCCTTTTGATGCGTATTCTCCTTTAAATGTCTCAATGTTTCGCTTGTATCCTATTCTGTCTGTTATTCCTATAGAGCGCAGCTGTTCGCGCACCCGCATTACTTCTTCTTCTTCCTCCCAGTCTGCCGTATATACGTAAATTACCCTGCGCTCATCACGAGAGTCAGGATTCTTTTTTGCGGTTGAGGCTTTGGCTGATATTCCTAGTTGCCCGTCCCAGGTCATATTTCTGATACTTTTCCAGACTTCATCTACCTGGTCTGGTTCAACAAAGATAAGCCATTTACCCGCCCTCTCATCTTCTGTTGCATGGGGATCAGTATCTGGAGCATCCTGAACGATCCAATGTGTTTGGGTAGTCTTTGATGGAACTATTCCTTCTCCATCTAATATCAGAATATACATTTCTTCAGATGTCGGGTACCGTTCTTTTAGCACCTGTGCAATATCGGGGTATATCTCCTGAAAATGGTTTAATAGTTCAATAAACTCTTCCCTGAATGTTTTCCCCTCTTCAATAAGTTGGTACAGCGGCGTTTTTCTGGTATGGAACTGACTGAAAAGGTAATGTTCAAATATTCCGTACGCGATGTCAGCAACGGCTTCCATCTCACTGCTGTCCATGTATAGAGATTGTGGAGATTCCGCAAAAAAACTAGTCATTTGATACTGGTATACCGTCAGGGTCTGAGTGCTTGTTCTCTGTTAAATAAGAATAGATAAAAACCCTGATCGAGTCTATTGGGGGGCCACATCCGGATCAGATGAAAAGAGTAATCATGCAAAAAGGAGTCTTTTATCACCCCTTACTTTATTGATCTGGTTCCTGCATCAGATAATCGTGGCTTTTTCTTTTTATGAGATTTCACTCCCATCATAATAAATAGAGGTGTTGAAATTGCGACAATATATGCAGAAATATTGAATACTGCACTGACATTTGAGATATCCATAATCCATCCGCAGATGAGTGGTGAAACTATCATCCCCATACTCATAACCATATTTACTACTCCCATCGCGCTTCCCTGACCAGTCTCACGACCTGTGATGGTTACCAGCGCAAACATCGCCGGGACAGCAATTCCTCCACCTATTCCCATGAGGAAGGCATATATCAGGTAGGGATAAAATCCGTGAAATCCGGGGACCAGGGCGAGAGCTACCGCTACGATGATTGTTCCAAGAGCAATAAGGTAAAATTTATTATATTGATCTGCAAGTTTTCCAAGAACTTTCTGCAGCAGAGCTGTGGAAAGAATTGACACTGAAATAATCACTCCTGTCTCTGCAACGGATAGTTCACCGACATATGCTGCAATAACTGGGAGGAAAACCATGAAGGTCCCGTTTGCAAAAGCATTAATAAACTGATAGAGGATAGGTCCTCGCAGTCCGGGGTGCAGGATGAGCGAGAGCATGGGTGCTGGTCTGGTGCTTGTACCTCTTCTGTCAGGAAGCAGTAGTATACAGGTGAGTAGTGCGATTGCACTCATTCCTGCCATAGCAAGGAATGTTGCATCAATACCATAGATGTCGGTGACGACCCCGCCCAAAAGGGGACCGATCCCCATGCCAAGGAACATCGAGCTTGTAAAAGATCCCATATATCTCCCTTCCATACCTAACGGGGAGATGTCACCGATATAGGCAAGTGCAATCGGGAATATCATTGCTGAAGTGATTCCATGGAGGAATCTGATTAATATCAGTGTGCTTACTGAATCTGCAAAAATATATAATACTGAAAGTGTGACATACCCGCAAAGACCGGTGATAATTAACGCCCTTCTTCCCCGGTTATCTGAAAGCCGGCCAAAAAAAGGCATAAAGAGAGCACGTGAAAGTGCAAAGGATGAGAATATCAACCCGATATATATCCCGGAAGCTCCTAAATCCTGTGCATATCCGGGCAGAAGTGGGATTACTATCCCTATCCCTATCATTGTTGTGAAAACTGCTCCATAGAGAGATGAAAAAATCCGTTTTCTCACTTCTTCCTGTTTATCGTGGCAGGATACTTCTCCGGTCATTTCTCCTCCCAAAAAGATCTGGTTTAGAATATTTCATTGATGAGTAATAATTGTGGATTAGAGATATTTTTTGATACCCGTTGTCCCTGACTAGAAATCCCGGTGATTGAGAGGTCAGGTTGGGATCCTATTTCTATTTCACCTTTTAATTGTATAGATAGTGTGTGTCTGGTCATGTCCTGCTCAAATATCGTGGTCTTCTGACTGATCTTGATAATACATTATATGATTTTGCTGCTCTTCAGGAGTGTGCCTGTGATGCGGTGATACGGGCTATAGGTACTGGTTCCCGTGAAGATCTTATTTGCGCTCTTCTTTTCTCTTTACACGGAGTAGAGAGCTTTGAAGCAATCCGTGACTATCTTGTTTCGCTGAATATTACTGATGAGGAGGCTGCGATGTCTGCATTTACAACCTATAATGAGGCAAAAGTCAGATCTCTTAAACCTTATCCCGGTGTAATTGATGTTCTTCATCAGCTCCATGCAGCAGGTGTCAGAATTGGAGCGGTATCAAATGCAATATCAACACATGCACGAACCAGACTTGCCGGGATAGGTACAGGCGAACTCATCCCGATTCTCATCACCCCTGATATCTGCGGATGTAAAAAACCTGACCCTGAAATGTTTCAACGTGCTGCACTTGAGATTGGTATTCCTCTTTCACAAATATGTGTACTTGGAGATAACCTTGTTAATGATATTGCGCCTGCACAAGCCCTTGGGATCTATTCAGTTCATGCCCGGTATGGCGATCGGCTTCCGGCAGAATTTGCAGGTGATGCCATACCTGATGCGGTGATCGATACATTCACTGAACTGCTTGAAATCTTCGGGATCACTCTCTGAATACTTTTTATGCCATATGCATTACATCCGAAACATGCGAATGTGATCTTTGTCCTGAATGTTGTCAGGGAATACTGCTCCGGTATCCATCATGGGGGATTTGCATCTCAAACCTGACCCCTTCTCCAGGCGTTCCTGTCTCTTTGATAGTAATCCCGGTAATAGACAGGATTTCTCTGACAAGTAGCAATCCTATGCCTGCTCTTTTATCCGGACCCTGGGTGAATATCTTGTCTTTTTGATCCTGATGAATACCTACTCCGTTATCTTCATAGATGAGGAGACATTGTTCATCCCGCATCTCATATCTGATTCTGACCACTGTCATGGATTTGCCATGTTTGATTGAGTCATGAACCAGGTGTTCAAAAACTTTTTCAAGAAACGGATCAGCAAATATCGACAGGTCATCTACCTCAAGTTCTCTTGATACTCCTGACATATCCAGATGAGAAATGGCATAGAGAAATACCTGATCAACCGGTTGCCAGAGCGGAGGGTTTACTCCAAGATCCTGATAATTTTTCATGAACTGTATTACCTGCTCTACTCCTGCAAGCGCTTCCTCTCCTTTTTTCAGGAAGTTTTGAACTTCAGGTTCGGTTGATATTTCGGTGGCAAAGTTCAGATATCCACGAAGAATAAAGAGATGGTTATTCATCGTGGTACGCGTTAAGGTGTTGAAGAGATTGAGTTTTGAGTTTGCACGACGAAGGGCATCCTTAATTCTTTTACGTTCACTTATATCCCGGGCAACTGCACGATATCCTTCGAGATTCCCTTCTATGTCATAGAAAGGTGCTCCGTTAATTTCAAGAGTTATGGTTCCTTTTGTCCGATCTGCATGTAACACTTCAATGTCAGTATCTCTGAAGGAACTCGTCCGAAGGCAAAGACTATCGACTTTTTTGGCTGTTTCACCCGTATTATCTGAAGAAAGCAGGTTCTTAAATGAGGTTCCTATGAGTTGTTCCGGATAGTATCCTAGCATATTGGTAACATGAGGACTGATGTAGGTGAAAATGCCTTTTTTATCCAGTTCGACTATAAGATCATGAGATGATTCAACCAATCCTTTAAACCGGCTTTCGCTCTCAACAACTGCCTGCTGTGCTTTTTTTATCTCAGTTATATCAAATCCAAGACCGATTACTCCTGTTATGCTTCCATCCGGGTTTGTTAGTGGGACTTTTCTGGTCGAAAGAGGGAGCATACCTCCATCAGAAGTAGGTATGAATTCTTCAGGAATAAGAAGTTGTTCACCCGACTGTATCACTTTCATATCATCAGCATGGTATTGAATCGCACAGGATGAGGGAAATATATCGCTATCTGTTCTACCCTTTATTTCATCCTGTGAGATTCCAACAACTTCACAAAACCTCTGATTTACCATCTGGTATTTTCCATCAGTACTTTTGAAAAAAGCCAGAGCTGGGAGTGCATCCAGCACGGTATATAATTTTCTCTCAGCCCTTCTTCGCATCATCATCATATATGTCGTGGTGATGAGCATTGCTCCCATGATGAGAAAAATAATGATCGCACTTATGATCCATGAAAAATACTTATTTACCAGATCTTCAGACTGGTTAATGAGACTAGAACCCTGGGGAATCCTGGTCTTCGGTATATTAAATCTGGATAGTATATTTGCGTCAAATATCAGCGAGGTAGTATTTTCTCTGAGGACTGGTATCTGACTTGCAGGTTTTCCTTGTAATATCTGCACAGTCAGTCTTCCAGCCAGCCTGCCTTGCGTTTTTCCTGAAATGATGCTGCCCCCGACAGCTCCATATCCCATATTCATGTCATACATAGTAAAGATGGGGACTGGACAGAGTGGTGCAAGTCTTGCGGTCAGCTCCCCATAATCAATAACAACACCTTCCTTGTCCCGGACATAGGAACCAATAAGGATGGCGGTGCCAACTGGTGCAGTTTTAACATATGCCTCCACCTCCGAAATGGTCATATTACTTCTAAATATGAAATCTGCCTTTTCCGTAAATTTTTCTGATGCCTTAACTATTTTTTTGGTAATTTCTTCTCCTGATTCGGTATCGTCACTAATGATCCAGACCTGCTTTGTATCTGGTAATAGTGTGAAGATCGAAAAAATTGTTGATTCTGGATCGATCTCCTCAGTAACCCCTGTGACGTTCAGATAGTGATCTGGTCGTATGGTATCGTATCCATTGAGTCCTGAAAAAATAATGGGAGAATGTGGAAAAATTGTAGTTCGCTTGTCCAGTATAAAGGTGAGGGCAGCATCATCAGTGGTAATCACTGCATCAACTGGTTTATTGGCATATCTGTATGTATACAGGTTGGTGAGATAATCAAGGCTTACATGCGTGGGATAATTCTTCCAGTCCAAATTTTCAATTGAAATTTTTATCGGGATTTCTGACGTTCTCAGTTGCTCAATTATTCCTTCTGTCTGATTACTGGTCCAGGCGAGTGTCTGGGTATAAGAGTTGATAATAACAACATTTCTGTCAGGAATCGGTTGATCAGGAGATCGTATATCTGCAATAACTCCTGAAAACATGAAGATAAAGGATAATAAAAGAAGTAATAGGAGTAAGAATGAGTGATTTTTGAGCAATTTTGACATTCGATGATGAATATCATTCATTCACGTTATATTAATGTTTGTATTATATTTACTGGGTCAAAATGAATCTGTGAATTTATATCCAAAAATATATCCTAAATACCTTCACTCATCATCCCATGATCTGCTAATTAGATAACAGACCCCAATAAGAATGGGAATCAGAGCATAGTGCAGATCTCCGGTATTTACAATTATCCAGATGAAGGATGCAACTGGGAGGATTAATAGGCGATTTCTCAGAGCAAAAAAGGGTCCTTTTCTCTTTTTATCATATTTTATGCTTATTCGGTTTCCTAAGAAAGAATACGATTGTGCGTTTTTTATCATATCTGATGCTTCATCATTGAGAAGTGTGGTCCTTTTGCTTATATAATACCATTCTATGATAAGAATGAGACTGCAGAGAATGATATTGATGCCAAAGGCTGCTGATATATTTGTTTGATCATTAAAAAACGTAACAAGTCTGCTAGTAATGGGGATAAAGGCAATTAATAGGAGTTCAAAAAAAGTCAGATAAACAAATCTCATATCTGTTTTTTTCATCCATCTGAGTATCTGAAATGTAAACATCCAGAAGAACGCGATGATAATGAACACCAAAATGAACTCAATCGCATCAAAAGTTATCTGCATACAGAATCGAATCATGAGTTCGATATTGTGAGCATCTGTAGTCTTTGGAAGGGGAATATTTTTGACAATAAGGGTCATGGTAAATGCAAACACCCCATTAATCAAGGTTTCGAGCATGTCCAATCCCACAGGTCCCCGTGCAGGGTCGGTAGATCCTTCAGTACAGGTTGAAGGAGTAAATGATTGTGATTTTTGGATTGTGAAAGGTCTGTTTTGAGAGGTTTCCTGATATGCTCTCTTTGATTTTTTTCCGTCTGTAACTGTGGACTCAATAAGAAGAAATATCGGGACCAGCAGATACACAAACCTCGTTCCTTCAATGTCCGATATGGCTAAATATCCGCCGATAAACGCAGATCCTGTAAGAATAAGTATTCTCAAAAATGATTCTTCTCTCTCTTCCCTGGTAATAGTATGATGGAGCAGTCTGTTTTGCCCACTTATGTATTGCCATTGCACGAGAAGGAAGAGGCAGATGACAATGATATTCAGATGTAGCAGCAGGGAGAATATAGGTTCTTTTGGAAAATCATCCGCAAGCATGCTGCTTACTGGAATGAATACCAGACTCATCAACAACCCAAAGTGTATAAAGAGAAATTTAAAGGTAATTTTCGTGATGAGATGGAAGATATGAAAGGTCAGGATCCAGATAATTGCAATAATGAGGAACGCATTTATAAAATTTCCTGCTTCGGGGATGAGTATCCTGATGTATTGTGAAAAATAATCCGGAGTATCAACATCAAAGATGTTTGGAATATAGATATTTTTAAAGAGATAAAGGAGAGTGAAAGCAAATATTCCATTCGTCAGTCTGCCTACATTTACCCGTGTTACCGGACCTTCTCCTTCCTGTCTGAAGGGACTTATACTTTCTGCTTTATGCATATACAACCCTCCTGTATGAGGAGACAGTTACTAATTAGTGTGATCTCTTGATCTCTAATCTACAGCAGTTCATGTAATTAGATTCTTCCCATCGGGATATTATTATGTTCTCCGATCCCTGACTAATCTGCATATGCGAATATCAGATCATTTTCATCTCATTATTCATCGCTCTTTCATTATGGTAGTTGCGATTCTCTTTGTCTCTCTATATATCTCTCCAATATGCGGTGCCTCATCTCCATCTGGTGCGTTATCCGGTATGGATCTGGCACGAATACTGGTTAAAAAAGCTGTGGCATATGAGCAGTCAGGGTTGTACGAGGAGGCGGAGGCTGCGTGCCGGGCAGCCATAATCGCATTTCCGCTATATGCTGATTCATATACAGTATTGGGCCTTGTCCTCAGTCGATCCGGACAATACCGGGAATCTCTTTTGGCTTTTGACCGGGCAATTATACTGGATAGTCGTGATAGCAGGGCATGGTATTACAGGGGCGTTGCATTTCAGCGGCTTCATCGGTACGATGAAGCTAAACGAGATTTTGATTATGCTCTGATGCTCAATCCAACAGACACCCGTGCTCTTGTAAGTCTGGGAGAGGTTCTTCTGGTTCTCAGGGACTATTCTGGTGCGATTAAGTCATTTGAGACAGCAGCAACATATGATCCATCTGATGGTTCAGCATTTGCAGGATGGGGTGAGTCGCTCTTTCGTATTTCTGATCTTCCTCTGGCAGAAAAAAAGACTATTAAAGCCCTTGAACTCTATCCGGATAATCTGCGTGCATGGGGTGTAATGGCAGAGATTTCATCAGCATTGGGAAAAGATGACTGGGCTGCATATTATCGTCGTACTGCTGACGAAATATCCCGATATATGATGAGTATGCCGGAATATGCCAAGGCTTTGTCTCTTCAAAGGTTTTTCTCATTTAAAATGGCACTCTCTGCATATGATGCAGCCATTCGCCGATATCCTCAGGAGTCTGTAGTCTGGACTGGCAGAGCCGAGGTATTAAAAGAACTCGGCTGTCCTGATGAGTCACTACGGTCATATGACCGGGCAGTCACACTGGATCCAGAGAACTCCAAAATCAGGATACAAAGGAATCTGGTAAAAGGGATGATAGGGGGAGTATAATCCTGGTAATTACTACTTTCTTACTTTCCACACAACCCATATCGCATATATCGCACAGGCGAGACCGAGAAGACTGAATGGAGCCAGTATCAATGAATTATCCGGGAGAACTATCTCACCGGTTTTTGCTACGAGCAGAAATAAAAATGCCAGTGAGAGCCAGAGATAGTATTTTCCTTTATCTCTTTGATATTCATAGAAAAAAACGATACATGCGAGAAGATATATTCCCACAGTTATCAATGAAAGTAGTCCTGCATATTCACTCATAGTCTCTACTAATATCTGTAGAAAACATCAAATACTCTTCCGATATCTTCTCTGTTTTTCTCCAAATTCTGGTGCTTTCCTGAAATATGGGTATTATCCGAAAAAAGTTATACAAAAAACATCTTAAAAAAGAGGTTAGGTGGCCATTATTAATCTGCTCTTATATACTGTACTCATCTTTCCTCCTCCAGTGATAGTAAGGCGAACGGAATAAGCTCCCTTCTTTTTATAGGTATATACGGGATTTTTCTGATATGAAAATCCTCCGTCACCAAAATTCCATGCCCAGTAGGTTGGTTTGCCTATTGAGGTATCAATAAACTGTACCCGGAGGGGGCTCTTTCCAATAGAAGGTGAAGCCATAAACGCTGCTTTTAATGTTCCGGTCTGCTGTGTCGGAGTTGGAGTTATGGTAGGTGTCACAGTCGGACCCGGAGTTACCGATTGTCCGACTGCTTTTGCAGCGTTAAGTCGCCCTCCTGTAGCAACTTTCCCATTCAGTGTGCTTAGTTTATCAACAGAAGACAAAATGCGGTCCCGGATTTGTGTCTTTGACATACCAGGATTTGAAGCTTTTATCAGACCTGCAACTCCTGAAACAAATGGGGCAGCCATAGATGTTCCGGAGAGGTACTGATATTGTCCGTTTTTATATGTGCTTCTGATGGTTACTCCTGGTGCTGCTAAATCAACAGAAGAAACCCCATAGTTTGAAAATCCTGCCAGATTATCTTTTGAATCCGTTGCTGCTACTGAAATGATGTTGCTACTTGAATACGCTGATGGGTACTGAGGCTTTCCATCTGTATTTGCTCCACTATTTCCTGCTGCACAGACAACAACAGCATTTGAAGCATCAATAGCATCTTTAAGTGCCTGGGTGTATTGAGTCCCTCCCCAGGAATTTGAGATTACATGGGCTCCCATTCGGTTTGCATATAATATTGCGGAAATTGCATCAGATACATATCCGTTACCGGTGGCGTTTAAGAATTTGAGAGGAATTATCTTTGCATTCCATAATACTCCGGTCACACCAATATTATTGTTACCTGCTGCTGCAATTACTCCGGCGCAATGTGTTCCATGCCCGTTATCATCCATGGGGTTGTTATTTTTTGCAACAAAGTTCCATCCGTTAACATCATCGATGTATCCGTTTCTATCATCATCGATCCCGTTATTTAGTATTTCACCGGTATTTCGCCAGATATTTGCTGTTAGATCGGGATGTGTATACTGAACTCCGGTGTCAACAATAGCAATGAGTATAGCAGATGATCCGGTTGTTATCCCCCACGCATCAGGAGCCTTGATGTCAGCACCAGCCTTCCCGTTAAATGGTGTCTGACCTGAGTTTTTTAGCCCCCATTGAAGAGGATACTCAGGATCATTAGGGACCCTCATTGCTGCAATCTCAAGTGACTGGTCAGTTCCAGCTACCTTTACGGGCTGCTCGGGAGGGAGCGAAATCAGATAATCCGGTTCTGCATAAAGGACATTTGGATTTGCATTATACGCTTTAACTACCTCACTTACCTGGGCTCCTGTTACTTTGACAACCTGCATGCCCGGAAGACCGGTCCCTGAATAATCTGCAAGAACTGATGCACCCACTTCAGCGTTTGCTGTTGACATGATTGTTGGGAGTGCAGACATTGTGCCCATCGTGTCGGTGCGATATTTAACTATGACCCGATCGGTTGCATATTCAGAAGAGACCTGGATAGCAGGTACTGGTGCCTGTGTTGCTTGCACTCCCATGCTATGAGAAGGAATCGTGACTGCCGATATCCCCTGTGTCAATGTTTCTCCTGCCTGTGGATATGCTTGCGCGGTGAATGATGGAATTGTCACAACCTCACTTGCATTATATGCTGATGGATTGAGCACTGCAAGAGACTGGCTTTCCTGATATATTCCATAATCTGCGAGAACACCTGCATACAATCCTGTACAAAGGATTAAAAAAACCCCTACAAATTTTAACACCAAATAATTCATTGTAACCATCCGGTTGCGAACTCTGATCCATGTATTAGCGATTATCCCAACATGAACTTTCCCTCCTGTTATATGCCTAATTTATTAATATCTTATTTCTGTATTCATGAATTATCCGTTATGTGTGTTATTTAGCATCTTTATCGAATCTTCTGCCAATTATTTGATTCTGAATCGATAAGACACATATTGTTTCCTTCGGCTGATATTGAAATACAGGCAGAACTTAATTAATAGGTACGGATCCGGACCCCGGGTTTAGGGAGCTATCCATCCATGGGTGATATACTCTGCCCGAAATGTAATTCAAAGGACACAGAATTTGATGATCTGGTTACCAATGATAGTGGTAACATGATCGCGAAGTGTAGATGTAATGCGTGTAATCACAACTGGGACGCCCCATTTGGGCTTTGATATCTGCGCACTTATGTTGGGGGCCAGACTCTTAGCATAGAAGCAGTACCCGGGTGTTTTCAATTTTTTAAGAGATAATATGGAACAGGTTAATATTGGTGGGATGTTGCTCGCCCTTTTCATCCTTACATGGGGATCAGTATGGCTTGGAAATGATCTTGGCTGGTGGAATGTATCATTTCCTTTCTGGCCGGTTGTAGTTATTATTATTGGCCTTGGTATTCTTTTCCATGAGTTAAGTAAGACGTTAAAAAAAAAGAGTAATGAGAACTATTGAAGACGCTTTTGTGCATTTCGGGCAATAATTCCCATAAAAATGCATTCTTCAGCGGATATCTGCTCAATTCCTTCATAATCACCGAAGGGAATATCCAGCCCTCTGACAAGTACGACAGGAATCCCTTCGTCCGCTTCACCCATGAGCAGTTCAGCAGCAGATGCTATGTTATCTGCAATAGCGCGCCTGGTGACTTTGAGTTCCCTGCCGAAAAGATCACGGTTTCCCCGCTCGTCAAGGACTGATGGAATCCCTGAACATCCAATAGCAACTCCACTGCATCCATATCTCATCGGATGGGTCCGGCTGTCTATAATAAGCACCGCTATCGCTGCACCGGTTTCATCGGCTATTGCCTTTCTCATTATGCGTGCACTCTTATCCGGATCTGAAGGGAGGAGTGTAACCTGCCCGTCCGGAGCATTTGATCCATCAACACCTGCATTTGGCAGCAGGTTTCCACGAGATGTGCAGAGAAGAAATCCGGGTATTCCTCCAATAATTTCATCAGACTCATTTAGCACTATCTCTGCGAGATGGGGATCCAGATGGTACTGCTCTGCAATACTCTCAGCCTCTTTTGAAGGTGTCTGATCGTTAAGAGTTACCAGCCGCCCTTCAGATGTTGCAAGTGCTGATTCTGCGATGACAAGAATATCACCATTTTTAAAAGAGAGATCCTGTTTCTCCATAGCTGCAACGATTTTCGGAATTATCGCTTCGTTTGGGGAAATCAGGCCGGTTGAAATCCCATAGAACTGACAGGTCGGGTATACCATATTATAAACTCCGGATTGATGAGAGAACTTTTACAACATCTGCGGTTTCTGCAACATCATGGCATCTTATCATAGATGCACCACTGAGAATTAATGATGCGGTAACTCCAAGTGTTCCCGCAAGACGTTGCTCCGGCTCTCTTCCGGTCACAGATCCAATGAAGGATTTACGAGACACTGCTGCAAGAAGTGGTCTGTCAAACATCTGGAGTTCTTCAAACCTCCTGCAGATTTCAAAGTCAGCGTCAGGTGTCCGCTCCGGAATCCATCTCCCTATTGCGGGATCAAGAATTATCTGATCAATTTCAGCATCTTCTGCCCGATGAATGACCTTTTGGAGAGATGATATTGTTTCTTCAAAGTTTATGCAATCGCCGGGGATCTGGTTTGTAGCCATGAGGATTGTTGATAATCCGCTGTCTGATATTACTGCAGCCATATCAGGATTAACCAGACCTGATATATCGTTTACCGCATGGATATCATATTTCAATGCTGATGTTACTACCTCAGGGTACATGGTGTCTATGCTTATTGTGGTGTCTGAACCTTCTATTGATTTTAAGGTGGAAACGATCCGCTCTTTCTCTTCATGAATAGAAATTTGCTGACTCCCGGGAGCGGTACTTCGTGCACCAATATCAATAAGATCTGCTCCTTGGTCTTTCATGATTGACACCGTATTCAGCATCCTCTCTGCAGGGACATATGAACCGGAAAAAAAAGATTCCGGGCTGATATTTATGACGCTCATCAGCACAGGTCTGGCTGTGCCAATGCGGATACCATTTATAAAACAGTGTTGCATCTGATACGAGTTGCTTCTACGGTATTTTCCATCAGGGAGGCTATCGTCATCGGCCCGACTCCACCTGGCACCGGAGTTATGGCTCCTGCAATTTTGCTTACTGTTTCAAAGTCCACATCCCCACATAACTTCCCGTTCACATGGTTGGTGCCTACATCAATTACTGTGGCTCCTCCCTTGACCATATCCTCTGTTACCATTGCTGGTTTTCCTGCTGCACAGATGAGAATATCTGCTTCACGGGTAATTTTGGTAAGATTCTGCGTTTTACTATGGCAGATCGTGACTGTTGCATCAGCGAGGAGCAGCATGAGGGCCATTGGTCGCCCCACGTCAACACTCCTTCCGATAATAACTGCATGTGCACCTGATGTCTGGATCCCGTACTCACTGAGTATGGTCATTATTCCCTTTGGTGTGCAAGGGCGTGGACCTGATAGCCCTGATGTGAGTCTTCCGATATTTATCGGATGAAATCCGTCAACGTCTTTTTCAGGTGCTACGGCTGCAAGAACCAGGTGAGTATCTATCTGAAGTGGGAGTGGAAGCTGGATCAAAATACCATGAATATCAGGGTCTTCATTGAGTTGTTTCAGTCGGTCAAGGACATCGCTGGTTGTTGCCTCTTTTGGGAGCTGGACATGGACTGACTGAATTCCTACCTGTTCACAAGCCCGATGTTTCATTTTTACATAGAGCGCTGAAGCCGAATCATCACCGACAAGGATGGTGGCAAGGGAAGGGGATAGTCCCTGCTCCCTGATTTCATCTTTCAGGAGTTCAAGCCTGCGTTCTGCGAGTCCTTTTCCGTTGAGTATCATACTTGATCAGGATATAAAGGGTACTGGCTGGCCATTGTTTTTACATCATTACAGATCTTTGCCTGCAGCGATTCATTCTTAATATCCTTTATTACTGCTGCAATCCAGTCACCAATCTGTTTCATTTCTTCTTCCTTCATCCCACGGCTGGTCACTGCAGGGGTGCCTACACGCAGACCGCTGGTAACAAATGGACTCTTGGTCTCATTTGGGATAGTATTTTTATTGACCGTGATACCTGCACGACCTAATGCCTGCTCAGCTTCTAGTCCGGTCAGGCCGAAATTGGTAAGATCAAGAAGGCAGAGATGATTGTCGGTTCCACCAGACACTAACCTGACACCATGATCTTTAAGACTTTCAGCAAGGGTTTTTGAGTTCTTCACTACCTGCTCTGCGTATTTTTTAAATTCTTTTGTGGATGCTTCCATAAAGCATACGGCTTTTGCAGCGATAATGTGCATCAGAGGGCCGCCCTGCATACCTGGGAAAACTGCCTTATCAAGGGGCTGTGCCCATTCTTTGTCACAGAGGACAAATCCTCCTCTGGGGCCGCGTAGTGTTTTGTGGGTAGTTGAAGTAGTGAAGGTAGCTTTGCCAACTGGTGAAGGATGAATTCCTGCTGCGCATAGTCCTGCAATATGTGCAATATCTGCAACACAGTATGCCCCGACATCATTTGCAATGTCTGCAAATGCCTTGAAGTCAATCTCTCGTGGGTAAGCACTTGCCCCGCACACAATCATCTTTGGCTTAACTTTCTTTGCCATCTCGCTGATTGCACCATAGTCCATCTGCTCAGTTTTTAGGTCTACTCCGTACTGATGAACATTGTATATCATCCCTGAGAAGTTTACCGGAGAACCATGCGAGAGATGCCCTCCCTGTGACAGGTTCATGGAGAGTATGGTGTCCCCGGGTTTCATGCAGCTGAAATATACTGCCATGTTTGCCTGAGATCCTGAGTGTGGCTGAACATTTGCGTGTTCTGCACCAAAGAGAGAACAAGCGCGGTCTCGTGCCAGGTTTTCTGCCATGTCATGAAATTCACAACCGCCGTAGTAACGCTTGCCTGGGTACCCCTCAGCATATTTATTTGTCAGGATTGAACCCATAGCTTCTAAAACAGCCCTGCTGGCAAGGTTCTCTGAAGCAATAAGTTCGAGTCCGTTAATCTGCCGGGTGGTTTCTTTTTTGATGATCTCTGAAATTTCTGGATCGATCTTTTCCAGATAGGCCATGTGCATACACATACTCACTGGAAAGGTAATATGGTTTCGAGGATGAGAGATATGAAATACATGAATAATTGGAATTTCAGTCCAGATGGATTATCGATTTCTGAAAAAAAGGACTGAATCTGGATTTTAATGTCTTCTGGTAGATTTGTGGCGTGATTTGTGGGTTGAGGACATTGTTCTGGGTCCGATTTATGGATATATGCATGATAATATATATCCATTACGCCAATATTACTACATACTTAGTTTTTGAGAAAATTATGAGCGTGGGAGGGATTGAGTTATGAATGATGAAGGTTATCATGGTTCTTCTCCGGAAGAACGTCTTGAAGGACTTGAGCGGAAAGTAGCTGAAATGGAGGCACTTGTCAAGGGCTTAACTGATGAGATGCTTGACATGAAAGCGGTGGTCATGAAACTTAAGAAAGACCAGCGACCCGCTCCGGTTATTCAGGCTGTTGCCCCTCCTGCTCCATCGCGCAATAAACCACCTCGTCTGGACGATGATTCCGGGCATGAAACTGCCCCTGTGCGCCAGAATCAACCTCAAAAGGAGAAGGTTACATTGAAGATGCAACCTGATGGAACTCTTGCACCTGTTCGTGACATTGGTGAGGATATCATTATTGCATCTGCACGTGATGCCCGCTCCCGGGGTAAAGATGGGTCCGACAGGAGTCGGAGTGATCTTATCATTGCCGAGGACACTGAGCAGACTGAACAGAAATAATTCCGTTCCCGGTGCCCTTACCTTGCATATCACCCACCTTGAGACTGATAACTTCAAATCTTTCGGTCGAAAGACAAAAATCCCTTTTTTTCCTGGTTTTACTGTAATATCAGGTCCGAATGGATCTGGAAAAAGCAATATTATTGATAGTGTCCTTTTTGTCCTTGCGTTATCTACATCCCGTTCACTCCGGGCAGAACGGTTGACTGATCTCATCAATCTTAATTCCGGAAGAAACACTGCAGAGGTTGAACTCACTTTTTCTGATGGAACTGTAATTAAGCGTCGGATTAAGCGGACCGACAATACCTATTATAATTACATATATCTCAATGGACGGCCCTGCAGGCAGGGGGATCTTTTGGAATTTCTGGCTCAGCGAGGAATTGTCCCCCATGGGTATAACGTCGTTATGCAGGGAGATATCAACCGGATCATTGAGATGAGTGATCTGGAACGTAGAAAAATTATTGATGAAATAGCAGGTGTCGCTGAATTTGATCAGAAAAAAGCTCTGGCATTGGCCGAGTTAGATCAGGTCCGTATTAAAATTGGAGAACAGACTGCTCATCTGGAAGTACTTAATGCCAGGCTCATCCAACTTGAAAAACAGCGGGTTCAGGCGCTCAAATTCCGCTCTTTGCAGTCAGACGTGCAAATATTTCCTTGAAATTTCGACCGATTTCAGAGAACGCCAGATTAAATGCTTCAAGTTTTTTTCTGGAAAACAACTCAATCCGATCCTGAATATCTACAAGTTCTCTTTCCAGCACATCCAAACGCCCCCGTCGCTCAATGGCAGTAGCGTTCACTTGTTCATACTCCTCAATCGCTCTCATATTAACATCACCAATACGATCAAGTTCAAGTGATACAGAGCCCATCTCTCCCTCAATTTCAGAAAGAGGCATATCAGTAGAGACACCATCAGCCTCAACAGTCAGAGATACAATCTCCTGAGCAAATTCTTTCTCTTTTTGAAGCAGAGTTTCGATTTTCACTACAGTGCGTTCCCGCTTCCCAGTCAGATCGCGAATGGTTCCTTCAGACTCGTCAACCAGAGCAACCAATTCATTTCTCTTCACCTGAAGATCCTCAATATCCCGGGAATATCGTGAAAGGGTCGTATTAGAAGAATTTATCTCATTCTCCTTATCTGTAATATCTGTTCGGGCCTGCAACATGCCTGCATCATACCGCTGACTCTGCTCCCTTATATGATCCATCTGCTGCTTCTGCTCAGCCAGCATTCTTTCAATGTATCCCCGTTCCCGCTGAGCCTCAGATATATCATTCTCTTTATTGCGTAATCTCCGCTCAGTCTCATCTACCTGTTTTTCAATTTGATCCATCTGATCAAACAGGGCAGGAACCCCTGTCCCCTCAAGCCGAACTGAAATATCATCTATCTTTTTCTGAAGTGATGATATTTCAGTCCCATTTCCAGAGATTTGCACCTCAAGTTCAGCAAGGTCTTCAGGTCCCCCTGGTGCTGCATCGATAGCTGCCTGAATCTGCTGATTGAGGCTCTCCATCTCTTCTTCTATTGCAGTTCTGGACCGTATCGAGGCATCAACCCCGGCTCTCGCCCTAACAAAGAGTTCTTCCAGTTCAATTCTCCGCTTCTGGACTTCATCTCTTTCAACGGACCCCAAAGAAAGAGCCTCATTCATACTGAACTCATCTGCGTTCATTTGAGAGAGTGCCGCATGAAGTTTGCGAAGTTCATCCTCAAATGAACTGCCAAATCCCCCTGAATCCTTTCGAACACTTCCACCAGTCATACTCCCGCTTTTTTCCAGCAGTGAGCCGTCCAGTGTAACCATCCGGTACGCACCGATTCGTCTTCGTGCGTTCTCCAGGGAGTCAACCACCAGAGTCCCGGCAAAAATCACCCTGAATGCAGGATCAAACCGCAGATCATAATCAAGGAGATCAGTGCCAAATCCGATGATATCACTTCCGTGAGGCAATTCAGGGAGCGGCTTTGGACGAAGCTTATTTAGCGGAAGAAAAGTTACCCTGCCAAGATTATTATCTTTAAGAAACTTTATCGCATCTGATGCGATCTGATCATGATCAACAACAACGAAATGGAGTCTTCCTCCTGCCGCAACATTGAGTGCTACAGCATACTCAGGTCTGCACCGGGCAAGACTTGCAATAGTCCCATGTACCCCATCCATAGCGAGCACCGCCTCGATTGCTTTCCCATATCTTCCCTGAGCCTGCTGTTGAGCCTCCTTTCGGTTTATATCAATTTTAAGATCGCGGATATTTTTTCTTAATCGATCCAGTTCATCCCTTTTGGAGTACAAAGAGGTATCAAGGAGACCAACCCTCCGATCATATTCACGTTTCTCCTCTTCAAGTCCGGAATAATTCTGGTTAAGAGTCTCCTCTTTCTCTTTGCATGATACCAGATCCCGCTGAAGTAATGCCATACGGGATCGAAGACGATCCTCTTCTGCACTGCGCATCCGGGAGCGCTCAATCATAATATCCTGTCTGCGAAGAAGATCGCTGCGT